>Ga0209164_1000211_pt1 | contig 182100 bp, 112 predicted proteins | sample MTBNYHSulfiMetaG_FD_187458 | JGI IMG/M metagenome (GOLD analysis project Ga0209164, IMG submission 187458) | Enrichment culture microbial communities from rom New York Harbor, USA that are MTBE-degrading - MTBE-NYH (New York Harbor Sulfidogenic)... | ecosystem: Environmental > Aquatic > Marine...
TTTGGCTGATCGTGGTCAAGGTTGCAGCGACCCGGCAAACAGTGTGAGCTCTCACGCTATAATTCGTTGCCATACAAAGCTTTAGGGCGGTTAGCTCAGTTGGCTAGAGCGCCTGCTCGACACAATTCGATGAAATTCCTTCCCTGACGTAAATACTGACTATTGCGCGACTTAGAAATAGCAAGATTCGCATCTTGTAGTAGATATCGCATCTTTTGGTTGTAGTACGGTTGTAGTCGTTTGGTACTACAGTGGGGATTCGCCCATGCCTGCTCAGCGATTCTGCTGACAACCGAGAAGCACAGCCTTCAATCACGCTTCTTGCCTGCGCGCACCTCGAATTCATGCAGTGACGGACAGCCCAGCCTTATCCACTCAGCTATATCGCTATCGCGCCAACGGACGGCACCACCTATTTGCACAGGCCTTGGCAGTTTGCCTGCTGACCGCAGCCGCCAGACAGTTCGCGTTGACAACGACAGCAATCGCGCGAGCGATTCAGCAGTGATCAGTCTGTCGACACCCGTCGCCCCGGAAGTTGCCTGCACCTCAGGTCGTACTGCAGCCATGAGTTATACCCTCATGCACCTAGAAAGAAACGTCGTCTAGACCGCCAGCCGATTCGTGGTGTCCAGCATTGTCTGAGCCTCCTTATACCCCCAATCGCCACCCCCTGTCAATCGGACATGCTATTGCGGCATAGCCGTACAACTGGACATTTCACAGCACTTGGTCGCAGATAGCCTCGCCAAGCGATGCATCCCGAATCGTGTTTCCACAGAACCACCACTCTCATGGAGGTACCGCTGGTCTGTGTCTAATCGGTGGCGGTTCTGCAAACCGTGAACACGAAACGCTATGTACTGAATGGCAAAGCACGTACGACGATTCTGATGGCGCGTTGACACCCCAGTTGACACCAAGCTCGCATGAGGCCCTCATGCCCAGCGATGTCGCTGGACGCACGGCCGATCCCAATCTCGCGATTGTCGTCAAGGTGTGGGACACGCTGCCTGAGAGCGCCAGAGCGGCCATAGCTACTCTTGCGATGGCCTCAGGGCAATCTCGTGGCTGAAATGCATTCTTTGCGCCAAGGGTCTCCTGGAGTGATTCCGAGCCAATCCAGAATACATTATGGTCCTACTGTCAGCCAGTCGACAGGATGCTTCAGCCATTTTGCCCTGCCCCGCCGGCCAGCAACTATCCGATGTGTGCAGAGCGCAGCTACTACGGGTCCCTTGCACCTACTGTAGCGGCAGCATTCGTGGAGCTCTATAGAGAACGCCCGCACCTGTTGTTAACAACGCTCCACCAAAAGACTCATGACTCTGGCCGAATCCCAACCGAAAGCCTCTGTTGCAGTTTTTGTTGCAGTTGGGGGCTCAGGTTAATCCATCAATTACATAGGTCGCGTCGCCGATGGGCGGGTGACATGGTCAAGTTTCCAGATCGAAGAGCCGTTGGCATCGCAGCCGTATTCTGTTGTGTCGCCAGCAGCGTCCCATGCAAGAGTGCCTGTGTGCGATGCAACCTTGTCGGCAGCCCCGTCATCCCTCTCATATCTGCAGACCTAGTCATTGTCCGTCCTGTCTACGTTCTTTCGAAATACCCACGACACGCACCCCACATTTGGAGCACGTTCCCGTGCTGATTATGTGAGACTCTTCAGCAGGTGATATCGTACTGTGGTCTGCCCCACAGTTCGGACATACCAAACCCAGTGTTTGACCAATCCGGCTAGCTCGAAGGAAGTAATATATACACAGCAAAACTAACGCAAGGACCAGCCAGATGCCCACAAGCGCTCGAGTGGGGCCAGACAGACTCGTCAATCGCTTGCCAAACAGCAATGGACTTAGTGTGATTGCGAAGAAGGCCACCACCCCAACCCACACTAGCCGTCTGCGCTTGCGGTGAGCTGCCTTGCGCCTGCAAACGAACTCCTCACTACTCTCGTACAACATACCCATCTTGGCCTCGCTAGTAACGATATATGGCCTCTCAGTTTCAACACAACTCTACGTCGCTGAGTCTATGCGCATTCTTAGGGTGCCGGTCTTCTGGGATACTTCGTAAGTTATCTCGTGTCATCTTGTCACCCACATCGGTCGTCATCACTGTTTGGGCTGAGAGTATTGGCCAGTTACCGTTCGGATAAATCGCTTCACGGCCATTCCGCCCGTCCAAGCTAGTATCGAGGCTGTGTACCAAGAAAGAAAGGCTTTAGCTGCCTCGGGGTGTTCTGTGACCACCTTGGCAGCTTTCTCTACTTGGTTCAGTTCGTACCTGGACTGAGGTGCGCTAAGGAGAATCTTGGGATTGGTGATAACCGCAATGCCAAATGCGATGATGGCATTGGCCAGCAACTCGGCAATGTTTAGTCCTTCAGGCTTAGTTAGCCCATCGATAAGGTCGACAATCGCAGACTGTGCGGCCGCTAGCAGCGCAGCCCCTATCGCTTTAGCACTGTCCATTTCGCCTGCCCAAGTAATGGCTGCGCTCATCGCTCCGTAGGCAAACCCGGAAAAGAACAAATCGGCAGCTTCGTGCCACGTCAGAGGCGAACGCCACTCTTCCACATCCTCCATGACGCTACACGTCCACTCAATCAACATAGAGAGGACACCCTGCCACAAGCCAGCTCGAACAACACCCCAGAAATGTCTGGTGGCCAATCCAATACCCAAGGCGCTCCCCGCTATAGCGCCAAGTATAGCCCCGCGAATACCTCCGCATGCTGCGCCGACTGCTCCACCAATGAGCGCGCCCAGGAGTGCCATGATGGTCACGTTCCTCAGCAACCCAAGAAGCGTGCCGTCGCCGAAGAACCACCCTGTCGGATCCAGACCATTGACCGGGTCGTTGTGGCAGTAGGTGTACTTGTGGAGGGACTGCGGGTCGGAAGTGTTGCCGGAGTACGGGTCGAGGGTTGTGAAGCGGCCGTTCGACTGGTCGTAGTAGCGTGCGCGGAGGTAGTACTGCGACAGGCTGGAATCGTACTGCTCACCGGAGTAGAGCATCTTCGTGGCAGCCGAATCGGCGGGTTTGGCCTCGGAGCCGAGCATCACACCATAAGCATCGTAGTCGTATGAATCAACCACGGACTTGTCGGGGGCAGCCAGTTGGCGGGTCGAGCCATGGCCATCATAGAGGAGGCACTGCGTACCATCTGCATTTGCCGTCCATAGGCTGCCATTGTACGTCGAGGTGGTCTGGCTGATGATATCATCGCCTATGGTGTACTGGATGCGCGTTTCAGGGGACAGGATGAAGTCGTCAGTGCGGCCATCGCCATCAGCATCGCCGCTATCGATAACCGCATTGCCGCTGGTCTCTTCCAGCACCTGGGCGTAGCCGGTGTGGTTATTCCTGTCCACCAGGTACTCAGTAAGGGTGTGCGAGGTCTGAACGGTGGATGGTTCAGCCGTCCCATAATCCAGGACCTGGAGCAACTTGTGTTCGGCGCTTGCGCGGTTGCCCTGCGAGTCGTAGGTGTATGTTACCAGCTCGACCGCCCTGTCATCACTAACCCCGTCGAGATCCAGGTCGTCGAGCTCGCCGGCCTTTGCCATTGTCTGCAGGCGGCCCCGCAGGTCGTAGCCGTAGCTGCACGCCTCGGTGACCGTGGTGGTGTCGGTGATCTTCGTTATCTTACTTTTCAAAGAGCCATTTTCGTCGTAGCCGTACTCTATTGTATCGCCAGCCGTGCTCCATGCAAGGGAACTCAGGGCAAGCCCATTATACTCAGCAGTCCCATTGCCCCTAGTTCTCCTAGTTCTCTCTAGGTGCTTTCACGTTCTGCAGTTCCACGCAGTCTTCTATAGAAAGCCGCCGTTATCACGCTATTCACCAGAAGTACCAAAATGAGTATTGGGGATAAACGGAGACATGCCAGGTAGTAGGGATCTCTCACAACAGGCGTTGGAGCAGATGTATGCGATGCTACACTAACAACCTCGGGGGGCAGGAGAACATAGCTTCGTAACTCGATGCCCTGACTGAGGGTCGCATCATCCTGGAGTCTCTGCGCCCGATCCCACAGGATAGCGAATGCTTCGGACGACGGTACCGCCTTCATATCCACTAAGCGACCATCCGTGGCGAAGACGTAGTGCCGTATCGTCCTAGTTTCAAGCACGTGAATGCGCCCATCATACCAGAGTCTCATACGACCTCCACCAGGCCTGTCCACAAACCAGCCTCGGACAAACCGCCCGTCTGCATCATAAACCTGGATTCTGTGGTATCCCTGAAGAGCCAAGTATGTGTTCTTGTGCCCGTCGACAGCGATACCACCTACGTTAGCGATGGGAAAGCGAGCCCGGTCACTGAATGCATAGACTATCGCATCCTCCGGAATAAGCAACAGTACGAACTGAAGGCAGGATAATGAGAAGCATAACAGGCAGGTGGTGATAGATAGGATCATGCCTGCTCGACACACCGTCCCCGCGATACGTGCGACTGGGGACACAGTCGCTGCAAGTGTGGCTGCCACTGTAGTAAATATTACCAAGACTACGAACAACAACTCTGGCCAGTAAGCCAGTAGGACTCCACAGAGCACCGAGACAGAGCAGAGTATTGCCACCCCCAGACACACACGAAGGGCCTTTGTCCGCCTCCCTAGAAACCTAGGCTCACTTCGCCTGTGGGAATGCCATACTCGCACCGTTCTGAGTCCTCTCATCATAGGCATGATACTCCACAATTGGCTGACGGTTCTTTTACACAGATTCAATCACATTTACATGCCTTCACTTGCACAGCAGACCTAGACCCAAGAAACTCACGCTGCGTGAATCAGTGCACACGTTACGGACATCTATAGCGTACTTTCGCGTGCAGTCTGGTAACTGAACTAGAAGTCGACAGGCCCGTCCGGCGCCCTCTGGGTGACACTGACACCCATAACAGATCCTTTCAGACTGCTCGTCCCTATTAGGGTTTCCCCAAAGCTTACACCGACTGTCACTACTCTGGGCGAATTATTCTGCGAAAACATGATATTGATAGACTCTCTGCGCGTTATCTCAGCTGCAAGTTGGTGACATCCATCGCATATGGCTCTGTTGTTATTAACCCAAAGCATATCCGCCTCCATGCCAGGACCTGGAGTCTTCATGATAAGGTTTCTTGCAAGAATTGCAAACACATCCAGATGAATCTTCGTTCTGAGTGGTTTGGGCAGAACACTCACGGGAATACTCACACCAAACGACAGGTTTTCATAGTCGGTAGATCTTTTCGCGCCGTAGACAAGACCACCATAGAGCGATCCAGACACGCCCGCCCCTTTAGACCCTTGCCAGCCAACGGCACCTCCCCATCCGGTATAAAGGGCGACACCTCCTGTGCCTGGCGCATATAGGACTTCCGTAAAGGCGCCAAAGGCAGCTCCGAGACCCAGTGACCACTCACCAAGGCCACCATTACCCCAGATTCCGAGTCCAAGCATCACTGCTCGTGGAATAGCGGTGTCGATGCACTCGAGTACCCAATCAGGAATAAGGCCCTTTAGGATACGACCTACATTGGGTGCAATAAGTCGCATAAGGAGCGCAGATATTGCAGCGCGAATCAGCACTTCAACGAGACTGAATTTGCCACTCGGGTCGACACTGTTGACCGGGTCGTTGTGGCAGTAGGTGTATTTGTGGAGGGACTGCGGGTCGTTTGTGTTGCCGGCAAAGGGGTCAACCGACGTGAAGCGGCCGTTGGACTGGTCGTAGTAGCGTGCCCGTAGATAATACTGGCTGAGCGATGAGTCGTATTGTTCGCCGGAGTATAGCAAGTTCGTCCCGGCTGCGTTGGCTAGATTCGCCCCGGAGCCAAGCATCACACCATAGGCATCATAGTCGTATGAATCAACCACGGACTGATCGGGGGCAGCCATCTGGCGGGTCGAGCCATGGCCATCGTAGAGGAGGCACTGCGTGCCACTGGCATTTGCCGACCATTCGCCGCCGCTGCAGGTCGAGGTGGTCTGGCTGATGACATCGTCGCCTATCGTGTACTGGATACGCGTTTCAGGCGAAAGGATGAAGTCGTCAGTGCGGCCATCGCCATCAGCGTCGCCGCTATCGATAACCGCATTGCCGCTGGTCTCTTCCAGCACCTGGGCGTAGCCGGTATGGTTATTCCTGTCCACCAGGTACTCGGTAAGGGTGTGCGAGGTCTGATACCAGTCCTCACCGGTGAGCTGGTAGTTGTATACCTCGAACGACTTGTGCTCTGCGCTTGCGCGGTTGCCCTGCGAGTCGTAGGTATATGTTACCAGCTCGACCGCCCTGTCGTCACTAACCCCGTCCAGATCCAAGTCGTCGAGCGCGCCGGCCTTTGCCATTGTCTGCAGGCGGCCCTGGAGGTCGTAGCCGTAGCTGCACGCCTCGGTAACCGTGGTGGTGCCGGTAATCTTCGTTATCTTACTTTTCAAAGAGCCATTTTCGTCGTAGTCGTACTCTATTGTATCGCCAGCCGCGCCCCATGCAAGAGAACTCAGGAGACGTGAGTTCCATTCATCTGCGTGGCCAGCCTTCGCTGTCTGTTCGGGAGGTGTCGCCCTAGGGCGACTTCCAGCGGTACTGCTCGCGAAGACTTGCCACCTTGCCTATCCCCATCCATAGCCCTCCCAGAATGATGCCGCACAGTGTGACTATAACTGCCATCGGTGGGCTGGCCAGTGATAAAGGGAACGGGTCCCGAATTACAGTTACCGGCTGGTCACTAGGGACCACTCTGACAACCTGTGTCTGCCAGCCCGAGCGGCCCAGGCGATAGGTTACGCCGCTGCTCGTTGAGGTTTCTCCGGCTCTTGACTTGGCGAGCAGAGATGACATTTCCGCAAGGTTCGTCACTTTGGCCCGCGTAAGCTGTTTGCCACTCGTATCAAATACATCGTGGCATCGCGCCCTCGATCTCGCAACGTGCAGTTGTTCATCGTCGTCCAGCCAGAGGCTGAATATCCCGGAGCCACCGAGACTCCACCCCTTGATGAAAGCACCGGTACGATCGTATTTCTGGACCCGATTGTAATGCTGAAGTCCAATGAAAATGTCTCCATCGCGACCGACTGCAATCATGTCATTCGCATGTAGTGGAAACCGAGAGTCTCCTGGGAAGAGACGGTCGCGCACACTTGCAGGCATATCCACAGAAATAGTCACACCTAGGCCGCCGGAAGCTACCCCCGTTGCGGCCAGGAGCATAGCGAAGAGAATCGCCACATTCCGGTGGGCCAAGGCTCTCTGCGGAGCAATCAGTAGCAGAAAAAGGCTGAGCAGCGGGACAAGAATGGAGGTGGCAAGGATGCTGAAATAGACCACGGGAACCCGTATCAGCAGCAAGCCGACGGCGATTGACATGAAAGTGAAGGCCAGATACAGCATTGCGGCCGCCAATGCCAACTTCAGCGCGCGCGGCAGCGGCTGCCTCTCCTCGAACACCCAATTCCAGAATCTACGAACGAGATTACCTTGCATCGTTGCCATCTCCAACTGTTCACCTTAGCCCTCTGCGAACGCCTATGGACACCAACGCGACATGATGTAGGAGAAATTGCTATGGCACCTGAGCCAAGGGGGAAAAGTCAACAGGTTCTTCAGGGTATATCTGGTCATAATAGCTCTTCGCTATGGAAATCACGTTCCCTTGACCAACCGTGAAACTCGTTCCTAGCGTTACGGCTATTACACCGTTGGAAGCCCAGCTAACACTTATAGTTCGTTCAGCCTTAGCACTGAGGAACTCAGCCAAACGGCTGGGGCCGGCGGCAAGCGCATCTATGATGTCTGCCCTTGTCATATTCGGCGGCCACAGGATCAGCTCGCCTATCCATCGCGTAATATGTTCTTCCATCTTCTGCTGTATTTTACTGGGTAGGCGCTTGTAAGCCAAGGTAATTGTGTTGAACTCACCTTCATACATGTCGGAGCTCAGGCACTGGAAGACAAGTCCGAAGTAACAAGCGCCAGAAATCGACAGGTTTTTCCCCGCGCTCATCCCCGCCATATACCCCCCGTAGTCGTAGACAGCGTGGCCGCTCGGTGACCATAGAGCTTCCCATCCAGTTGTCAAGCCAAGACTGGCATACCAGCCGGCGCTCATGGAGATGTTGAGTCCCACGAGCATTGCACACGGCAGCACATTTTCCAGCGCGTCTCGGACGGATTGAGGAATAAGAAGACTCGCCGCAGTGCTGATCAGAGGCAGAAGGGCTGGCATCAGCACATAGTCAATGACAGCGCTTATGACGGCGTTTCTCAACAACCCAGGAAGCGTGAAGTCCCCAAAGAACAGTCCGCTTGGATCAACGCCATTGGCTGGGTCGTTGTGGCAGTAAGTGTACTTGTGCAGGGATTGCGGGTCAGAAGTGTCGCCGGCGTAGGGGTCGAGGGTCGTGAAACGGCCATTGGACTGGTCGTAATAGCGCGCCCGCAGGTAGTACTGCGACAGGCTGCTATCATACTGCTCGCCACAGTAGAGCATCTTCGTGGCTGACGCGGAAGGTACGAACCCGACAGCCATACCATAAGCGTCATAGCTGTAGTTCTCGACGATGTTGCCAGATGCGTCGGCCAGCTGGCGTGTCGAACCATGGCCGTCGTAGATGAGGTATTGCGGCTGGGACGTGCCATTTCTCTGCGCAAGTACATCATCGCCGATGACATACGAAGTCCGTGTCGTGCCATCGTATTCCTCCAGGACCTGAGCGTAGCCTGTGCCATTGGCCGGGTCCGCAAGGAACGTTTTGACAATGCTGGCGGAATCTTCGGTCTTTATCCTGATGCCATCGGTGCTGTAAGTGTACCTCATCCAGGATAGTACGGTTGCGCCATCAGGGCTCTTTTCTTGCACCTCTGCCAGTCGGCCCGTAAGGTCGTAGATATACGCAGTGCGAGAAAGCACTTCCTCTGGGCTGGAACCTGTTGTGATGGTTTTCTTCTCAGTGACAGAACCATTCCCGTCGTACTGATAGACTATAGTCGTGCCGTCGACGCCCCATGCAGTCGGACAGAAGTTGATGTAGAGCAGGCTATCGACCGCCAGCACTTCGCTGACGCCCGGGCCCATGAGGATGCAGTAGGCAAGCAGCACGCATACCGATTTCTGCCACGCAGAGGGCTCGCCGTATTCGTGGCGGCTTCCTCGATGCTTGAGAAGTCTCGTAAAGAGTGGCGAGACTGGTATCACAGGTATCAGTGAAAGCATCAGAATGAACGCATAATGCGGCCATTTCGCCGGCATCCCCAGCAGCCATGCTCGGAAGGAGCTTATCCTGCCGCCGTCAGCGCGGAAGTAGCTGATGCCACCGGCTATCGCACAGGCATAAACGGTGCCATCAGGATGCTTTGCAATACATGTTGTAGTGTGTACATTGATCTCCTCATGCAGACAGTCGGTACCTGGGTAGTAAGTATATGTCGTGACCACTTCGCCGGTCTTGACTATCCCGGAGTCATATGTGCTCATTACCCGCTCTTTGCGATTGCCAACGGTGTCGTAGGTATACTCTTGCTGGTAGTAAAGGGCGCTGACGCCCACAGCATCACTGCATGTCTCAACTTCAAGCCTGTTGAGGTTGTCATATCTCCATACAAAGGCAGTTTGCTGGCTGCTATGGTCAGTTTCGACGGCACGCGCACGCCTGCCATTGGGCAGCAGGTTATAGCTGAAGATACTGAGTATCGTCGGGGCGGGTTGGCCATTGACAGGCTTGTTTTGATGGTACGTCAGATTGGTCAGGCGATTGAGCGCGTCATAGTCATGCTGGGCGTAGTTCCCGTTGGGATAGTGGAGTGATTCGCGCGAGCCTGCAGCATCATAGGTATACTCCGCCGCGATTGCATCAGACTTGCCCTGAATTGTTGCGAGTCTGCCGAGAGCGTCGTGAGTATACTGCGTATCGGTCACCGAGCCGTCATTCGCAACAGTATTCAGTTTCTGACCGGTTATGGGGTCATATTCATAGTGCACATTGCCTACACCGGTGTAGGCGATGTCGGAGAGCTGGCCCGTGGGGGTATAGTTGTACTGCTCGGACAGGACGCCGTCAATGTAGACCTTGTCTCGCCGGCCTATAGTATCGTAGGAGTATCTAACGGTCTTCCCAAGAACTGAGGACGTGTCATAGTAGGCCTGATACCACAGCTGGCCCGCCCGTCCATAGGCATCATCAGTCGTGTCAGCTGGTGTGCCATTGTCATCGACGCCTGTCCGGTCGTAGTAGCTATAGATCGTCTCCTGCCCCTTGCAGTCAATGGAACTCTCCAGGCGTCCGAATGAGTTGTAGAATCGTTGTTCGCAGAGAGGCGTCGGAGAAGCTGATACCAGGAGGTCGTCGACGTCCTTTGTGCTAGCGTCGAGGTCCACAACGTCGGCAGTCGTGATAACGAATGGCATATACTTGCGGACCTGTCTGCCTTGTTCATCGTATGCAAAGACGCTCAGACGCAGTTTGGGATCAACGATGCCCGTCTGGTTGCCATGCCTGTCGTAGTAATAGCGGTACACCGGATGAACGGTTTCGCCGGCATCCGGGGAATCCTCCGGGTCATCAACGGCTGGCAACGTCACGCTCGTCAGCCGCCCGAGGGTATCATATCCGAACTGCTTAGCCTGGGTATCTGGGTTGACAGATGCCGCGTCGACGGCCGTAACAGGCTCTGATTCCCAAACCTTCCGACCCATGCTATCGTACCCGACATGGGTGTACGTGTGGCTGGTGCCCATCGTGGGCAGACCGTCCGTGTCAAAACCGGAGACATACTCAGTCTCGGGATACTGCGTCCAGATGAGCCGACCGACCTCGTCATAGCCGAAGAATACCTCGTGGCCTAGGGCGTCGGTGATACTGTCCCGCTGCTGGCCATCATAGTGGGTGGTCGTGCTGTGCGTGCCAGTGAAGTTTCCTGTTCCGGACGGTTCGACATAGGTGTTTCCGTCGAAGTTGTCGAAATTGATCCTGACAGCACTAACAGTTCCGTCCGAGAGGGCAATGCTGGAACTGCCTGTCAGGAGGTTATTGTTGGGGTTGCTGATGTAATGGCCCAGCGGGTCGATGACCACAATCTGCCTGCCGGCCTTGTCGTATTCGTAGCTGGTCGGCTGCTCGGTGCCGGACTCGTCGAGCGTGATGGAGTGCTTCACTCGCCCCGCGGTATCAAAGACGCTTCGCGAATAGGAGAGCGGCCCCTGCTCGGTTGGGGCATCGATGGTGGCCTTGACCACAGGCAATTTGCCATTGCTGGTCCAGCCGGTAGCTGGAACATCCCCATTGCCATCCCACGCATTGCTGGCAGTGACGGTCTTCCTGCCCACAACAACGCCATTGGAGACGAGGTCCTCAAGCTGAATGTCGACGCCTGCCCAGCGACGAGTTTCGACAGCGCGGCCGAGGGAGTCGTAGACTGTCTCCGTGCCAACGGGCAGTTCGCCGTCGGCGAGGTCGTACGGGCCAGCAGAGACAAGCATCCTGCCTTCCGCGTCATAGAGGATCCGCGATACTGTGAGCCAGGTGTCGACAGGTGCCATGCCGGCAGCCTTCGTCCGCAGGCCGTTCCAGGTCTCCACAGCGTTGCCGAGCTCGTCGTAGCAGTAGAGTGTGATATTGGCCTTGAAGACATCGCCGTTGTTCGTCCATTCGAAGAAGCCAAGCGAGTAGTCGACCTTGCCAATAGAGTTGTAGGCAGTTGAACTCAGCTGGACGGCAGAGTCGGTGCCAAAATAGCCATTCAGGTAGGAACTTACGGCGGGCGTATCGGAAGTCGTCACCCTGTACGTCGCGATCGTGCGTCCCTGCGCGTCAAACCTGCTCAGATTTGTGACCCACTTGCCATTTGGCCCCTGTCTCCAGGATGCATCATGTGCGCCACTCTCATTGTAGTGGGAGTACCTGGTAACACCCGCAGGATCTGTAACGCTTTCTGGCTCTGGCGATTCACCGGAGTATGTGTAACTTGTGACCGCATGCTGATCGGCATAGTCGTCTCTGATAGTGTCACTAATCGGGTCATAGGTCAGGTTATAGAACGGGCTGACGTCACTAACAGCGTTCAGATTTACGTTTATTGTATGCCCAATACGGCCTTTGTTATCGTACAGATTAACAGCCATGCTGAGTCTCGTGCTACTGTTTGCCGGGTCTTGGGTCTCAGTAGTCTTAAGGCGATTGCCCACGTAGGTATTGACAGTTCGCGATATGGGCACATATTCCGTAGTATTCCACTTGCTCTGAGCAGTGGTCAGGACATTCCCGTTTCCGTCGTAGGTGTAATCGGTCCGGTTCAACTCAGGGTCAATTACGCTAAGGGCCCTACCTGAACCGTCATAATCGGTTTGGGTAATCGCATAATGATCATCATTGTATGGGTCTGGATTTGCGACCAGTGGCACCTTGACCTTGGTTGCGCCGTCCCGATAGTCTGGGTCATCGTATACATAAATCGTAGCGCGGCTGAGCGAATCGGTTATGGAGACAACATTGCCGCGGTCGTTGTATTCATAGATTGTCACGTTGCCACTACGGTCTGTTACAACTTCAGTGTTGCTCCCTGCATTGTGGCTTATACTGATCTCGTTGCCCTTGGCGTCGACGGTCGCGATGAGCCGTCCCTGATCATCATACTTGTACATAATCGGGGTAAGCCCGCGGTCATCCTTCATGCCGGCAATGTAGTGATCGGCGGGTTCGACGCAGAGGCCTGGTCCGTCCGACTCATAGACATACTGCGTCTTTTCGTAGGTGCCGCTAGCAGTCGCTGCGTCGACAAGTCTGTATACATACTCAAGATTGCCGTACCCGTCGTAGGCGTACTTGAGGCTGGGCTTGCACGGATCATCGCCCGGCGCCTGGACGGCTATGATCCTGTCACCATCTCTGACTATCTCTATCTCCCTGGCAGGTTCCGTCTCGCCAGCCATGAAGTACTCAACTGAGGTCGCGGCTGGGTGCGAGCCATACAGATCCTCGACGCCGAAGCAGACAGTCTCGCCCGACGGCAGCAGTATCTGTGAAAGATAAGGTGTGCCTCTGGGACGAGCCCAGCAAAGACTATAACCGCCATCAGGAGTGAATATCTCATACTCACCGTGGTCGCTGCGGCTGAAGATGTATTTCGTGCCATCGTCAGTTGTCAGGATATATCTGCCGAAATCATGCTGCGCCGGGTCGGTCATATCGCTCGGCTGGCCCTTCCAGATCCATGTGAACATACTTTCGCCGCCGGCAGTGAGCACCATGGCTTCGGTATTGCCGCCATCAGTTTGTGCCTCAAGTGTTGCACTTATGCCGGGTGCTGGCGCATATGTAGCCCTGTAAGACGGCAGTGCTCCTTCCTCGATGTTGCCTTCGTCGTAATCCAGATAGAACCCGAAGGTAGTCCTCTGGCCGTTGGGCAGTGTCAGAGTCACATCACGGCCATAGTTGTCTCCTGCTCGAACCATGGCATACGTATCAGAGCCGCCATACCAGGAGTCAGCCTGCATCTCTACTCTCTGTTCCGCCAGGTCGATCTCAGCGTTGGCAAGGGTGTAAGACCAGCCATAGCCAAAGTCCCCTGCGATGTTGCGTCGCAGGCTGTTATAGGTGCGTATGACCCGTAGCGGGAACTGCCCGACCGGGACGGCGATATCCTCCTGCGAGAACTTGACGTTGCCTATTTTCAGTGGCGAGTCTAGCACAAACTTTACGGAGTCGGTCCTATAGTCAGTGTCGGAATCATCGGCTCTGGTGGTCAACCACAGTGTATAGACCCCGTTCTCAACATCGCTGAAGTCAACATCAACACTGGTCAGACCTGGAGCTGCACCCGGCCAGTCAGATGTGGAGGTGAGGTTTTTGACCAGACTTGTGCCATTGTAGAGCTGCAAGCAGTACTCCGGCTTGCCGGCGATCAGCCCGATCTCAACCTGATAATTGCCTTCGTCCACAACTGTGAGCGGCCCCGTGGCCTGTGTGGTAGAGTCTATTGAGGGCGCTTCCGGCTTGACTATCACCGGATTCGTATCCGGTAATGCGGAGGTGACAGAGAAGGACGTGGTTTGCACGGATGCGTTGCCGCACCTGTCCGTCGCTGTAACTCTTAGCTGCACGCTTGTGCCCACTGTTCCTGCAAACTTTGAAGTCAATAAGACCTCATCAGTCGGGAAATCTGGCACATAGTCTCTTACTTCAACGTCCGTCCAGGGTCCAGCGTCCACCGACGTTTCGAGCTTGATGCGCGACAAGCCTATGCCTTCGTCCAGCGCGCTGATGTTGGCCACTATGAGGGGCTCCGGTACAGGCTCCCCTGTTGGTGACACGATGGACAGGGTTGGTGCAACGTTGTCAAACGGTTCTGTCGCTGGAAGTACCGTTACAAACGTGTTTGAGGTCTCCAGGACTTGGGCACCATTGCTGGCTTGCAGCTGTAATTCATAAGTCCCATCGTCCTTGAACTGTGCGACCGTGTTAAGCGAGGATGCCGAAATGAAACACACTTGCCCAGTGGCTGTCGTCTCACTCCACTGATACGTCGTGTTCTTTGGCATACCCACCTGGAAGGCCTTGTCGAGCGAGAGGAAGGCCTTGTCATCACACGCTAAGTATATAGCGCCATAGTTGCCAGCGCTCAGAATAGGATCTCCTGCCGGCAGCACATGGACCAGCACCGTATCAGAGACCGGTGACCCATAGCCACCGTCGTCGACGGCGAGCTTCAGTTCATAGTCCCCGACTGCGGTGAACTGTGCTGTGCAGTTGTCCCACGTCCCGGTGAAGCTCACACCCGCAGAAGGTATCGAGGACCATTCGCAATCGAGAGACTCCTCAGGACCATCGACATCCACAGCAAAGGCCCGCAGGCTATACTCACACGAGCCCGAAGAGAGTTGCAGCCATGCCTCACGAGAGAGTATTTGCACAGAAGGCTTTGTGTTTTCTTTGACCGCGACGGTCATGTCATCTTCAGCCACAACATTGTCAAGGCTGTCTACAACCTGGAGTTTGAGCGTATATGAACTCAGGCTGCCCAGTTCAGCAATGCCATCGCTTGTTGTAGGCAGGGAAACATAGTCGCTGCTGTGTTCACAGACCCATCGCTCGCTGCATCCGTCGGGCAACGTGCCGGCCACGGTTCCGGTCAAGTGAACGGTGGCAACGCCATTGCGACGTCGGACTACCGTCTTGTCTGGGCCCGCGGTGATGCTGGGCACGTGATAGACGTATATCTTGGCCACATCGACGGCTATGAGATCTTCTGAACCATCATAGGCCTCTAGGCCTATCTCAAAGTACCCTGGGCAACTGAACGTAGCTGTTGTCTCGTAGTTCGACGCTTCCGGAATAGTGACAAGGCCTGAATCGCCCTGGAACACCCAGACGTGCGAGGCAATGACAGGAGGTTCGATATCGGTTGCCGAGCCATAGAGGGTTATCGGCTGGTCCACCCAAGCGATGTATTCCCCGCCGGCCGACACCACTATGGGCGATTCATACGGTGTGCCGCCTCCTTCCACTGTGATTAGAACGGTATCATAGCCTAGAATGTCGTCGCCGTTCATGGCGAGGAGCGCCAGCTGGTATATGCCTGGTGAAGTGAAGGTCGCGGTCGTACTGACGTTGTTAGCATTGCCGAACGTCACAGGGGCGCCGTGTGGAGCCATCCACCTGACGCTTAGGCCCTCGTTCGGCACTATTGTGCCCGTCAGCGTGGCCATTGCGCTGGTGCCTACGATAACGATCGTGGTCTCTTTCTCAGGTGTTGGCGAGCTGGTAATGACGCCCGCGTTCACAGAAACCGCGCTGGGTAGTATGCTGATAACTACGGTGTCACCTCCGACTATCTCGCCGGTATCGGTGTCCGTCACCACGAGATTAACGTAGTAGATCCCACACTGCGTGAGCGTTACGGTAGTATTCTTACTATCGACGTCACTGAAATCATCATCGTCAAGACTTGCACACTCCCATCGTACGGTATAGTCGGGTATTCCTTCTACCGCGCCACTAAGTGAAACCTCCTCATTCAGAACGGAGGAAGGCAGTACATATCTCGTCTGATCGTTCCCGGCGCTTATCGTCATCGAAGGGTGACGAATGGTTACCAACAGCGTATCTTTGCCGACCTGTATATGCGTCGTATTGTCATAGACCTCCACCGTGAGAGGATAAATGCCCGGTCGAGAGAAAGCAGCAGACCTTTCGAGAACGACCTCAGCGCCAGCGGAATTGTCGACGATTGCGCCAAGTTGAACCGACGGATGCGCGGACCATCTCATGTATACGCCACATGGGTCCACTCCCGTAGCGCTTGCCCTTAGAGGCACTTCCTTAGTGAAGCCAAGTAGAACATCGTCGAAATCCAGCTCGAACTCAGTAGGATTACCCGCCAGGTTGACCGACAGACCTACGTCGGCAAGGACAGCAACGGTCAGATAGTCACGACCGTAGATGGCCCCATCCACCCCTAGCTCCTTCAGTGTCAGTGAGAGTATATAGGTGCCAATCTGCGAGAAGCTCACCCCTGGATTGAGCAGAGAGCGCCCCTCAGCATCGGTTCCACTTCCGTCAGGAAGAGAGAATAGGACGCTGGAACCGTACGGCTGCCTGACAACAGCCCACTGCATCTGCAGGTCGGCAGCCGACGACCCTGTACTAAGACACGCAACCATAGCATCACTCAGATATAGACGCTGCGCGACTATGGCAGTCTTGTCCTCGCCCGCCGTAACTGAATATGGCGAAAGTTCATCCGCTCCAATGTCGACAGCGACACCCATCACTCTGGCTTGGCCGTCAATGTCGAGTTCGCCCGAGTAGTTGCCTGGGTATCCGACATCAATGCATGGGTTATCCAAGACCCTTCGGAGGCGGTAGACGTCAGCAGAAGTACCCGCAGCAAATACTAGGTCAGTAGAACTGATGGAAATGTTACCCTCTCCATCATAATTCGTCTCGCCATCTTGGATGCACGAATATGTGACGCGGTCAGATACGATGATTCTATACGTTATGATGTTGGACTCGTGAGTTGCGCCATTTCCGAATACTATGCAGTTCCTAATAATTGGTTGCACATATTCCGAATCGATACCCTGATCGACATTGTGGACAATGGTGTTGTTCAGTATCAGATTCTCATCGTCGGACGCTCGGATTCCAGTCTTGTTCTGGTATATGAGATTGCTCATCACCTTACTCGTTGTCCCACCGACAATGATACCTGTGCCGCCATTGCCACAAACCACATTGTTGCCTATAATACCAGTGGTAGTAGCGTAGATTCCGAAACCGCTGTTATTGCATACAAGATTGCGTTCGATCGAGTAGACAGGATCATCGACTTGTATTCCATTGCCTTCGTTGTCTTCTACAACATTATCAACGAAAGTGACAGGCGATCGTAACCAACCTGAAATATAGTGATTGTTTCGAATCAGATTACCGGTCAGTGACCATGGAGCAGAACTCTCGATAAACAATCCCCCACCTGGATTGTCAGCTATGATGCAGTTGGTTATGTTACCAGTCACGTTCTTTCCAGGCGTCCAACAATAGAACCCGTAGCCCTCACCCCCTCTAAGTGTAACACCCTCTAAGTTTATAACACCGGCTTCAAGATGCTGCTCATCAACCACAACTGTATAAAAGGCCGAAATTCCCGCACCTATGATCGTTGCGGCCACGGTGGATGGGTCACAAGGGTCAAGACCTCGCAGGGTGATTGACTTGTCAATAAAGACATTCTCTGGGTATCTCCCCGGATAGATAACAATTTCATCTCCATCGGAAGCCTCCCCAATGGCCTCAGTAATCGTCTCGTACCACGCAATGGGGGATTTGGTTATGTTCTTGACCCTCGCACCGCCGAGAGGAGGTAATAACACCGGACGACTCATCGACTCTTCTGTTCCAATTCCCAGTCTGCCTCGGTATCCCCAGCCCCATGAATAAACACGGCCACTACTGTCCATCGCCAAACAGTGCCAGTAACCGGCCGAAATGGCTACAATCTGACCAAGGTGTCCGCTTCCATCCACGCCAACTACCCTGCGCGCCATACAGGTTCTAGGCAGTTCGCTTTCATCTACCCCAAGGCCAAGCTGTCCAGAAAAGTTACTGCCCCATGTCCAGACATTTCCCTCTGCATCCAGGGCCATCGAGTGACTTGCGGCGGCAGAAACTGCAATGATAGCTGGAGTCACTTCACCAAGCAAGCCATCGCTCAGTCCATCACTGTCAATGTCTGCAACAACAGACACTGGCCGAGCGTATACGGCCGTATCGCCTTGGGAATCATCGAATGTACCATTGCCTATTCGGCCAGGACGGTCCTCAAAATGGTATGGCTCATAATCGAATGCGCCGTTCCATCCCCACGTATAGACCTTGCCACTTCGATGTAGAGCGATATTGTGGTACCAGCCTGCGGAAACCATAACGATATCCTTCAGAGCAGAATCAGGTAACGCCCCATTCTGGTCTCCGGCATGTACACAGACAGGCAAATAACTCCAGTAGTCGGTCGATTCAACGCCATTGCCAAGTAGTCCATTGCCATAGTCGATTAGACTACCAAAGAAGTACCAATCATTTGCCCCGAAGCTATAGACCCTCCCGAAACAATCATTGGCAGGGTCTATCTTTTCAAGTGCGAGAGAATGATAGGCTCCGCCAGAAACCGCCGCGATACCAGTCAAGAACGCCGATCCAGCCGGTAGATCATGGTCTGAGATTTCGGAAGCATCGGGGCCGTGCACCTGACAAGGGCGCGAGGTGTCACTATAGTCAGTACCTATTCCAAGGCAGCCAAAGTGAGAGTTCCCCCATGCCCACACGCAACCATCACCACTCACAGCAAGTGAATGAGTACCGCTTCTGCCTGTTGCGATTGCCACAATATCTGTGAGTGGCTCTCCTGGTGTGCTATTCTGCTCGCCAGCCTGTACGATCTGAGCGACAGGTGACCAAGGTTCCCCCCAGTTGGTAGGATAACCAAGTTGGCCAAAATGGTTCAGACCCCATGCCCAGACACGTCCGTCGGTGTCCAGTGCCAGAGAATGCAGCCACCCACTGGCAACTGCCGTCACGTCGTCCAACGGAACATCTGGATTCTCTCCTCTAAGGACCTGGTGGGGAAGCCAAAGATCGACCCGCGTGAAGCCGCTTCCTTGTCCCAGTATTCCAGAATCATACCCGTTGAGTCCACACGCCCAGACGTATCTTCCCGCTGTATCATCGACAATCAGCGTGTGGTCTTCACCACCGCCAAGGACTTTGCCCGGCATGACAGTAACTTGTGCTGTCGCGGTTTTCTCGACAGTCCCGTATCGGCCTGTTAAGGCAAAGACATATATTCCAGGCCGCGTAACGGTAATCGTCGCGGCCTCGGTAGTATCGTCAGCTATGATTACATCCGCCGGTCCTTCGGTCATGAGCCATCGCAGGAGCACATCATTTTTGTCGAATCCTGCGGCTGTGACCTCTCCAGCGAGTGTGACCGCCGCGGGCAACGTGATGGCCTGATCCTGGCCGGCGCTGACTGTAAAGTCCTGTATTGGTGGCAATTCATCGCTGACCATTATGACAACATCACCATATGCACATCCGTCACTTTCATCTTCGGCTGTCAGACGTAGCGTATACGTGCCGGCCTTGCTGAACTTCACAACAGGATTGACCGCCGTTATCGTACTGAAATAGATCGCTGTCGGGTCGCCGCTTGCGACTGACCATCTGATGGCGAGGCTAGCCACAGGCGTTTCTGCATCAAATACCTCGGCATCGTCAATCGAGACGCTGTAGGATAGAGGCGCTAGTTGCCGGTCGCGGCCTGCGTATACGGCTGGCGGCGTATTGCCGACGGAATTGTCAGTGACAACTATCTCGGCCAGAGATACGGCCGTGGCAGCACCATCATCCGCTTCGAGTCTGAGTATATATATACCCGGGGTGCTGAACTCAAAGTCCGTATCAAGTGCGTTCACGTTGACAAAATACGGATCATCGCTTGCATTGTGAGCCACGCAGGACCATGTAGTAGTCACGATGCCTGGGACTGACGGCAAGCCATCATCCCTGACAGTCCCTCTGAGCTGTAGTCTGCCGTAGGATAGGGGAACGCTTGAGTAACTACCTGCACTTACAGTAGGAGTCCTATTGACAGGCGCATCCGCGCGCAGGATGATCGTGACGAAGTCAGATGTCTCATAGCCACCATCATAGACAGCCGTCAGCGTGAATGAGTAACGACCCACAGCTGGTGAAGCGAACTCCAGCGGCGTCACAAGTGTGCTCTCTGATTGTATCCTCACACTTCCGCCGGTCGGTGCGCTCACAAGCGTCCATAGAACAGCCTCTGGCGCTGGATCGCCGAGGTCATTGGATACACTGCCCCTGAGAGTGGGGTCACCTTCAGTGATCCCCCCTGTCGTCGCCGAGACTTCCAGGATACGGTCTTCGCCGGCATCTACCCATGTGTTCTTGACCGCGATAGTCACAGTGGCATCGTCAGTGTTGCTCGACGTATCTGTCAGCCTGTAGACAAAGCTGACTGTGCCGGAGAATCCTGTGGTGGGAGTATACGTGAACGAACCATCGGCAGTGTCAAGGGCCAGGCTGCCCACTTCAACATCTTGTACTTTGGACACAGGACTGCCGGTCGGCGAAATGACTGCATCATTGGCCATGACGCCGTGGGCAGCATCGATTGTGAGAGTCTGGCCGTCATAGCAGGTATATGAATCATCCCGCGCTGTAAGCGTCTGGTATTCATAACAGCCCATATCGACGTATCGCGCCGTGCTCGATGCATTACCCTTGCAGAAGCGCGGTTTGCCATCAAGGTCAATTAGCGTGCCAGCCGGAACCGCAGCATCATAGCCCGTATCAATACACGGCGAATCAGACTGAAGGTGATAATCGCCGGCTACAAAGCAGGGTGCAACCTCAGCTTCTCCAGGAGTAGCCTCTACCACGAGTACCGAGCCGGAATAATCCGTGGCAACAGGGGTCCTGCGCTGGGCGAAGAATATGTCAAGGTCGTACATGGTGTGTGGCACCAGGTTAAGCGTAACGTCGTAGGCCGCGGCGTCTACCCCACACGTATAGTAGTTGTGCCTGGTCACTTCTGCATTTCCGTTGTCGAGAACCACATCGGTAACAGATGGGCACTGTGCAAAGTACCCTGCCCTGTTAACGACAACAACGCCGTTTATTGCCACAAACAAATCGTCCGCAGCCTCAAAATGTAGCGTTTGGCCAGGTATGTACAGGCCTTGCGTTCGGTATACAAGAGTAAAGAAGAAGTTGTGCTCCAAGGAACATCCATCCACATTGCACTCTTCCAGCTCACCCGAGTCGCAGAACTCAAGGCACTCACTGTCACCACCACATCCACCGGCACACCAGCCATCAATCGGGAAGAAGTGATCTGATAATAGATCGGCAGGCGTCAACCTGAACTCCGCCTTTTGACTGTTGACGCATACCCATTTCATCTGATGACTCGGGTGCCTGGCGCTGCTCTTGTTAGTGTACGTTTGCGTGCTAAACCAGCTATTGAAGTCGTATTCGTTGCTTACCGTACTCGTATCCGATGGAGTGGGGTCCCATACAGGGTTTCTGGTCACCGTATTAAGCGTGTCACCAACAAAATCGTCCTCGTTATGGTCAGTACTTCCTTTCTGCATGTCAGCATGATTGACTTTGAAGTCATAGACCACAATGCTACTGGATACGTCATCGGTCTGCGTCTGGCTTGCCCCATTGTCTACTAGGTCGCCGTCCGGCGTTACCCATTTCCACAGGCCCCATTCGACGACACTAGGCGTGGTGCCGACGTTGTGGGCACCCCAGTTCATAGTAACGCCTGTGTCTCCTACGCCGACAATGCCATCCAACCCGCTCTCAACGACGCTGTAGTCGACAGTGGCAGTGGTATTGGTCAGCACGACTTCACGGACAGGGTATGCCGCATCATCTGCGGCGAATCTGTTCCGCCAGAGGATGCAGTTGTCCAGCACAAGGCTGCCCCCGGTACTGTGTATGCCATCCCCTACGTTGTCGGCAACTGTGCAGTTTGTCAGCCTGAGTGTGCCGGTGCTAGAGTGGTACATGCCGCCGGCATTATTGCCTTCCGCGTAGTTGCCGGCAATCGTGCAATTGACAAGTATCGGACTGCTATCGCCGCCAGTCCATATGGCCCCTCCACACCTCTCACCTGCGGCCCAGTTGAGCGTAAAGACGCAGTTCCGGACTGTAGGGGAGGAATTAAGGCAGTACAAACCTGCTCCGCCGGCCGTCCCGTCATCAACATAGCCTCCTCTGATAATGAAGCCGTCAAGGACAGCGCCATCAGCACCCTTCACAACATGATGAGAATGGCCGGCATCTGGCATTGGATTTGTGTCAGAGGCCAAGATGTATCCGCTCAAGATAGTAGGATTACCTCCTATGTCGAAGCGCTGGTCAAGGCTGGTCTCACCACCGCTAAAGCCGCCGTAGACTGTCACTCCAGGCACCATCTCGAACGTTGCGCTCTGGTCGTCGTCAGTCTGCCCGTATCCCTCATCAGGATAATACGTTCCAGCAGCAACCCATATCTGGTCAACCGGCTCGCTGGCCGCCCAGTCCAAGGCCGTCTGAACCGTCCTGAACGCCGTCGCCCACGATAGGCCATCGTCGTCGTCATCCCCATCTTGAGAAACATAGACGATGCTCGCAGTGCACCTGGCAAAGAGCGTATAATCCCCGTCCATGAACACGTTGATCGTCGAGTGTACTTCGTCGCCGACACGCTCAGTCACAGGCGAGCTGGTCTTACCCATGCTGACGGCAGAGCCTGACCATTCGACCTTCGATCGTCCGTCTGGGTGCACCAGGGTAATAGTGACAGGTGTGGCTGCGCTGTAGGCACAGGTATACGGCAGCGTGGGAGTCAAAGTGCCGCCATCCGTGCTGCCGCTGAGCGTACACTGAGCTGCCACAAAATTGGCAGTGACCTCCACATCGCCAGTCATCCGTATGCCAAGTGGATTCAGGCGGCTGGTATAATCGCCGGTCCATTTGTCAAATCTGTAGCCCGCCTCCGGTGTAGCAGTTAATGCGACATTTGTGCCATGGTCATAGTCGCCTTCCGGCGGCGCAACATTACCACTTTCCGACGGCGAGACACTGTGTGTCAGTGTATACTCCTTGATCGTGCAGTTTGCCGTTACCTCCACATTCTCAGTCACGGTGAGCTCAACAGGATTTCCAGTCAACTCGGCGCCTGTCCACCCCACAAACTCGTATCCCTCATCGGGTACAGCCGTCAGAGTTACCAAGTCGCCGCTGTTATAGGCCGCCTTGAGCGGACTGGCATTGACAATGCAGTTATCTCCACCAACGCTCAATGTATAGACAGGGACGAACGTGGCCCCGATAGATTTTTCGCCATTCATGACGACTGCTATGGACGACGCCAGAATATTGCTGCTGCCTGTATCACCGGACCACTGCTTGAACCTGTAGTCGGAACCGGGAACGGCACTTAGCGTAACGGTTGTACCGTGCGCATAATCCGTGGCATTTGGTGTTGCGACTATGCTACCATCACCGGAGGTGACGGTTCGTGACAATCCATACATATTAATCGCACACTCAGCGGTGACGCTCCTGCTTCCATTCACCAGTAATTCGATATACGGCGAAGTGCTTATGTCTGATCCTCCCTCTTTCCATGCCACAAAGTGGTATCCTGTCTTCGGGAAGGCAGTCAGCGTTACAGTCGTACCAGCCTTGTACTTGGGTCCAGGCGGGTTGGCTATCACGGTACAGTTGTTGGCCGTGATACTCGCAGTATACGCGTCGACAAATACAGCATTTAGCGTGGTATCCGCGGTGATTGTGAACGTCAGAGGGTTGTCCTGACTTGGGAACGTGCCTGTCCATCCATCAAAGGCATGCTCAGAATCAGCTCTGGCTGTCAATGTTACGGAAGTGCTGGGCACATAGCTCAGCTTCTGGTCGCTGACAATTACGACGCCGCCTTCCGTGGAGGTAGTGATGAGCGCATAGTTGGTCGTTGGCTCCTGTGATTCGTACGCACCTCTGTCGATTGCGCTGCCGAATACCCTCGGGTTTCCGATGATGTCGGTCTCTGGCGCTCCTGTGCCGGAGCCATTGTCCACGCATTGCGACTTGAAGGCCAGACGGTAATCACTACTCCCCGCAAATAGCGGGTCGTCTGTATCGATAATGGTATTGTTCGAGCCGCTCAGACCTTCGATGTCATCACTGATGTGACAATAATCAACCACTGGGGTGCCATTTGACCAGGCAATCTGTGACTGCTCTGTGACTACGCTCTCAGATGTAGTGTTGTCGTACAATATGCAATTCATCACAGTCAGGCTGCCCGAAGTAAGATCTGCCAGAACGCCGCCGTAGTTGCCTGCGGAGACGGAATTGCGACAGATTGTGGAGTTGCTTATCGTTGTGGTTGCGCCGTTACTGCATGCAGCCCCACCATTGGCCGAGCGGTTGTTTGTGATAAGGCAGTTGACCACATTCAGAGTGCCGCCCGTGCTCATGAGGGCACCGCCAGAGCTGGCAGCGACGTTGGAGGCCAAGGCACATGCGACTACATCAGTTGCGCCACCTCCCACGTAGATTGCGCCGCCACTCTGGGTAGAAGTGTTATCGCGGAAGATACATGACTGGATCGTAACATCACTGCCGGCGTCAGTATAGACCGCGCTGCCGGGATAGTAACCATAGTTTGACTCGAAAGTGCACCGGTTCAGAGTACATTCGCCCGCACCTGCATAGACGCACCCACCCTTGGTTGAGTCGACGCCACCGCCAAGGTTGCCGGAGAAGATACAACGCTGCACCTCCAGACTCCCTCCCGGCGAATTGAACATGATCACTCCATTGCCTCCTCCCAGATAAGTGGGCCGCGATGCACAGATATTATCATAGAACTCACTGTCTGCTATTGCCACATGCAGATCGCTGCCTCCCTCGATTTCGATTCCAGAATCCTGACACTCTGTCATGTAGACATCTTGTATTGTAACAGTGCCGCTACAGCCCTGAGCCTTTATCACCCACTCCATCCGATCGTCATCGTCATCACAGCCGTTAACTTGCGAAGCAGTAAGTCCTGAGATTGTAGCGCCGGTGCAGCCGCTCAGATGTACTCCTGTCCCACCACCAACATAACAGTCCTCAATTGTTGGATTGCCGTACTCGAGAACCATCGCGTAACTGCAGCCGAATACGCACCCCTGGACTACAGGGCTTCCCGAGACGCCGATTCCCGTATAGGTACACTCATACAACCACGAACCCTGGTCATCGAAGACGCAGTCGCGGATGGTCAACTCGGTCTGGCTGCCTGCTATTCCCGTTGAACTGTCGCCGTAGGACAGGGGGCCGCAGAATACAAAGCCGTCGACAAGAGTACTGGCGTCACAGTCCTGAACATCAAACGTCCCGTCTACAATCGTCTCGAACAAGCTGGAGTTGCGAGTGTACAAGGACCCACCATGTGCCGGGAATCCCCCCAGTATCCTCACGCCGCTGGGAATAGTGGCATCTTCAGCATATGTGCCGGCAGCAACCCATATCTGGTCGCCACGCGTGGCTTGGCTGGCAGCTGCTGCGATGTTCTGGTACGCCGTTGGCCACGATACGCCATCACTATTATCGCCGTGCTTTGACACATAGATTATCCGGGGGTCGCAGTTGGCATAAATCGTGTAATTATCATCCATGGTTACTGCCATCTGCAGCGCGTTGCCTGGAACTGGAGTAACCTTGCCTCGCCCAACGGCCGAGCCTGTCCATACGACATCGTCGTAGCCCTCATCAGGCGTCACCGTCACGATGACATCCGTGTTCGTCAGATAAGTCTGTGGCAGTTCGCAAGGATCACCTCCGCTGACGGATGCCGAGAGAGTTCCGTGGTTTGCGCTGCCATCTAATACCTTGCCTGCCACAAAGTACGCCGTCACAGTCTCATTTTGATACATCGTGATACTGGCTTCGGCGCCTGTACCAGTGACGTTATTAGACCAGTGATCGAACAGATACCCCTCACACGGGTCAGCAGTGAGCGTCACGGACGTACCTGATGCATATGAGGGTCCCGTTGGATCTGCAACTACCCCACCACCACCCGAGGGTTGGACAGTGGTATTGAGAGTATAGTATGTTACTGACGGTGTGAAACTGGCCGTAACACTCTTGTTTCCGCTCATCGTAATGCTTGTTGTCGTGGAAGTCCCGCTAGCATCACCTGACCACTGGTCAAAGACATAGCCCGTATTCGGAATGGCGGTCAGAGTGACTGTTGAGTTCAGCGCATAGTCATGGCTACCTGGTGCAGGAGTGGTTGTGCCTCCCGTGGTAGTGCTCATGTGCAGTATGGGAGCAACTGTGAAGTTGAGTGATGCCGAATTAGTGCTCCACATGCCGCAGCTTGCTTGCACGTTCAGCATAACACTGTAGCTGCCGGGCGAAGGGTAGTAGAAAGTCTGATAACCTGGGGCAGTATAAGTAACCTGCCCCGAGGGGTATTGGGTCCATCTGCACTGGATAATAGTGTGCCCAAATGTGTCATAGCCGCCTCCATAGAACGCAGCGTACCCCAAGCTACAACCTGCACCAGACAGACTAGCTGTAACTGAATGAGTGATCGGATCCCATGCATGCGCAGGAGAAGACAGTAGTGTTGCCATGGCTAGGACGGCTGCCCCCACTATTAGCACTTTTTTCACGGCTATACCCCTAGAAAGATTTTATGTGGCTCTATTGTGAAATTCTTCTCTTGGCCGATTCCGCAGCAGGACTCTGTGGATACATTGCCACTACTCCCTGACACGCCTCCTGTATCTTGGCGTTTGCCTCAGCTTCCGGTAGAGCTCGTGCTGTCAGCAATTGCCCATAGCACTCCGCAACCATGTATTGGGCATGCCACGCCATCGTTTCTGTTGGCCACCGATCGACGAACTTCTGAAACATTTCTGCTGCGTCGGCGTACATCTTGCTCCTAAAGAGACACACCGCCGTGCAGTAGCAGGAGACCGCAGTCTCTGTTCCCGTCTGCTTCCACACAACAAGCGCAGCGTCGGCATACCTGGCATCCTCTTCACTCTTCCCAGTGTAATACTCACCGAGGGTCATAATTGCGTTCTCAAGACCTGGGCAGTCCTTGAACTTCAGCGCCATGTTGGCTAAGGCCTCCCGTAGTGTCGTACTTGGCCAAGGAGGCGATGCACATCTCATTCTGATGACTTCTCGCAGCATCTGTCCCCGACGTGCCTCGGCCAACATCGCAGGGTCGGCTGATTCCTCTGCTGCCATTATCGCTGCCGTGGCATCTACATCGCTACCCGTCGAGACGACAAGGCGCAACACGGCCAGTGGCCATTTCTTGGCACCTGGAAATCTGTCCTTCATACTTGTGCATTGACTCAGCATATGGTCCACGACGGCTCTATCGGAACCACAGACACAGAAGTCGAGCAATTCCAGGAGCTTACGTGCGGCCTTGTCATTGGCGATGGCCAGATTGCTCAGCCCGCTTAGCATCTTTATGGCAGTGTCGCTGTCGCGGGCAGTTACGCTGTTGCGTACAAGCCAATCGTATGCCTCCGGAGCGGAATCGTGCGTAGGCCACCTGTTGACCAGATAAGTGTATTGCGCAGCTACCCTGTCCAACCTGTGGGTCTTCCGATAGCCTGTCGCAAGGCAAGACACGATTTCCGGCGAGTCGCCGGTGGCTGTGACGGAACCTCCTCCTCCGCTATCTGCAAGGAGGATATTGCACGTATCAAGGTAGAGCTGTGCCCTGGTAACGATCTTGCTGGGTGTGCCTGCCGGCCTGTTGGCGAGGACCCATCGATATACGTCGGCTGCTCTGGCGAATTGTCCGATCTCGAAGTAGGCTTCGCCAACAGCGACAAAGGACCGCATGCCTTCGGGAGCGATGCTTTCTTTCTTCATGTCCTCAAGGATGGCTTGCGCTTTGCCATCCCGTAACTCGATATGACTCCGCCCTGCCAACTCCATGACCAAGAGCCGATTCACACCATTGAGCCTCTTTGCTCCCTCATCCAGTACCTCCAGTGTCCGAGCAATGTTACCTCGCCGTTTGTATTCACCGGCAATCATGGTCACGGCGTGGCCAGTGGCAGTACCTGATGGGTAGTCACGTAGCAGATCGGTCAGATACTTCCGCACAGCAGCTTCGTCGCCCTCATGTAAGGCGGCCTTGGCTAACCCAGCCTGTACTTCAGCCATGGAATCACTGCCAGCGCACTTCTCTGCCGCCAAGAGAAGCACCTCCTTCGCCTTGGCACGTTGCGATCTCTTCCAATAGGTCTCGGCGATCCCCACCATGGCACTGCAGAGTTTGGGGTCCTTCGCGTAGTTGGAGAGCATCTGCTGCATCTCGGTGTTTGCCAAATCCGCTTTGCCACCCGCCACATGAGCAACAATGAGACATTCCTGAACCTCGATGCCCGCGCCGAGAAGCCCAGGCTCTTTACACACTGCAGTTGCTTCGTCGAACTGGCCGGCATTGATGAGCTTTCGGGCCTCACCCAGACGTGATGCAACGTCAACTGTCTCGGCCGCACGTGATTCCAATGCCATACAAACAGCTAACAGGAACAGAGCGGCAACTCTGACAAATGCAGGTAACTGGTTAGTGACTTGGCGATTTGCGCAGTATAGCCCGAACATAGTGTCTCTCCTTATGGGAATGGTTGGCTGGAAATCCCGTGCAGTGAGCTAGTCTGCTGGCTCGCTGCATTACGGCACTCAGGAATAGCGGTAAAGATTGCGAGCGGATGACCTCGGCGGAGCCGACCGGAGCTTGGGGATGCCCGCTATAACTCACTGCCATTTCTCCATGCCTGGCAATCACGCTACCCTCGGCGGTACAGAGCTACGTCTCGTACATGGGACCCTATTAGTGATTACTAGGGGAAAACTCCCGTCCAAGAGGAAAACAGATAAGGAGGGCTACACTCGCCTCACGATCTCACCAGCGAACAACCTCTAACCTCCAGAACGGTAGTCATTATGTCACACACACCACATCTGTCAAGCACTTTCCTAAGGAAAAACCGGGCGGCGAGATTTCGGCGGCGTGGGCATGGCAAATCACAGAGAGTGGTACCCAAGAAGTGGGACACTGATCCACATCTATCTCGCTGGCTTCTCTCCAATCGGGGTGACTTTGCAGCATGCTGCCCTAGGCAGTGAGAAAGGTAGAGGCCGGTCACCCGTAAGTCCTTTTCTATTGGGCTGTTAGCATCTTCTGCTGTGGGCTCTTAGCTGGGAAGTGCCTCAGATCACCACTCGGTTCCGTCTATCGAGCACCAGGCAGCCCCAAGACAAGTAGACGCTCGCATGGTCAGGCCGTGCAGTAGGTGAGCCTACTGTCCGACACTCTGGTCCTACCTGCTGGCTTCCTTCGTTCCGTTTTCTTCTTGCCCCGGATACATCACGCCCGTAGCCACTTCGATTGCTGCCATGGCGGAGCCCGCGACCTACAAGCCGGCACATGAGCCTTGCGACCGTCCAGCCAAGGTACGCTCTGATGGATGAAGGTGTTGCCGTGGTCACTTCAGCTGCATGGTCACAAGTGTGGCACTGTCTTCTCATGCCGTTCACTTGCGGTTTGCATGTCAATCCTGCTCATCTGCCTCGCCAACTATGCAGGCCGAAATCGCTGTTTCTAGCAGGTTTTTCACATTTGGTCGCAAATGTGAAAAACATCGCATACTTCTTAATAGGCGGCCAAAGCACGTACATATCAGAAAGCAGAATCATATGGCACTTGGGATAGCTCTCGTCGGGCTTGCATCAGAATGGCTAAGCTAATGGCAAAGACAGATTCGTCAGTGCTCATAAGTCCTTCTGGCACAAGCTTGTTTGGCGTTTTCAGCCCCCTAACTCTGAGTCAAGGCCTTGTGGCAAACCATGGCCTCTCCAGCGCCCCAAATGACGACTGGCGCAGACCGTGAGCGTAGCTATGCAGCATGCCTCGCTAGGGTCCCTCCGCTGTGAACCTCTGAAGGGTGAACGTTATCATATCCCAGATCCAGTGACGGGCATGTGCCTTTCACCGATTCACAGATCGCAAACTCGACTCACACCTGAAACCGTATCAGCAGGTCGTCAAAGTACGTCATCGCCCCTGCCATGCTGAGATACCCCAAATCGCCGTCAGTAACCACGCTGTTGTAGGAATAGCCCGATACTAAGCGATTATCCAAGCTCACACTGACAGTGCCTCCATGCAGCGAAATCGACAACTTGTACTTGACCCTATACCCAATCGCCTGGCTTACCACTGCATCGTAATACCAGCCTTTGTCAGTTCTGTGCCCAATAATGATCTGGTCTGTATCTTCCGATATGACCACAAACTTGAAATCTGTGTCGCTGTAGTAGTCAAATACAAGACCACCGGTTCGGCTGGCGCTGACGATACTTTCAAACTGCACATATGATGAGAGACTCGTCCCTACCTGAATCGTTGTTACGGCTGGCATTCCGTAAATGCCAGCTCCAAAGTAACTACCGGCACCGACACCCCACAACCCGGAGCGTCTCACAAAGTGGTCTGCCACCCCATCTGAGAAATCCTCAGACACTTCTGATGTGAACACAGGCGGAAGTTTCTGGACTTTGACATTGTCGAATCGCGTAATGGAGTTATTTGCACCAATGCCAACCATGCCGGTATTAAGCCCGTAGGTCATGCCATCGAGCACACGCGGGGCAAACGTATAGCTGAGGGACGTTGTTCCGTTAACAACCAGTGTCACATTCGTCCCGTTGACGGCGACCATCAGGTTATAACTCGTGTCTTCCCTGAGCTGCATATTGGACTGACGCAGCACTACCCAGCCATCCGCGGTACGCTGACCTATCACGAGCTTGTCCGTTCCAACATCTATGCCAGCAAACTTGAAATCAGTCTCACTGTAGTAGTCAAAGATTATGTACCCATTGGAGTAATAGCCGTTCTTATCTTTGCTCGCACTGACGGCAGCAAGAATCTCGTAATAGCTCGGCATTTGTTCGTTGACATAGAGCAAACTAATCGCCTGCCCCCCTCTGGTTACCTGCGCTTGATATTGGCTGCGACTGACGCTCCACATCCCTGTTTCAACAGCGAATAATTCAGCGGTCCCGGAGTTGAAATCGGACGAAGTCAGTACGTCTCTCTTACCGCCCGGGATGTTGCCAGCCTGTGGGTCTGCCGGTGCACCCGTCTGACCCTGCCAAGCAACGTCCTTTTGCTTGATAAGACCCATCTCCGCATCAGGTTCGCCGTTTCGCGCTGAATCCGCGCCCGTGTCTGTTGCCCGCGTCGGGTCCGCACCATCGCTTGCCGACAACGCATACAGAAACTCGGGCAAGAACGGCTGCATGGTTCGGCTGACTGAAGCCATACCGAACGGTGCATACGGAACCAAGTACGTATTGTACTCACCCACCCAGTCGATCAAACGATCACCCCCGGTGTTGCCAATGAGTACATCACGTCCTGCACCCCCGTAAGCTCGATCTTCATAAGTCGGATGCGTATCGGGTCGATCATTGAGATCGCCGTTGGTACTGTGGTCGTCGTCAGCATTCAGCAGGTCATTGCCCCATCCGCCGTACATGTTGTCACGTCCGGTGCCCCCCACCAACCAGTCATTACCCAAGTCGCCAAAAATGGCGTCGTCGCCATCATCGTTGACCTGTGGGTAGGTTTCGGCCTGCTGGCCGGTCGCCTTTTCCACGGTGCCCTCAGGACGTACCACACCTTCGGTCTGAGCGAAGTTGAGCAGGAACTCATAGCCGGTACCATCCTTCGACAATTCCCCCATCTCAGTCAAAAGAATCAAGCGTCGCGGGTCGTACTCATCGTACAGCGCAAACTCACCGGGGCGGAACCGGTTGTTGAGATGCCGACCGTCCAAATCGACCGAGTTATACGCCAGCACACCGCCCGGATTCATCATGTCAAGTTTGGTCGGGTCACCTGCCACCTCGTACCCAAGGTCGAGAATTAGCGTAGCTGGGTCCCCGTCGGAGTCATAGTAATCTGGGACATACGCATGTTCGAGCGCCTCTGCGCCGGAAATCGCATCATCGCCCGAACCACCGTGCAGCCAGTCATTGCCAAGGCCGCCAAAAATGATGTCGTCGGCATATGGATAGTCGCCCGGGGTGTCCGGGAACTCGTCGTCGGTGGCCATCCAGTTCTGGTCAAAACTGAACGGCACGAGATCAGCTGTTTTCTTCAACTCGCCCGATATGTTGATGGTCGCACTCTGGATTTCCCCAGGGGTCCTAATGTACTCATCAAGTACATTACCGTCCGCAGACTTTGGATTTGGATCATGACTCAGCAGTCCACCAATACCATACAAGGGCTCGCCGCTGGTGCTGTTGCGGCTCGTGTAAATCAGGCCATCATCTCCCAAAATACCGTCCTGCCCTGTACCGCCTGAAATCCAGTCGTGGCCATAGCCGCCAACAATACTGTCGTCTTGGCCCTCCCCGAAGATCACGTCGCTGCCAGTCATCCCAAAAACAATGTCATCGCCGGATTCACCATGAATCAGATCCGCCGCACCGTTGTCGGCAGGTTCGCCCGTTAATTTTGCCGCCCCGTCGACATACTCGCCTTCATTATAGTCAGCACCGCCAAGATTATAATCGAGCTGCTCCATGCCGCGGGGAATGATCTTAAGTGTTCCATAGTTATCATAATTGAAGGTCAGGAACAGGTCATTGGGATCACCAAGTTCCGTGCCGCTTGCCCCGCCTTCGACCAAACGATAGATATTTGCGTTGTCACCCATGATGAAGTCCGCGTCACGGGCATGGCCGTCTGGTTCGGTGATGATCGCATTATCTTCAGGATCTATTGAAGCAAGATTGAACGTGGTCGCACCGATGTCGTTACGCCCGATGGCAATTCCTGCCCCGCCGAAGATATAATCGAAACCATCAGGTCTCATCGGTTCTGTCGTCAGTCCAAACAGGCTGGAACTACCTCCAATCATATCATCCTGTCCCAGGCCGCCATACATCAGGTCATCACCGCCGCTGCCTTCCATATAATCGTCAGCATCTGTCGCAGCTTCAGGAATATTGAAGTGCAAATCTTCATCGGTATCTCCATCGGAATCAGTAACTGCAATTTGATATGTAATCGTTTCCGAATCGCCATCATCTGCTCCGATAAAGCCATCGCCCTGCATCAGATCGTTTGCCAGCTGGCCGAACATAACATCGCTGTCTTCTCCGCCTGCCATTACGTCAGCACCATACAACCCAGAAGCAGTAGTATCGGAATGATCTACCAGTTCAATATCTCGCCCGACCGCATCATCCGGATCACTTTGCTCGTTTCCACCGATGTTCAAGGTAATCGTGTCTGCGGTTGTTGTGTAGATTGCATCTTCTGTAAGTTCTCGGAATCGTGGGCTGAAATCATTGCCGCGTCGCCATATAATCGCATTGTCACCGGCCATCAAGTCATTGCCACTGCCTCCATCCATCAGGTCGTTCACGTTATTGACTGCAGGATCTGCAATCGCCGGTGTCAAACCAGCATCAATCGCAGGAGTAGTCATCTCGTCGATACCGCCGGAAACATTGTGCCCTCCGGTCATATCGTCATCTCCGGAGCCGCCAAACATCCGGTCGTCACCCTGCTGGCCGACCATGGTATCATCACCTTCTTCGCCCCACATCTGGTCGCCTTCTCCTTCGTCGGCATTTTCAATGTCGATTGCGAAGAAGTTACGTGAATTAAAATCTGACAACATACTGAATTGCGGGTACATACGTCCATGGTCGCCAAACATCAAGTCGTTGTTCCCACTGTCGCCGGTTTCGTCACCGTCGTCACCGTGCATTTCATCAGCATCAGTGCCGCCGAACATCAGATCCTGCCCGGCATCGCCGTACATCAGGTCTCGAGCACCTTTTGTTGACTGCTCGGTCGTTATAAGGTCCAACGTGGTAAGATCAGTATCCTCAGCCGCACTACCATATTTTGCATACAGCGCTGGATTGTTCCCTGCAATATCGATCCCTGTGATTTCTGCCAAGCGACCGTTGGAAAGCCATTCCAGTGCAGCGTTATCGCCGAGCATAATATCGTCGCTGTCCAGGGCATCGACTGTGGCAGCCGCATCGCCGTATAACGTATCCCCGTCAACACCGCCGGCAATAATATCGCTGTCTGCATTTCCGGAGATCGTGTCAGAACCACCGTACTCTTCATGCTCTTCGTCCGTCGACCGTATGAGATAGACGGCTGCATCAAGTACAATCTTAATATCACCGCCGGAAGCACCTATTGCATCCTTGAGGAAGATATCAGCATTGTCACCAAGTAGAATGTCAGCCAGGTCAGTACTGCCGCCATGTGCTGCAGAATCATCACCGTAAATCGTATCACCAGCCGTTCCGCCAATTGCCACATCCGCTCCGGCGTTGCCTGAAAGGATATCAATTCCACCCATTCCATCTTCAAAAGACCGGACCAGGTCCAGCGTATTCCGATCTGTATCCATTCCATATGTAAAGTCCAGCAAGCCATTGTCGCCAATCAGGATATCATCCAAATCCAAGGCATTGACCGGACTTGCCGCATCGCCATATAAGGTATCCACTTCCGGATCACCGGCCCCGTCGTCATTGTTCACACCGCCGAGGATAATATCCGCCTTGGCGTTGCCAGACATCGTATCGGCTCCGCCCTTATCTTCACCCGAAACCACATCATCCGTAGTTGTAATCAAATCGACCGCCGTACCCAGCACAATCAGTCTTCCTGTTGTTCCAACGAGGAAAATATCGGCGTTGTCGCCAAGCATGATGTCCTCGCCATCATTGGTGCCGCTCGATGCTGTGGCGTCATCACCATACATTTCGTCACCGGCTGTACCACCGATCAACACATCGTAACCGGCATTGCCGGAGATTGTATCTACACCGCCAAGTCCATCCAAATATGAGGTGATTATATCAAGTGTTGACAGATCTCCGTCACCAGCATCACAATCGAGTTCTCCATTATCACCAAGTATCACATCATCACCATCATTATCAATCGTCTCAGAAGTCGGGGCTCCAGCATAACCTCTATCGCCGTAGATCCTATCTCCTTGTACACCACCTAAGATTACATCGCCAGCAGCATTGCCTTCTATGTTATCAACTCCGCCAGTTGTATTCAGAATATCAGTAGTAAGAATCCGTGCCACATTATCACCACGAATTGTCAATTGCCCTTGGTTGATAGTATTGGCAGAGAGGATGATCGTGCCGTTGTCACCCAGTAAAATATCCTCTCCATCTGAATCACCCGCAGAAGCCGCTGAATCATCTCCATAAATGTCGTCACCAGCAGTACCGCCAATAGCTACATCCATGCCGGCGTTGCCTGAGATAATATCCGTTCCACCCAACTGTCCGATCTCAGATTCGATCCTGTCCAGCGTGGCCCAGTTGCCATCTGCAGCAAAGTCCAACTGGCCGTTATCGCCCAGGATCACATCATTGCCCGTATTACCATTAAGCGTGTCCTCGCCGCCGCTATTGACACCGCCTAAAATGATATCGTTTTCAGTACCACCATCAATCGTATCGGCTCCACCATGCGACTCTGCTGTATCAGTCGTGTGGATATTCACAACCGCCCCGCCACGGATGATCATCTCGCCATCGTGATCTTGTGGGGTCAGCAGATTGACTTCGCCGTTATCGCCCAGGATGATATCATCCTTTTCGTCACCGTCGATAGTATCACCACCTTTGCCGCCCATGATCACATCTTCGCCGTCATTACCGTAGAGGAAGTCGTCTCCGCCAATATTGTCATTTTCGGAGCGGATTAAATCCAAGGTCTTCAAGTCGCCATCGGCATTAAAATCAATCAGGCCATTGTCACCCAGGATGATATCATCATCTTCATTACCATTGATCACATCTGAGCTACCGTTCGGGCCGCCGATGATAATGTCATCACCGATATTGCCCTGAATGGTATCGGCACCGCCAAATTCTTCATCTCGCGTGTCAATGCTGACCAGATCACCTCCATCCAATACAATCTCACCGTTATCACCGAGAATCGTATCGTTTCCGCTGTTGCCCTGAATATCAGGATCACCCGCCGGACCGCCGAGGATGATATCGTCGCCGGAATTGCCTTCAATCGTTTCAGAACCGCCATACTCTTGGCCTCTGTTCCCGATATTCGTAACATCATCAAAATCGAAGCGGTCGCCGCCGAGTTTATATGTGATCGTTCCCCCATCACCAATGATGATATCATTGCCAGAATCCATTTCTGTTCCTGTAAGAGGCTGTTTATCGCCATATAGTTCGTCATCGTTGCCGCCGCCGAGGATCTTGTCCTCGCCTTCTTGGCCATAAATCGTATCTTTGCCATCACCAGCATGAACAACAGACTCAATCGTCGAAGCGGCCATATCAATTGTTCCATTGTCGCCCAGGATGATGTCATTCCCTGCGTTACCCTGAACATCTTCATCCCCGCCTAATCCAGCCAGGATGATATCCGTACCGTCGTTGCCCTTGATAGTATCGTTGCCGCCAATAGTTTCATCGCTATTACTTATTTTCGTAACATAATCATAGTCAAACTTCTCATCGCTACTATAACTGATTTCACCACCGTCACCGATGATGATATCGCGGCCGGAACCGGCACTGGAACCGTCTGGATTGATATCGCCATAGAGGAAATCGCCTTTGCCACCACCGAATATCTTGTCATCGCCCTCCTGACCGTAGATCGTGTCGACACCGTCAGTACCATCGTTCGCATCCGCCGTAATCGGTGAATCGCTTGCATCACCATCATCACCAATCAATATATCATCATCTTCCATACCATAAATCAGATCGCTGCCAGCATTACCATAGATGATATCATTGTCCTGATTGCCCTCGATTATATCGTCGCCGTCATCACCCCAAACGGTATCATCTCCACGCTGGCCATAGATCCAGTCCTGATCTCCACCACCATTGACAACATCATTGCCATTGAAGTCATCAGACAAGTTTACAACCGGTGGGATACTCGGACTACTTTGATCTCTGCTAATCGTGCCGCTGTCACCCAGGATAACATCGACACCACTTCCGCCATCTATTGTATCACTGCCTTCTTCACCATAAATATCATCATTGCCCGCATTACCATAAATATGGTCATCTTCGCCATCGCCATGGATTGTATCGTTTCCACCGTTACCCCAGATCCAATCACCGGCACGCTCCCCTTCAATATAATCATTTCCAGTTCCTGAATCGCCCGATCCTTTTTCTTCACCATAGATATGATCGACCCCGTAACCGCCATAGATCATGTCATCACCGCTACCGCCTTCAAGGGTGTCTTCGCCTTTTTGGCCGTAGATCCAGTCACGATCACCGCCGCCGTTTATCTCATCATCGCCATCATATTCATCAGAAAGTTTGACAGTAGGGACATCATTGTAACCACTTGCAAAATCTGCGGTACCACTATCACCCAAAATCACATCAAAACCCTCGCTGCCTTCAATTACATCACTGCCTTGTTCTCCAAAGATCAGGTCGTTATCGCCACCGCCATCTATTGTATCATCGTCATCGTTTCCGTGAATTTCATCGTTGCCGGAATTTCCTTGGATGTCATCTTCTCCATCATTGCCTTCGATGTAATCATTCCCGCTATTACCTTCAATCTCATCGTCACCATCGTTACCCCGAATTACATCGTCGTCACCGCCTCCGTAGAGATGGTCACCGTCTGCACCACCCCAAATATGGTCTATGTTTTCGCCGCCCCAGATCCAGTCTTCACCATCATTACCTTCAAGTTCATCTTCTCCAATATCACCATAGATATGATCGCCGCCACCATCGCCATAGATTATATCATTGCCGGCTTCCCCATAGATATAATCGCCGTAATCAGCAGTACTTGAGTCTGAAGACTTCGCTCGGTCGCCATAGATGGTATCGTTTCCTGTATGTCCCCAGATATAATCTCCTTCTGCATCCCCGTAGATCTCATCATCGCTGGTGCCACCATAAATATAGTCGACGCCACCGCCACCGTGAATCAATGAAGCCCCTTCTGTGTCTTCGACGGGGTCGATTCCTTCCGGCTCAACATATTTGCTCAAATAAATATGATCTCCTCCGCCCATGCCATTGACTTCGTTTTCAGCTTTCACACGATCAAGAACAATTCCATCCCCAAGGCCTGTTCCATTTACAATGGCTTTATTGAGAGGAGTTTCATTTTGCTGAGTAGAAACACCTGACCTTGTAACTTCTATTTCGATTTCATCTACTTTTTTCCATTCACCAGCATCATCTTCCCCTTCAGGTTCTTGCCATTCATAGACATAATATACTTGCCTATAAGTAACCGTAACTTCTACTTCAACCTTCAAGATCTCTGCTGTCGAATCACCACTTACATGTCTGACATAAAAGTCGCTGATTTCTTCGGAATAGTCCTTTTGGAGTTCAATTTCATATTTTTTGTCAGAGTCAAACTCTTTCTCGACAGCTTCCACTTCCAAATCGAATGCTGCAGAGGCTGCCTCATCTGCTCTGTCACGGGCAGTCTGGACATATTTTGTCATTTCGATAATCCACTCACCATCGACAACATTTGCCTGAGGGTCCTCAATAGGAACTTTTTCGCCCGCTAGTTCCAAACCGATTTCTTTCGAGGCACGTTCATAGTCTCTTGGGATGTCAAATTCGAAATTCAATAATGTAATAGGATCTACGATGTCCCAGTCACCTTCTCCTATAAGAGGCACATCCCAATACAGGTAAAGCCTAGCAAAGAGTTCGCCCTGGGTATTGAACAAACCTATAGGCGACAATGCCCAGGCAACGAACTCGCTATATCCTTTGTCATATCTGAAGTACTCATAGCCTTCTTCCAAGTTGAAGAGTAGTTCCGATGCCCTCACCTTCCCTTCGGCGGGTTCAAACGGATCATCGAGATCAAGTCGAATTTCCGCAAACACACCTCCCATCACACCAAAGAAGTCCACCCCAAGACCAGCAGCCAGGCCCGCGCTGAAGGTAATCTCTGGAACGTCTGGACCTGTGCCGTCAGGGTCTGCTGTATCGCTCACATAAAAGCCACTGAGAATGTCCATCGGATTCTGGTAGTCGTTCTGTGCGAAGATTCGGAGCCCATACGTATCAAAGCCAAATGCCAGGTCAATGCTCACGCCGGCCTCGCCACTGATTCGAATTGGAACTGGAATCAGTATAGGCGTTGGGACCCAGAACGTATGGCCATATTCGAACTCCAGACCGATTTCAGGCAGATCGAAGTAGAACAGGTCCACATCTTTCCCAACAAAAAGATTAAACAAGCTTGCCGGGTTGTTCAGGAAAGGAAATGCGAACAGGCCCGCGTCAATCTCTTCTTCAGAACGTGCGCTTGATAACTGGCCCAAGAATGTGACAATCCCGTCTTCGTCACCTAGTGGCGAGGCACTGACCTGATCTATCCAGTTGGTCCCCTCAACTATGTTGCTCAAAGAGAGCTCTGAGTCGGCATTCAACAACTGATTCCCTATTATGTCGAAGCTCCCAAACTGTATCACTACACCGCTGCTGAAATCAATATCTGCGAAAAGGCCAGCTGCCTCTAAGAAGAAAACCGCGGCATCAATCGCCGCATCAATGTCGTCAGATATGACACCTGAAGCTCGGGCAATATCCAGCAATGTGACCGGCATCCCTGTCGCCTCATCATCCCCACCGATCAGATCTGATATGACAGGAATCGGCATCCTCAATACGTCGAGAAACGAGTAATCCTCGCCAGTCAGGGGATTTTCGAAAATAGTTGCATTGAATGGTGCTAGTACATCCTGCACCTTGCCCAAAATCGGAGATGCGAACTCAGAGAAGAATGAGCCCAAGTCCATGGCCACATTGTTGAAAGACACTTTGAGGTCACTACCCTCGTCGCTAGACGGGTCTAGGGTAGTCCATTCTAGGACGAAATCGGCACTGAAGGAAGGAAACGCCGAGGTCGGAAGTGTGGAAGTCACGATTCCCAGGTTCAGAGCCAAGTCCACATACGCATGTACCCCATCATCTCCATCATGGGTGATTCCCGGTATTACCTCTAGTTTGCCACTCTCACCGGCAGTCAACCTATTGCCGGCACCCGTCGCACCATCTTCCTGCAAATCCAGCAGGAATCTACCCTCTATTACAGACCCTTGGTCCACAGCCTGTAACTCAAGGAAGCCAAGGGTACCTTTAGCATCCAAATCGGGAGCCGTCACAGCAACTTCTACCCAGAAAGCGTCACCTTCTATGCCGTTAGCAATGTCGTCTTCCGTAACAATAAACAGCCCATCGGCCAAGCTGAGCCCGAACGTGAAATCACAGTTCCAGTTGATGTCAACCAGAATATCGCCTTGAATATCCATCCCTAGGCCGGGCAAACCCAAGTCAAAAGCGAATTGACCAGTTCCAGATAGAAACTCTCCCTCAAGATCAACCTTCCAAAGATACGCTTCGCCTGTGAAGGGCAATAAGGTCACAGCAGGTCCATCTGTGCTGTATGCGCTAAGAACACCGTTTAGCGTGTCTCTGATTGCCTCGGCCGAACTGAAATCATCGAGGCCACCGATGATTGCGCTGTTGATATCCCTAACAAACTGTACTGCATCAACAAGTTGATCACCGATGAGGGGCCAGCTCTTGTTGAAAACCTCGCAATCGAGAATACCCTGAACTTGCGACAGCAGAGACTTGAGACCAGTACTGACGAGTTTGAGTGTTCCATCCAGAACCAATTCATCAAATGCGTCATTCAGATCTGGAAATGTAAGCGAAAAAACGGCGGGTTCATTCAGGTCAGGTACTTCAAGGCCTATATCACCCAGCTCCACAGAATCGAGATGAACTGGAAGGGTCGCCTCAAGCTGGCCATCAAGGGCCAGTATTGAATCAGCCATCGTGACTTCAGCGAGAAGATACCTACCATCGTCCGCATCCTCTTCTAGATGCCATGTCGTTCTCACAGGAGCATCTATCGTCCCGTTTCCATCGGAGTCATATCCCAGCTCAATCGTTCCGCCTTGTATGGTCAGAGGAAGCGTCTTGGAAAACACACTGCTGCTGACCCCACACAGAGATTCTAAGTCTGAGACAGAGCATCTGAGTGTGAAATCCAGACTTGAGTCGTCATAGACATATACCTTAGATGGGTCTGCCAAGTCTATCCCGAGGACCAGAGCCAAAGCCGCAGTGGCTGTCATGTCCAAAGTTGCATCGCCGGTGAATGTCAAGGGTGTTTGAGAGAGATACAGGATATACTCATCTGATATCGTCTGCGAGGCCATCAAACCAAGTTCGAACTTCAGTGTTCCGTCATCAGCGAGGACTATGATCGGATTTGCCGGGTCATGCTCCAAACCAAAAGCAGCTTCGATGGCCGCCTCCAACTCCTGCAGTCTGTCAACGGCTGACAGACTGTCAATCCCATCTGTGAGAATACTGAAGTAATCATATATCCCTGACGGGCTCGCGCCGAACATCGGCAAGGCCTCATCTACAAACAAGATGCCCAAGTTCGTCACATAGTCTGCGAGATCCTCAAATGCACTGATAACAATACCTGAGCAAATACCTCCAAATTCACTAACAACCGTGTCCGTTGTTACCACCATTCCGCTAAGCTCATCAATGTCAGGCAGATTGATAGCTATCGTAGAACCATCATCCAGCAGTGTATTAAGACTGAAAATGTCAGGGGCCGCCTCCAGTTTTTGTAGTTCAACCGTGATAGACCCCGATACATCCGAATTGGCGATAAGCTTCTTCAGCTCCCCGGAGCTTTTCAATGCATCACTTACCTCTCCAAGATAGATATCCCCGAGACTGCCGTCCACACCAGTCTGCGGATCCACTAGGTTGAACCTAAATGCTCCGCCACTAGTTGAGAGCGTTCCGTCTTCGGTGGTGATGCCTAAGAAACCGTAGATGGCCTCAGAAGTCGATATATCAGCGCTTGTGAGAGTCAATGTTCCGCTAACAGACGGGTCAGCCGGATCATTGTTCTCACTCAGATAAGCCAGTCCAGCAACGAGGTCATAGTTGATAGTCAGGTCCAGACTTGCCGTCCCGTCCACTGTGACCTTGCCATCACTCTCAGAAATAGAAAGTGGAGAGAGAGGATATCGGAAATCAATCGGAACTGAGAAACCATCGAACTCATGTGTGACATCTATCTCGAATGTCAGAATATCGCCGCTCTGGTCCACGTTGCCAAACGCCGTCTGGAGCAGGCTTTTCAGCTCTGGCAAGTTGCTGAAAGCCACAATCACGTTCCCATCTTCGTCGTAGTCATAGAAGTTGGCTTTTACCTGAGCCTCAAATACTCCAGACAAATCTATAAGGTCGCCGAGCTCCGTATTCTGGGCAAACGGAATCGGTGTGTCCAAAAAAGCTACACTGTCGTCGGAAAGAGAGCTTGACATCTTGCCCAACAAGAAAGACAGCTGATTCATCTGGCTTAGAAAATCTGCAGAGACACCATCGCCAAGATGCTCCACCGAGGAGTCAACCAAGGAAATGGCATCGCCAGAACCAACCATTACTGACGAATTATCTGCAGCTATCGTCGCAATGTAGTCATTTGTGACGAAGAGAGCATCACTGTCGGAGCTACCGCCATCAAAGGAAATCGGAATGCCAAGGGCCTGGGCCAAATCAATCGTCAGGCGGTCGGCCAAGTTCGATCCTGTGATAGCAACACTCGAGGTCTCCGCTAATGGGCTCTCAAGTACCGTACCGCTAGTGTTATCCATGAACCGGACTATGACCGTGCCGCCATCGTCATACAGGCGCAGTGTCGCATCCAATGGCTGATCTGGCGCAGCGGCATAGGCCAAGTCACTTGATAGCAGCACTCTTGGCTCAAGCGGTTCAAGGTGGAATCTTGGTGCTGGTCTTCTTTTGGCTGGTTTGGACCTATGGTTTTTGGCTGTAAGGCGGGCGCAATAAGAAAGCATTTCGGAAAGACGCATTTCCTCTTCTCCAAAACAGACTCTTTTGCTGCCTATTCCTGATCTCTCCCAGTCAGAGACACGGCTGAGAAAGCTGACGTCTTCCGGCATAAAATGGAACTATAGTCTAGGGAAAAGGGGTCACAATGTCAATGATTATCAGACCTTGTGCGCAAAAAACCTACATTTCTTACACAGAAGCTGTGGTTTCCCACAGGTTTGCGCACCAATAGTGTCACCGGCATCGCTCCCCACCCGCAGGACGTCAAAGCCACCGGATGATGCCCGGAGTGGCCATGCAGGTGTTCGCCACTTTCTCAGATTCCTTATGCTGCACCGCATGTGCAGCGGCTTGCATGGTGAACCTACCTGACAAGATTTTGGGGTTGTGGGAGGCACTTGGCCCCGCTACTACCCCACCCCACAGTCTTGCAACTAGCCTTGCTTCTGTATGTCCTTCGTTCCGGATCCTAATCAGCGATCTGCCGACTGCAGGTTCCATCAGCCAGTGTTCACATTTGTGTCCAAATGTGAAATCGAACCCTGTTTGGCGATTCAAAGGAACTGGAGAGAAGTGAGCTGTTTCCTGTGGGTCTCCCCGCAACCTATCCTGCCTAGTTGGGCCCCCATGCCAGCAGACCGCTGTGGACGCGGGAATTCCGAAACCCGTGAATCCCCTCTGAGGCTGCCAGGAGGGTCCTTGTAGCAGACCTGTTAGCTCTGCCACCGCTATCCCCGCAGCCTAGCCCTAACCATGTTATTTGCCACTGTCTGATGCCGTTCAGTTTCACAGACTACCTTCAGATAAGGATTGACATTGCCTGAGCCGATTTAGCGAGAGGTCGGACGCAGGGTCAGTGTCGTGAGCTGCTTCCCTGAAAGCAACTCCGCCCTGATACTTGGGATGGGCGGGCTGCGATACATACTGGGCACGAAGCAGAGCACGGGGCAGTATACGAATATGAAGAGGCCAGAACGGCCGATAACCAAATCGCCTGCCCCTCGGGGCAGATGTCATGACCTAGCTTCTCATTGGCGTGAAGAATGGGAAATAAGGCGATTGCTCGGCTCTACTATCGTTTCAAGTGCTCTGGCCCGAGATTGCCACTTGGAAGACCAAGAGATTCACTGTACCATCCAGCCCGAATGTCGATAAAATAAAAGAGGGCCGAACATTACGTTCGACCCTCCGCTAAAGCAGCATCGTGGAAGGGATCGAATTGGCAGAACTTCGCAACGGGCCAATCATCCCAATGCTGCTATAGGTTTCAGTTCCAGATTGTGATGTCTAGTCGATCGCTAGGGTTGCGCTCCTAAACCTCGGGTAAGGTCTGCCCTGACTGCTGTGGTTGTCGTTTGCCCCCCTGTAGTCACATCTGCTGGCTCTGAAGGTTTGCCCATCTGATGTAACCCGTTTTCCTCCATCAGCCGTGCAAGCAATGCGATTCGACGGCCTGCCGCCTCCAAAGATCCATCACGAGCTATCTTGACGGACATTTTCAGTGACGAGCCTTTCCGTCTGTCGGCGATAGGAACGTGCATCTCGACGCACTCGCAGCTGCCATCGCGCTGCCCAGATGTCCAGTTCATGTCTCGGATCGAGCCATCTCTATTAGCTAATGACATCGTCAGCTCGGATATGCCCAAGTTGGAGGCAGCTCTGCAGACAGCCTGCCACCACTGGCTGAACTCCGATGCATGGACGAAGTGTAGGCGGGCCTCCTCGAATGCAAGTCGCTCAGCGTGGCTGCGCTCGGCGATCGCCTTTCGCCTTTGTATCCCTGCAATCGTCTCACGCAAACGGACAGAGCCGGCCATGCGGAATACGAGCAGCAGTATGACCAGACAGCAGATGAAGATGAGTACTGAGCCAGCGCTTCGCGTAGCCATCAAGAAGAAGCCCATGCCGGCCATCATGAGTGTTATGATATACGCCGCGATGGCGATCTGATGCTGACCAAGACCCATGGCAAGCAGCCTGTGATGAATATGGCTGCGGTCGGGGGACATGATACCCAGACGATTCAGGAAGCGGCGGAGCATGCTGAAGAAAGTGTCGAAAATCGGTATACCCAGCACGAGAATCGGTAAGGCGATGCCGATGAATGCCTGTGTCTTCGCAGCGGTAACGACTGAAGCGGTAGCTATAGTGAAACCAATGAAGAGGCTGCCGCTGTCGCCCATGAATATCTTCGCCGGGCTGAAATTGAAGAACAGGAACCCCACAAGTGAGCCGAGCAGGGCCAACATCAGGACAGCCATCACTACATTGCCACTCATTATAGATGTGATGGCAATAGCACCACAGGCGATGGCGCTGATGCCGGCGGCTAGGCCATCAAGTCCATCAATAATGTTCACAGCGTTAGTGACGCCGACGACCCAGAAAATGGTGATCAGGCAACCATAGATGCCCAGATCGATGGAGAATAACCCCCTAACCGTGATGCCATTGATATGCACGCCCATGGCACATGCAAAGATGGTGACCAGAAGTTGCACGGCTATTTTGGTGCGGGCACGTAGGTGCTTGATATCGTCACGGATACCAAGTGCGAACATGACACTGCCACCTACAAGGATAGCGAAAATCTTGAGGCCAGAATCGCGGAATTCGGCGCCGATTGTGTTCTGTAGGCAGAGGACTGGCAGCACAACCAGCATCGTGGCCAGGAAGATGGCAATGCCGCCAAGACGGGCGACCGGCGAAGAGTGGATGGTGCGGGCGTTGGGCTCGGCGACCAGCCGCCTCCGACGCGCAAGCTCGATGACCAGCGGGGTCAGGCCCATCGCCAGCAGCATGGAAAGACAGTATGTGAAGAGGTAGGTTTTCATGGCTCATCGACCCGTGACGCCGGGGAATATGCGGGATTGGACGGAATTAGCCGAGAAATTGCGGGATCTTGCGGACGTTTCTGGCTATCAGCGTGCCAACGCCGCCGATATGGTTGCGCCGCATTGCCAGCAGGTCCTCGCGGCTTTTCGTAATCAGATTCGCCAGGCTCCTGTTACGTACTCTTCTGCAATTCACGTTCGTGCCCATGACGACCAGACACACTCGCGGCAAGCTCACCCATTGTCTGAAATCGGTGATTCTGGCACAGCCAGCGCAGTTTCGGCATAGTTGTGCGCAGGTTCACATAACTCTTGAACCTCCGAATCGGGCTGAGTGGCAACCTCGGGTGATGCGGATCAACCTCCCGCGGATGAACATATATGACCAGAGGCCGTCCGGCTGTCTCCAACTTGCTGATCCCCCACCTGATTAGCCACCGAGGCGCCAGCCTGAGATAGCCACCGCCGAACAGGCTGATGCGCTTGCCGAATATGGACACCACTGATTGAGGAATCTCAACAAGATTGCCTGCCTCCGTCTTGATAATATGTGATTCAAGCTGCGAATTGGCCATCCCTCCGTGGCCGCGCCTGGCTGGAAACACACTCGAATCATATGTATATCCAGCGGCACGTATCTCCTCAAACAGCCAATCCGTGTCATCTGTTGCGCCGAAGCCCGCAGCTCTGAATCCAATGACTTCGCGGCCAATGATGTCCTCAATAACTGCCCTGCCCTTCCTGGTATCGGCGGCGAATCCGCTTCGACCAACCTGATACGCAAGAACATGTGCATACCCATGGGATGCAATCTCGTGGCCCAGCTCCGCACAACGCCTGACCAGCAATGGATTCCTTTCAGCACACCACCCAAGCCAGAAGAATGTGGCCTTAAGACCGGTATCGTCGAGCAGACCCAAAATGCTCTCAGTGTTGCGGGCTACCCTTAACTCCAGGGAGTCCCATTCGCTCAATCCTGGAATTGCAGGCGAGTCAAGAATGTGAAACCAGTCTTCGACATCGACGGTCAATACACAGGCATCATCTTGGCTTCGCATCCTAGACCTTATCACGATATCCTCGATCCTTAAGGAGACGCCCCAATGACTCCAAGGTGAATGTGATTCCAGGTATTGGATCATCAAGGGAGAGTATCTGGTCTGATGTCTTGCTATTGAAAAAGCTGAACCAGCTCGGATGCGCCCTGAACCTGTCTGGTGACATGATGAACCAAAGAACGTCCTTGTGGAAGAATCTCAGGTGTCGGCCCACCTCATAGTCAGTTTTCACCACGGGTTCATCAAGAAGTGATCGTACGATCATGTCTGCAAAGTCCACTCCTGCATCAAACGCAATCTTAACACTGCCTGTTATCCGTGGATTTATTTCCATCACTTTAGCCACCCCATCTCGAGGGTCTTGAATCAAATCAACGTCTGCATATCCGCGCCATCCAATGACCCGGAGTAGGCGGCAGCATGTCTCGACTATATCCGGCCTTTCAACAGTAATATTGAGTGTGCTTGAACCACCATCTATCGGGTAGTACCTCACTTTGCTGAACACTACTGCAGCCTTGATCTCACCATCATTCCCTATAAAGACCTCTGTTTTATACTGAAGGTCAGTTTGTGGAATATACTGCTGAATCAGTGAGCAACCATACTCCCTCGTCGTTTTCCTGAAAACATCTGGCAATTCTCTAGCATTGTCAACACGAGAGAAGCCATTCCCACTGTCACCACAGAATGGCTTCACTGCAACCGGGAAGACCAATCCGTCTAGATAGTCTTCGATAGTGCTCTCGTCTGGAAAGAACGTCTGAGGACATGGGATATTATTCTCCATGCAAATCTTCATCGTTTGAGACTTATCCCTAGCCTTCATGAATACATCATAATCATTGATGGCCATGCTAGACCACCTAGATAGCGAATCCTTATGTCTGCACACAATCTCGGCTGAGTAGTCAAAAAGGGGAATGACAACATCATACTTATCTTGCTGTAGAACCTCCTTCAGGCGTTCTAGAAAACCTGTGGCATTCTCCTTTGCGGAAGGGCAGAGTAAACGTCTGGAGGGCCATCTAGATACATACCCGACAGAGAACCTGCTTGGGCAAAGAACTGTGGTGTGATAACCATTGCGTCTTAGCGCCTTGGCCATAGGCAGGACCTGGCGAGTGTGACCATCCAGGAGCAGTACATGTAACTCCTTCGGAAGGTCTTCCCTAGCAGTTCGTTGTTTCTCCATGTGTCCATCACTCATTCGCATCAAGCCACTCACGAGGTGACACGTCAGACCACAGACTCACCTTGTCAATTATCAGCGATCCTCGCCACAAACGTCTTCTCTCCCGCTCCGACCAGTCCCATACATGTAAAGGTAAGAGTATCGCTATTCTCAAGTCCTACTGGGAATCGGATAACGCCAAATTGCAGATTACGGAACCAAAGGTCCTTCTTGAATCTGGTCAACTCCTCCCAGGCAATCCCATCACGGCTGGCCCAGAGATGGGCGTACCGGTCTTTCTCGTTTTTTCCCCTCTCGACACCGGTGCTGATAAGCAGGGTACCATTGCGCAAAGTGGTGTTCCCGTGGCAAGGCCCTTGGACCTCCATCACCTTTTCAATCGCGCCGGTGTTTCGTTCAAATCGCATCACATAGTTTGGATGTGTTCCGGCGGTCCACCCCGCATCCGTCCCCCAGTACACGGCCTCAGGGCGAAATGCCAAACCGACGGCTCGCCAGAGCTGGTTGCCGCCACCAACCTTTTTCCAGTTATCGCCCCCGTCGGCGCTCTTGTAGAGCATGCATTCATCGTCGGTGTCTCCCGTACCCATCCACAGACAATTCCCGTAGCAATCCCATTGAACGAAATGATAGTGGCAGACATCCCCGGGCCTGAACTCGTGAACTGCCTGAAACGTCTTACCGCCATCGCGGCTCCTATGGAGCAACATGGGAAGATTCCTGCCTCTGTTCACGGCGTACTCGGCCACAAAGATATCGCCGCTAGGCGTGACGCATACACCCTTATTTGCTGGTTTGTTGCCCCTCTCGAAGCGAAAGGAGAGTTGCGCTTCGCCAGAGGGGTCTACTAGGTAGGCGCGTTTTCGCACAATGGTCAAGAACCTATCATCGGATAGGCGTACCAAGTGAAAAACCCCTAGACGAAGCAGATGACGTATTAGCCGGATGCGCGAAAGCTCTCTCTCCCACAGTTTACCCACACTCCCTCTATTCCTTACGTCCCCGTGCACGTCAATTTCAAAGAGGCGATTCCCCCTGGCCGCATAGGATATCTCACCATTGGTGAAGAGGACACGGCAATCGGGCATTTCCCTGACTATCTCAAGTCTCATCGTTCTACTTCTCTTGGCCCAGTAACTCTCTAATTAGTTTGTGATACTCCCGCCCTACCGCCTCCGCCGTGAATCGCTTCTGTACAGCAGTAATTGCGCGGTTGCCGCATTCCTCCAGCTCATGGGGATTCTTACTGAGGTGGCGTACCATCGTGACGAACCCATCTATATCGCCACTGGGCACAACCCAACCAATGCCAGTTTCACGCACAAAACGCGCGACATCTGCTTCTGGGTGGCCATAAAGCAGTACCGGTTTGCCACAAGCCATAAGCGTATAGACCTTCGAAGGAAAACTGAAGTTATGCACGTGTGGTGCAAGTAGCACCAAACATAGATCACTCGACGCATTGATCCATGGCGTTGTTTCCCGCGCCTGATACCCACACAGTTTGAGATTGGTCAAGCCGTCTCGTGCCACTTCTTCGCGCAGGGCTTCTTGTTTGATTCCGCCACCCGCCAGCAGAAACGTAATCGGCAAGTCCGCACACTGACGGGCTGCCGCTATGACAGGGGTGAAATCCTGGGCATTGCCAAGGTTGCCTACATAGCTGACTACAAAATGAGAATTCAGTCCTAGTGACTCTGAGAAGTCGTTGTGCCTTGGCAGAGGTCTATACAGATCAGTATTCACAAAATTCGGGATTTCACGCAGCAAAGTCCTATCTGGTACGCGCGTACGGAGAATCTCCACGAGGCCCTCTGAAATGCTACACACTGCATCACTCTGCCTATAGACCCGGCGCTCCAGTGCCCGCAGTAGGCGGATGAACAGCGGATTCTTGATTCTCCCCTGATTCATGAGACTGTCAGGCTGAATATCCTGAGCAATAAAGATCGATTTCCCTCGATGTCGTTTGGCAATCCACGCACTGAATAGGCCGATGGAGAGCGGTGGTGACTGAGACAGCACGATGTCAAAGCGCAAGCCCAGATGCTTCATGGCATACCATCCTAGCATGTGAAACCTCAGTCCGGTCTTTATCCTCGTCCTGATGCCACCCTTCACTGCAGGCACCCGAACATGGTAACACGGGATGCCCTCGAAATCGCTACGCAGCAGCCACTGACCGCGCACCGGGCTCATCGGCTGATTCGCCAATCCTGCATCAGTCACGTTGTAATGAGGCGTAGTCGTCAGGACGGTGATCTCGTGGCCATTCTTCTTAAGCTCTCGGGCCAGATCGGCAAAAACGAAAGCATTTGCATTGGCATCGGGGGGAAAGAGCAGTGTATGAAGGAGGACCCTCGCCAAATCAGACTCCCAAAAACTCATGACTGACCACACGAACCAGTGCTTCCTGCAAAGAGTACGGAGGTTCAAAGCCAGTGGTCTGGATATTCCTTGACGACAATTCGCTGGCGATGCAAAGTTTGCGGATTCTGTTCGAGTACACAGGGGGACCCTGTCCTCTGATCCTGCCAATCGTGTCAAGGCATCGAGCTGCCAATAGGGCAATTGTGTAGGGTATACGAATTCTGTCAAGTTGTGACCTCTTGCCCATAGCGCATCGCACGGTCGTTACAATCTCCCTCACAGAAAGATTGGGAAGATCTACGTAGTTAAACATGCGCATTCCAGAGGGTTGTTCCAGACAGGCCAGCATGAACGCTACCAAGTTCTCAACGTAGCACATAGATTTTCTATTCTGTGCACTGCCTATACGCACATATCGATTCCTGTGAATCTGTTTCAAAAGCCTATACACATTGCCCCGGTTATCCTCACCGAATACTACGCATGGGCGGATAATGGTCAGGTGAGCGGAGGGGTCCTCCATTACCCATTCACTTAAGAGTTGCTCTGCCTGCCACTTAGATACGCCATACGGAGTTGAAGGTCTTGGCACGCAGGACTCGTCTCGGACTCCTGCATCCTTGGGATAGACGTCAGCAGTGCTCGTAAAGACCACCCTGTTGCATCCGCTTCGACGACATGCCTCCACCACATTCTTTGTACCGAGAACATTAACTTCCTGGTAGAGTGACAGCGGCTGAGTGTTCGCCCGATGTACTGCCGCCAGATGAAAAACAATGTCAGTGCCGGTAACAGCATCGCTCAACGGCTTTAGTTCACGAATATCACCGAGAATGCTCCGGTCGGGATGGCGAGTGTTACGAACCGTATCATAAACCCTTACATCGTGTCCGTGTTCGAGAAGCCATTCCGCAAGCCGAGAGCCAATGAATCCAGCGCCACCGGTGACCAAAGTTCTTGCCATCTTTCAGCTCCTAATCATGAATCATGTGTAATTTCATTTGCTGCGATGTCTTTGGCTCGCAAGCCGGAACACGACGTGTCCCATCCCTTTAATCTTTGCTCACTCTCAATAAACACCCCCGCTGCTATGACAGCGGCGTCGACCGCAGGGCGACTCGCGCCACACCATGCACAGTAATACTGAGTACTAGCAAACTACTGCGAATATATCACCCAGTTGTGCATGTGGAGTAACGATAGAGAGAGCCCAACTATGAATCACCCACTACTGCTCGACAATACGCCACGTATCGAGTGCAAAGCAGGTTTCCAGCCCGTTAGGGCTGCTCAGTTCCGCCAAGGATTTCATTAGAATGTCATCAATGCATATCAGTTCGATTTCCCTGGTAGGGTCTGAGATAACAGTAGACAGATCCTTTGCAATATTATGGCAAACAGTTGTAGTAATTGAGTTGTAGTCAGGGACCATGGTTTGCCAAATACGTTCTTGAGTCAGCAGATGGCATCCGAAGCACGTGCCTCGCGTGAGAAGGCCTTCAAACGTACCTCAGCATGTCGTTTACTCACTCCATATGGATTATCATGTTCCGCCTAGATCGATGAAGGACGTGACGATCTCCGGCGCCCGTCTGAGTTGACACAGCATTCTGGACATCTGATTCGCAGACTCGGTGTGGCCTATCTTATACTCTTCGACACTCTCTGGGCGATTGGCCCCACAAGATGAAACACAATGTCCGCCTGATCTAGCCAACACGGCAGTTTAGCTTCGCGGTTCTCCAAGTCGTAACGGAAAACCTCAAGGTCGTCCAACTCGATTAGGCGATTGATCAGATTGCGGCCGATGAACCCCCTGGCTCACGCAAGCAGGGCTTTTCTCGCAATACTGGCCTCTCTCAGCAATCGCTTCGTGAACGCAATCGAGCTTGAGCAGCAACTCAATCATTCCGTCCACGTCCAACCGGCGTGTGTTGTGCGAATTATAATCCTCGATCTTAGAAACCGATGTCTTTCCTTCTGTGAAGTAGCAGCTGTAATTCAAATCACGCACATCAGCCGGGACCCGGAAGTACTCACCCATATCCTCGGCCTTAGCCATCTCTTCACGGTTGAGCAACGTCTCATAGAGCTTCTCACCGTGCCGCGTACCAATGATACGAATTTCATTGTCGGCATTAAGCACCTTCTTGAGGGCCATGGCCAGTGTTTCAATGGTAGCAGCCGGAGCCTTATGCACGAAGATATCGCCGGGATTTCCATGTTCAAAGGCATAGAGCACGAGGTCTACCGCGTCGTCGATGGTCATCATAAATCGAGTCATGTTAGAATCTGTAACCGTCATCGGTTGCCCCGCCAGAATCTGGTCAATGAACAACGGAATAACCGACCCACGTGACGCCATAACGTTTCCATATCGCGTGCCACAGAACACTGTCTTGTCCCGGCCATACATCCTTGCCTTAGCAGCCATGAGTTTTTCCATCATTGCCTTCGACATGCCCATGGCGTTAATCGGATAGACCGCCTTGTCCGTACTGAGCACGACTAAGTTCTTCACTCCAGTGGCTATAGCCGCATTCATCGCATTATCAGCCCCAATACTGTTTGTCCGCAATGCTTCAAGTGGGAAGAACTCACAGGAAGGCACCTGCTTGAGCGCCGCTGCGTGAAATACGTAGTCCACCCCCTCCATAGCAGGCAGGATACTGCTGTATTCACGAACATCTCCAATATAGAACTTGACCTTGGGGTTCTTTAGCGTGTTCCGCATATCCTCCTGCTTCTTCTCATCACGACTGAAGATGCGAATTTGTTTTATATCAGTCTTGAGAAACCGTCCTAATACAGCGTTGCCAAACGTACCAGTGCCGCCTGTGATTAACAACGTCTTGTTCGTGAACATAGTAGTTCCTTTATAAGGGCCGGGTCGCATCGCGAGAGATGCGCTCAAAGAAATCAGTCGAACAATCCCTGGCCGCCAGTAATCAACACCCTCGTAATGACTCGAGTCTATTCGTGTTCAATGCTTTCAGTATCCAGCACGTGCCGAAGGATTTCCGGCCATGACTTTGTATGACGGGCAATGCGCTCCCTTCCCAGCTGCACTAGTTGTGACTGATAATTCTGGTTATCCCTAACGCGGAGGATCCCATTAACTATGCTCTTGACGTCAAATGGGTCCACATAGCAGGCAGCTGGCCCACAAATCTCGTGTGCGAAATCAAGGTCACTGGCAATCACTGGCAGCCCGAAATGCATCGCTTCTAGGTGTGCCGCTCCGACAGTCTCCAGCAATGTTGGAAAGATGAGTGCATCCATGCTCCGGTAATAGTGCCCTAACTCCTCCTTGGTGACATGTCCCAGCAGGACGATTTGATTGCCCAAGCCGAGCCGTTTGATTTCACACTGCATCGCCACTGTGGCGGAGTTCTCACCCGCACCAACTGTGAAGAAACATGCGGTGTTGGCCAACTCTTTCCTGAAAGAGGCAAACACATCAATCAGAATCTCGAAGTTCTTATGCGGATAATACCCTGAACAGTAAAACAATCTAAACACGCCTGTGTAAGCCTTCAAGCGATTCTGTACTTCCCTGATATCGGAGGTAGGTTCTGGAATGGAAAAACCCAGCGGACAAAGACTGATAGATTCCAGTGGAACACCAAACGTTTCGTGCGCCCGCCGCCGCATGACCTCCGTTTGGCAATATAGTCGATCGCAGTATTTCAGTGTACGTCCCACTGCTCGTTTGACGGCTACCAGCTTTGCGATTCGCAAGACCTGTTTCCAGTGAAGCTTCAGTTGTTTTGTCGGATAGTTGACCAGGTGCGCATCGCGCAGTAGTATCGACTGACGACAGGGGGGGTTGTACATGCCCACATTACCGAGGCACCATATCCATTCGGGGGAGAAGTGGCGAACGTGCTTGTCCATGACATTCGGTTCCCAGAAGAATCGTCGACGCCACGACTCAATGACCGGAACCTCCAGAAGCTCGATCCCCGTATCTTTTGCTCGCGCTCCCCAACCGATAGCGGTAGGCGCGACAACGAGATAGTCGTGCATCGGCGCTACCTCGGGCAGAACCTCGAAGATCTTCTGACTCGAAACCGCCGCGCCTGTATTGATGTTCTGCGCCAACAACGCGATTCTCATCGCAGGACCCCCGTGGCATGGCGAAGTACGTCGTCCTTGATTTCAAACAAACGCTCGAATTTCATCCGTCCTGGTCTCCCCGACGACTTGTTAAGCTGCAGGGGGACTCTTCCTGTCATTGCTAGCCTGTATGCGGCGAATTGACGAGATATCTAATACCCCTGGCGTAGTGACGAGGTGCCTGAATCGCGGCGGACGATGTCAAAGCATAGTCATAGTGTTCTGCCCATGGCCCACTGCCTGGCGATATCTGATTCTGACTCAAACTGAATGCTCTCACAAATACATCTCATCTAGATTGCGAGGTTTTGTCTTTTAGCCAGCACTATTAGAAACCTCGGTTCAACACAACCGTCGAGCCCAAGTCAAAACACTTGCGTGTAGCGTCAGCAGCGGCAAGGTTGTCGTACAATGTTCCGCGACGTGGGGCCGCGCAGAAAGAAGCGCCAACCTGCAGCTCAAGACGCATATATGTCGTCCCAAACAGCCTAGTATGCGAAATCAGTGTGTCAGATCAGCACTATGGTTGAATCTTGCCGATCGCGCCACATCTAGGTACCTCGTGGACTCGCATCTGGTCATAGAGATTTGCAGTGAAACCAGCTAGCACGCCAGTGCAGATGTCTGGGGCCAAGAATGAGTTTGTCATAGTAAACTGAATAACGCAGAAGATGAACAAGCCACCAGTCAGAAGCACTAGGTGCCTAGTTGCTGGTTCCAGATTACAGCGGTTACACAGCCAGCGACTTCTTTTGAGAACAAAAAAGGGAAACCAGACCGCGTAAACCAGGAAGCCAGCGACGCCCAGTTGTGAGAGATAAGTTACGTAGCCTAGATGGCCAAACCCACGAGGCCTATCCACATCATCGGAGTCAGTCCCGTAGACCTGAAAGTAGTCCAGCCCTACTCCAAAGAGGATGTTGCTTCTGAGAAAATCGCGGACTTCGATGCGACCGGCTGTCATGCGGTCCTCTTCCGCTGGGCCATTATCCACCCAACTCAGCGTGTCACTGATCCTTGCTATATAGTTCTCGACCGCGCTGTCCAACTGGAGCGCCGGCACAATCGCTATAGTTACCAACACAATCGCCACGGTGCCGATAACATAAGGCTGAAGCCGTTCAGTCGATTGTCTTCGAATGAACCAGACGTGCAGCACAGGAAGTGCAACGATGAAGGCAAAGGCGATGCTTCTCTGCTGGGTGCTAATCAAGTTCACTAGCAGTAGCATGCCGATCGCGAGCTGAAGAAGTGGCTGCTTGACCCGACCGAATACGGTATAGAATCCAACCAATAGCCAGATTTCACCATGGGTCATAATGAATGCGGCCGTGCGTAAGCTGCTCGGGTCGTCGCCGGCAAGGTTTTGAGCGGTCGTCCGTAACAAAACGACATGCTGCAACTCGGCAGCCACCATAGCCAACACCAGTCCTTTGAATAGCGCCTGGCGCCGCTGCGCGGTACACACCACGTTGTCTGCGATAATGAAGTATAAGGGTATCGCAATACCACAACGCAGAGCGCGAAGCGTGTAGTAAGTCCAGCCACACTCTGCTGTTGTGACAATTGCGCCGATGGCTAGCATTGCTAATATAGCTAGAGCCACCTTGCGCATACGAATTCTGAATCCTAGTGCACGGCTATCCAAGAAGGCGGCAATGAGTCCGATCAGAAGCGCGGTGTCGTAGAGATTGAAGAACACCCAGAGTATAGGTAGACGTGTGAAAGTCATAGTCCGTATTGGAACCGCAATGGGCAATAGGACTGCGAACAGGAATCCGTAATAGGGCCAGCGGAGAACCAGAAGCACCCCGACAGCAAGAACGAGCAGCACGGTGAACGGCGGAAAGACGGGGATCTGCAAATGAAGACTCATATGTCAATCCCTCCGATCTTCACGTACGCATATCCCCCACAACAGCCGCAACGCATGGTTCGAACAAAACATCTCAGCCTGACAACGTCTCTCTCCTTCTAGGGTGGCCATTCTCAGGAGCGAACATACTTCTAGCATGGCTGTCCTCTTCCACATGACTGCGCCAAAACCAACCACGGCAAGTGCACTGACCACAAAACTCGTTAGAAAACCGGGTACCAAGAACTCCGAGAGGGTCCTAAAGATGACTAGGGCTGCAACGATCACGCCCGTCAGAATGATATGTTCACTAAGATACTGAAGCATAGCTTCAAGAAGTGGGTCGCGACGTATTGAATAATCCGGTTCTGCGTTGACACTTGAGGCACCACGATTACCAGAACCACCCCAAGGACGCCCCGTTGAGGTATCCATCAGACGGCTAAGAGAGCGCTGATGGCACACCCAGGTAACTTCTACGTTTGCCGGAACATGCGACCACCGCACTCTGGGGCATTCTCCGGTGAACTTCCATCGTCAATACAATTGTAGGAATCAGGATGACCAGAAACCTGACGAAATGGCTTTCGCTCAGCCGCAACTCAAAACACTTTCCCCAGAAAGATAGCAGAACATGAGGTAGACCGTCCCAAAGTTGCTGGCGATTCCAGGAATGCAATAACTCCATCTGATGGAAATCGCAAAAAGGGATCCACTGCTCAAGTGCCTGACCAGTATACTCATTGGCGACGGTGTTCCCGGCGGTAGCGATAGTTGGCTGAATTGGCTTGTTGGTTATGCTTAAGTTCGACGGATCAAGTGGCCATCGTAGTGTGGGGTATCCGGCGCCTGTGCGAAGCCCACATTGAAATCACTGTGCCCGTTCTCTATTGACACAAGCCTTTCGCGACGTAGCGACTACGTAATCTCCGAAATCCACGGGGCTATAGGTCTATGAGTATCTCCATGTTGCTCGTGCGTGATAATCTTACTGAGGTACTCTGCGGCCACACGGGGCAAGATTCTGAAACTGTACTCCCAAGCTCGCTGCCGAAACTTGAGCAGACAATCCCGATCACCAATCAACTCCGCGATGGCCCTTGCCATATCATTAACGTCACCTGCTCGCACAATCTTGCCACAACGCCCATACTTCACAAGGCTTCGACCTCCACGAATACCGTCACTTACAACAATTGCAGCGCCTGCCTGAATTCCTTCGTTAACAGCAAAACCCCAAGGTTCATCCAGGCCGGGAGCTACCAAGACATCGGCTTGCCGCAGCACGGGAGCCATCAGGTCGTTGGAAACAGGTTCTCGCAGTACCACAGTACCTTCCAAACCCTCTTGTTCAATCTGGTGGGCCAGATCATCACGCAGAGGGCCGGAACCATACAGATCAAGGCGGAAACGGTGACCTTGTGAACGCACTGCGCCAGCCGCACGAATCAGAACGGCCAAGGCTTTATGTGGCGCGAACTGTCCACAATACACGAGTTTGGGGGGCTGATTTGACACGCGTGGCAGTTCCTTGTCCGGAGCGATATCGGAGAAGTAACCAAACGGGTATATCTGCTCAGTTTCCCATCCGAGATTAAGGAAGCTGTCGTCCTCAGGGTCAGTCAGAGCAAGAAGGAATTTGGCGCGTCGCGCCACTGGAAGTATCTTCCTGCGCAGTGCGACCTTGATGTACGCAGCTTTCGCCCAGCGGCGCCACCCTGTCTCCTGATTGACCGGGGGCTCTGCGATGATTCCCGCTGTGATCTGACGTCGATAGCATTCCAAAAAAGCGAAGTGTAAGCGCGGATAATTGTTCCTGCCACCATTAAATAGATGGACGCCTCTCTTTCTCTCTTCAATAATCTGATGAACCTTGCGCTGCCACCGCTCTCGGTCCAGCGTAATCACCTCCACTCCCTCCATAGACGGAAGCACCCAGCCTAGTCGCTTACGGCTTTCCGGAATTTCTTGTTCACAGACTACAACTACATCACTGTCTGGTTGAGCCGCAAGTTCGCGGACCACCCCAGACAAGGCAATTGAGTTGAAGTTCATCCACCAAGTCAATTGGGGCATTAGGGTACCATTTCAGGTGGAGCCATTAGCTGCGGTTTAGAAGCAGATGACCCGTTCATTGCCTTTCAGATGCGGACTCCATGGCCTGGGCCAGACGCTGACCCGCAAGTTCAAGGCCGAATTGAGTGATTGCTGTCTGGCGGGCGTTCGTGGCTAGACGGCTGGCCAGTTCAGGGTTATCCAGTAGTCGCTTAATCGCGTGTGCAAGAGCAACCTCGTCATTAGGAGGACATAACAGGCTGTCATGTCCATCGGTCAGATACTCTTCAATGTCGCCCACACGCGTGACGACCAGAGCTTTGCCGACGGAAAGATATTCCGCAAGTTTGAGTGGGAACCCTGCGCGATTGGCATCGTGGTCTATCTTGGGAATGACAAGGATATCTGCTGCTGCAATGGCTTGCGGTACCCGATCGATGGGCAAGTTGCCAGTGAAGACGACTCGACCGTCAAGCTTCAATTCAGCTATTAGCTCGACAATATCGTCATGGAGCGCGTGACGCAGATGCTTGCCGGACAGGACAAGCTTTGCCTGATAACCATTGTCAGTGAGCAAACGAAAGGCTCGGAAAAGATAAGAAATCCCCTCTATCTTACGAAAGCTGCCGAGGTATGAAATAACAGGTTCCTTGCCCAAGCCCCAGTGTTCTCGGAAAGACGTCCGACCCTGATCGTTCTTGATAAAAGTATCTGTGTCAACGAGAGCAGGCACAACCAGTGTTGGAACTCTGGGTGCCCGAGCAAAGTAATGGCGTTCAAGGAATCTCGAAGAGACCGTGTTCAAAGCATAGGAAGGGGCCAAAATCCGATCGTGTAGCGACCAACACAGCCAGCGGACGATCTCTCTGGCGTTGCGACGGCTTGCGTTGTCCAGATACCAAAGATCACAGCTGTCAACGGCGACGGACATGCCGTAACGTCGAGCCAAGGCAATGAACACCGCCGACTCGAGGCCGATGTTGTAGAGGTAGACCCAGTCGAAGCCTTGGCGGCCAAAAGCGACGAGATGTTGCATGATGCTGACGCGGCATGTAATTCTCTGCCTAAACCGCGAACGGCCAGCCGCGCACTTGTTGCCAGCCCAGTGCATGACAACGCCATTGTAGTCTTCTTCCTCTTCCTCACTCTCAGTGTTAACGGCCCCGACCACATGCACCTCATGACCGGCAACACTCAACGCCTTGCCAAGTAGATAGACGCGTCTCGCCGGTCCCATGCCACAGGGGTAACTCGCAAAGCACACCATGACTATCTTCATAGCTCGACCTTCTTTATTGCAGGTAACTGTATCTGCATCCGTTCTAACGTAACCCTTGTCCCCTTCAAAGTCGCAAGATCCTGTGCTTTTGTGAAATCCGAAGCATGCATTGCTAGTCTGAACAAACCTGCGGTATTAGCGTTTACCCTTGTCGCCCCGCCTTAGCTGCCAAATCAAGTAGAACGTTGACGCGCACTGCCCTAGGAGTATTGCATAATAGACTCTGGACGCAGTCATTTCCGGCGACAACATTGCGTATGCCAGGACCACAGCTGCATTTGTCAGTGACATAATTGAGAATGAAATCAGGCAATGACGAACTCGCCCTTGCGCCATATGTGTATGGTACGCTGGGACTCCCACAAGGCTCGCAAATGAAGCAAGCAGCGTGATTCGGAAAGCGCCCGGCAGGGTCTCTATGAATCTGTCTCCAAGCCAGAGCTTCAGTAATAGTGGCGCAAGAATCGCCATCGCTGCATAGAAGGGCGTACCGAGAAGAAATATGAATCTCATCGAACGGTGGTATATCTGTGATACTCTCTGTCTCGCATATTCCGTCATATTCCCACTGATCCGGCTGATTTCCGGCATTAAGGCCGCTAGACCTGCTGCGATCACGGACCTGACCTGCATACTTCCGGTATAGGCGATTTCATACACTGGTACTGTGGCAACCCCGGCGTATCGGGATAGCATCAGCTTATTGAAAGGGCTGAAAAGCATGTTTATGATAGAGCCTCCCAATACTGTACCACCGAAGCTAACCAGCTTCTTGAATCTCTCAATGTCCCACTTGAATTTCAGAATGTAGAGGCTCACTATTTTCCGGATCAGGAGTATGCTTGTAATATGTATCAAGAGATAGTTTATCGCCGAACCGATAAGCAGACTTACAATGCCATACCTGAAAATCAACAATACCGAAGCAACTCCGAGCGATATGGCCCGGCATATGGAATCCCTGTAATTAGCCTGGTCCATCCTTCCAAGCCCGGAGAGAGTGGCAGTCATAATCTGTACGAGGAAGGCATAGACGGTAAGCGTGCCCACATATGGCAGAAAGTGCAGTACAATGGCTGTATTCTCCGTGCTCATGTTGAAGAGGGCGATAATCGGCTTGGCCAGGAGAAGCAAGACTGTCAGTGCGATGGTCCCTGTGGCCGCTAGGGTCCAGAAGGCAGTATTCACATAACTCTGTATTGCATCAGTGTTTCCCCGGCCATGTTCCTCGGCTACAAGCTTCGTTACAGCCGGCCCCATTCCGAGATTGCACATTTGCACAAATGTCAGCACCGTTGAGAGTACTATCCAGACGCCCAGTTTCTCATACCCCAGATAATGTAAATATATGGGATAGGATACGAGAATGACACCTGTATTGAAAATGGTTGTCGCCAACCCGGAAAACATGTTCTTGCGGAGTTGGGACGAGAAGAAAAGACGCTTAATCATGAGGCAAATCTCGGTGTTAGGACCTGTTGCCAGCCTCGAGCCACGCGAGTAACTATTGTCTCTTGCGTTTCCATTGCAGAATTATCTATCCGCCGCATCTACCATTAGCTAAGTGCCTGTAAAACAACAACTTACGGGCGTTTCATGTCCAGCAGATTGTGGGCCTTGAATTTAAATCCTTGCAGTATAAAGACTTACAGCTTTCAGCCCCCCGAAATCCCGGCCATTTTGGCCACTTTTCCTGCGCCATTTTTATATTTTCTTTTCCGTCCGCGTTGCCAGCCGCTCTATCATATCCTTTGCCGGCCCATAGCCGGGCTTCAATCTAAGGCATATTTTGCAGTAGTGAATCGCCTCATCGAAATTCCCCGTCGCCTCCAGCAGCCGGGCCATATCCATCCGCCAAGCCAGGTTGCCATAATCCATATTCAACGCCCGACCATACAGATCCATCGCCTCATCGCTCCGCTTCTCGCTGGCATACAACGCCGCCAGCGCCGCCAGCGTCCCAGCAGTCACATCCGGCTCATTCGCTCGCTTTTCCAGCAGTTCAAAGACCTTCTGCCTTGCCCCGGCTGCCAGGGCGCCGTGCTCATCCGACCCCGATAGTATCCTGGCCACAGAACTGAGCCTGCCAACATCATCGCCTGCAAGATGCACAGCCAGGTCCGGCCTGGCCAGTTGCGAGATATAGACCCCCGCAGCCTCGGTAAAGAATCTGCCGTCAAGCTCGACCGCCCGGGCGAAATACCCAAAACCCGGGGCATCTCCATTCTTCCTCTGCCCCTGCTTGCCATACTCATCCACATCAAGCAGGCCATTGACAAAGCAGGTCGTCGCATCGCACGGGGCAAGCTTGTAGCCCGTCCGGATCATGTGCGAGCCATCGTTGGTGGTCCCAAGCACGAAGTAGTCAAGCTGGCCAGCTACAGTCCAGGACGGCCCGAACGTCGGACAGACCCTGATGCCATCCTTGAACTCGGTCACTAGACGTCTGATGTCAGCCACGGCCTTGGCTGGTATGATAAGGTTTCCTTCCGTATCGGCAAACCGGCTCATCGAGCGCCAGCGATAAATATTGAGCCAGTGCCTGTATTCGACGCTGCCCGGCTGAAGGGAGCTTGCCTTTGCCGCATCTTGCAGGAGGCCTGCATACTGCTGGCTTGTGCCCTGCCAGTCGGCCTCTTCGAGGAACTTTGCAGCCGAGCGCGCCTCGCGCCAGTAATGCTCCGAATTTCCCGCTGCCAACGCCCCGCCACCGGCAAAGACAAGCCATCCCATGCCAAGGGTCAGGAATACCATCAATACTGCGGTCATTCCCGAGGCAAGGTAATTCCTCCTGACCTCTGCAGGCTGTTCTTTGGGCCTCAAGGCCAGACCTACCAGAAGGGCACAGAATATCGCTGACAGTATTGCGTTTGCAGGCAGATGCTGTCCGAAGTCGGACAGGCTCTGGATCAGGATCGCAATCAAGCCAAAACCCAGCCCGTACGCTGCAGAGCAGACAGGAGTCTTGGCTGTAGATACACATCTCGAGTAGGCAAACCACACGATGGTGCCAAAGACAATCAGACTAACAAGACCAACCAGTCCTGCCTCCTCAATGACCTGGGCATACTCGTTCTCGGCGTGTCCAGCCAGGGCGGTGATATTTGAGCGGTCGAACATCGGATAGACGACCGCATGCGTGCCCAGGCCCGTACCAAGTACCGGGAACTGCGTCCACTCGACGGCGATATCCTTGACTATCTGCCAGCGGCCCCCCTCGGCCCTGTCTACATCTCCCAGCGTCGCCAGGCGGTCATAGACAGCGTCAAAACCAACATAGAGCACGCAGATGAACGCGCCAAGGGCCACCACGGCCATTATCCAGCCGCGGCCGTGCAGGCTCCTTCTTGTTGTCAGGATAAGCGTGGTGAAGCCCGCGGATATCAGGAATGCCACCATGCCGCCGCGAGTGAGCGAGACGAATATCGATGCGATGGACAGTACGACCATAGCTGCGACGAGCCAGAACCATCGGCCAGCCGGGCTGGTCAGATAGTCAGCTATCTGGCTGACAGAGAAGCTCTTGCCTGTGAATAGTTCATGGAGCTTCACGAATATAAACGCAAGTGCCGCCCCAATCGAGAGGTTGATGAACTGTCCGAAATTGCTGTGATTGACAAAGGGGCCCGCCTCTGCCTTGCCGCGCACCGGTATAAGCCAGTATATTTTGTCCGTTCCACTTATTACCTGCAGTATCGCCAGAACGGCTGCAAATCCGCCAACGATCGTGATGCATACAAGGAGCCGTTTGATCCTGGTAGAATCCCTGAAAACCTGCAACACAGTGAAGAACACCGCGCCAACCGCCAGCACCAGCCTCAGGCCGTGCCAAGTGGCGTATGGATAGAATGAGATCTGCATCGGACTATCGGGCAATGAGCTGTTTTGTACTGAAGTGGCCCCTGCTCCTGAGGGCGCTTCGAGCTGTGAGAGCAATTCGACCTTGGTCTGGTGCGTGCCGGGCGAGAGGATTGTCATTGCCGTTGCCGGCAGCGGCAGGAGCTGTACTATCGGCACCAGCACAAATATTGCCACAGGCACGAGCACCCATGAAAGCACGGGCCGGTCGCCTGCGATGAAGAACCGCAGCGCCAGCATCAGCATCAGCACGGTCGCTGCCATTATCACCACAAGCTCGCTCCATGCATGCACCACCCCGAACGCCAGGGGCATGAATGCCAATAGTGCGTACAAGACGACCTCTATGGCCAGGTCAAGCCTGCTGGAGAAAGCGGATTCATTAAAGTTTTTAATCATCATTCAAATTGACCTTGAGACCCTGTTGAACCGGCTGTCTGGAAGGCATGCACCAGGGCCTGGCCCTGCAGAATGTGCTGCGGATTCTCAGTGAACAGGCGATCAGCTACGCGTTTTCCAAGCCGGGCCGAGACGGCCGAATACGCCTGGTCAATCACCGGTCTGCGCAGCTCAGTATCGTGAGCATCTGTGGCTATGACCGAGACATGCCCCGCCAGCACAAGCTCCCACGCATTCTTCTGTACCTGGCCTCCCCACAGGCCGCATAATCCAGCGGCAGTGACCTGCAGGACAATGCCCATCTCCAGCCAGCGGCAAAGTGTGGCAGTATCGCCGGCCAGATACATAAGCCGCTCCGCATGGGCGATGACCGGGATGATGCCGTCATCGGCAAGACCCGTCACACAGGAGGTCATATCTATGAAAGTATTGGATGGCAACTCGATCAGAAGGTACTTTCGGCCATCGGCAAGCGTCATTATCCGCTCCTGCCGGATGAGGTCGGCCAGGTTTATATCGATACGTACCTCCGCGCCGGGGAGTACCTGAAGGCCTATCCCCAGCCTGCCGAGTTCGTCATTGAGGCCCTGCACGGCCCGCCTGATGATGCCCGCATCGGCGTTGCCGAAGGTGCCAAGCTGGTGGGGTGTTGCTATTACCACATCGACTCCCTGTGCCGTAAGGGCCCGGGCCAGACTGACAGACTCTTCAAGGCACCTGGGCCCGTCATCGATACCCGGCAGTATGTGGCAATGTGTGTCAATCATCATTTTGTTCCAACAGCTCCGGCGGAAGCCTGTGACCTGTCGGCACCATCTTCGGCCTTGTGACGGCCGTAATAGGAGTAGCCATAATTCGAGTAGTAACCGTAATGGCCGTTTCTCTTGGAAACATCATTCACTATCGCGCCCAGCAGGTTCGCCCCGACGGAAAGCAGCCCGTCGCGTGCCTGCATGGCCGCATTCCTCGTGGATTGCTCTGCCCGAAGCACCACCACCGTCACATCGCACAGTGCGGCCAGTATCCGCGCATCCGTAACCGGCATCACAGGCGGCGAGTCTATGATCACGCGGTCATACCGCTGCTTGAGCCTGCCCAGCACCTCGGCGAAGGCCTTACTGTTGAGCATTTCCGATGGGTTCGGTATCTCAGGCCCGGCCGGCATGACCGAGAGGTTCGGCACTCCTGGATCGTGGATACAGTCTTCCAGGCGGCTCCTGCCGGCGATGACAGCGCTTAGCCCGTGGTCCGCCTTCAGCGAGAATATGTTGTGCTGCATCGGCTTTCTGAAGTCGGCATCGATGACCAGCGTCTTCTGGTCAGCCTGTGCCATGGCTATGGCCATATTGGAGACGAGCGTGGTCTTTCCGTCTCCCGGCAGCGGCGACGTAACAAGGATCACCTTTGCTTTACCATCCGGAACACCGAAGAATACCGCCGTTCGGATAGTCCGATATGCCTCTGCGGCGAGCGATGCGGTCTCTTTGTGCACGATCATCCCCCGCTCGGATATGGTCTGCCGCTTCGACATCGATGGCACTGTACCCAGAACAGGGATACCCAGAACAGCCGTGATTTCGTCGGCGGAGCGAAGCCTGCGGTCCATCCAGTCCCGCAACATTGCCAGCCCGCCGCCAGCCATTATCCCAAGTACGAGCATCATGGCGAGTGTCCGTGCCTTCTGTGGTTTGACTGGCACTTCACCGGCCCTTGCGACCTCCAGAATGCTTATGTTCAGTGCGCCGGTATCTTCGGTGACGTTGATCTCCTTTATCCGGTCGTCGAGTATGGTGAGCAGGTTTTCCGCCCTTGCGACGTCGGATTTGAACACCATATACTGCGTGACCTGCTGATTCAGGTCGAGGGCCTGTTTTCGCTGCTCATCGAAATAGCTGCGTATCTGCTTTTCGCTCTCTGCCGCCGATTCATAATCCTGCTTCGCCACGGCGAGCTGCGCCTCGGCGTACTGCTTATTCTTCAGGGCCAGTTGTTCTTGAAGGCTGTCATATTTCTGCTGCAGCGCGGCTATGGCTGGATGATCCTGAGTAACCTGCTTCTTGCGGTCATCTATCTGCATGCGCAGTTGGGTCAGTTCGGCCGTGAGGCGGGCGGATTCGACATTCACGCTGCCATAGGGGTTCTTCGCCCCCTGGGCATCTATAAACTGCATCAGCTTCTCAGGGTCACCGACCAGCAATTTGACAGATTCGTACACAGATTTTGCCTGCACCGTGCGAAGCTCGGCAGCCGTGAGCGATTCGGAGAGTTTTGCGAGACGCTCGATTATTATGTTCCCCTGGCTGGTTTCAAAGGTGATGGAAGGGTTCTGCGTTTGGAACTCCAGCATGCTCTTGCGCTTTTCCTCTAGCTCAATGACTGCCTTATCCTTCTGCTTTTGGAGGATCTTGAGAATCTCAGCTGCAGTGCTTTTCTTTGTGGTCGAATTGTATGTGATATAGGCGTCTACGACATTGTTTACTATTTGAGCAGCCTCAGCAGGATATGGAGACTCTATGCCCACCGAGAGTATGTCATCTTTCTTACCGACTGACACATCAATCGCATGCTTCAGGTATACCACCTTGTTGGTCACGTCCTGAAAAGTCCGCAGCCTGTTCATCTCCGGCTTGTCGATAACCATAGACAAGACGGGTGTCGACTTCATCAACTCCGCCTGCGTATAAAGGTAGTTCTTCGATTGTGTCATCACACCCTGAACGTTTTCGATTATCTTCGGGCCGGTCTGCTCGACATAGACGCGCGACGTACTCAGGAATATGGGAGTGGCCTTGAGCACATAGATAAAGCCTCCCACGAGTGCAAGCACAATGCATGCCAGCACTATCCATCTGTTCCGCCACACTACTTCAAGCAGACTTGCAGGTACAAGCCCGGTTATCGGGATTTCCGGACCACCCCTGCCATCACCCGAAGCTGATGTTGTGATCTGGCCCTGGTCGTTCATATCTTCCCCAAATGGCTTAGATACTTGAATATCAACCTGTCATTCCACACGCAGGCGTCAACCGGCTGTCCGTTGATGCACTCCGTCCCCGTGGGTTGCGCCTGACCGCGCAAAAGCCCAAAGGGTGGGAATGATCCATCATTACCCATGACACATCTTTCACAGGCGAGGGCATCCACCCTCTATTTAGTCGCCGAGATTGGGATAATACCCTGCTCCAAATCTGATACCTATCATGCTGGAGATGATCGTATTGAAGTGTGTCCTTGGCGTCTGCTCTACGGCAATGACATCTCCAGGTTTGAGCAACATCATTGATGCCGAGACAGGCATCGAGCCTTTGAGCTCGAACGCGGCATCAACGATCTGACCGCTGCGGTCCTGACGATAGACCCGGACATACCGCGGGTCTGCTATCTCTTCAACGCCTCCCGCAAATGATATTGCCTGCAGGAGGTTATACTTTGCGCTGGATGGATATGGGAAGACTCCCGGCCGCTTTACAAGGCCCATGACTGTGAAGACCTCGGGATCGAACGGCTGAACCTCGATGGTCGCCCCATCCTGGAGCGCAACGTCAGAGAACGGGACGTTCGCGCCTTTCACCGGAAGCAAGAGCGAGCGAGCCACATCTATGTGAGGTTCCTTATCCACCTGGTCTGCCCAGGCCTTCTCAGGCGATCTCACATCACCCGATCCGGGGGAGATGGTATCAGCAAGCAGGGACAGCCTGCTCAGCACATATCCCACTGATACTGAAGGATACGCCCGTGAAATGTGGTCGGCGACCTCACGACGCTCACCCTGGTTTGTCACATCCAGGTCTTCGGCGTAAAGGAGCTTCTCGCCACTTTTCAGCATGAGTGTTCCAATTCCCTGTTTGGGCCGCTGCTGGAAGGTGAGAGTCAGTTTGTCGGCCTGAATTGCAGCGCTACTACCGCTTACACTTTCAGTGGCGGTCGTGCTGTCGCTCTGGGCCCTCGCATTTCCTGGATAATGAATACGTATTGCCCTGGCACCTGTATCGGAAATGCCGCCGGCTACCATGATGGCGCTGACAAGGGTCATCCTGTCCTTGGGCAGTTCATAGACACCCGGATTCTTAACCGCCCCGGTTATGACAACACGCGAGCTGTCATACTCCGATACCCTTACGATGACAGTCGGGCGATTGACGGCGTATTTTGGATAGTACGCATTGACTATTTCAAACTCAATCTCCATAAGCCGCTTGCCGGCAACCTGCAAACGCTCCACTATCGGCAGAGTGATCATCCCATCCTCATCGATACGGCAGAGGAGTTCGCCAGATCCTCTGAGCCACACATCGTCGTCTGCCGTCACAGAAAGAAGCGATGGGGGTATTCTGACGGACAGTACATCACCGCTTCTGGCAAGATACTTGCGAGGCATGGAGCTGACGCGCATCAGAGCATCTATATCGAGTTCTGGCAGAATGGGGCCGGCATTGCTGAATGCCACAAGCTGTGCCTGGTCCGGCAGCTTAACATTGTCGCTGCAGCCTGAAATAAGGAGAAGGGTTAGACATGCACACGTTGTGGAGGCCAAATAGGCCAAATTGCCATGTGTGCCACGGCATGTAACTGCTGCGAAGTTCATAAATCCTCTGGAGCGACCCTTCGGGAAACCCTTCAGCTATCCACGAGCTTCAGGGCACCACTTAGCCAACGGGTCTTTACACTAATTCACTTTTTTTCTGACCCTCCCTGGCAACGTAAACGAATCCCTTCATTCCCTGTTAATTGAACTGCTAGACGATCGGAGTACACGGACTCCGGAGCTCGGGCATAAACGGGATGCGAACCATTACTCGTACGCGGATCACCAGAGTTGACGACTCCGCCGCCAGTTCCGTGATGCTGTCTGAGAGCAATGATACATCGCTGATAGTCACGACCTCTATACCACCAGCCTCTGAAGATGCGGTCGTAGCATCCGCCGTCGTGGTCGTATCTGTCACGGGAGGTGCTGCTTCGACAAACTTCGCCGCAGCGTTACCCTGTGATACACTGGCAGCCTTGGCAGACGGCAGGTGTACACGATACGTCGTCAAGGACAGGTCAAATGGGTCCAGATACTCCAGCGTCACGGTCTTGTCGGTTTTTGCTCCTTGCACAGGAACAGCAATGCTAAGGGCAATGCCAGCCACGATCGCAGCCATGCACATCACTTTGCTTTTTGTCCTGTTATCCATAATTACCGTCCTTCTTGAGTTCGTCTTGCTCCAACACCTGGACCGGGCTTCTATTCTACGGCACCCGGAATTTCAGCCAGCCCTTGGCAAGGATCGCATAGTCAGTGAAATTCACATACTTGTTACGATTAAGGTCAGCCAGATAGCAGTCGCACCCGTTCCCCTCCAACCACTGACTTACAAAGAACGCCAGGTCTTTGTAGTTGACGTGGTCGTCAAGATTGATGTCGCCATCCAGAGCTGATTTGTTGAATGCCGTCAGCAACTCGCCCGCGTAGTACTTGTAAGGTGCGAATGGATATACGCTGGGCACAACATGCCCCCACACGTCTCCATTGTTGTCTATAGCACCGAGTGTTCGCGACCAGACTATCGAAATGTCGATTTCGTAATTTAGAGAAGGATAGTTCTTCTGGGCTGCCGCCAGTCCGAGCATTCCAAAGACATTGTCCTCGGTATAGCCCACCGCCCCTGTCGGCAGATGGTCAAACCAGCAATAGAAGCTGCCCGGAGAGATGATCGGTGCCGATACACTGCTGCGGTGCGACTTCAGGATAACCGGCGCATCGCTCACCTTACTGCTGCCCCAGTATGAATCGCCATAGCCATCAATGTTGATCGGGGTGCTATCAAGCTTCTTGATCTCCGATAGCGCCCACGTCGCAGCACCAAGGGCGTACACAGGTGCCTCGCTGAGCGTCTCGCCGGGGTAGTCCTGATACCCGTTAACGCGTGACAGGAATTTGATGAGATTGAGCCGCCAGATATTCTTGTCCGCCGCGTCAACGTAATACGCCGCAAGTGTGTGCTGCGCCATGTAGAAAACGGAAGTGCAGACTTTTGCGCCCGCCCAGTACTGGTCTATATACTCCTGTGTTCCGCCCGGTTGGTTACGCACGCACGCATAGAACTGTACCAAACACGTCCGCCACTGATTGCTCGCAGGATTGCACGAGATCTGGCTCAGACGCATTAGCGCGTACGCCTCGTCACCGTAGTAGTTGCATGGCGGCCCATAATCGACTATCCACTGGCCGCCCAGCTCGGCGGCAGTTTTGTAGCCTGCAATACATGTCACCTCATAGGCATCGGCAAGCCCTGCGACAATGCTGCCCGTATAGGCCGTCTCACCCGACCATGTCCCGATATAACCGGGATCGAGCAAGTTCTGAGTGGCCACAAGGCGGTCAGCCACGCGAGTGACGGCCTCGTATGTTGATGCAGGTTTCGCTGCCTCTGCACCTGTCAGTGACATAGCACCTACTAACAGCCCTGCAAGGCAAATAACGGATTGTGCTCTAGCGCCAGTCATGTTTTCATTCCTCAAATCATCCAGCATGCAAAACCGACTAACTTCACCGAGCGATTCAGATATGATGACACTACCTTCTCGCAGCGATCCAGCGAGAGTGGAAACACCTCCGAAGCACCCTCGCATCATTTGAAAAACACGCCACTAAATTACGATATTCGCTGCCAGCACACAATCGTGGAGAATACGGCATTTGCTCATTTTCAGTACTAGTAAAGCTATACATTTCCTACCATGTCACTAGAACTACTCATGTCTGACAAGTGGTTCATCGTGACATCCCCGTACTTACCACGTAATAACGTGACACAGACCGCGCCTGCCTGCATTCCTCGAGCCTGGACACGGCGACACGGCACCCGACCGCCTCGGTTACCACATGCGGAGCTCCGGAAACCCGTAGCGTCCACAAGCGCTTGGCCGTGACGCGCCCATGATGCCCGCTCTATTGTGCCGCCTGAGTCGGGAATCCTGTCGGCAGGCCCTAAGCGTGTGGCCAGGTCTGCAGGAGGGATGGGCGAAAGAAAATATTCGATAATCCGGTATTCTCCACGATTGCGTGCAATCCGCTCTGGGGTGTATATTTTGCTCTAGGTGATGATTTAGTTGAGTCTTACGGCTTAACTTGGAGGAAAAGTGATGAAACGGGTAAGTACATGGACGGTGGGTGTGTGTCTGATTGCACTGTCGTTTTCGGCCACTCCCTTATTCTCAGCTGCTATCGTTGACAACATAGCTCTGACCCTCACGCCCAATCTCAAATACTACACCGGCGGAACTACGAAGCAACTGGGGTTCACGTCGGCTGTAACTACGGGCGATCTGCAATCGTCAGCGACGCCAATCCCCGGCACCTACGATTACCAGATCCTGAACGCCACGCTGGTCTTCAGCCCCGACTCACTGGTGCTTGACCACAGCTCAGGTGGCATTGCGAAGGGAGATTTCGCAGGCGGGGGTACGATTACTCTCACTGGCGACCTCAAGAACAGGACAACCGGCATCACGGTCTATACTGCTCAGACGCTCCTGACCGCTGTCATGTCAATACCATCCTCGGGGACGTGGCTGCTGCAGGAGCAGGCATCGTATATAATGGGCTCGGTCTACTTCGACCCCACTGGAGGGGCACTGTATAATGGCAGCCTGCTCAACATGGGGCAATTCCGGCTGGCCCTCAGTGCGCTGCCGATGCCGAATCCGACGAATTTTGCGCTCAATCAGACGAGTCTGGTCACGCGCATCGAGATAACTGCAGTCCCGGAACCCGCCGTGCTGTCTTTGCTGGGCCTGGGAGGTCTGCTGCTCAGGAAATGGAGAGCCTGAATTCTGTCTAGTACTGTCAGGGTGAATGTCAAGGGCAAACCATTACTTTGGAGGTAGGAATGATGAGTACGCGTCTTCTCATGGTAGTCGCCATAGCGGTAACGCTGATGGCTTCCCAAGGCTCCGCCGAGCCGATAATCATTCAGTATTTGACCGTAGATTTCAACACACTGGTCGGAACCGGTGTTAATGCAGACTACGATGCCGGCACGGGTGTTCTGACATGGAGTCAGGGTGCATCGGGTTATCTGATGGATACTGATGGCTATGTCTATGCCGACAGCGATATCGATGTGGTTGCCCACTTCAGCAACGTAGTAGACTATTCGAGTGGCGGTGTAGGCTTGGCCACCTTTGCGCTGGACTCCGTGCAAATAACGTTCAATTCGATCGAATTCTCACTTACCGGTGCACCTTCACAGGCAATCTTCACGCTGTCGCCGTATGGCGCCTACAGATACTGGGAGAGCGAGATAGACCCGGACCTTCTGCACGGGCAGGCTCTCGTGGGCGTTAACGCTGTTTTCTACCTCGAACCTGTGTGGGGCTCAACACATGAGTGTATCTGGGATAACGGCAACAACGTGTCGTTGCTGGATGCAATGGTCCTGCTGCCGAATGGCGCAAATTTCCAGGGCTACCAGGGCTCATACTCGTCAGATAACAACACGATAGTCCTGCTTGCAGATGAATCAGGCTACCAGCCGATTCCGGAACCTTGCACACTTGGCCTTGTCGGCCTTGGCTTGATCCTCATCCGGAAACGCCTGGCCTAGAAACTGCTTACCCTCCCGTTTGCGTGTTGTTGATAGAGGGGCTACCTTGGGCAGCCCCTTCTTCTTGCGCACATTACTCCTCTGCAGCCCTTTCAATGATGCCCTCCCCTGCCGATACCTGTCTCCTCGACAAAACCACCACCCCCAACTCGACACACAACTTTACAAGATCAACAACACTCTCTACCCGTAGCTTCTCCATAATCTCCGCTCGCTGGTCCTCGACGGTCCGGACAGACTTGTTCAGAATCATGGCTATCTGGCTATTAGTGCATCCGCGAAGCAACCACCCGAGTATAAGCTTCTCGATTTTGGTCAGGTCGTCAGGGATTTTCTCCCATCTCAACTCACCTGTGTTCGCCGCCGTCAAGACGCAATTGCGCAAGGTTTCTCTATCGAAAGGCTTGATGACAAAATCTGATGCACCGCTCTTCATGACTGCCACCGCGTGCTGAATTGTGGCGCTATCCGCTATCACTATGATCGGAATCTGCGGTCTTGTCTTTCTTGCCGCAGCAACGAAGTCGATGGCACCGGCCGTGTGCACCGCCATATCGGCTACAAGCACGTCACAATGTGAGCTTGCCAGCTCACGCAGACAGCGATTACAGTCAGTGAAATGCCTGTATGCGTAATCCTCAGATGGCAGGACATCTTTTATCACATCAACGATGTCGCCATCTGTATCGAGAACGAACACGTGGTGAAATCCCCCATGCCCGGCTGGTGCCCGAGTCTGCTCGTCCTGCCTGGGATGCCGCTTGACTGTTTTTACCGGCTTGTTTCGCTGGTTCTTTCTGCGTCTACTGCCTTTTGTCATGTCTATCCCCAAGTGACATATCGCCTTTCTCTCATGAGCCACCCGCCGTCACAACTCACTGTAGCATCTCTGCCAAAATGCGAGAAGTGATTCTAGCGCATGGATATGGCGCATTTGCGCAAGCTCGTACTATATATCCACCGACACGTCTTTTACACGTATGGAGCTATTCGGTTAGCCAGATAGACAGCTGTGCCCAGTCACTTCCCAAAGCTGTTCCTCTTTTACGTCCCTTCCACATATCAGGAAGGAGCCCGGCTGTCACAAGAGCTGATTACTCCCGCACTGCTGCGGTGACAGCCGGGCCCACTAGGAGTAATAGGTGATACTTCTGTCATTCTATTTCAGCGTAGATGTCATGGTCAAGCCGTAAGAATACGGTAACAGGACCGGAAATCGGGCATGGTTAGAGACGGGCGTCACCGTCCGACCACCGGAGCGGAACAGCGAGGCCCGAAACCAAACCACGACCCTTGTTTTACCCAGTTTATCCGACGAAGACAGTCGCGGCAGAATATACGTGGTAAACCACGTATTTCCGCCCTTGTGGCGATGAAAAAAATTCGCCTAATCCGGTATTCTCCACGATTGTGACCTGCGGCCGGAAAATGTACTATATTTGCCAGGTGATGATAAGGATAGCGTACATATAACAGTATTGGAGGACTACAGATGAAAAGAGTGAACGGATCGTGCGTTGCACTGAGTGTGCTAATTGTCACGAGCTTGGCGATTTCATCGTTTGCCACCCCCATCCCAATCGACAACGCCTATCTGCTCTTTGGCTCCGGCATCACTTACTATAACGGAGCCTCTCAGCAATTCGGGTTCTCGTCGAGTATTCCCAGTGGCAAGATCCAGTCGGCTGCAAGTGCACCGGGAGTCTATGACTATCAGCTACTGAATAGTGTGTTTACTTTCAATCCGGTGGCACTTGTCCTCGACCACAGCGGTGCTGGAATAGCCCTTGGAGATTTCGCAGGCGGCGGGACAGTGCAGCTCACGGGTGACGTCAAACGACTAAGTGACGGCGTCATCATCTACAGTGGCCAGACGTTGCTCACCGCCACGATGACAATCTCGGGAAGCGAGACATGGTTGCTCGAGGAAGAAGGAGGATATATGGTGGGCTCAATGTTCTTCAATCCCACCGGCGGAGTTTTGTCCACCGGGGACCAGCTCAACATCGGCGAGTTCCGCCTTGCCTTTAAGGCGCTGCCTTCAGTGAATCCGAGCAACTTTGCTGCCAGCCAGTCGTGTCTGACTCAGGGCATCGAAATAGTAGCTGTACCTGAGCCGGCGACGTTGGCAATCCTGGGCCTTGGTGGCCTGTTGTTGGGCAGACGCAGAGCGTAGTCTGGAATAGTTTCTGTACATACTAAAGGGTGATGATCTTCTAGGGTGATGAATCTACATGCTACCCGTGGTGGCTTGGACTCTCTTTCTGGATGAAGGGAGCAGGCCGGCAGGATAGCCTGCACATAAAAAGGGTGATGATTCTGCAACGCTATTTTTTTGGAGGAAAAACAGCCATGAAAAATCGTTTTGTCGTGGGGATTCTTCTGTCCATGATGCTTATCTCTGCGGGCTTCGGCAATCAGGTACAGATAAGCCAGGTGACGCTCAACATCGCCGTTGCTGGGGGTGTCGCCTCAAGCTATGACGCTTCCACGGGCGTGTTGACCTGGAGTGCTGGCGCCTCTGGCATGCTCATCGATGATATGGGCAACGCTTACGTTGATGACAACATCAATGTATCCGGCCAGTTCAGCAACGTGTCCGATAGTTCCAGCGGCGGATGGGCAAGCGCGACCTTCGACCTCGACTCGGTGGTGATGACGTTCAATTCGGTCGATTTCACCTCGCTGACAGGCGGCGGAATGGGTTCAGCTACCCTTACTCTCACCAAGTATGATGCGACCAAGTACTGGGAAGCTGAGACTGAGGCCGACAGTGATGTGTTGCATGGCCAGGCACTTGCCAACGTAGCTGCCGTGTTCAATCTCGAAGGTGTCTGGGGTTCGGTGTACGAATTCGTGTGGGATGGCATTGGTGATCCGGGTGTATCGTTGCTTGACTCTATGACGTCACTGCCAATTGGCAGTGCCTTCCAGAGCTATTTCAGCAACTATGCTTCGGATAACAACATGCTTGTCTTGTATGCGGATGAAAGTGTACCGGAGCCCGCAACTATCGCCATACTGGCTCTCGGCGGCTGTCTGCTTCGACGGCGCTGGATTTGACGTGGTTGTTCGTCACTACTAGGGAATCCTCCTTAAGAAGAAGGTGTTTTAAATGGCAGAGGCCATCGGAGGATGGCCTCTGCTATTTGCTATTTGCTATTTGCCTTGGCCCTCAGACTAGTGGACAAGATTCCGGGCATGTGCGCTGGATGGGTGGGGATGGAGACCAGGTATAGTGGGCAGGAAGCAACACCCGGGTCAATATGACCCCGTGTTCAAAACCCCGTAGTTCTACGGATTGTGTTAGCCTGGGGACGAGGGTAAAGTGTGCCGCCGCAAGTGGAGGTACTGAAGATGGCAGAGACGCAGGCAAAGAGTTCCGCAATTGGCAGGACAGGCAGTGGGCATTCTGCCACGATCAGGGGGCGACTATCCAAACTGCGCCAGCGCGCAATGCGGCACGTGGTAATCGTAGATGATTCGAACCAGGAAAACGATGCCCTGATCCTGGCGCTCAGTGAGGCAGGCTATGTCTGCCAGAGATTTGCAGGCTACTCCAGCTTTTTCAAGGAACTGGAGACTCTCTGGTGTGACGTGGTAGTGATGATTCTTGCCACGCCTGACCAGACAGGGCTTTACTATCTCTACAAACTCAAGAGGCTTCGGCCTCACCTTCCGGTAGTCGTCATGAGTGGAAATGCTGACATCCCGCTTGCCGTTCAGGCCATGAAAAGCGGAGCAGCGGACTTCATCGACACGCGGTTTGCGGATTGCGAGGGTATTCTCGCGCGCATTGCCACGGCGTGCGACCAATCTGAGGTCCATCTTGAGCGTATGCCACACGATCTTACGTCTACCGAAAAGGTCATTCTCAAGCAGATTCTGATGGGTAAGACAAACAGCGAGATCGCCGAGAGATTGGGATTGTCCGTGCGCACCGTTGAGGACCATAGGAGTCATATCACGACAAAGTTTGGTGTGCACGATATACCGGCACTGGTCAAGCAATGCGCCGCTCGAGGCATTCTCCGAATCCAGGCCTTAGCACCCGCCTGGCGACCTCAATTTGCTCCTGCACAAGACAGTGTACAGAACCATCCGGCTGAACCTTGAGAGGTTCGGGTCCACTTCTCCTTCGTCGCAAGACAGTGTCCATGCAGTGCAATCCTCCACATGCGAATCCGCGATCGCACAACGCAGATTCTCTTATAGCCATTTCACATTTCTTCCCAATGTGAAGGTCGTGCAAGTAATCTTTCGCTTTTTCCTGAGTCCTCCATATGAGTCAGTGGCTAAGCCACTGCCTGCCCCGCGGGGCACTCTTGGCTAACGAACAGGACACTTGGAATCTGGCCCTTGGCAAGTTGGTCATCCAGCGCACAATTGCTCAGCGTATTGAGTGAATGGTGAGTCTATGCAAAACGCATACAGACGTGTGACAGCATAGCGTCAAACGGACCAGCCACATTACAGAGTGTTTCGTTTCTCAGTACGGACGACACTTCTCTTGCCTGGCGTCACACTCGGGATAGGGTTTGTTCCGCAATGCCTGTCTGCACGTCTAGCAGGACGCAGAAAGGCCAGGCGTGGGATGAAACAGGATTACGTGGATTCTCAGTCCACAACCACACCGTCTAGCTCGAAGGCATTCTAGGACGTTTTTTGCATATATATGCCAGATACTGTCATATTGCGACAGTTTGATTAGTTCCTATTGCATCTCATACCGATATAGCATATACTTACCTGATGCTATCATCGGTCGACAGTATGGGTATCACACTATGAACAGACTAACGGAAAGGATCTTTGAGAGTGCTCCGCATGGCTACTTCACCAGCCAAGACGTGGTCACGCTCTTTCCTGAGGGTCCCGACACGAGGTTCGGCCTGGTCAAACGGGCTATCAGCGCAGGCGAGATCATCCACATCCGCCGAGGCCTGTACTGCCTTGCCCCAAAATACCAAAGGCGGAAGCCAAACCTCTATGCGCTAGCCCAGCACATCTACGGTCCCTCCTATGTCAGTCTCGAATCTGCCCTTAGCTGGCATGGCTGGATTCCCGAGGCGGTGTACATGCTGGCAAGCGTCTCTTCAGGCAGGTCAAGACAGTTCAGGACACCACTCGGCCTATTCAGCTACAATCGGGTACCACAGGGCACGTTCTACGCAGCGGTGGAAAGGCTGTCAGATGAGAACGGCGATGTTTTCCTGATGGCAACACCTTTGAAAGCTCTGACCGACTACGTGCATGTCAACAAGAGGGACTGGGTCGGTCTGAAGCCGCCGGTTGACAGCTTGCGCATCGAAGCAGAAGAGTTCGAAGTTGTGAGTGCTGATGATATTGATGCACTAGTTGAGAATTACACGAGCCGGCGCGTTCGGAAGTTTCTCAGGGGCTTGAGAAAGGACTTGAGACTATGAGCATCAAACTTGTCCAGGACAGACTGGATTCATATGCCTGTAAGACTGCACAGGAGGAAGAACACGCCATCAGAGAGATTACTCAGGAGGTTGCTCTGGCGGCGTTGAGCAGAACTGAGTTCTTCAAATATGGCGTTTTTCAGGGGGGAACCTGCCTGCGCATCTTCTACGGCCTCAACAGATTCTCCGAAGACCTTGATTTCATCCTTAAGGGGTCGGATACTGACTTTCGGCTTCAACCGTATCTCCAATCACTCTCGGAAGAGCTGAAGGCGTACGGCTATGATGTTGAAATCATGGATCGCTCAAAGACCGCCATTGCAGTCCGAAAGGCGTTCATCAAGGATGACTCGATTGGCAAGATCCTGCAGTTGCGTCATGCGGGCAGACAGGGACCATCCCGTAAGGTCCGTATCAAGCTGGAGGTTGACACCAATCCGCCTGAGGGAAGCCAGACGGAGATCAGGTATATTGATTTCCCATTTGTGTCATCTGTTATAGTGCAGGACAAGCCGAGCCTATTTGCCGGCAAGGTACATGCCTTGCTCTGCAGAGAATATATCAAAGGGCGTGACTGGTACGATTTCCTGTGGTATACAAGTCAAGGCATCAGCATCAACTATAGCCTACTGGCCTCCGCCCTCAGGCAGCAAGGACCGTGGAAGGGAAGGAAGGTCAATGCCAATCTTGACTGGTGCATGACGCAACTCAGGAAGGCAATCATCTCAATTGACTGGAAGGCTACTGCTGAGGATGTTCGGAGATTTGTGAGGGTCTCGGAGCAACCATCGCTAGATCTGTGGAGCAAGAAGCTGTTCTTGGTTCAGCTTGAGAAGCTAAGATAATGTGCGAAGTGTCCCTTCACATTTGTTCCCAAATGTGAAGTGCGATCCCATCTGACGGTAGATCAGAAATGGAGTGAAGTGATGCACGCCCGATGGATCCCCTAGCAACCTACCTGACCCGTTTGGCACTATACCCTCTGGACGCGTACCACTCACGCAAGAACAGTCCTACACTGGTGAGTTGTTGCTTGGTACAGCCCGTGCGGCTCAGAAGCTCTCCATCTTTAGTATTCATCCCACGCCGGCTCTGTGTTCCGCACACCTCTATGTGTATGGTGTCCGCGGTACTCGAGGCTGAGGCCTCAGTAAGTGTGTGACATACCTCGTGGCAGGAATATGTGTACCTAGTGACATCGGCAAAGCCGGACTTTCTATTGCAGCCACAATGATGCGAACTCGGCGAAGTCCTGCATGTCCACCTGATTGTCAAAATTCAGGTCTGACGCACCGCACCAAGCATTCCACGGCAAACACCCTCCGTCCATCCAGTGAGCCACAAAAACCGATAGGTCAAAGATATCAATATCAGTATCGCCATCAAAATCACCTTCAACAACCAGATATGAACATACCATGTAAGGACTTGAGGCATTAATGAACACGGAATTTGAATAATGCCATCCTGTGGCATTTTCATGTGTCAAGCCGTAAATCTCTCCTTCGTTAGAGAAAACCACGCCCGAGGCTTGCGACTCATGAAAACATGAAGGCGTCATGATTGCACCGTATATGTTGGCACTGAATCCGGCCTTACTGATCAGTACTATAACGAGTAATACCTTTATGCTAGAAGACGGTTTCACTCTGGGAACTCCTTGGTTACAGCTCAAGCAGGTTACTTGATTCTCATTATCCACACTATCTCATAGAACGGCGGCCTGTTATCGAAAATATCATTCCCTCCAGTTGCGCCTGTGTCCCTACTGCCGCCGCCAGAGCCGTCAAAACCTTCGCCGCTAGGGCTCGTCTCGTGCTGTATCGTCGTATGCGTATGGGAAGGCATCTCATTTACTGTTAGTCGATGCCAGGGGCCGCCTCCTAGACCATTTCCGCCGGAAACCGTGTTTCCTCTAAGAAATCTCCGCCCTGCGTGTATCTCATATGCGCTGCTACTGTTGGGGATTGTCGCCCAATCGCCACCTTCAAATGTCAGAGTATTCGAGCTATTACTTATGACCTTTCTCGCCTGACCAGCACCTGCTCCGGATACAATTTCACAAATATATCCTGCCCATCTGCTTGCCTCCCATGCCTTACTGGAGTCTGCCAAGGTATTACCACCAGCAGAGGATACTATACCCGAATCTTGGACAAGCCCGTTCAAATCCGGTGCAGTCTGCCCGTTATAGGGTGAATCTGAGTCGTTTATAGTTTGTCCATTGCATTCAACGAAGCTGCTGGGCAGAGCCGGTGTGTTTGGAAACGACTTGTGCCATGCAACAACTGCCCCAACCGGAACAACACCTACAATTGATGCTGACAGTTCTGCCAACCTAGAATCCACATATCCTTTGATGGCCTGCTGTGTCACCAGTTTCGAAGGGCTGTTATTGCTCATCGTTGGGTCGTTTGATATGTCACTGACTGGATTACCGCTCTGCAATTTCAGGGCTCCATTGACATCTAAGTCAAATACAGGATTTGTCTTTCCAATTCCCACCTTGCCCTGATTATAGTAGATACTAGATGATGTACCTGCTTTCCACGGCGCACCTGATTTTAGAGCGAATAGCGAATAGGCAACTGGTGTCAGCTTTTGCCGAGGGCTGAGTGTTTCAGGCGTACTGTCCCCCTGCTTTAGGACTTCCGTCGAGAGCCATAATTCCTGGCCATTGAAAATGTCTCCGAAATCAATCTCCACCGAATAACTGCCGTTCACAGCATTAACATCTGAGACAGTTACAGTACTGCCTGTTTGGCTTCCTGATAAGGCATCGTCGAATAGCTTGAAGGTGAAGTCGTAGATACCACCTGCACTATAGCCGTCTTCCGTCAGATAGCCTCCAAAAGTGATTGCAGTACCTACGCTCCCAGCGTTGACTGTGGGCGCAGATAACATCACTGACAGTACGCTTAACAGTAATGCATGCTTTAGATGATTCATTCTTCTGTTCCTTTCGCTATGGATCACACACGTGTATTCACACCTTGCCGTTTCTGAATCTGTCAGCAAGTATCGCCATGCAATGCTTAATGTTCAACAAGTGAGAACACATACCACATATCATAACTGGCGCCGCAATCTCCATCGCCGCAAATCGCTTGCGTATCATTCTCTTCTGCATACAGTTCGACTGAATACTCGTGGCCGCCAGTTACAGTGGCCGAATCCTGGCTCTTGCCGGGATAGATTTCAGCAATGATTGTCCCGTTTTCTTTGATCGCTGCATAGAAAGTAGCGGTTACATCCGCTCTTCTTGTACCCATAGTGGCTACTGACAAGTCCATTGGGTATTCTGTACCAGTTGCATACCTGCCTGAACTGAATGCTCCTATTATACGTCCATATGCTCTTCCACAGGAAACCACAAACCAAGCAGGGTCTCCCCACTCGTATCCATCCTCACCATATAGATGCATCTTCAGATCCAGTTGATAGTCAGCGGATTCATCAATTTCCGAGCGAATATACTGGTATCCTGTCAGGCCTACGCTCCCGTCGACTTCTGCTGGTTCATTGCTAGTGGCAAACAACGGCGTCCAATCCCCAGCAATTTCAACTGAGTAGTCGTTCATCTTAACATCATACTCAAAGAGCAGGCTGACAGTCTTGTCAGTATCCATAGTGACAGTATTGTGCACATCTGTCGAAGCATCGTCATCTGTCCCCTGCCATGAACGCACGACGTCGTCTTGCGCCAAAAGAGAAACAACTGTGCCGGGCGCATAGTACCCCATTTCAGGAAGTAATGTTCCGCGACCCTTTGTAGTTGTTGCCAGTTTATACAGTTGATTCCTCCAGTTGGATGCGATGAGAGCATAGTCTTTGAAGTCAACGACGCCATCACCTGAGAGATCATATGGCACTTCGTTCTGAAGCCAATACGATAGGAGTATAGCTAAATCACCGATGTCGACGAACTGATTGCCATCAAGGTCCTCCACCATGGTCGAGACCAAGTACGTTCTGCTGGCTTCTGATGTGCCGCCATAGGCTCCCATGTTGATGCGGCTTCCATGGGCAAATGTTTCCTCATAAGTCGGCGAATTGGGATCTCCCGTGTCAATGCAAGGGCTGCTCTCATAGTCCGTTACCCAGCCTCCAGCGGCAGTGCTTCCAGTGTAATACGGGTTCCAATGCCCACCCATTGACTTCAAATGGTAGTCCCCACTCATAGGGTCAAAAAACAGAGGATCTGATGTGATATTTCCATTGGTGCCTTCACAAACGTCCCCTTGAATATCAGAATAATACATCCGGTCGCAATTATGTCCCGCGATCTGGTCAGGACTGTTGTTCCACACGATTGAATTGCGAATAACTGCATCCACGGTACACACTCCCGCGCCATTTCCTACGGACCCGAAGTTAGTGAATGAGTTGTTCGCAATTGTGTTATTACGAATATAGCCATGAGGAACATATGCCCCGGCACCATAGGGGACAGTATAGTTGCCCACTGTTATGTGGTTCGCAACAACTAGATTATTGACCACTTCGCATATCACCGTGTCACTGCAGTAGACGCCGGCGCCATATATCTCGCCCATTGTCACAAATGATCCCGAGTAATTGGAAATCAACTCATTGTCTCTAATCTCATTATCGCATAACTTCAAATCAACATTGCCCGAGCAATACACTCCTGCTCCTGCGATTTCACCAAGCCCACCCTGCTGACTGGTAATGGCTGCATTGTCTCTAATAATACAATGGGATATCGTTATGTTATTCCTCGCCTGGCTTGTGGATGTAATACACACTCCCAAGCCCTGAGTAACGGTATTCCCTCCGGTAATGGTGAATCCATCAATGCAAGCGTTTGCGTTCCTAACAGAAAGAACGCTGCCTGTTAGCCCATTGATGATAGTAGTGCTGCCAGTAACATCTCTAGGTAGGTCCCAGTCGTCACTATCATAACCACCCTTCAATACAAGATCATGTGCGATAACCAGATTCTCATCGTACTGACCCGCAGCCACGCAGATTTCATCACCACGTATAGTTCTGTTAATAGCTTCAGTGATTGTTAGATATGGATTACCTCTACTGCCATCCGGCTCGAGGTGTGTATTCTGCGGACTAACATACCAGGTAGACCCAACGGCAGTTACAGTCAGTTGATACAGGGTATACTCGTCACAATTGTTGTAGGCATACACATGAATCTCATTGACTCCCAAATCTAGCTGCACGGGTAATGATATCCACGACGCAGATGCTTCGCACACATGCTCGTCGTTATTCGTTACGTTAACAAACTTTATTTTGACAACATTTGCATTGCTGGTACCTGTAAAGACAGTCGCATTTCCTTCCACGGTATTATCGTAAGAGTCTACCGCAATCTCTGGCACATTATAACGTCCGCGGTGAATCGCGACAGCATCACTCACAGTGAATCCGTCAGCATTATTCCCGTAGATGATGATTTCATTATCTCCTTGTTCGAGAGGAATGGCAGGCGTGTTCCAGCTCGGCTGCACAGGCACCAAGAATCCACGTCCGTTTCTGAGATTCTGCCCCCATAAATGGCTCGTGCTTTCATTTGAGGTGCCAGAAAGCACAATGGTCTCCTGCAAGTATCCGACAAACTCGGGGGAGGAGGTAATGTGAACGCTCGGGACATCTGTCATCTGATCTGTGTCAATGTAATACGGCATTATAGCAGACCATTGCCCAACCATTGAGATATCGACGCCTCGTATTCTGATCTCCACCGTCCCAGAAAAGCCAGACCCGACATCCTGCCATGTGTCCCACAAAATGCTATGCGATGTCCCGCCAGGATCTGATGACAAATATGCATTGCCATCCCACATCTGGCCATCAATAGCATTGATTGTTGCGTTCACCCACTCTCCTGACGAGCTTGTGCGATACTGCAGGACGGGTAGACAAGAGTTCCCTTCGTTATCATAGGTTACAACACACACCTGAGCACTTCTGCCTCCGCTTGTGATTGCTGATGACACTTCCACCCGTGGCTCTGTTTGAATACCTGAAACGTTCCCTTGTGATTTATTAGACACTTCATCCAGGGAATCCCATATGATGATTTTGCACGTCTCTGGCGAATCGGATAACTCCAGCAATCCCACCAACATGACAAGACTGCTACTAGATCTACAATGTGACAGCGCGTGCCACTTTTGCCCGGCGTACTGCCCACAGAATAGGGTTTCAGTGGTGCTAGCATCAGAGTGGATATCTCCAGAGTATTGCTTGACATAAATCCTGCCGTCTGGGCCGGTCACATAAGTGCGCGTCCCGCTGAATTCTGCCGAGTCATATGAACATAATGAATAACCATGAGCGATATCGGGGTTTTCGATACTCGTGGCCTCAGAACAGACTTCATTCCAACTGTGTTCTCCCAGCTCGAACAGGCTGAAGACAAGTTCGTCTCCGTAGGAGATATCATTCGATTCATCTATGTCCCTGACCCTCAGGAAGTGGAGCAGATGTGTGGAACTCACTTCTGCCCGTGGCACTGCAAACTCGACTGGTTCATAGGAAAGTGCCCCATATTCATACACACCCATATCAACGACACCGTCGCAAATCCTTTCATTGCCGTCTTTGTCTGTCTCAGCAGTCACATAGAGATTGGATCCCAAATTGACACAGGGAGATCCTTCCTGCAGATGAAAATCATTAAGTGCATAATTTACAAACAGTGGATTTGCGGCATAGCAGTCTGCAAGAGTTGACTTATCATCATAATCAGGCCACAGTGTTGTATAACCCGCCTCTGCGACCGCTGAAGCGGAATTGCCAAATACCAGGCTATTGTAGAGATCAGCATCATATGCCCCACCGGTTGCCCCCGCATTCTGTTCTCCATGAGCATATGCAGAATTCCCATAAATGATCGCGTTTCTGACAGTACAGCCGGAAAGCGCTCCGCGAGCGTACCCAGAGTATTTCTGCGTTGCTGTCCATCCTCCATCTGCGTATACTGAATTCGCGACGACTACGCAATTTGTTAGGGTAGAGTAATATGCCGCAGCGCCTTCAGCGTATGCACCTCTGGAATTAGATACAACACTCACGCTGTTGGATCTCAGGACACAATTCACTAATACCGCTTGACTTACCCCGCCGCCATCACCATCGGAGTCGTACCCAGTTGACTCGATTCGGTTATTACTTATATCACAGTCAATGGCATATCCGCGGTGCACTCCTCCCGCCAATCCAGTCAATCTTGAGTTTTCATAGTCCGCTTGGACGTCAATCGTGTTGTTATTAACGACGCAACTGATCATCTTTCCGCTGGGTGAGTACACCCCCGCACCCCTCGCATTCATGATTGAGCCATTGGCCTGATCGGACCCAATAATGGAATTATTCTCAATGGTACAGTGCTCAATAACACCTCCTTGTTTGGCATAAATCCCGCCACCTTCCATGTCGACACCGACGTTTTTCACTACACCTCTTATCTCACATCCTGATATTGTGCTGTCACTTATATGACCGCCCTTTTCTAGATAAACCCCACCGCCAGCAGAATCAAAGGTCGCACTTTGAATGTGATTATTGGTGTTAATCTTGCATCCTGTGATTTCGCAGCTGCTAATAATGCCATTATCACCTAAGTAGACACCACCTCCTAAGAGTAACACATAATTACTGGCAGGACTAATCGAACAGTCTTCTACGATGCACCGTTTGAGTTCTCCGCCTTTTGACATGCACACTCCCGCGCCCCTGGCTTCCCCATTTGCATCTACACTCAGATAGCCATGGGCAAGCTTTAGCCCTTCAATAACTAAGTACCTTGATGAAATCACACATTGGTTTGTATTTGACCCATCAACGACAGTAACATCTGGGCCATTAATACTCCGGACGGTGATTTCCTTGTCTATTGTTACAGGCGCATACACCCCATTGTTCACGATGATGACATCTCCATCATTACATGCGATGATTGCTGACTGAATATCAGTGTTGAATGAGGCCCATTCGTAATCATCAGGGGGCAGAACAGCAGGGTAATCGTCATCGACGTAATGGTAATTGGACGTGGACTGAGAGGTGTCACCTGCTGTGGAAATGGTCGAAAAACCGAAGTACTCGCCATTCGGGACAATATTGCCGGCGGAAAGGGAATCGGGTATGCACAATTCGAAATTGACAGCACCACTCAAAAAGGCTACTTCAGTAGCTGACAAACCTCTGCCGAATATCGTAACATCATCAATAGCGCCTGTGAATCCACTGCCGATTACAAGGTTTCCTGCATTCTTGGTTGAATACTCTGCGATTTCACACCGAGCAACGACTTCGCCATTCAGATAGAGTGACATCTGCCGCTCTTTCACGGTAAGCGCGATATGATACCATTGGCCGAATGTGACGGGCAGCCCTCCAACGCAAGTCAAGTCGACTTCCTGAACGAGATTCCATGCTTTTGCATGAAGAGTGTTGTCGGTGGATTCAATATAGAGCTGATAGGAAAAACCGTCGTAGGGGTTCTCAACAGCATCATGAATTATGCTTCCCGGCCCTTCTGGATAAACCCAAACAGCGACCGAGTAATCCTCTCGGGTAACGTCAAAGCTTATTTCACCTCCATTGATGATTGTTACGTTGTCACTGCCGTCACTACTGTCAAAATAGTAGGCGCTATCCGGATTTCCATCGCGGTCCTGAGTCAAGATAGCTCCATTGACGACACCATCTCTCATCCCCTCTGAGCCGTCAAATGCATTACCATTAAAAGAATAATGAGCGATTGCGCTTTCATCAAGGAGGCTCTGCAAAGGCTCATTCCTAATGTGAACAGTATCATCCAATAGCCGAACTGTTGCCCCTGTACTACTGGGAACACACAATCCAGTTGAAGTGATAATGGCGCCGTCTATCAGACCGGGATTGCCATCAAACAGTGTGAGGTCCCAAGTAGCCCCTGCCGGAGTCAGCCTGTAAGTCTGTCCGGCTAATTCCATTTGCATCTTAAGGGACACTAGTACATCTGACCCATTGCGAACACCCAGTACGTAAGCGGTTTTATCTGCTGACGCCGCCAGGGTATGATTTACCCAGCTCCCATTATCCAGCGCGAGTTCCATAATCGAACCATAATGCACCGGATTCCTCAGGCCTGCATATATCGCCTTCCCGCCAGTTCCCGGGTCTCCAATTGCAAGAGATGTGACCACTGAATCCCCTACAGAGATAGCCTCTCGTGTCCAACCATCCAATGTCTGTGCGAGAACATAGATGAAGTTTTCATTACCTCCTGTATCACCATCTGCACTGAAGACAATCTCCTCGCCAGCGATGCCATCTAGATCGCCAACAGCCATAACATAGCGAGACGGCCTGAAGTTAAACGCAAACTCTGAAGCAGACTGGCCTGTACCGGGGTCCATCGCTTCCAGGACGGAACCTGTTTGGCCGGAAAGCCAGGGTAACTCGGCTGAACTTTCAAAATCGCTCTGTGCCTTCAGTTCCTGAAAATCAGTCCAGCCATCGCCGTCGCTGTCGATGTAGTAGTCTCTGGGCGAACCTAGGTCAATACCATTGACAAACTGCAGCATATCCAGCATACCATCTGCGTTCTCATCTTCACCGAGCCTCATTCTGCGAGTAAGATTGCCATTGCCATCGTACTCATAGCCGATTGAGAAGCCCGATGGGAACTCCTGCCCTACAAGGCGGTCATTTCTGTCGTAGTGATTGACTTGTGGGCCATCCACATAGATCTCGTTAAGTTTGAAAATGTCTCTCACGGACCCAGAGACCGTATCGGTATAGGCACTAAAACAGATGTATGGCCCGCAACCAGCATAGCTGACGGCCTCTAGCAGAGAGTTATCTTTGGCATCGTAAAGACGTGCCTCTTGCGTCGCTGAGTCAAAGTAATAGTAGTAGTCGCCTGTAATGTGATTTGTCTGCTGCTGCTGGTCATGCTGGATAGTATAGACGTTCAGTCCTCGCGGCCCTGTGTGGTCCTCGTTCACACCATCCCATATTCTGAACCTGAATTCCTGCACATAGGCCTGGTTGAGTTCGCTGTCATAGAGGGTTAGGTCAAAAGAGAATCGAATCGGAATGTCAAGATACTGCTGGCGCAGGGCAACAGCGCAAATACCTCCCCCTGGACGCTGTGAATCACTACTATCAAGAACTAATTGCCCGCCTTCTTCAGTCACAGTCCCCCATCCGTTGCCGCCGTCATCTATCTCACTGCGGACCAGCCAGATACTGGCGTCAATTGTGCTATCTTCGAAATCGTCAATCACAGCAGCACAAGCCCAGTTTGCAGGCAGCAGAACGACGGTTACCATCAGTGCAAGTACTATCCCAAAATATCGCTCATTTGGCCTCATCACCGGGCTCTCCTTGCATTCCTTCTTTCCGCAAGCCTGTCTCGCCACCTTCGTGCTTCTCCAGCAGGCCCTCGATACCTGCCGGAGTCAATGCCGTCGGCATATCTATACTGTCGTGTTTCAGTACTGTAATTACCACCTGTGAATCCTCTGATCACCTTGGGCTCTTCGACTCGAGTTGAAACTAATTCATTTGGATTTGCATTCTCTGCATGTTTGTTAGCAGAGAACATTTTCCAAAAGACGTTTTCTGTTTTTGACTCAGGTTTCCCAAGGCCACGTATAGAGTCAATTCCAGTTTGTTTTCCGAGATCGATAAAATCTTTCGTGTATTGTATGCCTCTATTAACCGCATCCATAGTGGCTTTGCCGACGTATTCAAATTCACGTCTTACCTCGCCCGCCAAATGATCTTTGTTATTCCAATCGATCACAACTGTTGCTCCAGCTAGAGCGCCATAATCTCTCATCCTCATTCCTGCCATCGCAAAGGCGCCCAATGCACCTCTGAAGTCCGGTTCTTCTTCATACTCATAATATTCATATACTTGGTATAAGGCATCAGCTGCAGTATACAGAGCCGCCACGATTGACAAATAACTCTCGCCTTCAGGATCCATATTGCTGAGAGGATTACTACTAGCATATTCGTACAGGCTAGGCTTCCATCCCGGCCCAATATTCCTCACGGGATCGGTAGAGAGAAACCGGCATGCATCAGCCAAGTAGTACCGTGCGCGCATGAAATAAAGTCCCGGCAGTTCTTCCATAATTCCGACAGAGCCTGCGAACTTGTAGGGATTGCTCACGCTGCTCGTCTCGGCAAGAATCAACCCGTAGGGTGAATAGACATATTGTGCAACGGCGTTCTGAGAGCCATCCGTCAGGGTCGCAACATTGCCGGATGCATCAGAGTGATAACTGATGGTATTTGCCGCAGTATTGACAGAATAGGCCAGAACCCCACCAGCATAGACATAGTACTTCTGAATGTTGTTGCCGCCATCGGCATCACACAGGACTTTCTCATAGCTGCCCGTCATATCGAGGACAAATCGTGTCTCTGTGCTGTCTCTTGTCCTGCTCACCCTTCTCCCCGCAGTATCGTACTTGCTGAGAATGCTGACAGTGGCAGCATCCTTTCGCCAGGTGATCAGCTTTGTCCTGTTGTCTTCGTCGTAAGTCAGGGTGTACGATTGAGCTGGGCTGCTGGCCTCTACCAGATTGCCATTATCGTCATAGGTGTACGCAAAGCTGTTGCTGGCATCGGCCACATCCTGCTTGTCGATCATCTTATTGGCTGGAGTATGCTGGAAGGAGGCACCAAATGCTGCGGGAGCACACACACTCGGAAGACCCCTGGATTGCGAGCCTGCAATGTTGCCGTTCTTATCGTACACATAGTTGTATGCCAGGAATGGGTCAGTTGCGGCTGCCTTCCGATAGGACAGATTTGTCAATCTGCCTGAATCATCATACTGTACAGCCTGCTCGACTCCATTCGGATATCTCTTGGAGATGAGCCTACCGGTCTTGTCATAGCTGTATTCCATGACCCGGTCGGCCCAGTCGGTGTGCCCGACCAGCCGGCTGAGCCTGTCATATCGATAGTTGACTGTCTTGTCTTCCGGATAGGTTAGTCCCACCAGCCGGTTCAGTTCGTCATATCTATACCCGACTGTGAAGCCATGACAGTCCGTGCTGGAGATCATCCTGTTGACACTGTCATATGTGAAGTTCGTCGTTACCGTCGCTGGATTCAGGCCGCCGCTCCTAGAGGCAGACCTGATGTTGCTGTTCAGGTCATAGTCGAGCATATCCGACCTACCAGTAGAGTAGGTGATATTTCTCATCCTCCCCGCTGGATCGTACGCATATGTGCAGTTAACACCGTCAGGAGTCTTGCTTGTCTTGAGGCGATTCAGCGCATCATAAGTGTAATGCCACTCGTCGCCGTCCTGGTCTCTTTCCAGCAAACGTTCATTTCGCGGCCCATAACTCATTACATAGTGGCCACCCTTGGCATCCTTGATGTCAGTAATATTCATGTTCTGGTCATAGGTATAACTCCAGTCGCGACCCTGTGGATCGACCCATTTGACTAATCTGCCTCTTCCATCGTAGTGACTGGTTGAGCTGTACCCCTTAGCCGACGTGACCTGCTTTATCCTGCCAACCCTGTCATACATGGTTCTAACGGTGTTGCCCAAAGGGTCACTCTGAGAGATAGTGCGGTTGAGCGCATCATACTTCTTGGTCCACCTGTAGCCAAGCTGATCACAGCGAGCTATCTCATTGCCACTTGGATCATATTCCATCGAAATCGTGAAGCCACAGGGATCCTGGATGCTTACCAGATATCCACATTCATCGTAGGAATTGCAGATTTCGTTTCCGTTTGGGTCAATGATTCTGGTCACTTTGCCGAGCGGCGAGTAGTAATAGCGGTACTCACTACCAAGGGCATTTGTAGTTCTCTCAAGCTGGTCATTGTGGTTGAAGTGCTGGTAAGTATGATTGCCCTTTGGGTCTATCTGCTCAACAAGATTACCTCTCTCATCATAACGGCTTATGAAAATGCGGCTATTTGCGTCTACAGTTTGCACGATATGTCCACTAATGTCATAGGAGAATGAGGTTGCTTCATTGAGCGGGTTAGTCTCTGTGCTCTTCCAGCCCAGTTCATTATACGAGTATCGGGTTATATAGCCATTCGGGTCTGTCATGTGCACTAAGAATCCGTTGGGATCATAGACAAATGACATTGTATTGCCGTTGGCGTCCTTTGCCGTCTTGACCAGCCCACTGTCATAATACGTGTAAGAAGCTACTTCACCCAAGTCATCGTACTGCCGTACCAGACTGCCTGTGGCATCATCATACGTGTAGTTCACGACCCAACCACAAGCATCTGTAGCCTTCGCAGCCTTGTTGAACGTCGGATGATACTGCCATTGAGTGGTATAGCCCAACGAATCTGTCCTTGATGTTATGTTCGACCGTGTATCGTACGTATAATAGGTCGTGAAACCACGGGCATCTGTCACTGATAGCGTATTGCCTGATTCATCGTACGTGAACTTATTCTCATAACCCTTGGGATCCTTCTGAGTGAGCAGACGGTGCTTCCGGTCATATGTATCGACCCACGCGAAACCATTTGGGTCGACTCTAGTGATCTGTCTAGGTTCAGGTACATCGTATCGCGTCCTTGCAGAATTGCCCTCCGCATCCTTGACCTTTATCACACGACCATGAGGATCGTAGGTTACTTCCTTTGAAGGTTGTGTCGAGTTGGGTTCATACACACGATATAGAAGTCCCTCGTTGTTGTATTCAAATCTGCGTGTTGTATTGAGTTGCGAGTATCCTGTAGGCGATGTCACGTAAGAAGAGGTCAGGTGATTGTTAGTGTAAATGAAGTTGACTGTCCACTGCTGGAGACTGATCCTCTTCAGACAGTTATTCGCGTAGTACTCGAATACATACTCCCCACCAGCTGTATCAATGACCTTTGTCACCAAGCCAAGAAACGTGTTCCACTGTATCTGAATTCTGTTGTTGTGGTAGTCCTCTATTCTGTACAAGCGGCCCTTCCGCTGCTCTTCCCAAGGGAACTCGGCATAAGTAGGGTCGTTGAAATAGTATTTCAGGTGGTCGGGAGATTCATACACATAGTCGACATATGAGCCGTTTGTCAGCGTGGTTAGCTTGCCACGGTATTCCTTATGACGCGTGCGATATGTGCTCCCTTCCCGCACCCATGTCTCGATGGCACCGTCTGCTGTCAGTATCTGCCTTTCGGTACTGCTCTGTGTTGGAATCATCCGCATCTCGAACTTGTGCCGCCAGCCTGTGGTCATAACATTCGGCATGATGGCGCTGCCAGAACGTGACGAAAGCGCAATGGCACTACTGTACATATACGTGAAGTTGAACGGGATGCCCTTTGTGGGTCGTTCCAAGACAGTATCTTCCCAGGCAAACACTCCTGATAGTGGCACGATCGCATTCTCACCGCCATTCTTTGCCGCATCGAACAGTGACTGTTCTACCGCTCTATCAGCGACAACAATAGAGACGGTACCTGCACCAGACTTTTGGCCAGAGGCTGTGCCGAGCGGAGGATTGACTGCATAGTTCTTGAACTGCTTGTCTCTTCCCTCTTCGCTGAGTCTGTAATAACCCCTCAGACCAAGATATCCATGATACTCCTCTTTAAGATCAAGAAACTGAAGCTGATTCACCATGTAAGTGATTGACTTCTGGAATATCGCCACCTCCTGGATTTCGCCAGAAAAGAAGTTACTGGTGCCAAGGCAGCCGATGCTTACCCCGTTCACATTGCCTGAGTCTCCAATGCTCTTACTGATAGCAGGTCTTTCTACGCCATCGACATATGAATAGAAGAAGTCGCCTTCTCGCACAACAGCCACATGATACCAGCGGTCAGTGTACGGTCTATCGATCAGTGTGATAGTAACTGAGTCATTGTCGGTCTGGCCGCGTGACAAGAACTCCACTTTGCGACCACCCACATTATACTGGATTAGATATGCGTAGGGTCCGCTCAGCGAGCCATCTATACCGTTCGCAAGGATAGTCATGTTCTGAGTAGCGGTCTGCCCTGACGGAGCCGATATCTTGAACCAGCAGTAGATGGACAATGCATCGTTCGCTGGTTTCCAGCTCAGGTCACCATTGGGATCATTTACAGTCACTCCTGCGTTCTGGAATATCGCCGCTTGCGTGACATATGGGCATAGCAATAGGATTACAGTCACTGTCCTTGGCCAGTCAACCATTTGACATCTCCTGACAATCGATAGTATTGCTTGTCGGATGCTAAGCTTCTGCAGTCACGATCGGCATTCTTGACAAGATGCACTACCGTACATTGTTACATCGCGTGACTTCAACCCGCCATGAGGATGGTACATGCAGGTATGCCATCACCAACTGTGATACAAGCATAGTGGACACAGATGGTGGGAAATATGAAATGCCAACCGCCAAGTTGCATCCTGATACATCCTCCGCAGACGCACAAACTGCTCTCGCGGCACAACGCCTCCAACGCCACTAATATACCAGAAGCCCCCGAGGAGTGCAAGGTTTATGTCCACAAGCCTCATCGTGGTGACTCTGGAACGCCGTAGTTCCCACAGTCACATATGGAGAGGCTTTGCCAGTGTTGACAACAATAGATGCAGGATTGTAACCCTGCGACCCGCGTCACAGGCACCCATGTCTCCGTCTCATGAACGTTACCTGATTGTCGGAAGACAGGATTCACCCGGCCCTATGATTCCCATCTACCGGGGCCACTGTTTTGCCCCTTCCCAGCGATTCACGTCTCATCGCGACGCACCATTTACCGCGCTGAGTTTTTGCTCATCTCAGTACGAAAGAGCGCACAGCCATACGGCCTTCACATTGGGTCTCAAATGTGAAATCTGTCCTGTTCATCCTGTCTATCATGCCCGTGGTCTGTGTCATCACACTTATACTCGCGCACAAGGGTGCAGACCTCTGGCCACATGGCGAACGGGCTGGCAAAAGGCGTTACGACCCCTCCTTTAGCTGGAGGCACAGACACACCAAGCTGACTTCTCTTTCCCTAACGCCTTCTTACGTACATCCTGACAAACCCTGCCACTCCGGCTAGAGATTGCCATCACTCATCCATTCACTTGCCAAAGTGGCAAGGTCCCGAAGGCCAACTGAACCACTCTCGTCAAAGTCAACGCCATCACACCATAATGGCTGTAGGCACCCTTTTGCCCAGTATGACGCCAATGCAGCAAAGTCATGGAAGTCCACTCTGCAGTCCTTTACCCCTACCCATTTGTCGCAGGCAACATCCGCCTGTGGGCAGGATAGGTTGCTGGCCATCCTAATCTGATACGTGCCCCCTGTTACGTCACAGTAGCCGCTGGCTACCCGGACGTAGTACCTGCCACTGGCGGGGCACAACCAGAAAATCTGCTGAGGCTGCCAATATTCTATCGCTATCAGTTCAGTGGCAGCATCTCTGTCATAGAGTGCAAAACAGGCAGATTCGGATGTCTCTCTTGCTAGGTCTAGCGTGTATGTGCCGCCTGCCACAGCGTTGAAGTAATACCAGTGGCTTTCCCCGATTGTGGTAGCTATTTCATCACTTAGCCATACCCCCTGGTCAAGTCTGCAAGGGTATGCAAGGTCAAAGTCAACACCGGTAATGTGTCTACTCGTCAACGCTACAGGCACCGCCTTCTGGACCTGGAAGCTGTTGAGCGAGAATATATTGTCAAAGCCCAGGAGCGGGGTATACGCTCTCACAAAACCTTGCCAGTCAAGCCCTATGCCTTGCAGGACATATGGACCTGGTTCCATAATCATAGTGGAGGCCACGATGCTCTCTTCAGGTGCTGCAGGATCTGTGTATGCCTGAACGAATATTGGCTCCCCCATAAAACCGTCGTACGACACTGTACCAGAGACAGTGCCCAGGTCACCGATCGTAAGCCTTACGTGAGTCTCATTAATCTCACTGTCGCTGGCATACCATGTCCAATCCGGGGCGTCGTATTCTCCGTAGCTGGCCACGGTGAGAAATCTGCCCGGCAGGTAGGCCGGCAGTTGGCTCCATGGTATCGCAAATTCTATTACCCGCTGTCCCGCTACAAACGAGACGCCACCATAGGATTCCCAATAGGTCCAGCCACACTCGTCGGCAACTCGGTAGTAGAGATCTCCCCATGTGAATGACCCATATCCATCGTCGTATCTGCCTACATCAACCGCCAAGGCCCCCAACGCAGACGGCCCATCTGGCGCATAGCTTAGAACCATCTCATAAGCAGTGTAGGTTGCAGTGATATCGTCACAAAGCTCAATCGCACATAACAGACCACTGAAGTTGTAAGCCATATACACGCTCTTGATGTCTACACCGCTGACATCATCTGCCCGTTCATCGGTGTCATCAGCAACGTCTGTAAATACTGTCTGGGCTTCATCCCAGTCACCTAGACTACCATCAATCTGTATCTGTGAAGAGCTGACAAGGTCTAGCTCTACGTCGCCGCCCGGTTGCAGGTCAAAAAGCCTCTGCCACTCATCTTGAGTCATTTCAGGCAGTATCCCACCTATCGTCGGGTCGTCACCCAGTCCATGGGCGACGGAGCCAGGCAAAGCCCCATTCCACTCGTCAAATTCAGTCAGGACATCTCTGAGGTCTAGTGGCTGCGGATAGTCTAATTTTGAGCCAAACATCGGATTTGGGTCAAATCGTGTTGTCGTAACCTGCAAATTTTCAAGTTGCCCAGACAGGTTGGCCACGTCACCATACGCGGGTCCCCAATACGAGAAGGTGCCGTTGCTTATGCTGTTCGCATCTGAGCTTACGGCCCCGCTAAAGAAAGCACCGCCATATTGCCCAGGTACATCATATTCCATCTCCAGCAGCAGTTGCCCTGCCTCGCGACTGATTTGTGTGACCCGCCACGGCCCAGGCACACCACCTGGATTCACTATGTTAAGACTGCCAGCTTCTGGTGCTGCAATTCCTAGAATGTCGTAGTTCAGACTCAGTTCCCAGATTCTATCAGGAGCAGGGTCAGTGAGCTGGTATTGCTTTGTTGCCTCCCAAGGATATGCACCGACTGAATCATCCACTAGCGAATCCCTGAGAGTAGTAAGTCGCTCAGAAAGCGCGTCAGTAGTATCTTTGTTCGCCGGGTCTATATAGAGGAACTCATCCTCCTGCGGATCTGTCCCGCTCGGGGTGTCTTCATCAGCAATGTAGTTCACAACCGCGAGATAGGTATCAATGGCCTGTACCAAGTCGTCTCTAGCGTCTTGAAGCCGTTGGACACCATCGTTGGAATCGTTTGTTGTTGGCAGTACTTTCAGCAGGTCTGGGTGTGCCAATAGGAGGTCTCTATTGACCTGTAAGCTACCACCATATGCCTTCTCAATCAGCATATCTTCCGGAGAGATGTACATGTCGTAGGCACCCCGCGCCTCCAGCAGAGCTTTGATCCCCTGCAGCAGACCTTTTAGTGCAAGCACCTCCCCATAGTCCACTTCCACTGGTAGAAGCCATCTGGATGTGGGGTCATAGTATATCGAATTCGGGTCGAATGGGCCGTAGTATACAGGGAAGAAAACTCGCATCTCAGCCGGTTGTATATAGACGCGAAAACGGTCAGCTGGTGCATCACTTATGCCGTCAAGCTCAGCTATGATCGCATCGATTTCAGGTATAATCCCTTCATCGAGGATAACTCGGATATCGGCAGCATCTGGTGCATCCCCTGGCACTTCATATACGCCATATCTGTTGGTCTCTGCCACCCACGCCAGCTTGTCAAGCTCGAGGTAGGGTGCCCAACAGTCGTTCACGGTAGCCACCCCAAACTCCCGGGCCAACTCGATAGCACTATTGATGCTCTCGCCGTCATCGCGCAGTCCAATCATGACTGCCCTTGTAAGCGCGTGGAAGAACTTCAGTTCCCTATCTGACTGACAGTCTGTGCAGCCGGAATCAGCAAGTCCCAATTCGAACGTCTCGTAGGCGGACCTGACACCACTCACCTTCCCATTGAACAACAAGGCTCTGCCCGCCGCCGTGTAATCGCTCGCCTGCGACGCGAAGGTACTTCCCGCTATCGTGACTATAATGATCGTCTGAATGGCCATGAGTTTTCGACACATATGGGACCCTCTATCTTTTCATGCCTGCAATTGACCCCATTCGGACACGTCTTAAGGCATAGTCATATTCAGCGCCGTCACCTCGTACCTCACGTGAATCATTGCGTAAAGCAAAGTGGCCTCTGACCCGGAAGACGCCTTCACTCAAGTCCCATTCCACATGGTTAGCCTCCAGAGTCTGACCTGGGCCGGTCGAGATCACCACGTGTCCGCGCAGCATCACATCGCGACTCTGGTATGACACAGTTGCTGTTTGGGAGTTGATGGCAAGTAAAGTATCGCATCCTCTAAGAAACTCACATCTGAAATCTTCTACGTGCACCCCGGACACGTTAGTACCTGTGTTCATGATATCTAGGCCTTCTAGTGATATCTGCACGGTGTCGTCCACAGGCTGGGTACTTTGTGACCCAAGAAGTGTAACCAGATTCGACATGATGTAGCATAGTCGTTCAATCTTCAATCCAGTGCCATCGACGCACGCATTGTCTCCTAGGCTATACCCCTCATCCTGTTCCCAGAGCTTCAGTTTCAGTCTATATACCTTTGCAGTCTGGTGTGTTGCTGTCCTGAAAAACCCTATAGTGCTGTTCTCGATTCTCAAGCTGTCAAATGATATTGCATACACAGGGTGGCTGGTACAGGGATCACACTGTACATGCGTGAAGAATGGTGAACAACAATCTCTGATGTTGCTCTTGAGAGCTTGGTCTGTGGTCGTATAACTCTGTTCACGTAGACACCAGAAAATGGTGGCAGTCAGAGCGGTGCAGGTCCATAAAATGCACAGACCATATTTGAGAACCTTGTGACAATCGGAACGGTTGCCTCGAACATCCCATCTATGCAGACCTGCCGACAAGGATGACCTGCTCAACTCAAGGAGCGCACCAACACCCGCTGCCGAAATCCTATCGCCCCCATTCGGCCGCAACGCCTTGTTTGGTTGTGTTACCAGATAACGCATCCTCCTTCCAGATGGCCCACTTGACCAGGCAGATTGTAGCTATGGCACACCCCTAGTTCAAGCGAAAAGACTCCAACGTATCCTGTGTCGACGCCAGCTGAATGGCATCCCTAACGATAGCTCTCTCGGTGATACCCACTTGATGCTGCAACTCCAAAAGACAGCTAAGAGGCTTCGCAGAAGGGTAATATGGCCATCGGCCGTGTGTGCCGACGCTATATGGCCAGTGACCAGTTGTTCGCATACCGTAGTTTCCACAGGTCTTGGAACCCGCCACCAAGTATTCGCCATGCGCCCGGACGACCTCGCCTAGCAAGCAATATACACCGTGCGCCAAGGCCGCAAAGACAGGAGACTTCGAAACCTCCAGTTTTCGAGTGATACCGCCAGTACAATCTTTGTGACATAGCTACTAACTTTTGCACCTGCCTGCCCTTCAGGACGGCTGACTGCGACCCAGAATCGCAGCCATGCCATATCCCAGCAATGCTACAACTAGCAGTAGCAGACCAGTGGCATCCAGCCCGAACAGTATGAACCATATCATATATGCCACAATAGCCGCTAATGTCACCTGTACCATCATGGCGCAAATTCAACTACGCCAAGAGGAACCTTGGTTTTTGTCTTGTAGTTGCAGTGTGGCGGAATCTTCACATCCGACTCCTGGCTCTCTACATCGCTTGGAACAGGTCTGCGGCACTAGGCATCGTTGTATACTTCTCCTCACATGATCCCAAATGTGAAATCTGCCTTCGTTCTGAGATTCCGAGCCAATCCGGAAAAGCAGGTGCTGGCCAATACAGCCTGTTGAAAACGCAGGAAGGCTCACTGCAAATGGCATTCAGGCTAATTCAGCAACCAGGAACACTCAGTCTCAGCAATCAGGCCATTCTGAGCTAGTCTCGGTGTCTATGTCCGTCTTACACGCCGTTGAGGGCACCGACCTACTACGAAGTCGTGCAAAGCATCCTCCCAATAGCACCAGGATGATACCACAAGGTTCAGGAATCAATATCGTTGATCCCGAGTCTACAGTCCTAATTGTGTCAGGATCAATGACCTCATACGCCTGTGGACCCGGTGTACCTGTTTGCAGCCAGTCAAAGCTCAGCTTGAATCCCGAATATAAATCTCCGACGGCAACTGGTGCTGTCAAGGCAATTGCGTCATACCCCCCGTCATCCAGCAACGAAGGCTCCGGCTGCCAGATTACTTCAGACCATTCGGATTGAACTGTGGGAGCACTCTCTATCTGCAGATTTGCGTATTGTTCGACATCAAACCAAATTGTGAACTCCTCGATTCCCGAGGTGAGTGAGATATTACGCACTGTGTACGTATATTGCCAGCGAATGCCGCCAACATTCTCCGCCGCGTACCCAATATCCGTGTATGCGGCTGAGCACCATGTTGCTGACAAGCCCATCAGCACTAAAGTGACAGATATTGTTCTATTCATTTCGTCACCATCCTTCCGCCATTCTCACTTTATTTGCCTACGCCAATTCCTTGATAACTCTGCAAAGTCCAAGAAGTCTATTATGCCATCGCCCTGATGGGTCGGAGCAATATCAACTGATGGGCAATCAGACAGCCAGCAGCTGCAGATCTGAGCCAAGTCAGTGATATTCACACTACCGCTATTCGTAACATCGCCGACGAGGTACACGGCTCTTGTTGCGTAGCTAACAGAATCTGTAGAGAACTCGATTGTCCCCTCGTAGTCTGACCACTGCTCGGATTGGTTGGCATTATTGAAACTCATTCTGCAAATGGTCTCTAAATCCGACAGCGTTTGAGTGCGGTCAATGCGAATCTTAAAGAGATCGGTGCTTGCCACAGAATCGCCCGGAGACACAGAGCTAATGAGTATGGTGGAGTCGAGCAACATGAGCTCAGGGGGCATCCGGACTAGCTCAAGACTAAGATTATAGATGCTGCTGGAACCATTGTTGCGTACAGTGACGGAAATCTCATAGTCAAACACCGTTCTTCCCACGCGCGTCTTATTAATGAGATTCCAGGATTCTATCTCTACGCGATCTGGTATGGCACAAGTCATTGCCTCTGCCAGCGGGGCCTTATCTTCATGGTGCCCCACTCTATCTCTGGCAATAGAGCAAAACTGATACTGTCTGTTTGGCAGGCCAGTGAACGTAGCAGAAGTAGCTGCTGTCGTTGTCCAAAGCCGGAAGGGCGAGCCGTCTTCAGACACATATATGTCGTAGGCCGCAACATCTGAACCCCCATCATCGTCCTGGCCTTGCCAGCTCAGTGTGAACTGCAGTGAAGACTGCGCAGGCAATGGGTTCACTGAGCTAGTGGGTTTGCCCGCGTCAATCGTATTGGTCCATGGCGCTTCCTTTGGCGCGGGATGATCGTAGAGGTCGCCTGCGAAGTCAAACTCGACATAGGCGCGATTAGCAACCTGTGTCCCAGTCGGCAGTCCTTCCTTCAGTTTTACACTGAACTCGACCCACCCAATTTCATAACCTGTGTCGGGGTTGAAGGGCGGCAAGAATCCTGCCATGGGATCTTCAGGCCAATCTCCTGTAGCCGGGTCAACACAATGGAACCACCAGCGGATTCTCCCGGTCTCAAGAACGAGCTCTGCTGTTACGTCTACAACAATATCCATATCCGGACGGCAATCGATGCGGGTATCTATGGATTGCCCTCCAGGCAGGGACTTGTCCCATCTCAGGAAACCGACACGTGTCAACTCTACTGTCGATATGTCAAAGACAGAAGAATCCAGGGTGTCTTCAACAACAGCATCTTGGGTCGGAACATTGGCATCTTCCTTGTTCCAGAATTCTATACGATAAGTCAGTCTCTCTGAATCAGACACGCACCTTGACGCAGACACACCGTCAGTGCCGGAAGGACCAATCTTGTCTTCAGGGGTATAGGAGGTGTAGACCCCTGTATCGCCCCAACCCTCAGGATGTCCATCAGGAATCCGATGTTGGCGTTTGACAATAACCAGCGCTTCAGCGGTGTCAGAATCGCCTTCTTGGTTGGTTACGGTTAGAGCTACGGGGTTCTCACCCACTGGGAATACATGACTGGTGGTGATCCCACTAGCCCCAATACTCCATTGATATGACACGATTCGCTCGGCAGGGGCCGAACCACTGCCATCAAGCCATACGACTTCTGTGCCGTCACCATCAGTGTCGACCACAACATACGGGCCTCCGGCATCAGCCGACAATGCTTCATCTTCAAGGACAATATGCAAAGGAGGGCTGATATTATTGGATGGATACAGTTCCTCTGCATATCTGAACTGCTCAAGACGAGTGGAGCCCGCATCAACGAAGATGTAGTACTCATCATTTGTGGTGTTGCCAAAACGTGATTCCAGTTCCTCTCTTCCTGGAAACACCAAGCCGACCTCAAAGGGTTGAGTACAATTGCCTTCGCCTTGAGCACCTAATGGTACTTGGTAAGGCCGCAGGAGCGCGTTATGAGGGTCAACAACGCAACTGTGATCCACAATCTCCAACCTGTAATCTGCCAATGGATCAAGTGTGGCGTCTTTTGACAGCCATATGCAGTCCTTAACTGGAACTCTGTCAGGCCCAAGGAATCCTGTTCTACCCCCCATCTGCGCGGCTTCTCTCTTATCATAGTCAATGGAAGTATTATCCGCATTGTTCGTGGTCAGGTATGTCAATAGACCACGCCCCCCATATTTCAAACGGCCGTCTACCTCCAAGCTTTCAACATACAAAGTATGAGGCACTAACTCGACAGCCCGTTCCAAACTCTGCAAAGACAGGCTGGCTTTTTGCCAAGCACCTGGATAGTACCATGTATTTGCATACATGGTATTGTCTGCTGCCAACGATAGTAGTTCAATCGCTGCACCACCAATGTCGTTGCCTCGTATTAACCCTAACCATGGGCCATCTTGGGCAGAAAGCGATGATATATCGTCTTTCACATCCTGCCATTTACTCCAGCCCCAATTATATCCCAAGTCGCCATCAGGAATAATAGTACCGGTAAACCACTCGTGAGAAAAACCATGACTGGTTGCAAGCAACTCCCTGGAAGCGTCACCCCATGTGCATCCATCCTTAACCAGTAAGAAATTGTGATTACCATAGTCTCTTTCCGCTCCCATTATCTGGGACGATTTGTAGAAATCAGTATATGCAGCGACATATTTGTCCCAGCCCGTGCCGAACCAATTCCCTGGCGATGCAAAGTGTGACCATTCTTCTGATGCATCTAGTGCAGTGAGCCTTTCAATTAGTCTTCCAAGGTATTTCGCCGTCAAGCCCGCAACATGTGCGCCGTGACTATGGCCTATGAAGTGCATCATCGAAGCAGTATCGTCTAGACCCAATTCTCGTAAATTCTCCCTTACCTTTCCTGCAACTTCAGGTATGTGCGTCGCTGCCAGAACAAATAATGCCGGACTGAGTTTACCCAGCCAATTCGCGTATCCTCCCCAGTCAACCGCCATCACATTGGCGCCAGGTTCCCTCACTTTGATAGCATCTGCCATGAGTGCTATCCAATCTTCCCTGTAATCATTTGCCAAGCCATGGAAAATCACGACAGTCTTTGTACCCGGCCAGACTCTGTCTGCGGTTGCGGGCCACCACGTGTTGTCTATCCTGATGTATAACGATCCGGGCTCGCTAGTGTCAAGAGACGTACCATGGACTTCTGTCAGCACTTCATCCCAATCAGGTACTTGATCTTCCCAACTATAGCTGTAGAGCTCTCCTTCTAGGCCAGCTACCCCATAGGTCGTGGAGCCAGTGAATATCTTGTCAATGGCGGCCATCTTAGAGAGACTGCATATGTACTCTTGCCACGTTGTGCCAAAAACAATTCCAGCATTGTGAGCGAGATCACCTTCTCCAAATATTGCAGTCCAATCAATTACCTGCTCGCCCCCATCACCTTCTCTGGCCCCGAGAGAACTCAGAGACACCCGCACATCGCTTCCCGTTAGAGGCACTCTGTATTTGACTGTGACAGTCTCAGCTTGCCCTGGACGGAGAATGTCAGCCGGGCCGGAAGAACTCAGCGCAAGCATCCTTACTTCTGCGCCAGATTGCCAGGTATCACTTCCAGGCAATTGCCACTCACTCTCTGACGATGATGAAAGGATCAGCATGGGGCTGTGCATGTCTACGGTGCCTCTATTACCGTACGTCAACTGGATGTCGATGGTACGACCAGGGCGGGAAATACCGGGCAACTGAACGTCTGCCCAAAAATCTGGCCCACCGTCCAACACCACTTGGACTGAATCTGCAAGCGTGAAACTGTCTGTGGTGTTCGGGTCACTGATTCTCACAGAATACACCCCCTCATTCATGGGATTGCTCGCAAGGTCAAACGTCACATAGAGTCGTTCATGTGTCTCATAATATACATCTCCTTGCACGCATTCAGTCGCGCCTTGTATCAATGTCAAGCGATAGTCTGGATTGAAGCTTGTGCCATCTACCTCTATCGTTGCTGAACCGGTGTTGCCGATAGTCTGCGGATCCACGTGCATTATTGCCAAATCTGCATATTCAGCGCTGAGCGTGAAAGCGACGGCGGCCTTGCCACAGACCCCAATGTAGTAGTCACCAGCCAATGGAGCAGAAACGGCGACTGTTTGAACGAGATTGTTCGGCACATCAGCCCTGAAATCATACTGTGACACAGAAGGTACATTTTCATATGCTCCATAAAGTAAAGCCCCCCCTGCTGTGTCAGTCTCGACAGCAAAGCGAACTGTCCGTAGATCAGTCGCACTGTAACGGTAGTATTTCCACTGGCCAGGCTGAATGGTGCCCGTGACCGGATGACCAACATCAAAACATGGTAGGTTGACAGCGATAGGCGAGAATGAACAGGCGACGTTGTTCTGCTGATTGATATCTTTGCTGAGATTCGATGGAATAAGACGCACTATCACATACTTAAGGCCGCTGACATCGAGCGGTACGTTCATGGTCATGGAGCAGTATCCGTGCTCATTCGGGTCAAACGGCCCCGCGTACGTGAGTATTTCAAGGAGCCTGTCCTGAGGACTCAGATATTGATCATCAGAAAGATAGACCTTTTCCTGCCATCCTGAAGTGTAGGCAAGATCACCTTCGTTTGCGATTGTCCAACTGACGCTGAATACATCATTAGGCTCGACAACACACGGAGAAGGCCTCGAGACATATGTAATTGCCAAATCAGACCTCTCCGTGTCTCCCTGCCGCTCATAGGCACCCATATCAGTGATCCAGTTGATACCACGTCCGACATTTGGCATGCCCTTGTCATCGTAACGACTACGGCCTAACAAATCCGTCAAGACCGAACTCTGCCCATAACCTGAGTCGATTGCAGGCGACCCTGCATCCAGTTCGTAATTGCCAGCCGCTCGATTGACAAACAACGGATCGGCGATGATATTACCATTCTGACTCAGGTCGGGTCTTGCACCGCCTGCTGTCCAAACGATGTCCTGACCGCCAGGATTGTAGAAGAGTGAATGACTAACAGTAGTCTGGCTTTCATCTGCCCCGGAATGGTCGATGCCACTGGCACTGAATGCCACAATGCAATTCTCAAAGTCCATCGTGGCTGCACCAACATGGATGCCGGTCGCGTTGCCTACTATCGTACAATTCCTGAATGTGCCGCGCGATGAGGCACGCATGAAGATGCCAGTCAAGCCGCTGTTGGCAATCACCACGTTCTCTGCCATCACCTCAACCAGTGGGCTATATACGTAAATGCCGTACTGACTGCTGTTTCTGATGAGGCAGTTTCTCAACCTGATTTGCGACCCTTCATAATTGCCATCAATAGCCGTCACGGCGTATCTGATTTCGGCATTCTCGATACTCGCCTTCCCTGTCTGCGTTACCCTTATACCTCCCCAGTGAAGTAACGGATCATCCCCCGCGGAGGTAATAATCACAGGTTCTGCCGTGGAGCCCCGGATTTCGATTTCACCATTGACAGTGAGGTAATTGGAAGTGCCTGACAACTTTAGCATCACTCCCGCCTCAACAATTAGCTTGCCATCGGTTGGGACGGATACATTGTTGAGAACTAACCTGCTGTTTGCCGGCCAGACTGTCTCTCCCGACGGCAATTGCCCGGAAATCTCTCTCTCACATATGCCGGTATCTTCGACATATATGATTACATTTCTGCCAAGGCTGTCCCGCAGGTTTGGAGATGTCAGTGAGATGACCGCTTGACTGTTGTTCTCGTCCCAGTCGCATCCAGAGTGAATAGTGACAGTATGCGGTACAATGTAATTGCTGGAGTCAAAAAAGAGTGTCTCACTTGATAAGAGTTCAATATCGTCGCCATTTCCAATAGCCACATCCACATTGACTACCCCTAGAGGGTCTTCCGCCAGCGTCACAGCAAAAGAAGCTTCACTATTTTCCTGAACAGTGATCTTGTCAGCATTCACAACGATGACTTCATGAGGTGGTTCAGGTTGGATATCTACTTCACGAATTGGTACTTCGACAGCGTACATGTTTGAGTATGCCCTTAGCACCGCCTCATCGTTGAGGTAATTATCATCGAGGTTGGCCCGGATGGTCGTGGTCTGCGGTTTGTCCCAGTTGTTCGCATCGAAGAGCAGTCTGCTCGCAGTTAGCAGAACGAAATCACGATCTCCTGCAACAGCTAAATTAACTTCCACTTCTTCAGGCGGAGCAAATGGCAGAACGACTTCGAAATTGACCATCTGACCTTCTGTTATGTCGATTTGACCTGTGTTGAGCGAGAAGACGTGTACGTAGGAATGGATTGGATAGGAACCCGGTAGCATCGCCCAGATATCTTCTGTGCCGTTCAGTGTCTCACCCAGAAAGTCCCAACCATCCTGCAGATACGTGGCAATATTCTGCATCTCCGCCGTTGTCTTACCCTGTACACCAGCTCCACCGCGGCTCGTGGTCAAACCGCTAGTTTCTGTGTCCCAAAAGCATGCCGTGACAGTGTAAGGAGTTGTGCTGCCATACATATACCCAATGAGACCACCTTTCCAGACGGAAAGGGAATTCGCAGTGGCAGAAACTTGTCCGCTTGAATAACACTTATCGATCGTCTTGGCAGAGCTGCCATAGAGCTCCAGCGCTCCCACCAGACCTCCGGCATGTGAGGAAGCAACAGTAGATGAATTCCTAGAACTTACTTCACCAGTGCTGTAGCAGTTCATAATGGTCCCCGAGTCACTGCCTACCAGACCGCCAGCCACAGAGTCACATCCACTGTGACGAAAACACGCAGAAGTGACCGACCCGGTGCTGTGGCAGTTCATGACGATGGTACCATCACTGAGGATCCCCACCAGACCACCGGCCCATGAATGCCCGTAAGAAGCAGAACTAACCGAACCGGTGCAGTAGCAATTCATGATGGTACCATAAATGAGGTCTCCCACCAGACCGCCAGCCGCAAAGGCTGTGGTATCGGTGACAGTCGTCGCGGAATGGCTAGCACTAACCGAAGCGGTACTGTAGCAGTCTGTGATTATTCCATTACTCTGACCAACCAAGCCTCCAAAACCAAGCACTAAACTGCTAGGGTAAGAGGTTGAGTGAACTGAGCCTGCGCTGTAGCAGTTCGCTATCGTCCCTCCATCTTGAAGTCCTACCAGACCGCCCCCGAAGGAATGAGCAAAACAACAAACCGAAGCAGTACTATAACAAGCTGCCACAGCGCCAGACGATTGAAATCCTACTAGACCTCCAGCGCATGGAAAAGGAAGGTAATATACATACGTGGCAGAAGAAGTAACTGTACCTGAGCTGTGACAGTCCACGATGGTTCCAGAAGTCTGATATCCAACCAAGCCCCCCGCGCAGCCCCCACCCGTGGATATATTGACGTTCTCAAGGGCCACGTTTTTGATGTCGGCATTATCTGTATATCCAAAAAGCCCAACATAATGTATAGCGGAGGTTGTCACATAGGTCAGATTAGTTATAGTGTACCCGTTGCCATCAAAAGTTCCCGTGAACGGGGCAGCTCTATTGCCAATGACGTTGTATTCCGTGCCCACGAACACAGACATGTTGATGTCGGCTGCGAGTCTGAAATGTTGGCTCCAGTACGACGCATCTGCCCCAACAGCGTTTAGATCTTGCGCAGTGAAAATCAGGTACGGGTCATCGGGTGTTCCCGCACCCTGAAAAGCGAGACTGGAATTCGTCAAGCTGAGACAATAGAATATGCCAACAAACGTGAAAGAGATAAGCTTCTGTAGCATTTCCTTATCCTCCTGTTGCGTTTTCCACCGCAGGAAGCGGGCGATGTACAGCTGGCTCAAATCGAGATGCTCGGCAGGTCGCCGACTAGCGGGCGGCGTACTGGATTGAGGTTGGGAGACTCACACTGGGCCGATGCAACAGACCCAGGCCCGCTCGATCTCACATACTCGTCCTCCAGGAACCTACCTCCGCTGCCGTTCAGCACCAGCAGGACTAGAGACTAGCCTCTATTAAAGCATTCTCTGCTACACATGTCAATAGTTGGAGCTACGTCCATCCCGAATCCCGTAGTTCCCACAGGTCTCTTCGCAGCGTCCGCCGCCCCTGGTAATCGCTGCGCGATAGGCAAAGTGACCCAGTCACCGAGGAAGAAGGTGCGGTCGCGGCGCCGTGGGTTCTTCAGCTGTTGTTCGCTTGCTCTTGTCTGGTTCGGGTTGTATCATATAGTATCTCTGTAGGCGGGGCCATGAGAAAACCGCAGGCTATGAGTCGGAAGGTGTAAGCGAAGAAAGGGATTATTAGACGTTCGGCTTCGACGGCTGGGGTCGGAAAAGGAGTTGCGTGATGAGTAGACGAAATGTCGTTACGTTCCTGATCTGTGTTGTGGCTGGCACATCGTCCATGGCGAGTGCCGGCGCAGAGTGGACCTGGGTCGGGGGGACCGAAGGTGCCGACCTCTATGGAATCTATGGAACGAAAGGCGTGGCAGCTCCAGACAATGTGCCGGGGGCACGAGAAGGTTCTGTGTCTTGGAGAGATGCCAGCGGGAATCTCTGGCTCTTTGGCGGTTATGTCGGCGCCGGTGGTAGACTGAACGACCTCTGGAAGTTTGACGGCGCCAATTGGACTTGGGTAAACGGATCAAATCAGATCAATCAGTATGGTGTCTACGGTGCGAAGGGGGTAGCCGATTCAAACAATGTGCCGGGATCGCGTGCTAGTGCGGTATCATGGGTGGATAGTGGTGGGAATCTCTGGCTCTTCGGCGGATGGGGTTATGCGGCCAGTACCAGCGGTTATTTGAACGATCTATGGAAGTTCGACGGCGCGAACTGGACTTGGGTCAGCGGGTCAGACTCGGCTCAACAATACGGCATTTACGGGACGAAGGGGATTGCAGACTCAGGCAATATACCCGGAGCACGAGAAGGTTGTGTCTCTTGGGTAGATAGCGGTGAGAATCTCTGGCTGTTCGGGGGATATGGGTATGGAGCCAGTAGCGACTGGGGTAGTCTTAATGACCTGTGGAAGTTTGATGGAACGAACTGGATTTGGGTGAGCGGGTCAAGTTCCGTAGATCAGTACAGTATCTACGGCACAAAAGGTGTTGCGGCATCCAGTAATGTGCCTGGAGGAAGAGGCTCTTCCGTCTCATGGATTGATGGAAATGGCAACCTCTGGCTCTTTGGCGGTATTGGTTATGCGGCTACTGGAGGCACCTGGTGTCTGAATGATCTCTGGAAGTTCGATGGCACGAACTGGACTTGGGTCAGCGGGTCAGACTCAGGTTACCAATACGGCGTCTATGGCACGAAGGGGGTCGCAGATTCAGGCAATGTGCCGGGTGCCCGTTACAGTCCAGTCTCATGGGTGGATAGTAGCGGGAAGCTGTGGCTCCTCGGGGGATGGGGTTGTGCGGCCAGTACCTCCGGCTGTCTGAATGATCTCTGGAAATTCGACGGGGCTAATTGGACATGGGTTAGCGGGTCAGATTCTGCTGATCAATATGGTATCTATGGCACAAGGGGCGTCGCTGCTTCGACTAATGTGCCTGGGGCACGAGATAGCGCTATCTCGTGGGTGGATGCAAGCGGCAACTTCTGGCTTTTCGGCGGCTATGGCGACGCGGAGGCTGACAACTCGGGCAGACTGAATGACCTTTGGCGTTTCGATGGTATGAACTGGACATGGGCCGATGGGGCGAATTCCACCGACCAGTACGGCGTCTATGGCACGAAGGGGGTGACGACACCCACCAATATACCTGGTGCGCGAGGTGGCAGTGTTTCATGGACAGATGCAGGTAATAACTTCTGGTTCTTCGGAGGCCATGGTTATGCGGCCAGTAGCCTTGGCTGGCTGAACGATGTGTGGAGGTTTGACGGAGCCAACTGGACTTGGGTCACCGGGTCAGATTCTGCTAGCCAATATGGCGTCTATGGCACAAAGGGAGTGGCAGCCCCAGGAAACACGCCTGGGGGACGATACAGTTCGGTATCATGGGTGGACGCCGGTGGCAACCTCTGGCTTTTCAGCGGCGAGGGTTATGCGGCAAGCGGCAGTCACGGGTATCTGAATGACCTCTGGAGATTTGACGGGACCGACTGGACCTGGGCGAGCGGGTCCGACTCCACGAACCAATGTGGTGTTTATGGTACAAAGGGGATAGCCGATTCTGACAATGTTCCAGGCGGGCGAATGCGGGCTGTGTCATGGAAAGACACGAGCGGTAACCCATGGCTCTTCGGCGGATATGGATACGCAGCCAGCGGTGGCACGGGTTATCTGAATGACCTCTGGAAATTCGACGGGGTCAACTGGACCTGGGTAAGCGGGTCAGACTCTACGTACCAATATGGCGTTTATGGTACGCAGGGAATCGCTGACCCATGCAATGTACCCGGATCTCGCTACAATCCTGTGTCATGGGCAGATGCGAGTGGCAACTTCTGGCTCTTCGGAGGTTATGGTTATGCCGCCAGTGGATATGGCAGACTTAACGACCTTTGGAAGTTTGATGGGGCAAATTGGACCTGGGTGAGCGGGCCAAATTCTGTTGACCAATATGGCATCTATGGCACAAAAGGCGTGACGCTATCGACTAATTCGCCGGGGGGACGAGACGGCTCTTTTTCGTGGATAGACACGAGTGGCAACCTCTGGCTCTTTGGCGGTGGTGGTTATGCAGCTAGTACCTACGGCGTTCTCAATGACCTTTGGCGCTTTGACGGGACGAGTTGGACCTGGGTCAGCGGGTCGGATTCAGCGGGTGAACGCGGTGATTATGGCACAAAAGGCCTGACGGCTCCGGGCAACGTGCCCGGTGCACGAGGCGGCTCCGCATCATGGAGAGATGCCAGCGGTAATCTATGGTTCTTTGGTGGTAGTCGCTATTGGCTCAGTAGCGGTCGCTATCTGAATGAGCTCTGGAGATTCGGAATCCCTGATCGTGGGGCCGATTTATACGAAGATGGGATCATCGACTATTCTGACCTGATGGCACTGGCTAGCCAGTGGCTATTGGCACCGGGAACACCATCTGCGGACATAGCTCCTCAACCAGCCGGAGATGATGTTGTGAACTTCCTTGACTTTGCCTTCCTAGCCGACCACTGGATGCAGAGCATCCCATATCCTGAACTTTGACTAGAGAGGCTATCGTCAACAGAACTGCCAGGTACAATTGCTATCAAGATCACCTTGTCGTGACAGCCCATAGATTCGTGATCAGGTCCCAGCAATCCGACTGTCTCCTAGGGTGATGTTGACCGGCCTAGCGAACGGGTAACGCGCAAGGTCTTCCCTTCACATTTGATCCCAAATGTGAAATCTGCCTCGTACTCATCATTCATTTAGCCCGTTGCAAAATGGGAACCAAGATGGACAGGTTGTATCTTTGAAGCATGTACCGCCACACGTAGTTACTCCCGCTATCGGTCGTCGCTCAGCTCATGTCCTGTCCATCACAATAACAGCAACGAATACCCCTTGTCTGATGAATAGCCAATTCAGCGACACACACGGAAGCCGAGGCCCGCTGCCACATTGTCTGGATACTGAAGGTCCTGAGATGAGACCGTGCAACCGGAGGCTTCGCCGCCCCAACTGCCGCCACGGTTGATGCAACGGCTATCCCCTGAGACAGTGCTCGTCCACTCTCGCACATTACCCGCCATGTCACACATCTCGTACCCGTAGGCCCCAAACGCACCTACAGTAGTAGTCCCATCTGGATGGGCTGAATACCTATAGTTTGCGGCACTACTGTCTATGCTGGTTCCACAGCCATAGATGTAGCTGCCATCATAGTCAGCGACGGCCTGCCATTCCAACTCCGTCGGCAATCGCCAGCCATAATAGTTGCAGAATGCCATGGCCCCATACCAACTGACATAAGTAACAGGATGACCCCCAAAGCCATCGTCAACGGTAAACGAACTGCCAGTGTAGTTTATCCTGGCTGCTCCACCGTTTGTGGCTCCATAGTTGGATATGCCTGCACCAGCAAGGTAGTAGTAGTTCTGCCCTGAATAAGGACCGCTGGCTCCTTTGACATAATCACCGTTAACAACTACATCGCCTGTCACAAGGGCAGCGTTAAGATACTGGACATACTGCGTGCTGGTGATCTCATACTCGCTCATCTGACCGCCAAATCCTGCCTCATCGATGGATATCCAGCCGATAGAATGCTCAAGGTAAAGACTCTGCACTTCCCCTTCGCTCAGGGCACGGTTGTATATACGGACATCATCTATCCTTCCATCGAAGTAACCATTACTCTCGTTCTTGCGGTTATTCCTGCCAATGTTCCATTCATCCAGATCAGCAAAATTGAGGTTATCAAACCACCTGTCGTTTGCGCTTCCGTAGTTATATACCTGATTTGTCAGCCGCACACCGTCGACGTAGAACTTGTAGGATGACCCATCATGAGTCATTCCGACGAGATGCCAGTTCCCATCGGTCAGGTCGAGGTTATTCTCTGCATTCGTATATCGGAGCTGCCTCAGTTTAGTATTGTAGGTGTTGATATAGAAGTCCAGCACCTGAGAGCCTTCATGGTCTCGATAATCGAAGAACAGGAAGTCATGGTTGTCTTCTGTAGCCACAACCTGATATATCATATTGTAGGTGCAGGAGTCAGGCTTAATCCATGCGAAAATCGACCCTTGACTGTCAGTCATCGAAGGAGTCCCAGTGATATAGTCATTCAGCCCATCGAAGTAATATGCACTCCCATTAACCCCTGCCACACCTGTCGTCGCGCCATTGTTTGTACCAGGATTACTGCCAGTCTCATCGGTAACCACGCCGGAGGTTTCGTCGAGCTTGTAATATGCCTTCAGTCCAACCTTCAAGGAATCCTCCAGGTGGAGTTTTTGTACCTCCGTTTCACTCAGGGCACGATTGTATATACGGACTTCATCTATCCTTCCGTCAAACCATCTACCAAGCTCTGAGGTCGCCCAGTTATCTCTACCTATGTCAAAATTGGCTCCAGGCGCCCAAGAGCCGGTTCCAGTACCTGTGCCTTGGGGCTTGCCGTCGACATACACTCTAAATGTCGTGCCGTCATATGTGCCTGTCAGCATTACCCATTGGTTCTTCGCAATTGTTCCATTGGAACTCTGTGCCAGCCCCTTTCCTTGGATCATGAAACATGGGGTTTGGTTCCCCAAACCCAGACTTAGCGCCCCATAGTTGGTCCCATTTCGTGAGCAGATGATACCTGACGCATCAGTGGTATCTTCCGTATAGACCCATGCTGACATTGTGATACCGTCGAAGGTCATGCCATTGCCAACGTCTGTGCTCACATAATCACTTGAACCGTTGAAATCCAGAGCGCTGGCAAATATGCCCTCTGCCCACGTAGCGCCGTAGATTGTTCCATCATGCTCGTTCCCAGACCGGTCATGTGCAATAGCCCCTGTACCTTCATTGAAGTACCAATAGGCCATTGGTGATGGTAGTAGGGTATTCTCAACGACAAACTCGGCAACAAGGGTATATGAATCATTCATCATAACAGTTGTGCAGGAGGACATCGGATCGGCAACCATGCCTAGGTCCACGGCCGTACCTGTCCAACATTGGAACGTACAATTTGGTGCTGCCTGTGCCTCAATACTAACGACCGTACCCATGGGATATTCAAAGTCCCCTTCACCAGGAGTTAGCACATGTCCACCTAATGAAGTAGAAATAGTCAGCAGTTTTAGACCTGAGTCTAGGGCAAGACGGAATCCGCAGTTTCTATATATGTCGCCCGGGTAGCCAACGACCCGGTGCGCAACCCGACAGTTGTAGGCATCGCTGCTCCAACTGCCGCCGCGAGCAACACGCCAGTTGGTCACCTGTTTCTGGCCAGTTGGATTTGTCTGCGGTTCCGCGAGGTAGCCGCCAAACCGGTCATAGCACCACTCCCACACATTACCCGCCATGTCATAGAGGTCGTAGCCGTTGGCGCCGCTGCTAGTCTGGTAGCTCGTCGCACTACTTGGCCAATTGTACGAGATTCTGTATTTCAGGCTTCCATCAAAAAAGCCCGCCGGCGATGTGCGTGGAGACACCCCGTCATCCCACAGCGGATGATATAAGCTCGTGTGGCTTTTGTCGTAGGAGTAATATGGAACACCACTACTCCAGTCGCTATAATAGTTCGCCTGTGTATGGCTGACTGTGTCCCCCCATGGGAAACGTTTGCCTGGCAGGCCACCCCGTGCAGCGTATTCCCATTCGGCTTCCGTCGGAAGGCGATACCCCTTGGCGCCGGGAATAAGCTCCCACGTGGTCAGATTATAGCACTGCTCCTTGCCCTCCTGCTGGCTGCGCCAGTTGCAGTAGGCAGCAGCTCCATACCAGCTCACCATGACCATAGGATTATTCGACATGGTTCGTCCGCTCTTAGTACGGACCTCACACCCGCTGCCATTCCAGCTAATCTGGCTGTCCATCGAGGAGAGGCACGTGTCACAATATGGATAACTTGTCCCTGAACCGACTTGGATGACCACACCATTAGGGTCAACTACAATAAGTCCTTCAGAAAGAGCGCTGTTCAGAAACACGCAGTATTGGGCGTTGGTTATCTCGTACCTGCCTATGTAAAACGGATCCAGCGTCACCAGATGCACCGGCAGTTCCCAGATGTCGCCATCGCCGACACTGTCACCCATCTCGAACGAACCGCCGGAGATAAAGGCCATCTCATTCACAGGTGATGTACGCAGCCATTGGTCTGCAATAATGCAAAGATCGGCAGAATCTATTTGCCCATCTTTTGTCAGATCGAGGCTGTCGCACCAGTCACTGACGAAAGCACAGTCTCGGTCCAGCCAGCGTGTGGCCAGAATCGAAAAATCAGTGAAGCTAACTATGCGGTCATCATCTGTATCAGACGGCACTTTGTTAAGAAACTCCACCCTGTTCCCGCGGGTTCCTTCAGAGAGGAGTTGCACACCATATTGGTCTGACAGACTTGCATGTTCCACATCGACATCTACCTGAGATGCATAGCTATAGATACGTCCTGACCGCTCAATGAATCTAATCGACGCTAATGTTCCGTCTCCTGAGATGCTTCCAGCCCCAAATCGAACATTTGCCATCCCAGCAATTCTCCCTCCATCAGAATCGATTGTTGGCTCCATCCACAAAGTGCTGATAACACCCCCTTCGCTGAGGAAATCGCCTTCATCCACCGTCAAGACTTCCGCCACATTTGGATCGTACAGGACCGTGATATCATGAGCGCCCAGATTCTGAGCATTGATGATATCGAGGTTCACCTTGAATATACCTGACAATCTGGCTTCCTGCTGGTCCAGCTTCAAGCATAGAACATTCTTCAGCTTTCGGAAATTGGCCTGAATATGCTTGTCGGAATCCATAATAAGTTGCTGTGTTGCCGCTGTCCCAGCTAATTCACCCTGCCAATAGTCCAGCATCCAGTAGTCGACAGGTTTGGCCGTTACCTTGACTTCCATTCCGTATGGGTAACCGCCAGGATACTCTTCGATTGGCGGGTTGAATTCAAGCGTTCCAGACCCTTCTGGCACAATGTCCCAAGTTAGGTTACTAGGAATCAAGGTGAAGACAGCCCGGACAGTCTTATCTCCGTACATGTCAACTGTGTTGCACGCACTTGTGCCGCTCAAATCGACTTCCCATTGGGAAAACTCATAACCCTGATTCGCCAGTGCACAGACCGCCACAGGTGTCCCCCATTCGTAGTTCGTCTGCTCGGGCGTCACACTGATGCTACCGCCCCCTGCAGGAGACACTTCCGTAGTTAGCAGGACAAGTGGGTGCACAAAAACAGCGCTGATATCCTTGCTACTGCTCATCGTAACGCTCAGTGGATTTGCAGATCCCGTTGCCCCACCTTCCCAGTGGTCAAAGACCCATTCAGCATTTGCCGCAACGGCCGTAAGCTGGACCACATCTCCCTCATAGTAGGGAGGAGGTGAATCAGTGGTTACTGTTCCTGCCCCCTCGGGATTGACAAAGAGGTTCAATTGATGCAAGTCTTTGACACTTAGTGAGTCATCGTCAGAATCACTTCCATGAATATTTGTCGCAGTAAAAGTGATCGTAATTGACTGCCCAGCAACATCTGGAACGGTGTATGAGGTTGTCTGGGTATGTTCATATCCCCAGTCTTCTTCGAAACTTACCGAAGAGGGACTAAAAGTCCCTCCTTTCTCACCATCTGACCAAGCCCCACCATACTGAGCGGCATCCTTGACAGTGGCAGTGACTGTGATGACCTCGCCCGGTTCCGGAGTGTCGTCAGAGACGATTACCGTATCCACAGACGGAGCGATGTCCTGAACCGTAAAAGTCTCAGTGCTGCCAATAGGAGTCCATGAACCTGTTGAATTAGCTACTGTTTCCTCAACTTCATACTCTACTGTATAATTGCCCACATACCACAACGGAATTCCATAGTAATCATCTGAACACGCGTCCTCGTAGAAAGACGCACAACTTCCGGGCTGTATTGTATATGGATACCACGTTGTCGTAGTAGTCTCATCAATCGCTGTGCAGGTCCAACCCATTCTCAATCTTACCTGAACTGGAAAGCAGTTGTTGTTCTCAATATAGAGATGGGGGTATATAAAGGACTGGTCTGCTTTTGGGTTAGTCACACTTGGCAGACTGTAATCGCAGGCGGTCTTGTGCGTATTGGAGACCCTTTGGAGTGACACTGTGCAATGTGTCGGATTGGTGTCTGTGTTTTGTGCAGCCAAGCACACATTGTCTATGTAAGCACCATTGTAGTCTGGATACCCTCCTGTGCTATCGCTGGTAAACTCAAACCTTATTGTCACATTAGACTTCCCCGCAAATGAACTTAAGTTCAACGTCTTTCGCGAATAGGTCATATGCTGTGCTGTTCCACTAGCACTGAATACCTGCGTCCAAGTCCCAAGCCCATCCGTAACTTTGACTCTCAGAAAATCCTTATTCAACTCAGAGTCTACGACATAGTCAAATGTCAGATAAGCCTTGTCATAGCCTGTAAGATTGGCCCTTCTTTCCATGTAGCAGCTTAAACCAGCGGGATAGTAATAATTCCCACCGTTCTGAGCGGCATAGCAGTAGGCTTCATCATTCGGCCAAGCCCAACCGTATGTGGCATTGGTCCAAACAGTCCAAGAGCCTGGGTGAGATCCACTGAAATCATCAGTGAGAATTGTGTTGCCAGACGAGACCTGCACCAACAAAAGTAGTGCCCACACCCAAAGAACATTCCTGCACATCGGCGGTTTCTCCTGAGTTTTCTCGCGCTTACCTAAGCCAATCCTCACACAATACCAGCAGATCACTTAGCGTGATTATTGTGTCATTATCCGAATCTGACCAGAAACACTCATCCTGCAAGTATTCACATTCTGCGAGCCAGAAAGAGGCAAGAACAGCAAAGTCTTTCATGTCGACATTGTCATCCAATGTGTTGTCACCGGCCATAGATTGCCCCACTTTGATGGCCGCAGGAAGGAACCCTATAGGGACCAGTGACTGTGCTAACGAGGACGAGAATTTGGTCTGGGTCTCTTCAAATACCACATATGTCAAATAGGGCACGGCCAAAAAGGTCTTCTCTCGCATTTGGATTCTTGCCAAGACCCCCGTACCTGACCGTCCTGTACCATTGGCCAACCGGAGCCCCACAATGTTGACTACCTTTCCCCCAGCATTGTCAATCTGCGGGTTCAGCCAGAATGTGTTTACAAGACCCGATTCACTCAGGAAGTCTCCCTGCTGAACCGACATCACCTCCAGCCGGGAAGGATCAAATCTGACATTGACTTCAAAACCGCACATATCTGTGACATTCTGTGCGGTCATGTTTACTACTACAGTACTGCCTGGGCTGATACTCACTGAGGACAATGATGCTACAAATCCCTGGGCGTGTATGCAGGCAGCGTGCCCTAGCAACAGCAGTATATAGACTGAGGTTCGCATCACGGTTTCCATGACTTAGTCTGTGTTATACGCACTGCCGACGATTGCAAGGTCAAATATGTTTACCACACCGTTGTTATTAATATCGGCCGCATCAGGGGGAGAACCATCGCCCACAGAACTCCATAGAGGCTCTATGCCATCGCCAACTTGCCGGCCGTAAAAATAACTGACAAGGACCAGATCGAAGATATCAACAACTCCGTCACCATTAGCATCTCCCATGTCAAAAGTGTCAATTGTCTTGAAATGCCATGTTACACCTTTGGTGATGCCGGTGATATTCACCGGATCAATTCGCCAGTAATAGTCCATATCCGCAGTCCAGTAACCCTCCATGAATGCACAACCGGATTGCCTGCCTCTGTAGATACTGGAATCGGTCGTTGCCTGGTCCACAGACTCATAGGATGTGCCGCGGTAGATATCGTAAGAACTTGCGTGAGCCGCCGGTTCCCATTGCAGAGGACAGTTTAGTGGAACGCTCATTTGACTCTCTGTCGGAGAGTACACTTGGACCTGCCCAGGCAGTGGCGGTTCATACTTGATATGGATCAAATCGTCCGATGTATTACCGTATAGGTCCATGGCAGTAACAATGAGCTTGTTCCAGCCATCACTAAGGCTGATATGGAATTGCCAGGCTTCGTTAGTACCTGTATTTGTTTGCCCTGTATCAATGCTAACCCTTATTATCGATGTCTCACCATCTGTTGCAGTGCCGCCGATGGAGATGTCCTTGTCGGAAGTAATATACGTGCTCTCGATTGTAGGACTATCGATGGCTACCTGCGGAATAGTGCCATCAGTGATGATCAGATTCACATTGAGCTGCTTGGTGACTCCACCTCCAGAACACGTGAACACCACGGGGAAAGTGCCCATACCTGCGCCAGGAGGCACGCTGAATACTACGTTTGTCGCTCCGGTCGGAATAACAGGACAGTTCTCGCAAAATGCTGTGACTCCCGCCGGTACACCTGAAATACTCAGCGACACATCTGACGAGAATGTGTGTATGGAGGTCAGATAGATGCCACAGTACCCTGTTCTGCCCTGCTTGACTGCTACATTTACTCTATCCGAGGCCAACAGGAAGCCGGGGGGGAAATAGAACACGGTTATGCACTTCGTCATTTCTTCATATGAATTATCCCGTGCTTCCACCTCAATCAGATTCGTTCCCTCTGTTAGGGTAATACCAGATGACCAATTTGTTTTCCCGGACACATCTTGATAAGTGTTGTTCAGATCAAGATGCACATCTTTTATGCCGCAGGCATCATAAGCGGTTCCAGATACTGTGGTATTAGGCGAATGAAACACCTGACCATCATAAGGAGCATTTATCGATATCTGCGGCTTCACACCATCCTTAATCACATAATCGATGAGCAACTCCGGCGGATGACTGCCCTCGGATGAATCAAACCGTACTTCTTGAGTCTTAGTGTTCAGGGGCGATTCAAAACGTAGATAAAGACCCTTGTTCTCTGTGCCATTCTGCCAGCTTTTGACTGTCGACGTCAAGTCGACCACAGGTATCCATCCTGTTCCTGGGCAATTAATACTAGTTTCTGGTGTCGTATAGTAGTATATTCCCTGGCTCCATGTGACGTTTGCCTCATCCCAGTTACTTGCACAACGATGTATTTTTATCTGCTGTACATCATTGCTGGGGTTGAGATAGTGATTACAGTAAAGATACAACCTTGCACTCGTTATCACCACATTCGAATTAATCACATCGGACACGTCGAACTTCACTAATCCAGCCTCATAATGGCCAGACCTCTTGTCACAACTGATCGTTCCGGTGTTATAGTTCGTTGATGGTGCAAACCACGAAATGTAGGCATCCTGAACTGGGTTCTTTTGCAGCGTCCCTGAGGAACAACCGGGTAGCGTGATGGTTCTTAGTGTAACCGGAATGCTCTGGTTACCCACACTTGTCTCACATCGCACTGTGCCATAGTAGGTCTTGGCCGTCAGACCAGATGTGCTCACAGTAACGGTAATCGTCTTTGCCTTTCCGGGTTCAACAGACCATCCATAGGGATTGACATTTGAAATCCAACTCGTGTCAGAAAGGGTGTATCCATTAAGTGTCTGAGTTCCTGTATTGCGAATCGTGAAGGTGGTCTGCGCCGCCGCTCCAACCATGACACCATCGAGATTCAGCGACAAGGGTTCAATATCTATGCCAGGTGCCTGAATATTGTCAATGGTCACATATACTACCGATTGGGCAGATTGCTGCCCAACAGAATCAACCGCAATAGCTGCAATCCAATAGGGCTTATCATACTCTATACCCGTGGTGTCAAACGAGATAGACCACCCATTGGAGCCATCCGAGTCCGTCCCCAACAGCGACCAACTGGAACCGGTTGAGGGCATTCCATAGAAATACACTTTGGCAACATAGTGGTCATCTGAAGCATTTGCTGATATTTGCACAACACCTGAAACAGTGGCTCCAGGCAAAGGTGAGGCCAACACGGCAGTTGGGCCGATGTCTTGTTGAGTATATAAGCTTCTGAAGCAGGCTTGCAAGTGTTCGACGTCGACACTACTCTCAAACAGCGCCACATCGAATCTGACTCCTGGACCAAGCAGTATCTCTGTGGCAGAACCGGGTGGCGTGCCTATCATGCATTCTGACTGGACAAATGTCTGGTCTACCACAAATGTCTCGGTTGAGCCCTTGGCAAATACGCCGACCTGACCATAGACAATGTCGTCGGGCATGTTCCCGAATATAACCTCGAAATTATGCAAATCATGACCCGGGTTATAGATGTGCAACAAGTACTGACCTTCAGCGATAGGCTCAATCCAGTAGGAGAGATCATCGACCATGGATGGGCCTAATTGGTGCTTGATTCTCTCAGCATAGTACATATCAAAAAGGAAATCGGCAGTGGAATTGCAGATGACTGATGATCCTATTCCTGCTGCGAATGCGAAAGGACCAGTCCCCGATGTTAATACCCCGACACCTAGACCAATAAGGCCACATGTCCCTAGTGATGCACCCTCCTCTATTAGGTAGTTCCTGTCAATAGCCACCGATTCATCAACTGTAGCAACAAACATGGTAACTGCTGCCCCAGCTACAAAAGGAGAAGCTGCCGAGAAGCAGTCCCCAAGTACATTGATCAATTCCTTCAGCACGGCTGACGCGGCTGCTTTGAGTACCGCCTCTGGGACATCAGAAGCTAACTCCATGAATATGTCATCAGCGTTATACTGAATGGTTGCGCCCTCAATCTTGTGTTTAGGGATGAACACACATGCTTCATCACTTTCGCCTGGTAAAACTGACGTGTAGGTTTTCAGCACAAACATGTAGGTATAGAGTTTCTTCAGACTGTACCCAACAAGAACAGAATCAGGGCAAAGCAAAGGGTCAGCGGGGTCAATACTCGCACACTCTCCCTCATAGAGCCGATAGAAACCGTGGCTATCAGTACCAAACATAGGCACAAATATGATGCCATTGCATCCGCCAGCAACATTCTCAGACAACAAAGACTGCAAAGTAACATAGCAGACGACTTCGTAGTCACCCGGTTCTATCGGGAAGGTTGCTTGGGACTCTGTGTCGGTCAGAAAGAACACGCCACCATGGCCCACGCCGCTAGCTCCACTATATGGCTCCATATCAACGAATGAACGATCGCTTCGTCTTATTATCGAAATGCCGATAGCTTTGTCACTGACGTCGACAAAATCACCTACCCATGTACCCGGACAGCCAGAGTCACATACAGCAGTGTTATCAAGAAGCCCCCCCTGGTTGTATTGGCCCTCGGTAGGAGCGTATAATTGGGGTCGCCACACATTGAAAGAACCTGTCCTATCAAGCAGAAAGGTATCCAATGGAGATCCTTCGTGGTCTCTTACACAGACAGTTAGCGAGGAGCCTGCAAAAGCACCACAAGGCAGAAGGCCAACGGCCAACAATAGGAATATCCACTCTTTGCTCACGTTCATTGCAGCACCTTGCCACTGGTCTCCCTGACAGGGGACCGCTTACCTGTGCAAACATGACGAGTCACATCAATAAGGCCTGCCAGCATGGCAACAGCCCTCCACGAAAGGCTAACTGGCACTCTGATAGCCGCGATGCCCATAGTATCCTTCATTCATCGCTATTCCTCAAAGCATCTCCACGTGATCAATTGCGCCGCAGAGCCCAAAACTCGCTGTCATAGCCACCCTGACCTGCCTCCCTTCAAGTCCTACTCTGCGCGACGTCTGCCAGAGCGGCCATAGAGTGGGTAGAGGCGAGCATTGGACTGAGAGGGCATAAGACTCCGGTTCGTATCACGATACATCCTCAGCGTTACCGAAAAGCATGCTAATACGACCTGATGCTAAGCGACTAATATATCCGAAGGGTGCAGCTAAGTCAAGTTACCTCTGTGCACTCGATGATGCTTCCACGCAAATCACGTAGTTCCCACAGATATACGCTCGCTCGTGATATCACTAGCAGTTGTCCGTGCTCCTATCATGAGTTGGCGTTCCTGTCCGAACATATCTGTCCGAAAGGCTGGGACGACAGGCAAGAGAGTCGGGACATTCTCATTTGCGTCATGGTTTCCAGTAGACCCTGGCGGGCGAGCATCAGAGATACGGTCAGCTCCCCATGAGGTGCTAGTCTACTTTCACATTCGACCCGAAATGTGAAATTTCCTCTCTCCAAGAAGCACCTGCCAGACGCAGAAAAGTGGGAGTTGCACCAGACAAGGCTCATCGCCCTGAAAGTGGTGCGTCATCCACGAGTGGCTATGCCCCTGCCTCCACCGAGCTATCTCACGGGTCACCGAAATCAGCTCAGGCGGTAGAGTAGTTGCCTGGTCTTAGTCAGATATCTGACTCAGCGACACGGCCGGAAGCCCAAGCCATAGTAACCCTGAGCAGGTACCTCGTTATTCTGGGCTAACACTGAGCACCATGATGAGCTGTCATACCAGCCCCCGCCACGTATAACCATGTGGCCACAATCAGTGCCGTTCCAGCACGAAGCTGTCCACTCAAAGACGTTACCTGCCATATCACACATGCCGTAGCCATAAGCCCCAAATGCGCCAACGGCAGTTGTGCCATAAGGATGAGACGAACCAACGTAGTTTGCAGTATTATTGCTTATGCTCGGCCCGCAGCCATAGGCGTAGCCGCCATCATAGTCCGCTACCGCTTGCCATTCCCATTCTGTAGGAAGCCTATAGCCATAGTAATTGCAGAAGGCTGTAGCTCCATACCAACTGACATATGTGACAGCGTGGTTCTCAAACCCACTGCCGACAGTGAAGACCCCGCTACCGTAGTTTATTCGTGCTGCTCCGCCGTTCGTAGCTCCATCCGTACTAGCGCCCACCCCTCCAAGGTTATAGTACACCTGTCCTACGTAATCCGTGCCACTGTTAGAGCCACTGGCACCAAGGACACTACTACCACTAATGGTTATATCGCCCGAGGCAACGGCGGAATTCAGGAACTCGCAATACTGAGCATTCGTCGTCTCGTACTTACTCATCTCGCCACCGAAACCTTCGTGCCCAGAAACACCGGAATCAACAATCGATATCCACACCATACTGGCGTCAGCACCCTTGGAGACAACATAATCAACCGCTGACCCCACCGGAACTTTGGTACCAGTGAATGGGGCTTGGCTGACAACATACCCAACCGGGACTGTGTCACTGAACACCTCCATGATGTCTCCAACTGTCAAACCTGCAGATACAATCGCATCGTTCGCGTCCGCCTGAGAGAGCCCTACAACATCCGGGACAACTATTCCAGGTCCTCTAGACGCAACGATATCCACCGTCGAATTCCGTTGTACTACATGTCCGGCGGCTGGGTATTGGCTGATAATATAACCTGCCGGAACAGATTCACTGAGTGCGTCAAAGATAGTCCCGATGGTCAGTCCTGCGGAGACGATAGCGGCTTCTGCTTCTGCTTGAGACAGACCTGTAACACTTGGAACCACCGAAACACTGGATAAAGCTACGAATTCGGCGACCAGCACGGCAGAATCTGCTACATTGACGGTTGTAGGTGAAGCCCAGGGGTCACCCACCATGCCCCAATCGACCGCCGTTCCGGACCACTTGAGGAAGATATAATTGGGATCTGCCTGTGTTTCGACATTGACAATCGTGCCTACCGCATGCACGAAGGTTCCTTCGCCCGGTATGGTCACCTGACCTCCAAGTGTCGAAGAGATGTTCAGTGTGCGAAGTGCGCGAAGAGTGGTACACGCTCGGAAGCCAAACATGGCGGCAGTATGGCCCTTTGACTGGGTACGACTTGTGGTGACTACGCAGTTCTCCGGTATGTCATCCCAGCTTCCCCCGCGGAACACGGCGGAAGTGCTAGTAGAAGTGCTTGTCCATTCATAGACATTGCCTGTCATATCGCAAAGACCATAACCGTACTCGCCAAAAGCCCCTGCTTCGGTAGTCCCATCGGGGTGATTGGAGCCAAGGTAATTGGCCACACTGTTGCTTAGGGTACCGCACGCATAGGTACGGCCGTCATTGTAGTCCGCTACCGCCTGCCACTCCCATTCTGTCGGCAGCCGCCAGCCGTAGTAGTTACAGAATGCACTTGCTCCGTACCAACTGACATAGGTTACAGGATGAGTCTCAAAGCCGGCGTCGACTTCGAAGACGTCACCGACGAGGTTGATTCTTGCCGCGCCACCATCAGTTGCTCCATCATAGGTGTAGCCTGCCCCTCCTAAATCGTAGTAGACCATACCCTCGTAGTCTGGGCCTCCGTTAGAACCGTTGGCCCCATAGACCAGGTTCACGATTATAGTAATGTCGCCCGAAGCAAGAGCGGCATTAAGATACTCGCAATACTGGGCGTTGGTAGTTTCATATCGGCTGACATGACCGTTGAAGGCTTCATGTCCTGCTATACCCGGGTCACTGACATAGACCCAGCCAACGACAAGTGGTCCTGGTCCCTTTGACGCGGCGATCACCACATTCGCGCCTGACACCACTGGCTGACCCCCCGGCGGATTCTGGCTTGCTATGTAGCCCTCCGCAATAGCGTCGGAGAATACATCTCCGGCAGTCACTGCCACTAGGCCGACAGAGGTGATGGCGGTTTCTGCTTCAGCAGGCGACAATCCCACAACGTTGGGAACAGTTACCCCTCCCATCGAGACGACGAAGTTGACGGGTATTCCGGCCAGAACGGTGTTGCTTGCCGTTGGATCCTGACTGATGACATAGCCAGCTGCATATATACCACTTAGCGCCTCAGAGATGGTGCCTACCGTCAGTCTGGCAGAGAGAATGGTGGCTTCCGCCTCGGCCTGCCGGAGACCCACAACGTGCGGAACAATGACTGCGATTGGCTTGGCGACTTTCCACAGAGAGGCGATCTCCGCGAAATCATAGAAATCGACTCTCTTGTCGGGGATTCCTTTTGCTCCTGAGATGTCGGCTCGGTCTGCAAACCCCTCATAGAGCCAGGAATTGGCAATGTACATCAGGTCAGATGCGTCAACATATCCATCATTGCTAATGTCAGCAACTCGCTTTGTGAACCTGATCTTGGCCTTAGCATACACCGATCCATCTACAAGAGAGGCCATGTTTATATTATCCCCGTTTGGATCATAAAGGGGTATCATCGCGGAATTCCTCGATATGGCTTTCCTTATGTCAATCACAGGATACACTTCGTTGACATCTTCACTCAAGCTCTGTTGTTGGAATGTCAGCACTTTGCCGGAGAACTGCCCGCCTGAATCATTAATAGTGCCTCTGGCATATGGAACATTGCCAGGTCCAGGCGTTCCAGAACTGATCACGATGGAGAACCAGAAGTCAACCTCTGTTATGCTGCTGCCCGGTCTTGCGTCGTGTATCAGTTCAGTACCATAGGGAGAGGAATAGGGCCTTAGCCACATTTCCATAGGGTTAGGAGGCAACTCGGTAGCATCCCAATTGTCCTCTCCTTCCTTGACTTGATTGACTCCATCGCTGAAATAGTCCATGTGCTCAACACCAAAATTGCCCCCACCAATCGAAGGTTCAAAAGAAGCACGTGCGCCAACCGTTAGACGTGAGGCAATGGCTGTGCTAACCAGAACTGTAGTCCCCAAGAATATCATTACGGCCAGTTCTAGAGTGCTTGCTTTCATCCTAACCACCCAGTTTTAGTGTTGTTGACCAAATCCTCTCTTCGACGTATGCCTGACCTTGACCTGACCCCGATTTGTGCACCAAGTTGAATTAGAGAGTTCAATACCTTGTCTATCATGTATTGCCTCGGCGCAGGCCCTACGGCAGCCAGCGTCATATATCGAAGGCTGCTGTGTAGCCTCTCGTTGTTGTGTTCCACCCGCCACCTTTCTCAAACCTCACGTCTGACGGTATCCTAAGCGTAACACCAGAGTTGATGGCAAGATGGCCGACGAGTCTGTAAGGGGAATTCACCACATTCCAGATTGTATCCTCAGTAATCGCGCCACTGACATTCGTCGCAGCATCTGCATCAGCGACTAAGAGGACACAGGACAGCAAGAGAAGTGCCATCGAGACAGTGAATGTCCGTTCGCCTATCGGATTCTGACAAGGAAAGCTATTGCGACGTGATGTGTTTGCCCAACACAAAGCCACCTTCATATACTCATCCTCCAGATGCAACAGGGTGACCCCGGCAGGAGACCACGCTCATCCTCAATGGTAACATCATCACAGGTAGCCATAAATATAGCAGATTCAGCCCAACCAGTCAATAGTGGATGGACATTCTGCTAATATCCCGTAGTTTCCACAGGTCCACGCATGCTCGCTAGACCCCCCTGTGCCGCCCGCGAGCCTAATTCGAACCTTGTTTTTCGCCTAATATGAGCACCTTTGTGTCGCCGGAGAACTGGCATAATACGGCGCAGGATTTCACATCAGCGCTCAGGCGTTTTCTGCGCGTCCCCAGTGCGATAGATTTCATGCTAGGCCTCTTGTGATGTATAGTTTCCTTTTCACATTCCACCAGAAATGTGAAATCTGCCCATGACTCCGAGCAGACAATAGACATGGAAAGCCGAGAGTTTTTTGGTAGTATTAGGTCGACCTGCGGTTTCTAACCCTATGACATGAGAACACAAACATGGACGAAGATTTGGATCCTATCTCCAGGATTGGTGTAGACCACGGCTGTTGCTCGTGTGGCACAAAGACAGACAGGTTTTACTTTGTAGAGTATTATATCCTGCCTTCCAGATTGGTTAGAAAGCGACATCGTGACAGAAACAGGTTTGAAGTTTACTGCTGTTCGTGCTACGAAGAACGCGACAAGCTGGATATTGAAATCAATAGCGTACCTACGACGGTTGACAAGAACAGCAAGGTCGACCCAGATAGCACACGGTGCTTTGTATGTGGTTCACATGTGGACCATACCAAACTCCACGGGCTATTGACTGTATTGCTTCTCATGGCAGGTGCTGCCATCGAGAGTAGACCTTTGGCATTCCTTTGCGACAAGTGTGTTGAAGAGCACGTCATTGAACTCTAGCCGGAAAAGCCGTCATCTGTCTGGATGGCGGTTCTGAGGTCAGTCTGTTTGTCGGCGACCTCGTGCACCTGTGTCACCCACAAACATCCAAGCAAATCACCTAGCCGATCGCTCTGCTTGCCCCTCAATCAGTCTCCTCAAGATATGCCTATGGCAATGGGAATTATCTTCTTTCTCGAAGCAAAGTAGCGTTATAGTCTTGTTTGTTGATATTTCGCGCAACCGTGCGATACACCCCTGTTGACTCTGCATCTCCTCTGCATAACGGAGCTCATATTCCTGCCAGGTGATTTTGCCATTATTCCAGTCTTTCAGGAGTTCTCTGCTAGGAGCAAGGCAATGAATCCATTCAACAAGTTTCAGTCGGTTTCTTGACAACCCGCGAGGCCAATAACGTGTGACCAGGATACGCTCGCCGTCGTCATCATTTATTTGATCATATACTGATTTCGTCTTAACCATCGCACTTTCCGGAGTGTCACGCCGAGACTGGTATTCGCTGCAAATTCTCTCGCTTTTAACGTGGGGGCAGGCCGCTCATCAGGCAGTGTGTTAGAGGCCGAGGTCTGTGCCTCGTAAATCGCTTATGCCTGCTCTGGCTTCTGCTTCTTGTTCTCATTCATTTAGCAGCTTCAGGCGTATTCTCACCACGCGTCTCCGGCGCATCAATTCTTCGGGTCTCCACGTCAACTGGCTCTATAGTACTAATCTCAGGACCTGTAGTCACGCCAAGATCACGAAACCTCCTGGCAGCAGGCAGAACTCTTGCCTCGATCGAACCTATTGCCCGGTTATACGCTTCTGTGGCTGTCTTGAGGCCTGAGCCAACGCCGTCAATGTGCTCAGCCAGTGTGGCCATCCGTTCATAGAGCTGTCTGCCAAGCTCGCTTACCGCCTTCGCGTTTTCCGTTATCTGCTCCTGTCTCCAGCCATATGCCACGGCTTTCAGCAGGGAGATGAGTGTCGTAGGTGTGGCCAATATGACCTGCTTGGCCATCCCATCCTCAATAAGGTCGTGGTCGCAGTCGACAGCTGCCGCAAAAAATGACTCTCCTGGAACAAACATGACCACGAACTCTGGCGCCTTGTCGAACTGCTGCCAGTAGCTCTTTGCTGACAAAGCGTCCATATGCGAGCGCATCTGCTTGGCATGTCGAGCTAGTGCAGCTGTCCGCTGGTCATCCGTACTGGCGGAGACAGCCTCGATATATGCATCAAGCGCCACCTTAGCATCGACAACTATGTCTCTGCTCGCTGGGAGATGAACGATAAGGTCGGGACGCAATCGCCCGGTTTCTGTTGATACGCTTACCTGCTCGCTAAAGTCACAGTGCTCTGACATGCCGGCCAGCTCAACCACTCGCTTGAGTGTTACTTCACCCCATCTTCCTCGAACCTGAGGGGTCCGCAGCGCAGTCACCAAGCTCGTTGTCTCTTTCTGCAATTGTTGGCTTGTGCCGGCGAGAGACTTTAATTGCGTGTCGAGATTACCATATGCCTCCGCCCTGGCTTTCTCAAGCCCTTGGACGTGCGTCTCGAAGCTCTGGAGTGATTCGGCAAGCGGTTTCACGAGTCCTTTTATGGCTTCCTCGCGCTTGCCCAAGTCGCCCTTGGCCTCCTCGACGACCTTCGCAAATGTCGCATTCGCCAGCTCAAGAAAAGCCTTTGTGCTAGCATCGAGCGTGGTGCTCGCAAGGGCCTTGAAGGTGTCGGTCAGTTTCTTCTCAGCTTCGGCAAGTAGCTTCTTCTCATCTTCAAGCCTCTGGTATGCTTCTCTCTTCTCGGTTTCCGCCGTTACCCTCGCTTGCGATTCCGTGCTGAGACTGACCCGCAGTGTATCTCTCTCACGCTTGACCTCATCAAGTTGCCTCTGTCGCTCAGATGACATCGCTTCAGCAGTCGCTGCTCGTGTGTCAGCATTGACCGCTCGCTCAGACAGTTCGCTATATCGCTTCCTCGTGATGGCCCAAACGACAATTGCCCCGACAGCTAGTCCTACGAACGCAAGGAATGACTCTATCATATTAATAGCCCTTTTCAGTCTGGAACCGACCGCTAGATAGTGCTAGAGACGCTATGACTTCCTTCTTGCCTTGATAGCCACTACAACAGCCTCCAGAGACGCTAAGTCCTTCCTTAGCTGCCCTGGTGTTGGCACAGAGCGGCTCTTGGCAGATGGAGGGTCGTGTGCTTCCGTAACATTGCAGCATATCTTGTGCAGACGCGAGATCTCCTTGCAGTCAGCGTCAGTATATCCCAACGCTCCATCAAGACCATCTACACGTATCCAATCGCGGTATCGCTTGATCACTCCATTGAAGACAATATCCTGGATAACGCGCTCAATCGTAGCTCGCAGGTAGCTGTATAGGTGACGCATTTTCTCACAGTCTTGCTCGCTCGGATACGCAGGCCAATTCTTCTCAAGTTTTCTCTGCGCCTGTTCAAGCTTATCTAGTCGTTCTTTGTAGCCTAAATGTTCCCACGGCAGTCCTTCCTTGACATATCCTGAATACCCATTAATCCACTCAAGATGATGAATCATGACGTTCGTGCTGCTTTGTTCAATAGCATCAAGCAGTTCGCCTAAGAAGGAAGTGTCATGAGTGAAGATCACTACCTGTCTATGGCTTGCTTCAGCCACTAACCTCTGAGCAACGTACTGACGCCTGTGATGGTCAAGAGACGATACTGGATCATCAAACACAATAGCACCTAGGTGTTGAGCCAAGCTTAGCTCAGCCAAGAACGAACCTATCGAGATTGCCCTTTGTTCGCCTTCACTGAGAATCGCCTCTATTCTGTCGACTGATGGAAAATCGAGAGTCAGTCGATACTTCATCTTACCTTTGTCGTTTCGTTCTTTGAGCTTAGTCTTAATATGCCCAATTCCCAAAAACCCGAACTCACGGTCCAGTGCGGCCTTCAACGACTTGGTTACCACACCATTGGCGAACACCTTGGATTTGTCGGAAATCGGCTTAGTCTGAAGATCAGTCCGACAAGCACTTAATGAGGCCTTAAGCTTCATCCGGTCTATCAAGGCCACGACAGAATCTATAACCAGTGCCAGCTGCTCACGCGAACGGAGAGAATCGTACTCGTCTTTCAGGGCCCTACTCTTTGACTCATCCGCTGCATGGTCATAAATTCGAGCAGCCCTAATCTGTCGTGCAGCAAGGAAGCGCAGCCTCTGTCGAGGTGTCCCGTCGATAGCAGGCACATCATCCCACAAATGCGATTCCACTGCACGTAGCATAAACGCGCGTCTGGCTGTCAGCGATGCCTGAAATGACTGTACGCTGGGGGCAAGCATTTCATCTAGTAACGTAATCTCATCGAGAAGTGAACTGTCAATGCCAATAGTAACGCTTGTTCGTTCTATAGCTTCTCTGGCAGCAGCCAGTAGCTGCTTCTTCTCGGTAGCTATGCGTGATGCATCCTCCTGTATGTACCTGTCGAATCTGTTGAGGCGTTCCACAACATCAGCAATCGGCTGTTGGCAGAAAGGACATTTTGCCCCATTCTCTGTATATGGAAAAGAGTGTCCAGGATACGCACATTCAGTAGAGAACCTCCTTGCTGCATCAAACAGAGATTTCCAGACGGCATCGCCTGTTCCAGGTAACAAGCCCTCACCCGTCCTGAGAATCTCGGCGGCTTTTCGCTCAGTATCGCTTGCCGCCGTAGAGTTCTCATCGTATTCCCGCAGATGTGCAAGGACCGTATCAGCTACTGAGTCTTTTGCGGCATCCATCCTGCCGACAAGACCTTTCAGGCGGCCCGCCGACAGGCGCAGTTCCTTGGCCTTGGCCCCAGGATCTGGTTCTGAGAGGGCGAGACTAAGTTCGGTTATTCGTTTCTTCTCCTCCTCTGATAGGGTGGCAAGCGCAACCAGTCGGGTAGAATCACTCAGTGAACTCAGCGACCCCACCAGCTTGCCTACTTCTGTCTCCCCTATGAGATGGGCAAAGGGCGTGCGGTCTACGTTTATTGCGTCAATATCCTGGTCGAGTCTCCTGCTAACCTCAGGAATGACTTTATTGGCAAGATTCTCAACGATGTCTAGGCCATAGGGCAAGTAGGCAACCTCTCCTTCCGACAGGTATGAACGTGCGCAATGTATGTCGAAGACCGCTATTGTGCCCAAGGCATCCGGCGGAACAGCCCCTTTGATCCACTTGACAGATGTAGTTGTGTTTCCGACCTGAACGTCGAACATCGCTTCTGGTATCTTGTTCCTTGCCGTCGAGTCTGTCGCATCTGTAAGGACATCCTCACCCTGATCACGGGCGCGGCATGCTCGCTTCAGGACGCGTGAGTAGCCGGATTTGCCACTTCCATTACCACCGTAGACTATGGTCATGCCTTTTGTCGCAAAGACCAACTCTTGGTCTGGAGCGACTCTATTGACATACTGCAGTCCATACATTCTGCACAGAATGACTGGTGTCGCTCCACCAGACTTCCCTGGTAGATGTTCAGCGGCAAGTGGAACCGGCATGGGATGGGGTGGTTTTAGCAGGCCATGCGTCGCTTGTAGCAGAATATACAACTCGTCATAGTCCTCTTCTGTCAACCCTTCTGGCTTTTCCAGCAGACGGCGAAGAGCATCTTGCTGCCAAAGTGGCAAGTCTTGCTGACTCCATGCAAGAATGTCATTGAGCAATGCCATGCATCCCTCCCAGGCCGATGACACACACAGTGTCTGTGTTCACTCTGAACCACTCGCCTGTGTCGGTCATACAAGCCTCCATTTCAGCACAAATAACCACACTAGAGTCATTCTATGCTTTGATCGTTCCCCCAACTCATTTATCGCTCTGCTCTGCTGGCCATTGACCTTATCAGGCTCGCACAGAGCTCATCAGCTTCTATTCACTGCTTACCGTCCAGTTCCATCAGGTCGCTTATGGCGTGTGGCTTGCTTGCACTGAACATGGGCTGGTCCACTCGCATATACCGCCATATTGCGCGGGTAGCCTTTGAAACGCGTTCACACCAATCTTCCATCGCCTCATCCTTTGCTGTTGTTCCTTCCCATACCCTGCCCTTGGTCTCCATTATCCAATTCACCTCACCGTCCCTTGTCTTCTGTACGACTGCCCAGTCTGGATGGTAGAAGCCTATAGCACCGCTCGGTTTGAGATAATCGACCCGGAACTGTGTTCCGGACTCGCCCTGTTCCGTAGTGCCCAGCGCCGCAAAACGGATTACATCGCTGGCTTTGTCAAGAAACTCGGCAAAGCGCCTCTCATAGTCATTGTAGGTCGCGACATAGTTGAAGATGGTTCGCTTCGCCGTAAACGGTGGCAGATTGCGGCGCCAGCTGAAAGGCTTGGTCTCCGACAGTCTGAAATCGGCCTTGTCAAACTCAATCTCTCGCCGCTCCAGTGTCAGCTCTCCGATTTTCCGAGCCAGATAGTCTGCGATTCCCTCCTGTATCTCGATTCGCGCCAGATGGGACCTGATTAGTTCAGCCTCAAGGTCCACCTTCCTGCCGAAGCACCTTGTTGCCACATAGTCTCGGACTAATGGATACAACTCCGCGAATTTATTCGGCAGCTTTGCTCTTCCCATCACTTTGTTTGTGATCGAACCTAGCAGCACCTGCTGTGTTGGCAGCTCCCCTGCCCAGACATCTACTTGATGTACCTCAGTCTCCGTTGTGGCAAACTCCATCTTCAGCTTGACCCGATATACTTCAGCTAGCTCCTCTTGCTCATATATGGGGGCCAGCTTTGCCACGTCCAGGTCACTGATCTTTCGGATGTCGTGGACAAGATGCGGTTTGGTGATGGGAATCGCGATATCGTAGGCAGACCGCTCCTTTACCGGCTCGATGATGACCGGTTTTGGTGGATCAGTCTTCGTAGACGCGACGCCGACACCCTCAGCTTCGAGTTGTGTTCGCAGGATATTCAGCAGATTTCGGGTGCCGAGCACCTCTAGTGTCTGAGTTCGATCCGGCCCAACCTCTAGCGGCATCAGGCGGAGCCCACGGCCTATGACCTGCTCCGGCAGTATTTCAGCCTTTGCAGTGAATGGCCGCAGGCCCAATACCACCGTCACATTGCGAACATCCCAGCCCTCGCGTAGCATCATCACACTTACGATGACCTTGATCTTATTGGTGTCAATATCTCGGGCGGCTTCGCGCGCTTTCTCAAGGTCAGCCTTGGTGATCTCGCCTGCGGTATCGGTGTGGATTACCAGCACTTCTGACTCTCTGAATCCATGGTCTCTACAGAAATGCCTGCCCAGCACGTCGGCAAATACGTTCTTTTCTGCCATGACAAAGAGGACAGGTTTGGTTCGAAGCCTCTTGTAGACACTCCAGTGGTCTTTCCATCTCGCCACAGCCGCCTGCAGCCAGTATCCATACTTCTGCACCACATTGTCTTTGGTCACATCTTCCGGGTCCTTTTTTGGCTGCTTCGGGTCATCCTCCTTCGTAACGATAAGCGGAGCCTTGACGATACGGTCCTCCACGGCCTGGGCCAGCGGGTAGTCGCACACCGTCCATGGGAAGTACATGCCGTTTTGGTCTTTTGGCGTTGCGGAGAAGTCCAGCCACAGCGCCAGACCCTTGGGAAGTGCGCGATGGATGGCCATCAATGACTGGCTCCATGCCAGGTCCTCATCATGCACGTGGTGGGCTTCGTCATTCAGTACGAGGAGATCTTTCAGCGACTTGATTCGCTCCAGCATCGAACGCTGGCTGGCCGCCAGGTCCTTGTTCGGCTTCTTCCCCAAGAGAGCCTCGACGGCATTGGCGGGAGTCCATTGCTGCTCTCGCGACTCATATAGCTGGTGAATGTTAGTGAGGAATAGGTTGCCCGAGGGGTCCGGCTCCGCCGCGTCATCGCGAAGAATGACCTTCTGTGCAAACGCACCTCGCCACTCCGGCGGGATAAGCGGCAATTCATAGAAGATGCGGTTACTGGCAAAATCCTTCTCCAGCCGTTGGTAGACAATCACGTTCGGGGCAACAATCAGGAAGTTGGTTGGGAGGTCCGAGTCCGGCACCAGTCTCTTATGGAAGTACGACCAGACTATTGCCATCGCCATGACCCAGGTCTTGCCAGAACCTGTTGCCATCTTGAAGGCAAAACGCCGGAGGTCTTCGGGCGGCAAGTCCTGGGCACCTTCCCTGTCCAGTTCAGGTACATACCGGCAGACCTGCCGTGTGCCATCCATCATGGTCTGGAACTCGATGTTCTTGGACAGCAGGTCCTTCTCAAAAATGGTTGCCCATTTTTCTATCAGTTTCTTTGTGTCGCGCTCGCCTACGATTTCAACCAGCCAGACCAGCGTCTCTATGGCTTCTCTCTGGCAGAAATAGTACCGGAACGGGACAGCAAAGTTGGGCACCTCATGGTCTTCGTAAAACCAGTACTCAAACAACCGTCTGCCCACATCCGAGACACCCGGATACCCCTGATCACGCCAGGCATCCACCGCCTCGCGTATCTTCGGTACAAGCATCAGGCGGCTCGGCCGCCGGCTGGATGTATCCTCTCGCCAGCCCGTCGGGGCAGTAGTATCCTTGATGAGATATGATGTGGGCCGGGCCCACGGAATACGTCCCGGTATCTCTGGAAGTTCCTTGTCATAGCTGATGACAGCTCTTGCCATGGCTACTTCACCTCCACGTCGAACACTTGGGATGTGTCATTGCCAAAGATGTCGATTACCTTGACTAGGATGCGATACCTGCCTGGCCTATCGTACATGTGAGTATCCGACGTCAGGGGCAGCTTCCGTTCCTTCCGCGTGCGATATGCCACCCAGCTCTGCATGAATGTATCATTCTGGAAGTCCCAGTCGATCGCCCAGTAGTCGATATAGTCCGACCACTTCTTCACCTTGCTGCGAACTTCATCGGGAATAAGCTCCGTGTTGGGAATGACAAAATCCTTGAGCACAACCTGTGCGGTCAACTTCTTTGGCTTCTCCACCTTCGCCTCAAGATATGCCAACTCGAAGAATCTGACATCACCCTTGGCGGCAGCGTGCTGCTCCATCACCTCGCGCGGGATCTGCAGAAGGCGAAGCTTCACACCCTTCTTTTTTGCCGCCTCGACCATCAGGTCGTATAGGCCCATCTCCCACTCCCAGCCAAGTATGTGCAGCTCCGGTTGCTTGCACTTCACGCACTCATCCAAGGCAACATCTATTTCGGATATGGTCACTGGCGCATCCACCGCACCGATGTGTATCATGGCCTTGCCCTTCTTGCCGTGCAGATGGGCCATCCCAGATACAGGCTGGGCTCCATATAGCTTGAGTATGAAGGCCAAGTATTCGTAGAGAGCCTGTTCGGTAACCGTCTTGCCATTCTTCCCAAACGTTACACCCTGCCAGTACTGGCGTTCGTACTTACCGAGATTCAGCACCTCAAACGGCTTGCAGTTCTCGATGCCGAGCAGCCGTTTGCGGGTGACATGAATCGCCCAACGGCCAAGGTCGCAGCCGATCCATCGCCTTCCAAGCTTTTCAGCCACAGCGAGTGTGGTGCCGGAGCCACAGAAGAAATCGGCTACAAGATCACCTCTTTGGGATGATGCAGCAACAACGCGCTCCAAAAGCGTTTCTGGTTTCTGAGTCTGATAGCCCACCCTCTCGTCAGACATACTGTTAATCAATGGAATCCGCCACACATCTGAGATCTTCTTCTCAGTAGTACCCTCGACGAATGTTGTACCTCCAGTGGTGGGGTCTATGATTCGTGTGATTTTACCATCTATCTTCTTCCGGACTTCCGTCGGTCGTCCAGGCTGTACTCGCGGTTCCATTACCTTGTTGGTAGTATACTTGTCTGACTTAGCGTACTGCAAAATGAAGTCATGTTGCCGGTCCAGAACATTTCCACCGGTTGGAAATTTGTCATAGTACCACCATATGACTTGATTCCGGAATCGCTCCTGGCCAAAAACCTCGTCAAGCAGACACTTTAGGTAGTGCCCGGCATGCCAGTCAACATGTAGATACAACGACCCCGTATCTGACAAGAGATCACGAAGAATACTCAGACGACAAGACATCATGGCTAGGTAGGAATCCATCCCCTGTCCCCATGTGTCTCGGTAAGCCTTTTCTTCGATGGCCGACTGCTCTTTCTCCAACTCGACACCTTTCTCACCGATTTCTGTAGTAAACGAGAAATCTGCCCCCGTTGCGAACGGCGGGTCGATGTAAATCAAGTCTATCTTCCCGGCGAACTTTCCTAGCAGCGAGCCCATAACCAGCAGGTTGTCACCCCAGATGAGTTTGTTCTTCCAGCCTTTTTCGAAGGTATCGCCTTCCTTGCCTTCGTAGACGTCAAAGAGCATCTCGCCTTTGTTTTTCTTAGTCTCGCGGCTGGCCCGACTCTCATTCACCGTCTCTATGACTTGAAACGGCAGGTTTACACGCGGCACTTCTGTGAGGGTGCCATCCTCGTTGTATTTCCCTGGCCAGACAAGCTCAGCCTTTGTTATCTCAACCTTTGCCATATTCGTTGCTTTCCCTGGTATATGTCATTACCCTTTTTGTTCTGGTTCTTTGTCCACCTCGGCCGCGGCCTTCCAGCCGTGGTCGAACGTGAAGTAACGAGCCTTGCCAGCGGGATCCTGGATACGGACAATTCTCGCGTTCTCGCTGTCGCTGGCTCGCTCCACTACGTATAGCCAATACCGATTACCATGCTCCTGGGCAGACTTGAACTGGGTTGCAGAAAGGCCGACCGGCCTATCCTCCAACGTCCCCTTCATGGCCTTGACCTCAAGCCATCGGATTGGCCGCCCGCTGCCATCAGGCTCGGTAAGGTCGAAACCTGGATTGTTCGCCTGCGTCCGCTGGAGCTTTGGCTCCTGTGACATGATAAGCTCAATAGCCTTGTTTTCAAGCGCCATCCGCTCTTCATGCCTGAGCCCGTCAGGGTCTTCTTCCTCTTCATCAGGGTGAGTAGCGACATACGATACGAACGCTCCCCGTTTCCGCGTTGGCACCTCGGTGCTAGGTTTCCCACCACCCGACTTGCTGCTGCCAGTCCCGCGAGCACCCCAAGTTCCTTGTCCTGTTCCTGTTCCCCCTGAGCCGCCCCCACCACCTGTCCCGGCACCTTGGGACTCTTCCTCGCTACCTACAGGACCGGAGGGTGTGCCTATTCCAAGGTCTTCCAGAGCCTCTTCCACAGTAGTCCCACCGTCGGAAGCCTCTACCTTCGGTTCTTCTTCATCCTTGATGCCCAACCGTTCCTTCAGTTCTGCCTCACTTGTAACGCCAAGCTTCTTGAGCAGGTCAAGCACCCCGGGTTCAATGCCAGCTTCCTGTGCTAGTGTCTCTACTGCCGACGGCTTAAAGTGAATCTTGGAAAGCAGGAAGGGGTCGGGCTTCCAGTCGAGGGAGTCGAAGAGCACAAACTCAGGACACTTCAGCTCACCGTTTGCATCGGGCACCCATCTGGCTTTGTTCAGTTTGCGGACAAAAGCGGCGTCAAACGTGGCACGATAAGCCCCGTAGTGTGTCCACGTGTACTCGCCCGTGAAAACAGCCTTACCACGTCGATCCTCTAGATTGGTGAGCTCTTCCCACAACAGACTCGCTCTTGTTGGTCGTTCTTCAACTGACAGAGATGGAAACATCTCCAGCAAACTGCTGAGCCCGACAAGCGTTTGGTCCGTAACTCGGTCATTTTGCCCTGATGTCTCCTCGTGCCCGGCGCGTTTACGCAGTTCGCGACACTCCTCCCAGGAAAGGGAACTGTCGTCCTCCGGTCTCAGATACCGGACGGCACCGCACGTCTCCAGCAGTTCACGCATGTCCTCCCCACGAAGACAGGAATATGAGTCATCGACAAGCAGCACATCGGAGACTCCATCAAAGAGCTTCTTAAGACGCTCACTGGCCAAGTAGAGTCCACCAGGCGGCGAGATATACTTCCGCCTACTCCCGGCATCGACTACCATGACAAAGCTGGATTCGCGCAGAGCGGTGACAAGTTTCTCCCGCTGCACTTTCGAATCAGTCGCGAATGCCTTGAGAATACGGTTAATGTCAGCCTCATAGTCCTGATCACTTACATCAATAGCCTCCTCCTCGCTGGTATACTTGGGTAGCACATTCCTGACGACGTCATCTACTGGGTCTGGCTCAGTGAGACCAATTGATTGAAGAAATGTCCGAGCCTCATCAGTCGAACAAACGAAGCGCCGTACAGTGGGAAAGCCCGTTCTGACTGCGCCCGGCAGAAAAGCTTGTGACTGACCATTCTGTCTTACCGTGACATGATTGCCATCCTCCAGCCGAATGAGAGGCACATTGTCCAATCGCCGAATCAGTGCTGGTTGCCTCCCGAGAAACTCATACAGGCTGAGAATCCAGTGATCTGACTGAGCTTCAAGAAATGCCCTTTCGAGTTTGGGCAAGATCGTTTCCGGCGTGATTTCCGCAATGTCCAACTCGTGCATAAGATATTGGCGAAGTTCAGGTGTGCGGTCCTGTGTGATGTCACTGGTAAGCCAGCCAAGCTGTGTATCAGCGGCAAATATCTGAGCGAGCTGTTCAGAGCTGATGAGTTCACGCAACTCCTGCGTCCGGGCCAATTTGGCCGAGCTGGCGGATATATGCCCACTTCCGTAGCATGGCAGGAGTTGTTCATTCGCAAGTGCAGTGCGTGCTCCCTCAAAGAGTGGTGCGAACATGGCATCTGCGCCAAATTTCTCGCGCGCAAGAGGTAAGCAACTCAAGGCGTTGGTGTCAAGATACCCCAACTCTCGTAACGACGTGAGTGAATCCCCAAGCAGCCCGGCGGTCTCACTAACCAGACGCCGATTCCATTCATCAGCCTGTGGAATGTTGTCTCTACTGGGCGTCGTACGATATGGTCCCTGCACAAGGAACCCAAGACCAGTAGATACTACCGTGGGGAAGAACACCACCAGCTTGGAGTCGGAAACTCGTTCTATCGATTCTTTCTGTGTCCCCTCGTCTTGCGCCAAGGCAAAGGCAAGTTCAGCATATCCTGCGTCTCTACCTTCGCTGGTCTTTACCTGGCGAGAGAAGATGAGCCAAGTCTCGTCCCTAGGCTCGTCACCTGAGTCTTGACCGACCAGTACCACCTTGCGAGCGTTATCCGCAAGCACGCCGGCTTTGCTGCGAAGATATGTACCTGACCCACCACCTTCGACCAACCAGGTGATCTCATCGGTCTCTCTCAAAAACAGCAATGTCCGAGCACCGAGCTTCTGCAAGCCATTGGCGATATCGTCAAAAGCTCTGGCGTCGTCTTCTCTGAAGGGGAACACAAACACCGTTTCGTCTGCCTGAAGCTTAGTCGGTTTTATGGCTCTGGGCCAGACGTATGAGTCAATGGCGAAATGCTCATCGCCCGAATGAATCTCGGGACAGTCCGTGAAAGCATATACCGCCTTGAATCCGATACCAAACCGGCCAATTGCGGTCAGCGCCTGTTCCTTTGTGCCCTCGCCTATGCCGCAGATGCCTCTGACATCCTCTTCCGTGAAGAGCGCCCCGAAATGTGATACGCGAAGCTCGCTTTCCGAGAGTGTGAAGGAGATAGACCTTTTCTGCCATGTCGGCCCGCGACGCCTGAGCGCATCCTCAGCATTTTGCAGCAACTCAAAAATGAAGTGCGTCCTATCGGCATAGCGGTCTGAAAGCAGCAACTTGCCAATGCGGTTGATCTCCGTGCCGTAGCGTTTCTCATTCTGAGCCCTGATAGACCTATAGTCGCATGCCATGGCTATTCCTCGAACCTCTCAACGACCCGTTCCATTGCGCATATGCTTCGAAGATCACACTCCTTACATATCTTGCGCTCGGGCACCTGCTGAATACGGTAATCACCTGCCTGTATCTTGGCGACCACGGCATCAAAACGGTGGGCCGCAGCTTGTACTCTCTCTGGTCTGTAGGGCATCTCCATCAGGGCCTCTGCCTTGCTGGGCTCTGCCGTCCAATAGAGCAGCAGTCGCTCAGGGCGTTTCCCATGCCGTTGCTCCAGTATGTGCGCGTACGTGCAGAGTTGATCCTCGTATGTCTCCAGCAGCCGCCGAACGCTGGTGCGCTCTGACGTTTTGAAGTCAAGTAGTTCGAGCTTGCCATCGTTGCCCAGAAGTAGATCAACCTTGCCTGCAAGTATATAGCCTTCCTTCTCAAGAGATACATCGACCTCTGTCTGCACTATCCGTCCCATTTCCTCCTGGTTCTGATTGAAGTAGTTCATGACCTGCGTGAAGGCAGCGGCCCGTGCCGTTTCACCGATTGGCCGCACGTCGCTCAGGCAAAGGAATTGGAAAGTCCTGTCGAACAGCTGCCTGATGCGGTCCTCATTCAGCGTAGATATCTTGCCATCTAGAGCAACGCGGTGAATCTCCTCGATAGTCTGATGCACCAGTAATCCAAAGAAAATCACTGCCGACCGAGATGGCGTGAAGTCGTATTCACGGAAGAACTGATACTGGCGAGGGCAGGTCTCGTAGACCTTTAAGTCCCCGGTGAAACTATAAGTTCGCTTCGTAGGCATCCGTTCATGAAGCTGGAATCTCTGGGCGGCCAGCAGCTCCTTCTCGACGTAAGGCCACTGGGGCAGGCCCTGCCAGATTGGTGCAAAGTAGTCCTTTGGCGGCTCGTGAGCTGCGAGAACTAGGATCTTCTGTGGACGCGAGAAAGCTACGTAGTGCAGCCGCATGCGGTCAAAATGGGTGATTCTATCAGATGGCTCAAAAGGTCTTCTATGATAGAAAGCCCCGAGGTGCCGGTCGATTTGCTTCGGGCTGGACAATTGGGAGCTCAGGCTTCCGACGATAACGACAGGGAACTCGAGCCCTTTGGCCTGATGGATTGTCATTATCTGCACATAGCCCTTCGGAAAGGGTTGATCAGGGTCCTCGTATTCGTTGATGCCCCCGTCAAACAGCAGACGCAGGAAGCTGTTGAAAAGATGCCGGCGCAGATATCCGCGATTGCGATAAGTTACAACAGTGTAATGATAGTAGGCTTGGAAGAGATTCAACAACTGAGAGAAGATCGCAAGGCATCTGGCAACATTCTCATTTGTTACTGCACGCACAAAGGGATCGAGGGCAAGCAGTCTGTAAAAATAGTCGGCAGGTCGCACATCGAGCGATTGCCCTTCCTGAAGTCCCTCGATCTCGCCTGCCCATACCTGCAGAGCAGTGGCCAATGGATGAGGTGGCCCAAATCTGCGCGCAACTTCCACAATGCCCTTGTCAACGTAATCAGCCAACTCGGCCACTGCGCCCCTTGCGGTGCCTCGTCCCGTCGTATGCCAGCCAAATATTATGGCAAAGCAGGCTACCATGGTACTTATCTCTTCATTCTCAAAGTACGCACGAGCGCGAGGGCAATACGCAGGGATACCTCGCGCCTGCAGTGCCGTGATATAGGGCCCACTGTGGTTTTCCCGCACACTGTGCAGGAGTAGTGCTACCTGGCTATAGTCCTCGATGACCGATTCTCGCTTCAGAAAGTCGACCATCTCCGCAAAGCGTGAGGCCTCATCGTCCGGGCCTCGGCCCCAGATGCTGACCACCGCCGGATAGTCAGGGTGGTTCGTATCAGGATCGGCTTGGATAGTCTTGTTAAAGCGGAACGGGGTGCCGCCATCGTTGGACCAATCTGCGGATGCCATCCATTTGTCGTAGCGTTCGACAATAGCACGATGGGAGCGGTAGTTGGTTGTCAGCTGCATCACGGGACAGCCCTGAAACCTGGAGGGAAACTCAAGTATGTTCCGGACCGTCGCGCCCCTGAACCGATAAAGACTCTGGTCTTCATCACCCACAACACACAGGTTGCCAGTGTCCTGTGTCAGAGCAATCAGGACCTGCTCCTGAACGTAGTTGGTATCTTGATACTCATCAACGAGGACATACCGAATGTCGTTCGATATGACCCGCCGAGTTTCCGGGTCTTCAAGAAGCCCGTGGACTACGCTCTGCAGGTGTGCGAAGTCAACGCGGTTATTCTCAGCAAGGGCTGATTCATACGCTCGGTAGGCGCCAGCCAACTTCTTCAAGAAAGTCTCTTTGGAGGCGTCCAGGGCGTCTGCAGACACAAGCTCTTCGGTGATTTTGTCGAGGTAGTCTCTGACTCCCTCAATGGCAGTCCACCTGGTCTTCCAGCGGCCGAGGTACAGCCCACCCTCCTCGGGACCGATGATATCGTCAACATGGTCAAAGATGAAGAGCAGTTGCGTCAAATCGTCAAGGGTCTCGTAGTTGTTGCCCAGGTGAGTCCTGTGCCGGTGTTGCATAACAATACGGTTACAAAGACCGTGGATGGTGGACACACGCAGCTCGGACAAATCCCCACGGTATCCCATCTTGCAGGCGGCTGCAGAAACTCGATCTCGCATCTCAAACGCGGCCTTCTCAGTGAAGGTGCATAGGATTATCTCCTTTGCCCTTGCTTTGCCTAACAGCAGAAGGTTCATCGTCCGGAGAACGATACTGTATGTCTTTCCTGAGCCGGGTCCAGCGACGACCAACAGAGGTCCATCAGCATGAGCTATAATCGCCTTCTGGTCATCGCTCAGGTCTGGATAGCAGCGCAAAATCTCAGGTGATATTCTCACAACAATCCCGCCTTGCGAAAACTGTATGAGTCATCTCGTGAGACAATAAGGTGATCAATGATACGAAGATGCACAGTTTCCGCCGCCATGACTATTGCCCGGGTGAGCGTCCTGTCCTGCTCACTTGGCTGTACCTGGCCGTTGGGATGGTTGTGCGCAAGGACCAGTGCTGCTGCGTTTCGTCTGAGAGCCGACTCGATGACGCGTCTGGGGTACACAGCCGCCCGATCAATGGTTCCCTCTTCAAGACGCTCTACTCCGTCGCGAAGCAGACGCCAGCCTGAGTCGAGATACCCCACCTCAAACACCTCGCTGGGCAACGCCCCAATACGCATACGCCAGTGAGCGATCAGCCGTTCCGGGTCTGATAGTGAATCGCCTCCCTCCGCCGATTGTTGAAGGTACAGGGTCGCTGCCGCACGAATGACCTTTAGCGCGACCGGCGTGACCGCACCAATGCCAGCTATCTTGGCCAGTTCATCCACCTCCGCGTCAAGGATGCCTCGCAGACTGCCAAACCTGGCAATCAAGGCTTTCGCCGGTTGTTTGACATCCGACCTAGGAATCGCCAGAGTGAGGAGTAATTCCACAACCTCATGGTCAGCAAATCCATCAAACCCCGCCTTCTGAAAGCGATCACGTAGCCTCTGACGATGGCCAAGATAGTGCGGGTTTTCTCCACTCTCCATCTCTATCACTCCAATACGAGACTCGCAACACTACCGACAACCAAGACCTCCCAGAGCATGCGATATGTGTGATTCCAGCCACGAAAGGAACTTGCTCTAGAGCCATCATATGCGACTTCATATGCCATCCGTTCAGCACCTCATGATTTCCTTGACATCTACCCAATGATACCAGCCTCGCGCATACATATCGCTGCTCCCGTCACGCCATCCAAAGCCAGAACATACCACGGTAAGTATATGATAATGGCTTTGGATTTCAAGCAAATTGCATGATGGCTGACGGTACGTACGCGTACCGAGCTTTGCTGCAATCAGAAGCATTCCTGGTCAGTACCCATGCCAGACAAGTGTGTTCTCCTTATCCTTGCCGTATGCAGCACTGTAGGCCTCAGCCACTTTGGTGGCCGATGGCGCCAGATAGACGGATGTTGTCTTCAGGCTCCTGTGCCCAACCTGTTTCTGGACTATCGGCAACGGTACCCCCCTGTCGACAACATAGTGCATGATATGGCTGTGGCGTAGTGAATGCACGGTATACATCTTGAGTTGTCGCCCCCTATTATCACACCCATAGACTCTCTGCAGACCTGACTTGACTACATATCCCCGAAATATCTGCCTGATCCTGTTCTCGGAATACCTAGTATTCCAGCGCGTTCCGGGGTGGAAAAGGTAGGCTTCCGGCTTGAGTATGCGGCCGTCGCCAGTTGAGACTACATCCTTCTGCTTGAGCATGACCAGCAACTCGTCCATCAAGCTTCTGGGCAGGTAGCTTATCCTGGCATGCTTGGTCTTTGTGTTTGCTGCCGGCAAATACACTGTACTCCTGCCAACATCCAGGTGCATCACCTGGATCCGTACGAACTCCCCTACCCTGCAGCCGAGCTCATAGATGACTTGGAACATCAGCTTATGCGTAGGGTCGTCGATAGATGCAAAAAACTGCCTTAATTCCTCGATGGTGAGGTATCTGATAATCTCGCCGAAGCTCTCGTATTTCCGCTTAGTTGTTGCCACTGCCACTTTCATGCCAAATGTGAAATCTCACTTCTTTATTAACCTTTACCCCGCGCCCTCCAGAAGCGCAAGAGCAAACCGAAAGATTTATATACTTGTGAGTCTTATGGGATACTGAAGGCTTACAGATGAGCCATCCAGGGACCAGTGCGATGACCTGTCCAGCTACCTGCTACAACGCTTGTTCAGGAACAATCGCTCTTTGTCAATGCGATGACACATCGACAACACGCCTGTGAAAACCGCTGTTTCCGCCCGGAATACCCCAATTCCAGCTTGAATGGCAGAACATGGACTCTTTCTTCTTAGCTTCAGCTAGCTCTCCCGCTTCAAACACTCGGGTTGGCGCAGCGTGACCTCAGCCATATCTGAATCAACTGCATACTCCCCTGTTGCAGCTCGCACCACATCGCTCCGTTTCCCATCACCCCGTCGTGCAGACACGCACCGCCGAGCTCTTCCTGCACTGATGCCTGTTTCATATAGCCGGCCTTGGTCAAGGTCTGCATCTGGAACGCTCCCATAAATGGTCGCTTGGGCAGCGCCTTGCCCGCGGCCTTGTTACACCAGGCATCAGCAGAAAGGTTTATTAACCACCATCTACTAGTACGATCGTACTGATTGGTCATTACCAATCGATACGGGAACAACCGGAATACCATGACAAAACCCGAAACCGTCTTCAAGATAGGCGCCGTCAGGGCATCGGTGTTCAGGAACATCATCTCCAAGGCCGGCAGGTCCATCCCGCTGCCAAAGGTCGTTGTTGAGGTCAGGTACAAGGACAATTCAGGCAACTGGCAAAGTACAAACAGCCTGAGCATCAATGACCTGCCCAAAGCGATCCTGGCACTTCAGAAGGCATACGAATACCTGATGGAGCACAAGGAGAAGCCGCCTCCTGACACAGAGCCAGACGCCCCTGATTTGTACGAATAGTCCACATCTATACGCACCCAGAACATCAATTCACCCAGATGGAACTCTGTTTGTTCCATCGCATTTTCGAAAGGAGACTCATATGGCATGGCGACCGACACGATTCTTGATCTCAGGCCTGTTGGACAACACAGTCCCAGGCAAGGTGACCGGATGGATGCTCTTTGCAGGGCTTCCCTCCAAGGTGACCGTAAATCTCAAGGGAGACTTCCACCGCGATATCCGCGGCGCAAGCATCCATTTCACGGGTAATGGTAATAAAGATGACCCTGATGCCGAAAGCTACATGAGAGGCTTTGCGACGATGCAGACAGGTACTGCGGGCGACATCACGGCAGGCAAGCCTCCGCAGGACTACGTTGATTACCCCTACGTCGAGATCTATGGCGACGCCAATGGCCGGATAGTGCTCGAGCTGGAGCCGTCGCAGGTTGAAGTTATTGGCACACCCATCCCGGCCTGCGAATCGGACCCGATCCTGCGCGAAGAGCGCCAGGCCCAGATGGCCGAATATCTTGGCCAGATAGCCGAAGGGCTCAAGCTGCCAAGACACCGCGCTATCTGCGTCAGCTCGGATGGCCAGATCACTTCTGCCGGCAAGGATGCAGAGGACAAGGCCACAGACCTCATGACGGAGGAAATCCGCAGCCAGCTGCCTCCCCTGGGCTCACAGGATGGCAAAGGCGGCCAGGCAGTGGCATACGTGAAGTTCTTCACACCGGATAGCTCCTGGACATGGTATGTCCTTGAATTCGATGGAGAAGATAGCTTCTTCGGCCTTGTCCAGGGCCTTGAGAAGGAACTCGGCTACTTCAGCCTCTCAGAGCTCCAAGGTCTGCGAGGCCCGTGGGGCCTGCCCATCGAGCGAGACCTTCACTGGAAACCCACAACCCTTGAGAAGATAGCCACAGAGCTCTTCAGCGTATAACTCCACAATCGACCCCCCTGCCGCCGTTCTGCCATTCCCACGTCTGTGACTCCTGTCAGTCCCTGAAAGCGAGGTGATTCTATGAGTGTATGTTAGTCCGTACGTTCGCATTTATTCAGAGTCCGAAGTAAGCCTCATGCGCATCGCACGGGGCGTTTTTATGCGCAGATCACAATTGATTGTAACGAAAGGACCTTACCATGAAAGTTGAGATATTCAGACTTACCGGAACCCCAGTGACCGTCGATATCCCAGACAACGGAACCGTCCGCACCGTCTTTGCCACTCCCGAGAGCGGCAAGGTCATCGGCAAGGATGGCTCTCTTATAGAGGCAGCAGAACGCACCTACGGGAGCATCTCTGCTCTTGGCAACCTCCGCGTCAACGGCTTTCCCGCAACGCTCGACACACCCGTTACATCCGGCGCAACCATCCTGATCATTCCGAAGGTCGAAGGCGGGATGTAACCAGGAGCGTTACCTGACGTTTCGCTGAACATAAGGGTCGGCTCGCGACTGAAAGGTCTAGGCCGGCCCTTTCTTTTTCAAGAAAGGAGCAAACCTATGCAAGCAGAGAAAGCCATTCCTGCCATCACGATAGAGTCATGGTCCACCATGGCCCTGCCTCAGGATGAGCTAAGGAACACACTGCTCTACCTTGCCTACAAGGTGGACAAACCCGTATCCTTCCGCTGGTACAGCCAGGATGAAGGGTACTCGCCGGACTCTGTCAGCGTCCGCGTATATGTAGGCGACGAATCGTCCGAAAAGCAGTTTGACACACAGACCCTGGTCATAGGTGTCTCAATCCACACACTCGATGACAAGCAGGTTCCCTGGGTAGCCGATGTCGATGTAGACGAGAAGCACACCATCTACTCGGATAACCAGGTTGTTCTGGCCTATATCGACCACAACAGAATCATCATCCCGATTGAGCTTACGGCTGTCGACAACGGAACCGCCAGAGCCTCGCTGGCATACGTCATGGAGAAGGCCATCGACCTCCTGGACTTCAAGGCGGATGATACCCTGCCAGTCGAGAGGGACCAGGTGGCTCAGGGCTTCTGCAAGGCCTTCAAGAAGGGCGTGCAGCAGCGCATCTACGACCACAAGCATGAACTGGATTCCCTGCGTGGCGCTGCCGAGCAGGCCTATCAGACCATAGTCAGCTACCACAGGCGAAAGCCCATCCTTGAGAAGGAGCTTGGGTACCTCGAGAAACTCGCAGAGTCGCCTGACCCGATGCTCTTCCGCAGGCAGGCCAAGCTGCTGGTGGATCTGCAGAAGACGGGTCTCTATACGAGCATCACCCCAGAGGATAGTGGCTTCATCAAGGCGGTCACGGGCCCAGTCTCGATAGATTACCAGGGGTATGAATTTGCCCTGGGTTGTTATGCGCTCACCATCGACAACGCCTGCGAGGTCAGGATAGAGGCCCTTGATGAGCACCCTGATGCAAGCTTCCCACACCCACATGTAGCCGAAGATGGCTATCCATGTCTTGGCAACATATCGGCCACCCTGCCATCGCTCTTGGCCTCTATGCATATAGCAGAGGCCCTGCAGCTGATATATGAGTTCCTCTCATCCTACAGTCCGGATACCGGGCCGTACGAGAGGATATCGCGCTTTGATCCGACAGGCAGATTCGTCGATGAAGATGACAACCCGTGCGAGGACTGCCCTGAGAGCTGCAGCCCGTTCTGCGTGGGAAGCTGCGGCAGCAACGAAGGCCAATACGAGACAAGCGATTGCAGCGAGTACAGGACGCACTATTGCTACACGGAGTGCGATCATCAGCAGATATGCCAGCTCTCACCATGCGATGATTGTGATGATGAAGGCACTGACGAGTGCTACCTGAACTGCCAGTATAACCGCTTCTGGGAGCTGAAGGACCCCTGTGATAGCAACTGCCAGTTCCAGGAATGCACCCCTGAATGCCCCTACCACGAGAAACATCAATCTGTTAAGGAAAAAACAGATGCAGCCAGAAAGTAAAGACAAGTCGTCTCAGGATACAAAGAAACCCCTCAGGAAGGCTCCGCCGGCATGGCCAAGGGGTCTGACATTCTCTGACCGAAAGCAGGTAGCCATCTCCATAGCCACAGACCTGGCGGTGATGCTTTCACAGAAGGCGTTTGGTCAGTTGTTCGGCTGGGCCTGCTCGACCAGTCGCGAGATAAGCTGCCTGGGCGCGATCAGGCGACATGGGAACCTCTTCATAGTCGAAGAGTTCTACCTGGTCAAGCAGAGTGGTTCTGCCGCAGCGACAGAGTTGGACCAGGAGGCCATAGCCAAGCTCATGGAAGAACTCCTTGCAGCCGGCAAGCAGGAGCAGCTTGGCAGCATCAAGTGCTGGGCACACAGCCATCCAGGTATGGGTGTGTTCTGGTCTGCGACAGACGAAGAAACCTGCAACCTGCTGGTAAGCGACTACCTGGTCAGCATAGTGGTAAGTGACGGCTTTGCGGTCAAGTGCCGGATAGATACCACCCAGCCGGTACCCATGACCATTGACAACGTGCCGGTCCTCTATGACCTGCCGCAGGACCAGGAACTGAAGGGCAAGTATGCCGAAGAGGTCAAGGCGGTGGTATCGGAAAGGAGCTTCTTCGACCTGTCCGAGCCCGACAAGGGGCCTTGTCAGGCGACCGGCGACCAGTCGGCAGCACCCAACGGCTTTGGGCCATCATACTATTGCGAGCTCTGCGGGATGCACCACGGCGAGTATGAGTGCCCGCTGGACGACCAGTCGATCATGCAGGAGCTCTACGAAGAAGGCTGCTGGGGCTATTAGGAGATAACACCATGGAAAACACACAGAACAGATACATGCGTCAGATGGACATCGTCCCGCCCGAGAAGCTGGTCTTCCCCATAACAGTGATAGGTGCAGGCGCCATCGGGTCGGCAACTGTCCTTAACCTGGCCAAGATGGGCTGCTCGAATATCATCGTTTGGGATGATGATATCCTGGGCGAGCACAACATCCCCAACCAGATATGCAATCCCTCCAGCGTAGGCAGACTCAAGGTTGAGGCCCTCGCAGAGCTGGTGCTGGAGCTGACAGAGACAATCATAGCCCAGGACTTCCGAAGGTATGGCGGCCAGATGCTCGAAGGAGTCGTTGTTGTCGCAGTGGATAACATGTCGACTAGACAGGCTGTCTGGAAAAGGGTCAGAGGTTCACACAAGGTGCCACTCCTGATAGATGCAAGGATGGGCGCGGAGTTCGCAAGGCTCTATTCCATCCAACCGGACCTGCCGGATGATGGAGAGTTCTATCAGGAGAACCTCTACGGCAATGACGAGGCAGAAAGGCTCCCATGCTCAGCAAGGTCGATCATCTACTGTCCTGCCGTGATTGGGGGATTAGTCGCCCTGCAGGTAAAGCGATATGCGACCAACCAGCCGACCAGGCGAGAGATACTTTTTGACCTGGCCAACCTGCAGCTTATCGCCTGATAAAGGGAGGGCCGCGGCAACGGCCCTCCCATATCCATCGTCATCTGCCAACACATCCATCTGCTTATTCTATGTTTGACTGCCACAAGCTTTATATACCTTCAAAACGTTATCATTCTAAAATGACATCACAAAAAGACATGCAAAACACCCTTGAAAAGAGTCTTCATACTCTTGAAGAGATCTGCGAGAACACAAGGGCAATCAGGCGCGTTGTCAACAGGATACTCGACTATCTGCACGAGCACGAACCTGTGTCCAGAGATGACGAACATATCCCAGACGAGATAAGGTGGGAAGACCTGGACAACAATGACGACATGTTTCTGTAGACCGAAAGGCTTTTATAGTTGCATGGCCTTTCGTTCTTATGAAAGAGATAGATTCAAAGGCTGGGGCGGTGCTCGAGAATCTCAGGGGCTCGCTTGAAAGGATGAAGACACTTGCAGCCTGGCAAGAATTGAAGCAGTCCGAGGCCAAGCCTGGCGACCAGCCATCCTTCGTCATGTACGACCCGACCGAGACGGACTTCAGGAATGAACACTCGTTCTTTGTTGCGAACCTCGCGGAACTACGCTTCATGGCCTTGGAGGAAACCGCTGGAAAGAGCACTAAACGGGACACAAGAATCGCCACTGAACTAAACAGACTTGAGCAGCAGCTGCACGCCCTGAGGCTGTCTACCCACATGGACTGGCGCACGTAGGTGCCATCCGACGTAGCATGGGATGGTTCGATTTCTTGTGGAGAAGGAAGAAGCGTCGCGGGAAGACCAGTGGACACAGCATTGGCCGTAGTGCCACTCAGAAGCGGCTAGAAGCGCACATAGTATCGTTGCAGTCCCAGGTGCAGACCATCAATACAGTTTTGCAGCAGCACTCCGCGACCCTGTTTGAACACAGAGGCATTCTCGATGACCACTCCGGCAGATTTCTGAAGCTTGAACAGCTGGTCGAGCGACCAGTCGCCCGGTTGCCACCATCGGACCCTAGCCCGAAACCTCCAGGCGATATATCTGCGACTCGATTATCTAGCCAAAAATGCAATATCGAGAGCTTCTCGCCTCAGGAAAAGCGAATCCTGCAGGTCTTCTTCCAGAATCCGGAAATGCACCTTTCATACATCGACATCGGGCGGGCCCTGGGCAAATCGCCCAACACCATCAAAAACCAAGTCCACCAAATCAGAATCAAGGCCGACCTCTTCGACAAGACCATCGATGCGGCAAGCCGCAATCGCTTCAGGCTCAAGGAAGGCATCAGGCTTGAGAAGTATCTGAACATGGGCTAGCCGACCAGTCTGGGTCAGTCGACCTGTCCGACGGACTGGTCGATCGGACGTGCCTCGCTGCTATCGCGTCAATTCACCCAAACCGCATGGACCATACCATGTCCAGAACCTGCGGGTCGAAGGTAAGCTGTATGCGGTTCGTGTATGTGCGCGCGACTTTCGTCGAGACAAGAAGTATGAGGCCGAGGCTCTGTAGATACGAGAGATTTGAGTAGAAATGCACATAGCTGAACGGTTCCTCGTTGAGCCTTGTGCTCAGTCGGCAGTACGCGTCGTAGACGCTCTTAACGTATCCATCGTGCTCTGCCATCGCGGATTTCAGGATTATCAGGTTTCTGTCATTGAGGTCTCTGATTATGTCGACGACGATATCCCGCCTAGCATTCTCAAAGTGTTCTTTCAGGGAGGTATGCGGCTCGGTCGCCCAGCAGTACAGCGTCTTTATCGCCACCCGAACGTCTGAATTGGTGTTCTTGACGGTCATCGCCGCGATCTCGTTGATGATACCCGCTGGGACTGACCGCAGGCCCCGTTTGGCCCGGTCTGCGAGTATCTGCTGGAGCTCCACGGCATCATAGTTCCTGAAGTGCACGACGGCAGGCTGCAGGGTGCTCTGAGTGCTTTGGTCCAGAGACTGGTAGAACTTCGGATTATTGCTCAGAAGCACGAGCATGTAGTTATTCGGTGAACGGCTTAACAGGTACAGGATATCCTTGTTCTTGTCTCTGTCACTCATCAGGTCTATCTCATCGAGGATGAAGACGAGCCTTCCCCTGTGCAGGTCTGTAAAACGGCTCCACAGTTCCTTCAGACTCACGCCCCGCGGCCGCACCCCAAGCACCGATGCCAAGACGCTAAAGCTCGTATTCGACTGACGGCAGTTGGCGTAGGCAAAGTCCAAACCACCCCTGCCGCCAAGGAGGTTCATGAGGTATCTTGCCATGAGGCTCTTTCCAGAGCCGCGGCACCCGAGGATAAGGACGTTGTTGGCTATGCCCGTGTGGCGGTACCTCAGAAGGGCATCAATCACGGGTTTTGCCTCTTCTCTCATCAGGGGTTTGGGGGGAATGTGGTTGAAGTCAAAGACCCTGAAGTCTCGGACTTGAGAGGTATTGCGCGCGAGGTGCTGCTGCTTCTCGATAAGATAGTCTTCGATATCCATTGTGACGCGTTAACCGTACTGGACATGTAAAGCGCAGCGGGTTTATAAACCTTGCGCAGGACTTGGAGGGTCTCCTCCGGTCGCAGAAATGCCAACGCAGGGGCGGAATGATGTACCAGCATTACCCATTGTATGGCAATAACTTAGAATCATGTTACACCCGCAAGTGGGTAGGAACATGAAAGTGTAACTTGATTGAATGTGTTAGGGGTTGAAGGTGAGGAGGTAGAGATAGGGTTGTTTGGTGGAAGGGTGGGTTTGGTGATTTGTGGATGAGGGTTGGAGTATGGCGTTTCACTGGAGAAGCAGGTCTGCTGTCTAGGGATAGTATATGGGGATAGGACTATGGAGAGTTGATAGCCGTAAGGTATTTATACATGTGGCTCTTGTTATAAGGATGAACCATTATTCTGACCACAGGTGCTATCGGGGAGGCTTTCGCAGCTACGGTGAGGAGCAGATAGCCAGGTGCCTTGGGCGGCACGGGATTGAGTATTACTATGAGTATCCGCTGGCCATAGTGGAAGGTGGCAAGGTGCGGATATACTACCCGGACTTCACGCTGCCGGAGTACGGCCTGATAGTGGAATACTTCGGAGTAAGTGGCGATCCGGATTACGACAGGAGGACTCGCCACAAGCTCGAGGCATACCGCAGCGCGGGTATCGATGGCGTGTTCCTATTCCCCGACGCGTTCGAGGGCGACTGGCCCTCAAGGATTCTGAACAAGATCGAGGGTACATTAGTGGAGAGGCTCGAGCGGTTACAGCATCGGGAAAGCAGGCGAACCGGCAGCTACGCTAGACGATGAGTGGGGCAAGATAGACCTGGGTTTATGCGTAGTGCCAAGGGCGACGATCATCAGTGGCCTGAGTTTGCTGCCACCGGGTAATGGTACGAAAAGTACTTAAAGGCTAGTTACGTTGCTTGTATAATGAAGCTTGAGCATGAGATAGTTGGGACCAGGCTAGCTCATCTAGCTATAGTTCAGCGTTACATAGTCTAATCTTTCTGACGCGTAAAGCGCACTCTCTCTGTCAAAGCTGTCCAGTTGCACAGCCTATGAGTAAAGTGCGCTAAGACCCTTGGGGGTCAGACGAAGCATGCCGATCCTGGCGCTGCCTGTACTCACAGGGTACTGGTCGGCCAGGGAGTCATCAATCAGCTGCATCTTGAGTTTCTGCCCCTGACGAGCCGAAAGGCCCAGCCGCTTGTACCGGGCTGCTATGCCGCTGTCGGGATGGTCCCTGATATCTTCAAGGAATCTTCTTACAGAGATTCTGGCAGCTGTCTGAACCTGAACCTCGCTGGTGCTACCGGAAAGTGCAAGGTCGTTACATTCCATAGCCGCTGCAGTATTGGCAGTGACAGACTGGGTAATACTACACATGCGTTCGGCGAGCATTGCGTCTGTAAGTGCGCCCTTGTGAATCGCGAACTCGGGCACCCTTATGACAAAAGGCCCGGCAATTCGGCCTTGCAGTTTGACCACGGCCTCTCCTACCTCAAGGCTGCCCAGCAGGTCCTTCTCCTTGTCAAGAAGGAGGCACTGGGCCATAGCGTTGATATCGGTGCGATGTTTGAGGTTCATGCAAATGGTACAGTAGGTGTTGCCCAAGGCAGGAAGGGATATCTTGCTGGGGTGCTGGTCTAGAAGTACCAGAGCTTCTCCAAACTCTCGAACCTCTCGGAAAATGATCTCCATGACAGACTGCCCCCCTATAAGGCTTCGGCGCTCGTCAGAAAGGACATGGTGGGCCTCCTCTATAAGCACCGCGTGTTTGAAGCTCTCGCGTTTTGGCTGGGCCATACGAGTGTGATGCAACCATAACAGAAGTGCCTGCACAAAGAAGACTTTGTCAGATTGCGTAAGGGCGTCAAGTTCGAGAACGACGCGGCTCTCTACTATGTGGGTCAGGCTCCTGTTATTGTTAGTGTTGAGTAAAGAGTCCATCTCGCCAAAACACATGGCCGAAAGCGCTCTCAGCGTCGAGGACAGCCACCCCGCCTCGCGCCCCCTGACATCCATGTCCCTTGCCTTGCGAAGGACGTCTTTGAAGGTCGGCCACGTCTGGACAGTTCCATCGTACACACCCGCCTCCTTGTATACTGCATCAACAGTCTGCTGCAGGAGGAAAAGCACCCCATTGCCAAGGCAGTAGGAGTGAGCGATCACCTCGTTGAGCTTCTTGAGCCAGGTCTTGGGATTCGTGCCGGCAGGTGGGATGAGAGGGTTGAATCTGAGCGGGGCAACATCCCGCCCTATCGTATAGATCTCGATGTCTGCAAATTCTGGAAGTGACAGGAGGTCTCTGTAGTTCCTCTTCCAGTCAAAGACGAGAAACGGCTTGCCCTTCCTTCGCAGTTCTCTAAGCAGAACGAATCCCACATTGGTCTTGCCTGCCCCTGACCTACCAAGAACCGCCACGTGCTGTATCCACTCCTCCTCGCGGAGTCCGAACTCACAAAGACTCTTTCCGGCATATTGGACGAGTCCTAACGGATACCCGCCGGCAGCTTCTTTTTCAGTCGGTGGGAGAAGATCTGACTGAGAGCGTTCCAGCCTCTGTGGGATATACTTGGCGGCAGCGAGTTCAAGGTATCTCTCGATCTGTTCTTTGCCCTGGGCATCGGCGGCACAGTAGGCCGCGAATATCCTTTCCATCTGTTCGCCCATGATGGGTTTTAGGCGAAGACAAAGCTCGCGGACACGCTCGGAGTCACTGTGACTTATCATATGCTGCCTCCGCCGCAGCAAAGAGCCCGAGGCGCTGGACTGCATCGCCGTACGACCCTGTTATCTCAAAGAGCTTATCCCTCAGCTCCATGGAGTCCTTCCAGAAGGTCAGTTCTTCTTCGCGCCTGGTGTTCTCAAGCTGAAGAAGTTGGGTCTCCAGCGCCGACAAACGCCGGGCGCTGTCTGGCGTGTGGTTTATCTCCACGCCGAACTTCTTTTCTTGAATCTCGATGTGTCGCTGGTCAATGTCCTCAATGTGCTGTTTGTGAAGTCTGCATCTCTCATAGAGAAGGTTGGCAAGGTGCCTCATGATGACACCCTGTTGTCTGGCATCATTGCCAAAGACTTGCTGGGAGATGGGCGCTCTGTCATTGGCAGGTTGATTCAATGCCTGCCACAGGAGTTTCGCATCCAGCTTCAGGTTCTCGAAGTACCCGTTCTCCGGCCAGGCAAGGATCGGCCAGCATGGGGCAACGGTGGCTTCAGTCGCATAGTCATGGCTCTGTTGAAGGTACAGGTTTCGCAGTTCATATGTCTTGTTCGGCATCATTGTGCAACTATATAGTGACACCACTATATAAACTTTGCGGTGAGAACTGGCTGGGTGGATGCGGCCCTGAAAGCCGTAAAAGGCACTTCGCCGAAACGAATGAGGCTCAGCTAACCATTTAAGGCTTTCGGCCGTTGGCCACGGGCCTGCGACCAAGAACAGGTGATCGGCGTCTGTGTATCTCTGATTCTGGTCATACTCTCAGTTCCAGTCCAGCCTGTTTCTGTCTGTTTTCCACCCTGCGGGTATCTCTCTTCCCTATTTAAGTCTTTCGCCAAAGGTCTTTCGGCCGAAAGACTCTGGTCTCGAGGTGCCGCTCTGAGACCAGAGCAAAAGCCATAAAAAGGGCCCTGAGGATATGGGGGGCCATGGAAAACAGACTTAACGAAACAGGCTTCAACTCTGGAAATTCAGCGTGTGTGCCAGAATCAGAGCCCATTTCGAGACACGAGCAGGCCGAGAAAACAATGGAGTCTCGCGATAGGCCTGTTGTGCATCTGACCATAGAGAGTAAGCCGTGGTTTGGCTCGCACAGGGTCAGCATGCTTCTGCATCAGGCCGGCTCTTTATTTCATAATGCTTGTAAGGAGGTGAATGAGAGAATGGAGGAAGATATAAATGAGAAGTTGGATGCATATCTTGAGTTGTTGGCAGAGGTCAAAGAGAAGACAGATGATGAAATCACTGCAAGAGTCTTGTTTCAGGAGCTGAGCAAAGACCTGCGTATGGAAAGGATCAAGAAAGAGCGACAAACCCATAACAGCAGTCGTGCTACTGACAAGCAGAGGCAGTTTATGAAAAAGCTCAATATAGAATTCCCAGAGAATATAACGAAGCAGGAGGCATCAATGTTGATCGACGAGGAGCTGGGCAAGAACGGTGACTGATTATTGAATAGGGGCAGGCCTGTCCTGCCCCGTTTTCTTCTACAGTCGCGAGTAGACTATCCGGCAGCTGAGATGCTGGCCTCAACATAAAATCGACTTATGGGGTGTACCAGACAGCTGGTCCAGATATGGAAAGGCCTGCTAACCGAGTCCGAGCATTGCTGTGTGTGCTCTTCGGTCCTGTCTGTGGCTGGATTAAAGCTCACCAGCAGTGCTTTACTGTACGGTTCGGAGTGGAAGACAAGCAGCTAATAGACTGCCTCAGCTGGAAAAAGCATAAGTAAGCCGATGCAGGTACCTGAGAGGCCCCTCATTACCCGATATCCAAGAGGTGACTTCCATGCCCAAGCTAATACTGGTTTGAGTTGGCTGGTTGTGTATAAAGCTCTAAGAAGTGCTTTGGTTGCCGGCTACACCATGGGGGGTAAGGAATCTTCTGCCTGCTGCAAATTTGATCTGTTCCATTAGTCCGGCGGAAATCTCGGCTGTTTTCTCATCCTGGCTTGAAACGACGGTGGAATGCAGGAAAAGAAGCAAGTCCGATACGAGCATAGGATCAGCACGTCTGCTCAAAGAGGTAATTAGGTCGAACAATATGTCTGCACATTCTTGATTACTTCCGTGGGAACGTATCACGAGATTCACATATAATGCCTGGGCCAACGAGAAGATATCTGGTAGTCGGCTCTCTGGTATGGCGTCGCATAAGATGAGCACAGCAAACCTAAGTCTTTCATTATAATAGTGACTGGCCCCGCTTGAAATTAAACCATCTGCCCAACGGGCCTTTTCGTACAAGGTAATAATATCTGTGAAGAGACGGGGTCGTATAAGCACGTCTATGGACCTAGAAAAGTGGTTCAGATTAGACAGCTTGACTAATTTCAGAATGGCTTGGATGACTGATGCAAAGCAGACCTCAATGGCAATGCCAAACTCCTGTGCGGGTATGGACCTGATGGCCCATTGAATGATCCTCAAAAGTTTACGCTCGATCTGCGCGCCACCCTTTCTAATGGCTCGAATGGCCATTGGTAAGAGCATGAGGTTCTGTTCGATGTTGTGATGCTCAGATCGTTGACGCCGGCTTTCAGGAGTAATGTACAAATCGTCTTCGAGGATTACGTACATGGCAGGCGGGTCGCTTATGCCGCGAGCCGCCGTCGTTGAGTAAATTCTGTCGAAGAGAGTTGATGCCTGCGGCACGAAGTTGTCGATACCCAGCCACGCAGCGCAAAGTATGGATCCGTCATCGACAGAATCGCCATACTGTCTTAGAGGAAATTCGAACTCGGACAGGACGTCTTCGCGTTCAGGCCATCTCTCTAGTTGGTCAGCACAAAAGTAACTCGGCCAACTGCACCTACCATTGTTGAGCCGTCCCACAAAGAACCTAAGAGTCTGCTTGGTGTAGATTTTAGCAAGCAAGTTCAAGAGAGCTATGTGGTAACTGCTACCAAGCCCCAACATAAATGAACTAGTGAGTATTTCAAACGCTCTCTCCGGTGCGATATCCACAATCATATCTAGGATGGTGTAATACATGAGTGAGTAATAAGCGTCAAAAACGGTGTAAAGCCTCGAAGTCCGTAGCATGGCCAGCCGGTCCAGCAAAACAGGAAGCGCATCCTTTCCGATCGTCTTGTACAACAATTTGCATGATTCATATGCGACGGCGGTGTCGTGGCTGTACACTAGCTGCTCTAATGTGGGCAATTCATTTCCGGATACTTCTCTGACATTAGGAAGTAACGCGCTCAGTTCACCGGGTGAGTTTTCTCCAGGGAATGCAGAAATAACTTCGGCAAGCGAAGGGGAACAGGAAACACTAAACAGCATAGTCGGGCCTTTGATGAGCCTCAGGATTTCGGGAGAAAGCTGATCACCTTGGTATTGGGACAACTCTTTGTACATGCTGACAAGTATATCGAAAGCCTCGGGTGCGGCAATGTGGGTCGTGACATGAAGAAGAAAGAACCTATCCAAGAATAGTGTCTTTGGAGATGCCCTCCACCTATCCGTTAACCAGGTTAAGTCTTCAATGGTGACATGTGTAGCTATGGCAAACCAGACATCAACCCTGGACGGGCCATTGTGAGGTGCTCGGTTGAGGAGCCCCAGGAGATAATCATTTGGAAGTCTGCTTAAGATATCTGCTGACAAGTTGCCTTGTGTGTGTCGAGTATAATGCGCACAAACATCGCGTAAGACCTGTCGTCTGGCGCGTTTGAGATCTTCAGATTCTCTAATCGTCCTTTCAAGCTCTACACAAGCATCTTCATCTACAATGCGAGCATGCCTTATGCACAATGCGGCGAGAACAATATCTGCGGGAATAACAACGTCAATGATCTGTCTTGTCAGACGTGCACTATGGTTTAGCTCGAGGAACTGCAGCAATGGCTCGTCCCATGCAAAATACTCGAGAAAAGAGGGGATCTCTTTGGGCAGTTCTGCCGAGTCAATAAGACTAAGGTAAATGGCAGCGAAGAAATCTCTGATGTTATCATGCGCGAATTCGGGATAGCCAAAATGCTCCATAGAATCCTGCGAAAGTCCCGAGAACTTCAATATCCCATAAGACTCTGCTTTTTCGAGCAGAGAAAAGAGCTCATTATGTGAGCCCTGCAGTTGTTTGAACTGAGGCCATTTGGTAAAAGGTAGGAACTCATCTTTAGTGCGTGTAGCATTGTCAATGGACCATTTGGCGATGTGTGGCAGCACTGTGTATATCAAATCATCCTTTAGGCCATCCTGCGCATAAACAGATTCTCTATGTTTCCTCTCAATGGAGTCTGTGATGAAATTCTGAATGAGCTCGGCCCGGTTCGCAGGAATCCTGACGGGCGGATTTTTCTTTATCTGGTGGGCGATCAAAACCAGATAAAAAGGATTGCGTGCCAGCGACAATATGTGCGGATCCTTTTCAAATTGGCTGGAGAAGACCTTTTCCCCTATACCCACGAAGGTGCGACGGAGATACTCGAGGATTTGCTCATTGTTCAGTTCCTGGATTTCATAGAGTGAAACGCCGGGCATAGCCATGTCGTGAGCATGATGCCGTGACGAGATAACATATGCATTTATCTGTTGAAGAAAAACGGTGAGCTGTTGGTCAGCATTACACTTTTCAGCTGCTGGGATTTCATTGTAGGCGTCAAAAAGAAATACGAAATGGGAGAGATCCACAGAGCCATCAGAAAGAAGAGCTTCGACGTGTTGATTGATCATGCTCAGCATGTCTTCACGGGTGTTAGGTGCTCGCTGTCCGGTCCGTGTCCCCGCAAAAAGGTCGCATTTGTGCAAATCCGCAGTATCTACGTAATCACCTATAGTTTTTGCTATCCAGAAAGCTATATAGCCAGGGATGGTTGGAGGGCGTTGCTTCTTCTGTGGCCAGATTCCGAACCACTTCATGGGCACAATGATAGGCAAAACATCTCGGCCCTGTATCTTTCGTTCACCAGACGCGAGAAGCCAAGACATATGTCTGAGAGTCGTCGTCTTGCCACTGCCACTGGCACCTGTGAGAAAGACTCTGCTGCGGCTTTCAAGAACGGTTAGAACATCAAGGACTTCAGGCTTCATGGTAGGCGTGAATGATCCTGCTTGCGACGGCTGATCTTGCCAGTGGCCGTCTAATTCCTTGGTTGGTGTACGCTGCGAGACCGAAAGGTCGATAAAGATATCGGTCGATAGGCTGTTCTTGAGAGCTGTGCGATAGAGGTCCTGCCAGGTATTTAGATGTTGGGAATGCACGACTGCTGTTGCAAGCGTGGCAAGACATTCCGGGGCCAGTTGTGTTACAGGGGCGAGATTCCTTATCGTAATTTTTTGGGAAGGTGAGTCAGGCTGCAAATCTGAAAATACACGCTGCAATTCCTGGGGGGGCCATAGGAAAATAGCATCGGGCGTTGTTCCTCCCTTCCAGATGACACGCAGAGGCTTACGGGTTCCAGATGCTGCAAACAAAGAGCCATGAATGGCCATCCGCAGTCTCGGGAAATCTTCAAAGGCGATCTTGACCTTATCGAGACGAGCCCAGTTGCGCAGGTCTGACCCGATGTCTACAGCCCTACCCTCATCGGCTGCTATGATAGTGGCGTTCTTTCCAAGCCTCCCCTTTTTGTTGTAGTGAAGCCACGCCATCACCGCGACGCAAAATGCTGTCCGAAAATACCTGTCGACACTGTCCTGGATATGTGATTGAGATTGCTGGGCACCAAGTCTCACAACGTGCCAAGTGTCTTGGTCTTGCCTGAGATTGACCAGAGCGTGGGTCAGCGCCTTTGGTCCGGACATGCCCGTGTCAACTACAAAGCCTAAGTGGCGCACCTCCGCGAAAATTCCGCTTCGAGCCGGTGATTTGGGCAGCGGTTTGCTTTTCTTCGATTTTTTTCTCAAAAAACTTCTCCCTTGTCCGTAAGAGGCATCCGGAAGTTTATGCATTCTTCATAACTAGTTTACCCCACGTGACCAAGAGCAGCAAACACATCTGACCTAGATTTGAGTTGGGGATGTCCGTAAGCCTGTCCATAAGGCCCGTAACTCCTTATAGCCCAAATACTTATAACCAGCTGTGCAAAGGCGGCGTATAATGAGTTGCTGACAGAATAGGGCATCGCAGGAGAGAGAATGTGGTGTTGCATGAAAAGCCCGGACGCAAAATCTGGCTCCGACCCTCGGTTGCCTGCAGAGTTCATCGAAGAGCTTCATGACAAGCTGGCGGCAGTGACAAGCGCGGTCGAATTACTGGAGGCTTTCGTGACACAGAAGGCGACAATGTTGGGACAATTGCCATGTAGCATATGCTCGAAAGAGGGGTGTAGCGAGCCGTGTGAAATGCTTGACTCCTTCCTACCTAGAAAACACGCAGGAAAGATTCACGGAGAGCGTACCATCGACATTAGTCTTGACGAGGTCAGGGCTCATAATGGCTTTTTCGATGACTTGGCTGATGAGAATATGGGTACTTACGATCGAGGCAAACTGAAGAGCATCCAGGAGGTCCGTGGGTATGATTTCTTCTGGCGATATGAAGCGTGCTGGAGGCTGTTTTCAAGAAAGCAGCAACAGGTCTTAGCCCTTTATCACCGCGACGGCAAAACAATCGCTCAGATCGCCACAGAACTGGGGAAAGCACCAAGTACCATATGGGGTCGGCTTAACCGGGCTGAAACGAGAATGGGAAGATATTATCAAAAGCGAATTTCTGAAAAAGCACACGAATAGGAAACGAAAAAACACGAGCGCAAGTTGCTCTTATGAGAGGACATGAGGAATCGGCAATTTGTGGGCGTGTCAGATGAATAGGTCAAAGCACATATATCGCTGCTGAGAAGAAGAGAGTCTGCAGCAGCCAGAGGGCCGGTAAGTAGGAACACGAACATACAGAGGTTTGTTTATCAGCGAGGCTGTGATGCCATCATCATTTGACATGGGTGGATTTGCCAGAGGTTTCTGCTGGGGCATGTACGAGCCAAAACTCGACAGTGAGTCACGGCTCAGGCTGCCGAAGGAAACGCTCGATGTCATGAGGCAACACGACGTGGAGGTATTGTACGCGTGTCCAGATCCCGCCAGCGCAGGATTCGTCCTGTGCCCGGACAAGAACTGGCGGCTCTTCATCAGTGCTGTCCAGAAACACGTGGCTGCCGACGACGCGGAGAGGGCCTATCGGCTAGTCTGCGCCCGGGCGGTTGCATCTATCGACTCTCAAGGCAGAATCCGCATAAGGAAAGCGTGCTTAGACTATGCTGAGGTAGACGCAAACGAGAGGGTCAAGCTCCTTGGAGTTGGGGTGGTACGAGGTGAGCAAGTTATGAACGGGATAGTGACTCGCAATGACATGTATGCATGTTCGCCATACAACGCCCTGCCGTGTTCCTATCTTCTCCTCGTTGGACCAAAAAATGGCACGATATATCCTCGTGCCTCCCTAGTATGGGCAGGTCCCACTATGCAATAATGACTGGCGACAGGGCCAGTGGAACTCGAGACCATCTAGAAAAGGATGCAAAAGTGCGGAGGCATTATGCTGAGCTTTGTGTTAGCAGCCAGCGACGTGCAAGACCTGGAGTGTGCGTAGCACGGCGCCATGGCCGACCACATTTGCGGTTTGGCTTTGGGCACAGGTGTGGAATCGTCACAGGCAGACTGCCTTTCTTGCGGAGATAGCGGAATGACATTGGGTCAGCCCCCGAAAACATGGTGTTCGGAATGTCTTGAAATAATGAGATTCGCGGCTCGTGTACCAATCGCGATCGTGGTTATCGTGGCCAGCATACTGCTTAGCATCGCGGCGATTGCGGCCATATTGTCCGTGTTTGCTTTTGTTTTGGGGCATAATCATGGACGTTGGTGACAACTACATCTACTCGCCGGATAATCTGCAAGCAGCCCAGCATGTTTCTTCGATGCCGGGAAGAGTCATTCTGCGGTTGCAGCCTTGGCAAGCTCCTATCACTGGCGAGGAATATCAGCTGATACAGCTTACGCGGACGTTCGAGATCAACAAGGTCATAGTGACAGCGGATCTGGGCAGGACTATTGTTCCGGCGCTTGCCGATGGCACGGTGCCGCCCACCACATCGTACCTCCGCCAGTGCCAACGCTGCCACAGCGTCATCAGCGTATGGAATACATTCACGTGCAAGTGTGGATACGATTTCTGCCTCGCGTGCAGGGGCACAGAGGGATCGCTGCAGCTGAGCTCGGATATCGAAGAATATGGCGACTATGCGTACAGGCGGAGGTATGCCCTCTGTGTAGAGTGCGAGCGAAGGGACAAGGCTGGTTTAGTTCACATTATCTCCAGTTTGATATGGAAGCTGTAGGATGAGCGAGTATCCCGAAAAGATACCTATGCGGGATTCGAGCCAGAAAACGTGTAACGAGGGCGTTTTCAATAGGCTGCAAACGCAGTTTCTCGATCCGGAGAGGCTGCATAGCATCATCAATGACCCAAGGGTTCGGGCAAGCGAGCGGCCGGAACTCATGTCAGTGGCCGCATACCTTCAGACCGAACCCAAGGACAAGTATCTTCAGGAATATGCCCAGCAGTTGCTGAAGGAACGAATCACTGCCGCCAATAGTGCGACCAGCCCGTTTGACCAGAATAGTCCTCCACAGGGGTCGATGACAGCCACCAAGAGATCGATTGCCATCGGCAGGTTGCCTACCGGTGATATCATGCATAAGTCGCTTGATACGCCCTGCAGCGGGACTGTAGTCACAGGGCTTCCTGGAACCGGCAAAAGCACCCTCGCCGGAGGCCAGATAATCCAGAAAGTCCGGGCGGGCGAATTGGCAATAGTGTGGGATGTCAAGGGTACCTGGAAAAGTATGGAGGCCGTGACAGGGCTTGCGGGCCGAGTGGTAGTGCTATCTGTGGTACAGTTTGTAGTGTCCCTGCTCTGTGAACCGCCGGGGTGCTCGGTGGCAGAATGGGCCAACCGGGTCACCAAGCTGATTGCCCAGGACTACGGAAGGATGAGCTCGCAGAGGGTGTTTCGTGATGTGATTGAGAAGCTGCTTGCTGAGTACGCCAAAGGTTCTCGGCCGTCGTTAAGCGCGATTGTTGACAGAGTTGAATCGCTGCGTGCGACGAGTTCCCGGGACCGGGACATCATATCGGGGCTGGAGTGGGTCCTTAAGGACATACGCAATCACCTCCCAGGCTGTTTTGAGTATACGAAGTCCGATTTCCTCCAGAAGCTGGTTGAACAGGGTGGACGCCTGATAGTAATCGAAGACCCAGGGCTGCCCCACGAGCACCGTGCATTTCTGATCGACCTGGTGTGGGAGTATGCCTTTGCGTACAGACGGCACAATCCTGAGTCGCGGGAATTCCGTATCGTGTTGGTGCTTGAAGATTCCGGTCCACTACTGGATGCAGGCCGTGACCACACGGCAGGAGGCATCTCTACACTTGCCCAGAACCTAAACCTTGGGCGAGAGCTGGATATAGAGCTCATGGCTGTCTGCCACTCGCTTGGGCAGGTCAGTCGTAAGATACTCCCGAACATCGACTCAATCTATGCATGCAGCCTGCGGGGTGACGATATGTTTGTTGCCCAGCAGGTGCTGGGCATATCGCATGAAGAGGCTGAATATATGCGTACCAACCCGCTGGGGACAGCATGCGCCCTCGTACCAGCCAGCGGCTGGCCAAAGCCAGTGCTGGTGAGTTTCCCTAAGCTGGAGGACTCAGGCCGTGGGTCCTGATTCAACGAAATCTGCTGACGAGTTCCTGGAGAGCGTAAGCGCCGTAAAGGCGTCACACCCTCCCAGTCTTGCGTCGCCTGGGGCCAGAGTGGCTCTTGAAGGTACCGGTTGGGAAGCCTTCCACGACGGTTGTGATTTGCGTGTGGCCCTCTGGTTGAGGATTCTCCTTGAATGTGCTGTGCCAATACCGCGTCCGTTGACCTACGTGTACCGACATCTAGGCCTGACACGCCGGCGTGGCGCATCGCTGGTTAAGGAACTGGTCAACAGCGGGTACGCCTCAAAGCACAGAATAAATCCAGCGCGTCGTGGCGGCGGGATGTCGCTACTTGAGGTATCGGAGGCTGGCTACAGACTGCTGTCCGATGCCCGGCTGCCCTGCGAGGCGCCTGAGAATGCTGTTGGCGGGGGCTGGCTTCATGGCCTGTGCAGCCGTGTGGTGACGGCGATAGCAAGGTCAGATGGCTACACAGCATCATATGAGGTGTCGCTTGGCCTCGAACAGACCTTGCGGATTGATATCATGCTGTCTGACGGTCCATACAACAAAATCTTCTCCCAGTGCTGCTTCAGTTCGCCAGAGAGAGAAGCGGAGAACGCTATAGTGGCGCTTGGCATTCCGTCGGTCCAATCAGGGCGCCTGCTTCTTGTGTGCCGTGATAAGAGGTTTGCCCACACATTGGCAGAGATACTGGCACCGGACCCTGCATACCAGCGCAGTAGAGAGCGGGTGGCTATCAGGGTGTTCGGAGATCTCCTTGCTCAGTATTACGAAAGGCCTGATGACGGACTATGTCATGATGATAACCACATTCAGTCGGAATCTGAGGAATGCTCGGAGACGTGATAGGTGTATTTCTAACAAAGGTGCATAATGCTCATCTGTGACACAAGCCAGTTGAACGAAAGGTCTTTGGCGGAGGTGCACATACGGAACCACTGGCGCCTGATACACGAGCCGCGCTATGGGGTCCTGGAGCTTAGGGCGTTTGAGCCAGACCCCATGGTCGCCTATGTCGACAATGATGAGGACTTTGTCAGATGCGTCTTCGAGGTGGAAGGCAAGGTGGCTGGCACATATGTCGGTGTTCAGCCGCGTCCTCCGCATCTCTTCGATCATGCTGCCAATCGGTGGAAGCGAGGCCAGGCCAAACCTCACCAGAACTGCGCGTGTGACGCCGATATCGAGTTTCTGGCGAACATCTACATAGATATCGATGTTGAATCTCCCGGGAGGTGTGTGGGCCACCCGGCATCAGATGAGGAGCTGGAGAAGACCTTGGCCTGCGCCCGAGTCATCTGCAGGAAGGAGGCTCTCGGGCCGAGTGGGACCATCGGGTGTTCCGGCAATGGGCACTGCATAATCATCCCCATGGCGCCCATTCCAGTGAACTGTCGCGAGGTCGCCAGGCAGTTCAGGGCCTTCGGCCAGGAGATCATCAACCGTTATCAGGACAACGTGCCAGGGACAAGGCTGGACCATGTGTTTAACTTAAGCCGAGTGATGAGGGTAATGGGCAGCATCAATGGCAAGGGCCAACCTGTAGCAGGCAGACCACATCGCCGCGCCTACTTCGTCACGGAGCCCAGATTCACGAGGTCTGAGGCCCTGCACTACATGATTACCAGTACTGAAGTGTCGGCGCCGAGCAGTGGCACACGCATGCGTTCAGGCAACATTGGCTGCAACCTCTCGAAGATCCAGACGTGTGAGTTCATCAAGTGGTGCCAGGAGTACCCGCAACTGGTAAGCGAGCCGTTGTGGTTTGCCATGATTACGAACCTGGCGCCACTGGAAGGCGGGCCTGAGCTGATCCACAGGGTATCGAGTGGAGACAAGCTCCGATATGACTTCGAGGCAACCGAGAAAGTCATCAGACGCGTACTGGCAGAAGGCTATCGGCCGGCAAGATGCAGCAGTTTCTGCCAAGCAGCCCCAGCCAGCGGCGAGAAGGGAAAGTTCTACTGCCGGCGCCGGGGCACATGTCCGGCAAAGGCTCCGATGTTCCTTAGCAGCAAGCACAAGGTGTATGCATGAGGGAGTAGGTAACCATGAAGAACAACACATCACAGATGCCGCTCAAGTCGTTTCAGTGCGGCCAGATCAGGGCCTCGATATGGCTGAATGCCAAAGAGATCGACCACAAGATAGTCGACGTCTACCGGGTCACGATAAGCAAACGCTACCTTGACGCAGACTGCTGGAAGATGACCCATAGCCTGAGAGTAGATGACCTGCCAAAAGTCATATGTGTGGCAACCGAGGCGTATCGCCATCTGCGAGTGAAAGCTGTTGACCCGAGAAGTACAGAAGCACCACCTGACGCACCTTCCAACGGAGAAGACTCATGACAAGGCTAAGTAAGGGCAAAATAGGTGCCTGGATAGTACTTCTGACAATGGTGGGCATCCTCTGGGGCATCTGGCGTCTGGCTGGAAGGCTGGCAGCCGCCTTGGGGGGCCACACGCACCACGACCAGATGGTAGCCTTTGTCGTCCTGCTCGGATTAATCATAGTCGGAATCGCAAGTCTCGGCATGCGTGAATAGGTGTCTATCAAGAGGTTAGCTGAACGATGTCGTGGGAATATGCCATAAGAGTTTTGAGTATGCTCTACAGATTTTCCTGTGTGGTGCTGTGCGCACTCGGAAGGGGCCTGTGGTTCCTAGGCAGGATGCTTCTGCTCGCACTGATGGCTATTGGAAAGGCCATCGGCATTGTGGCGGTCAAGGTTCTGAAGGTCGCATTCTGCGAGGAGTTCCCAGACCGACCCGCAGCCTCGGCGAGGCGCTCTAGCGCAGCAGGTAGAAGTGGTCACACAGCAACGGGAGCGGATATGCATCGCCCAGCACACTCGTCATTCCGTAAGGTGATGGACCCGCAACTGCTTGCCGGCGGCAAAGTCCTTGTATTAGGCGCTGGATCTGTTGGCAGCTGGACGGCCTATTCACTGGCGTCAGTCGCGCCAGTGTTAATCACCTTGGTTGATTACGACAAAGTGGAGCCGGACAACATCGCCGGCGGCAGGACGATCTATGAGGCCAGTCATTGTGGCATGCAGAAGGTACTTGCCGCCAAGTCCAAAATCGAGCGAGACTATCCGCAGAGTACAGTGGGGGCGGTGGCCGCCAATGTCATGGACCTGACAGATGACCGGCTGCAGAGCCTGACAGAAGGATCACTTGTTGTCATCGCCGCGATAGATGATGGTAAGGCCCTTTTCCGGGTGAACAGACTCATGTACCCCAGAAACCAGGTCCTCTACCCCGGTGTGCATACCGGAGCACACTCAGGTCATATCATTATCACGACTCCTTGCGTATCAGCGTGCCTGGAGTGCTGCCTGGGAGTGAATTCCAGGGATGATATCCATACCCTGCATGCGGAGCCTGGCTTGAGTCTCGACATAAGGAACATTTCGAATTATTGCGCGATACTTGCCTTGGAAATCATGTACTGCAAGGTAACGGGGCAGCCCATTAAGCGATGGGATACTAGCAAGAACGTCATTTACATAATTAACAAGAGGGAACGACAGAGCCGGTACGGTCCGGGTGTGCGGCTTGAGCGGGCCAAGAGCAGGCCTTTCTGCCGCATTTGCTCATGAGTTCCCCTGACATTTTACGACAGGAGTAAGTTATGGCCCAGAGAGAAACAATGCTTAATACGGTGCCGTTCAACTATGAAAGTATGTTCGATGGTGTGTCATTGCCCGGCCTTATTGAGGCTCAGGCTAGGAGGTACAGTGCGCCTTACGGCGCGTCACCCCCCGACCAGATTGAGGTTGGGCCCGGAATGCCGACAGTAGAGCGGCTGGTTGCGGAGATTGCTGCAATGAGGCGGCAGCTGAATGCCTTGAGCGGCCATCAGTACAGCCTTGTCCCACCAGGCAACTCAACAACAGAAAGACGTGATATAGGCGCGTCTGGCGAGGACCGCGGCCGACGGAGAATGAGAAGCTTCTTTGACTAGGCGAGCAGTGGGCGACATGGGCGTTCGTGTCAGCACTGTTGGATGCCGCCGGGTCTGACGACAATGCGCCGCACTGTTTAGATGCGTCAGGCCTGTGGCATGCCAGTGTACTGCCGTGGAAGGTCGCCCACCTCTGGAACGGGCGGCAGAAATCAAGAAATGCCGTACAGAAGAACGCCTGGACGACGTCCATGGTGAGCACAGGGATCGCCGCATCATGAATCGGGCTAGACTGCGTCCCGCGGAAAGAGACGGTGTGTCGAGGATTTCATAAAGGAGTACATCGCACGGATATACATTATTACAGGCTGAAAAAAGGCATTCAGAGAACCAAGGAGTTCGAGAAGAAGGGGCTTGCCGGCTATGCCGTCAATACAGGGCTCAAGTGCGGCCATCTGTGTACGTATTGCAGCACTGGGGCAATGGTACGGGCGCACCGGTATTTCACAGAACAGGGCATATCGGCGTTTGACAACACCTACGCGGTGGTAGACCCCGCAACACCGGACCGCGTGGCAGATGATGCCCGTCGCATAAAGAAGAGAGGCATGATCCAGCTCTGTACCATAGTAGATGCCTGGGCCCCCGAAGCCAGGTCACTTCAAGTCGGACGCAGGTGCCTGGAGGCGATACTCTCGCAACCGGGTTGGGTTGTCAGGATACTGACCAAGAACGCTTCGGTCGAAGACGATTTTGACCTCATCAGACAGTACAAAGACCGGGTCCTTCTCGGGCTCAGTATAACGGCTACACCAGATAAAGAGGCCGTCATAGCAGCCATAGAGCCCCATGCATCGCCCATTCGCGAGCGGCTCAGAGTTCTGACGGAAGCCAGAACGATGGGTATCAGAACCTACTCAATGCTCTGCCCCCTACTGCCAGGTATCGCAGATTCCCCCGAGAGCATAGACGAGTTAGTTCAGAGATCCGTGGCCTTTGGTGCGGAAGAGGTCTTCGCTGAGGCGGTCAATCCTCGCGGCCGTGGACTCATTCTGACGCAACATGCACTAGCTCAGAATGGATATAATGTGGAATCCAAGGCCATCGCTGCCATTCGGTCCAGGTCGGCATGGTCACGCTATGTCGCCGGGTTGATCGAAAATATCCAGCGAAGCATGCGGCGGCATTCGGATATCTCCAAGCTCCGGTTCCTCCTCTATCCGAAGGGTCTGGAGGCCCAGCATTTGGCGAAGATACGAGAAGATGATGCAGGTGTTGTCTGGTTGTGAGAAACAACGCTCAACAGCAGAACCAAGGTGCGTGAGCTGACACTGCGTTGACCAGGAGCCGAGATCATTTCCGTGACTTTACACTCATGGACAGGATGGACGACGTTAACGAGGAAATCGGCACTTTGCGATCTGAGCACCGCCGTGATATACAGAGCATCGCACAATCCGGAAGACGTAGATAAACCGAGCAACGGCAGCTGTGAGGTGTGTACAGACCTTCTCAGGCACCTTGAGCAATTCCTGAGCATGCTTCAGAGTATTGACAGGACTGCTCGGTCGGAATGGCTCACTGTTGATGAGGTTGCATCAGAGCTCAAGATATCGAAGAGTGTCGTCTATCAGCTTATCCGAAATGGTGAGATCGAAGCGGTCAACCTGGCACCTGCCTCAGGCAGAGTATTGCGAAAGGGCCACTACAGAATCCGCCAGCAGAGTCTGGAGGAATACATCCGCGCCAGGCGCGTCGCCCCGCTACCAAGACAGGTCATTCAGCATCGTCAGTCTCGCTGCCTGCCTCGTGTGAAGAATCATCTGGGACTATGAGACCCCTGACATGATTGATGGCACGGTCCGCCTGTTCCGATATGTTCTGAACATACGTGCTGGCCATCTTGACGCTTGCATGCCCCAGGAGCTTCTGGACCGCAAATGGGTCTCCGGAGTTTGCCGTAAGCGTCGCCGCCGTTCTCCTCAGGGTATAAAAGCCCATGCCCTTCTGCGTCTTGATGCCGGTCTTCTTCATGAGCTTACTGAACTCCTTGCTGACGCCATCTTCCTTGGTATGCTTCTCCGTTCCGTCATCCTTGGTGCCTGCGATGGTTCTGACCCATGCATTGCCCCTTACGGTGCGAAACACCAGGTCCCCTGCCTTGGGCACATCCTGGATGGCCTGGACTGTCTCGGGCCAAAGCGGCAGATTCCGGCCGATGCCCGTCTTGCCTCTTGGGAAGTTCACCCTGCCGGCTTTCAGGTCGATATTCGACCATTTGAGCTCAGAGCAATCAGTGCAGCCAAAACCGCAGTTGAGGCCGAGCCATATCATTGCCCTCATCTGTGCTGAGGCCTTCTCCATTAGCTGTCGGATTTGCTGGACGCTGAAGGTTGGGCGTTCCACCTTGCCTATGGGGATCTTCTTGACGGCCTTTAGCTTTGGCGAGTTCACGATCACATCGTTGTCCATCGCCCAATTGAAGAGGGCCTTCACCGTCGCTATGTTATTGTTGACCGTATTGGCAGCCTTCCCCCTCTTTATCAGCCTGCTTCGGTAGGACTGCAGATCCATCGTTGAGACATCGGCGACGAGCCGCTGAGGCCCCACAGAACGTGCAAACTCGCGTAGCAGGGCAGCCTGGTCGCTGCACCGCCGCCACTTGATCTCGCCGGCCCTGGCTCTTGATTCCTGATGATCCAGGTAGAGGTTGCACAGCAGCTTCAGCGACATATCACGACTTGTCTTGTCGTGAATATACTTGTCCGTCTGGCCGGAATGCAGGTATGCCGCCTGGTCAAAGTATCGCTGGAGGGCGGTCTCTTTATCCGCGCCAAAATAGTACACCTTGCCCCTTATCTTCTTGCAGTACTGGCCGGTTGGGTGTAGAGTGAGTGGCGATTTGTCGGAACGTGTTTTGCGTTTGCCTCTGGTGTTTGTCATGAATGAGTTCCTTAACTACAACCTGATTCACACGGCTGCAGATAACTATAATCTGCATTATGGTTGTAGTCAAGGTTGTAGTGACACAAAAAACAGGGTAAACGCCATTTTTACAACTCGTTATCAGATAAAGACTTAGGGCGGTTAGCTCAGTTGGCTAGAGCGCCTGCTCGACACGCAGGAGGTCGTTGGTTCGAATCCAATACTGCCCATTCACAAAGACCCTTGCAGCCGCATGGTTGCAGGGGTCTATCTTTTGGCTGCTTACGCGCATTCCCGCACTTGCGCATCCACTATGTGACGATTCGGATGGCGATGGCTATACGAACCTTACGGGCTATTTGAACTATCTCGCAGAGGGTGGCACCCGGAATCGATGAAATCGGCCCTTGTGTTTTCCGCTGGCATTGCGGCGGAAAAGTGGTCTAATGTTGCCCCAACTACCTGTTTGCGAGATGTCCTATGGCGTGGAACAACCCTGTAATACCCGGCTTCTATCCGGACCCCAGCGTCTGCCGAGTCGGCAGTGATTACTTTCTTGTGACCAGCAGCTTCGAATACTTCCCCGGCGTTCCTGTTTTTCACAGCCGTGACCTCGTCAACTGGTGTCAGATCGGCCACTGTCTCAGCCGCGCGTCGCAGCTCCCGCTGCAAGGTGCCCACTCCTCGCACGGCATCTACGCCCCTACCATCCGCCACCACAACGGCCGCTTCTACATGGTCACTACCAACCGGACGCACGGCGGCAACTTCTTCGTGCATACCGATGATCCCTTTGGCTCATGGTCGCAGCCGGTATGGGTCGAGCAAAAAGGCATCGATCCCTCGCTCCTGTTCGATGACGACGGTAAGGTGTATCTCACGACAAATCGTAACCAGCAGAGCGAAATCGACATCGCGACAGGCAGGTTGCTCACGCCTGTTACGAAGACCTGGGAGGGTACGGGCCAGGGAGACATGGAAGCTCCGCATTTATACAAGATAAACGGATGGTACTACCTCATGGTTGCCGAAGGCGGCACCGGCCTGGGGCACATGGTCACCATTGCCCGCAGCAGAAGCCCGTGGGGGCCTTTTGAGCCGTGCCCCCACAACCCCATCCTGCACAACCCAGCCACCGGATGCGAGATTCGCGCCACCGGCCACGCCGACCTGGTCGAAGCCCACGATGGCTCGTGGTGGATGGTCTTTCTGGGGATCCGCATCTACCCTGGCAAGTTCCCGAGATTTCACTGTCTTGGTCGCGAGACCTTCCTCGCTCCTGTGACATGGGACAAGGATGGATGGCCCATCGTCAACGGCGGCCGCGTCATTCAGCCGGTGATGGACGCACCCACTCTTCCGCTGTCTCCCTGGCCGGCCGAATCGACACGCGACGACTTTGACAGCCCGGATTTCCGCCTCTACTGGAACTGGCTGCGCAACCCTGTCACAGATAACTACTCCCTGACAGACCTGCCCGGATGGCTCACAATGAAGGGCTCACCGGTAACCCTTGACGACCCGGACAGCCCAACCTTCATCGGGCGTCGGCAGCGGCACAAACATTTCACTGCCACAACTCTGCTCGATTTCAGCCCTGCTGCGCCTAACGAAGAAGCTGGCATTTCGGCTTACATGAATGAGATGGGCCACTACGATCTGGTCCTGACTCAGCGCAATGGCCATCGCGCACTTGTCGTGCGGAAGCGCATCGCCGATGCTGTGACTGAGGCTGTTGTGGAGAACATCGAGCGCCCTGGGCCGGTTGAGCTGCATATCGCGGCCGATGAGGAATTCTACAGGTTCTCCTGTGGCCCGGCTCGCAGGGAACTTGCCAGGGGCTTCTGCCGCTACATCTCTACTGAGGTAGCTGGAGGCTTCACCGGCGTTTACCTGGGCATGTACGCCTCAGGCAACGGAGCTCCATGCACGGCCGCCGCACACTTCGACTACGTCGACTACCAGCCTGACGTGCGGTAGTTTCAGCGACTGAGAACATGTCGGGGTCGATCCAGAGCAAGAAACGGCCCACCCTTTTTTTCTTGCCATCTGTGACAAGTCGCGTAGAATCCAAACCACGTGAAAAGCAGGAACCCCCGACATATAGGTCTTCGACGTGTGGAGAGGGACAGAGCACGTCGAAAGGCTGCCTGGAGGCTGGCAATACTCGGAGTCGCTGCCTTGCTCATAGCGATCGCAGCTCTCGTTTTCCTCGCCACTCGCGAGGTACCCGACATCCAGCCCGACCCTAACAAGACTGCTGAGCGGACAGCCCCCTGACCTCCCTCAGACACCTGACAGCGTAAGCACCATCATGCTCGTGTTGAAATAGACGTGTACCAGTATCGCCCTGACCAGCGAGCCGCTCTTCTCATAGCTGTACCCCATCGCCAGCGACAACATGAACATCGCCGGCCAGTGCATAGGCGGGTGCAGTATCGTGAACAACACCGACGTCGATATGATCGCCACCCATGGCTGGCTGGTCACGCTTCTTATCACCGACTGGAAAAGCCCCCGGAACAGCATCTCCTCAAAGCACGCGACCACCAATCCTGCATAGACAAAGATGACCACCCTGAGCCATACTTCCGGGTGTTCGCGAAGCACGGTCAGCCCTTCGTTCTCCTCCATCTGGAAGTCCTCACCCGCCCAGAATCTCCCCAGAAGTATCACAACCGACATCATCCCCAGCACAACCGGCAGTATGGCCAGCAGTGTCACGGCTGCGCTGACTGCGTCCCGCCCCAGACGCCTGAAATCAAGCCCGAAACCTCTAAGTCGCCTCGCGAAAAATCTCCATCCCAGCCATCCCATTAGCACTATCAGCCCGATATCTGCACCCGCCACAACGGCGTAGAACACCCCGGTCTGCGCCGCTTCGGAGAGCTCCAGCCTTGTTTTGGCCGTATCCTTGGCCGCAAATGCGATGATGTTACCCGCCGTCCATAGCAGAAGCACCGCAAACGGGATCCAGAACGGCAGGCGCGTCCGGCGACGCGGCACATCCACAAGCGACTTGCTCCCAAGGTGTGTCTCGAGCAGCCACCACGCAAATATCAACAGCCCGACGCCGAGCGCAACAAAGAAGAAAACATCATCCAGCGTGATGCCTTCTGTCTGCACTTCCGCAAGTGGCCCGCCCTGCAGCACTTACACTCCTGTCCAAACCCCGTCAAACATCGCCCGACAACCGCTGTTCCCAACTCTCAAGTTTTTTCATCCTTCCCAGTTTACATCGCCGACTTCTTGTAGTAGATTTTGTATAGCAAAGCAAGGGCGAAACATGGATGTTTTCAAGATACAAGGACCTGTATCCCTCGACGGAACAGTGCATATCAGCGGGTCAAAGAACGCCGCGCTGCCGGTAATGGCTGCGGCCATTCTCGCGCCGGGCAGAACCACCATCACCAACGCCCCTTATCTGAGTGATATCCGGTTCTTTGGCGACCTTCTCAGCCAGATCGGCTGCAGAGTCAGCATCGAGGAAGGCCGCCCCACTACCATTGACGCTACTGTGGTGGACAAGCCTATCGGCGAATATGATATCGTTCGCAAGATGCGAGCCAGCATCTGCATCATGGGGCCCCTGCTGGCACGTTGCGGCCGCGTAGAGGTCTCGATGCCCGGCGGTTGCGCCATTGGGGATAGGCCGATCGATATCCACCTTCGAGCGATGCGCGAGCTGGGCGCAGAGATAAGCCTGAAGAATGGCTACATCATCGCAGAGGCTCCCCATGGCCTGCGGGGTGCCGAGATATTCCTGGGCGGCTCATTCGGCTCGACGGTGCTGGGCACGGCCAATGCCCTCATGGCAGCCGTTATGGCAACGGGAACGACCATCCTCGAAAGCGCTGCATGCGAGCCCGAAATTGTTGACTTGGCCAATTTCCTCACAAAGATGGGAGCGAGGATATCAGGCATCGGCTCACCCAGGCTTACCGTCGAAGGTGTTACTGCACTTCATGCCGTCGAGCATACCCTCATCCCCGATCGCATCGAGGCCGGTACGTTCATGGTCGCAGCCGCCATAACAAACGGCCGTCTCAAGATAGACAACTGCCGCCTGAGTGACATGATGGCGGTAGTCGATAAGCTCCGCCGAATCGGCGTGACTGTCGAAGCAATGAACGGCGGCTGCGAGGTCATTCGCATGAATGGTCGCATAAGCACCGCCGACATCACGACCCAGCCGCACCCCGGCTTCCCCACCGACCTGCAGGCTCAGTTCATGGCGCTTCTCTCGCTCGGCAGTGGCAACAGCATAATCACCGAGAAGATATTCCCCGACAGGTTCGTCCATGTGGCCGAGCTGACCCGTATGGCCGCCAATCTGCGCAAGGAGGGCCCAAGCGTCATCGTCTGTGGCGTGGACAAGCTTATGGCGGCCCCCGTCATGGCAAGCGACCTGCGTGCCTCGGCGGCCCTCGTGCTCGCAGGTATGGCAGCCGAAGGAACTACCACCGTGAATCGCGTCTATCACATCGACCGCGGCTACGAGAAAATAGAACAGAAGCTCAACGCCGCCGGCGCCAAAATCTCCCGCGAGCAGGTCTAGCCCGCCGGTAGCACTTATTTCATGTTCCTGATCCGGACCTCGATGCCAGGCTCATCACTCAGCAGCTTGACAAGTTCGCCAGTATCGGTCTTTCCATAGTGATACGGGTACAAAACCCGTGGTCGGAAGGCCCTCGCGGCATCAGCTACCATTTCCGGCGTCATAGTATAGGGCAGGTTCATCGGCAGAAATGCGATATCGATACCCTGAAGCGCCTTCATCTCAGGCGTATTCTCTGTATCGCCTGCCACATATACCTTTTTGTCGCCAAAGGTGATCACGTAGCCGTTGCCCTCACCTCGCGGATGAAAGGGCGAGCCGTCAGGACGCTTGTGTTCAATGTTGTACGCCGGCACCGCCTCGATCTTGCTGGCACCGATTGTCCTCGTATCGCCATTGCTCATGACCGTGGCGCCCTTCACTTTGCCTTCACATGCGGAAGAGACAACCACCGCCGTCCCAGGTTTCCGCAGTGTCTCTATGGCCCCCACATCCAGGTGGTCAGAGTGACCATGGGTAACAAGAATGATGTCGGCCTTTGGCATCGTCGAATAGTCTGCCAGGTTACTCCACGGGTCGACGTGAATAACTTTGCCGCTGAATGCGAACGCCAGTGTCCCGTGACCAATGAACGTGATCTCAAGATCCCCCTGGCCGGTCTTGATGATATCCTTCTGGAATCTCTGCTGTTCCATCGTCTGAGCTCCTTTCGCTCCTGTCACTCGCATACCGATTGAGTATAGCGATGTCCGCGCAGTAATGAAAAGCGTATGACTATCCTTGCCCCCGAAGCACACGTTTGACGGCCTTTCCGGGACTTCGATCTCTTCAACCTTCTGCCCCTGCGGGTTGTAGACCGTGACTACATTGGTACAAAGATAGATGTTGCCCTCGCTGTCAATCGTCATTCCGTCAGAGCCCTGCGAGGCAAAAAGCTCCCTATCTGCAAGTGTTCCATCAGGCTGTATCTTGTACTTGTACGTCTTACCGGCTCCCGCATCAGCCACATACAGCACCTTCCCATCCGCAGTACCTGTCACGCCGTTGGGTCTGACCATGTCACTTATCACGCGTAAGACTCTCTTATGGTCGCCCGAGAGATAATAGACATGCTCGCCCGAGAGATAATAGACATGCTCGCCATCCTGCGCCATATCATCCCTGCGGCCATAACGCGGGTCAGTGAAATAAACGCCCCCCTTCTGGTCGACCCACAGGTCGTTGGGGCTGTTGAATCGCTTACCCTCGTAATTCTCGGCCAGCACCGTCAGCTTGCCATCGGGTGTGATCGACACCAGCCGCCCCCTGCCGCCTTCGCAGGCCACCAGATTGCCGCGCCTGTCGAAAAAGAGGCCGTTCGCCCCGCCTGAGTCCTCCCGGAATGTGGAGAGTTTTCCGTCCAGTGACCATTTGTGAATGCGATTGTTGGGAATGTCGGTGAAGAAAAGATCCCCCGCAGCGTCGGCTGCCGGCCCCTCTGTGAACCTGAACCCGTCAACAAGTTTGGCGACCTCCGCCCCTGGCGCCACCAGCCTCTCCCCCTCAACACCAAAACAGATGCTGCTCGCCAGTACAAGTGCAGCTGCACCACACCATTTTCGGCTCATATATACCCCCTTTTCATTACAGTAGTGCCCCCAGGCACAGCACCTCAGACAACAGAAGCATGCCCATTACGCCTGTCGAGGAACAGAATACCCTCGCCTCCGCATCCCCGTCAACACAAACCCCTGCGGGCGCCCGCATGCATCCGATCCATAGCCTCGCAATCGGCGGCTCGTCACGCTCGCATTGCCCCCTACATCCCCTCCAGCCACTGCGCCGCGAATATCAGGATATCAACGGCCTCCACCCCGCCCGATTCATCCATATCCGCCCCGTCGCACCACAGGTTGGCTGGAGCACATTCACTGAATGTCCACCGGCCAGCCAGGAAAGCATAGTCTCTGAATTCGACTCTGCAGTTCCCGATGAAGTCACCAGATGGACCGTTCGCGCACTGCCTTTCGTATGCACCCCTGTCAACTACAGGGCTGCCGCTGCCAAGATTATCCATTATGCGAGGCCAGCCCGCCAGATCTGTCACGACGTCCGGCGAGACGGCATCGTTGCTGCCCGTATCCACGCACGGTGAACCACGGAGCAGCTGAAACCCAGCCATAGCCGCATTCTCGAACATCGGGTCACAGACAATGTCGGTCGTGGAATGGACATCGCCAATGCTCAGGAAATCCCCGAGGCTATTGCCATAGAAGCAGTTGTACCCATTGAGCGAATTCGACGTATAGCTTCCCCCTGCCGATATCGCGTAACTCCGGGCATTGGCGAATATGTTGTTGCGCAACACCATCTGCTCGCCACTTGCGCGCACGAATCGCATGCAGTTGTTGAATGTGCAGTTGGCTATCGATAACTCCTCACCAGTAGCTCGTACCACGTATGAATCAGTCCCCTTCGCCATGTCATAGAACAGGCAGTTCTCGACAGCCACGTCCCCCGTCGTGTTGAACATGAACGCCGCCCCTGACTGCCCCGCGCCTCCCAATGCCTCATCACCCCCGCTGCTGTGGGCAACCACATTGCGCATCTTGATAGACGCATTACACGGGCTGATGCCATCCTCCGCCGTCAGCCAGATATGGCACTTTCCAGCATTCGTCGCGTCCAGGTCCCTGAATTCCGCCCCGTCGATATACAGCCTGCACGCGTCCCTGAGAACTATGTCCGCGTATATGCCCCTGCCGCTTGTACCATTGGCGTAGAATAGGGCTTTGCCATACACATAACACGTAGAACCGCATGTACCCGTCTGGTCGACGTTGTATATGCCTCCCTTCTTGTTATGGTGAAAGCTGCCACCGTTAACAATCAGAGTATGACTTGCGGTGTGTATAGTCGCGCCGTCGCCCGAGCCGCCTGTATAACCATCGCCATTGGCATACGCATTGCAGTTATTGAGTGTCAGGTTCACTGTGCCGATGCCTGAGCCGCTGAACCCGTCCTGGTCGTTATGGTGCGAATCGCAGAAATTGCACGTCAGGTTCAGCGTTCCGACATATCCTGTAGCGCTGCAGCCCGTCCCGGTAGTGCCCGCGCCATTGTTGCCCTTTGTGAAAGTCATGTGATGCAGTGTGACAGTATTGACTCCCTCCGTGTATCTCTCCACCCTGAACGCAGGGAATGCTCCGTTACCGCAGCTGTCTATGGTCAGCCGATATGTCCCCGTTGGGTCGCCCATATTGACATCGGATGAGCATATTCTCATCCCGTGTGTGTCGTGGCCATCTATGGTCGCATCCTGATTGAGCACATCAATAGTGCAACTGTGATCGATTGAGAGGTTCTGCGTTAATGTGAACAGGGGCGCATTGAGGTGGATGACAGCGGCTCTGGTGACGTTCACGGCAGCCTGAAGTTCCGATGCTGTCGTCACCGTTACTTCCTCACCCAGCACCGCTGCCGAGGTGAGCAGCATCGCTGCAATGATCGCTAGAGCCGGAGGGCGGCGCTCCGGCTGGTTCTCCGGCTCGCTTGCCTCATTCACTACCTTCTCCTTCCGCCCCTTCCAGCCAGCGGTAGCTCAGGCCCATAAGATCCGGAAAACCCACGCGGGAGCTTTGGTCTCCATCCGCCCCTTCGCACCAGCTGTTAGGGCCGCTGCAGTCCTCTCTGGCCCAATTACTCGCGAACATGGCATAGTCCACACAGTCAACGTCCGCGTCGCTATCGAGGTCAAAACCGCCAAGCACGCCTGGCATCCTCGATTCCTCATAAGCTGTGGCAATGGCACGCGCCATCATAAGACTGCCAGCATCGTCTGGGTGGTTGTATGACCACCATCCCCCAGTGTAGTCATTATAGAAATCCGCAAATGGTACTCGCGCGTACGATGCTATGGTCTTGAGTAAGGCGCTCGACTCCCTGACTGCATCGGCCTGCCACTGGTTATAATCAGTTCCAAGAGCAGCCGGGGCCCACGGCATCAATGATGTCATGACAACATCGCTGCCTGAAATCGCTTTCGCATCGTACACCATCTGGCCGATCGCCCCAGCCGCTCCTACGACCGTTCGATAGACTCTCTCCTGAGTCGTTGCCGTGCCTGCGTCGTTGGTGCACGGCCCGTTTACGAACACATACACTGCATCTCGAAATGCGCACAAGTCTTGATTGCTGGCAGCCTGATTGAAGCGTGTCTTAATGGCGGTTCCCCAACCTGTGGAATCAGCGAGCACCCGATTCCCCATTATTCCCCCATTTATAACATATCTTCGCTCTGTGAATACCCCTGGATCGTCTAGAGCCGCCCCGACACGCGCCAGAACTGTCACCCCGCCACCGCAACTTGACGTATAACTGTCACCGACTGCGACGATAGGTCTGCGGCATACCACCACCCTGTGAACAGCAGCATGCCCTCCCACGTTCACAAACTTGAGCCATCTGATATGCCTGGTCTCTAGATCATCCAAAGTCATCAATCCGGCACGGTCAGTAATAGAGACCATCTTGATGTCACCGTCTCCGCCGGTTGGCCCTTGGCCATCCGTGTAGTTACAGAAGAGACAGTCAATGCGATCAAGCTCCCCTGAAGCATCTGCGCCCACGCCCTCCCAGAGATGGTACGTGATCTTGTCGCCCTCCTGGCCGGCGATAGATTTCTGGGCGCACGGGTTGTATGTCGCCCCGTTGTAGAGACGCACACTGTCATCCCCGTTGCCTCCGTCATATGAGATGCGCAATGTGTGCATCGTGTATTCAGCAGAGTTGCCGTTGCGCATCGCCTGTATTTCCAGGGACTCGCCGTCAGGAACGCTGGTCTCAACCACAATGTAATATGGCACCGCCCTGAAGACCGGAATGGCGATTCCCCCCTCACCGATATGTCCCGAGGGGTCATCGAACAGCACGCACTCAGAGGTCGCGGCGTAAGCGCCGATCGCCAGCGCGCGTCCAGATACCGTCGCAGGTGAGGAGAAAGTGTCTGTGCAGTCGCCGTTTCTGTAAACGAATGCGTGCCATGAGCTCAGGCCTGCGACCTGATGGATTGTCGATGTGAATAGATTGGCAGATGAGTAATGACCGAGCATCCAGCCTTTCTGCACGGCCCAGTTGCCAGTCTTGACGAGCGTCTGACACCCCGGGGATAAAGCATTGAATTCAGCAGAGAAATCGATGTCATACTGCACGGTGTAGACTCCGCCTGTCTCAGAAACGACCTTGATCTTTATATCGCCCGCGGAGGCAATCTCTCCACTGCTCTTAGTCACGGTCATGTGCAGCTCGGTAACGTTGCACGTCATCGCCAGAACACACCGGATGTCAATCGCCGTACAGTCCTGCAGCCACGCTGAACCGCTCACTTCACCAAATCCCCCCACTGTCACACTCGCTGGGGACGTGGAGTATCCCCACCCAGAATGGGTACTCACCATAATCAGAAGTACAACACAGACCCTCCTGACCCTGCCGATATGGCGCCTTTCTACCAAAGCGTTTTCCTCTCACGCGGCGATGCTGTCTTTAGCCCCTGGGCAGATCAAGCGACCAGCCCGCCATTATCATATATCTTATGGAGTAGGCTCAGCGGCGGCAATTGTGGATAATACGGGATTGTACATGGGTTCTATGGCGCCCGGACGATAAGTAGGCTTCGTCCACGTCGGCAGAATGACTCGTATAACGAATTGCAGACTCTCCAGGTGACTTATATCGCTTTCGTGTCCTAAGAAACGCCCCTGTCACTCATAACCCGCTACCCGACACTAACTTACAGCATGTCCTACCCTCTAAGGTAGGACACTTTGGTCATCGTTCCCGCGCAGCCATTACATTTCTTATGGCCTCTTGCGCAGTCCTGAGCCTGTCGAAGGGCGCAGTCCTGCGAAGTCCTGAGCCCGCCGAAGGGCGTCACTTTTACATTTCATCCCCTCATTTGCGCACTCGTTCAGCATTTGACGCATCCTCTAGTCCGTGATATACTTCCGACCCATGAACTCGAGGGGCACATTTTTTCGCATCATGTTCGCCCTGG
>Ga0209164_1000212_pt1 | contig 182092 bp, 169 predicted proteins | sample MTBNYHSulfiMetaG_FD_187458 | JGI IMG/M metagenome (GOLD analysis project Ga0209164, IMG submission 187458) | Enrichment culture microbial communities from rom New York Harbor, USA that are MTBE-degrading - MTBE-NYH (New York Harbor Sulfidogenic)... | ecosystem: Environmental > Aquatic > Marine...
CTGCGACGAGGTCTGGGTGTTCACCGGCGAAGGCCTTTCTGACGGCATGCGCCGGGAAGTCGATCATGCCCGACGTCTGGGCAAACCCGTGATCGAGGTGGGGGTGCTGTAACCGTGGCCTGGGATCAGAAAGAGATCACCGCATATCTTGTTGACGTGGATACGGGCGACTACCTCGATTTCCAGTACAACCCGAACGACATCATCGACGAGAAAAGCACGGCCTACGCGGCCATCAAGATTCCGGGTATGAGCCATCCCCGCTATCAGTACGTGGCCGGCGAGCCACGCAAGATCGGATTCAAGCTGGTCTTCTTCAAGGGGTCCGTAAAGGAGTCGGTGGACTGGCTGCGCTCTCTGCTCTATCCCGAACACGCGGGAACCATGCTCAAGAACGCTCCGCATCGGGTGCTTTTCATGTTCGGAGACCTTTACCCGGGCGTGCTCTGCGTGGTCCGCCAGGTGAAGGCCCGGTTCTTCCACATGTTCGACCGGGACAACCTGTTGCCCCAGCACGCCGAGGTGGACGTGATGCTCGAGGAGTATATCGACCAGTCCGTGGACTATTCGGAGGTGCGCGGATGATCGGACGGCGATCCAGATACGCGGCGGCCATTCTCTATGCGTCGGGTGACGGAGATTTTCTGGGCACGCGTCCGCCTCTCGAGAGCAAGCCCCGCCCCGAAGACCGGTTTCACACGGTGATCGAAGGGGACCGGGTCGATCTGCTGGCGCAACGCTATCTGGGACAGGCCGATCTGTGGTGGATCATCTGCGACTACAACGACATCTTCTTCCCCCTGGAAGTGACGCCGGGGACCATCCTGCGCATTCCCTCGGCCGAACACGTCAGCATGCGGCTCCTGGATTAAGTCCCCCGGCTCATCCGTCCATCCCGACAACTATCGCCCCGCGCCGGTAAGTATCCGGTGGAGTCCGTCTTTCAGGCGGTCCCACTGGAGATCGACGCATGGACATCGACACATTCAAACCGACTTTTGTGATCCAGATCGAGGGGCAGACCCTCTCGGCGGACATCACCCAGGAGATCACTGCGTTCGTCTTCGAAGACAACGAAGAGGAACTCGACGTCCTGGAGCTGGCGGTCACCGACCGAAACCTCCAGTTCGTTGACGATCCCCTGTTCCAGGAAGGCAACGAGATCGTCGCCCGCTTCGGATACGTCGGCAACCTCTCGCCGCGCAAGAAGGCGGTCATCAAGGACATCGACTACGACTTCCCGGAGGACGGCGACCCGACCATCCGCATCAAAGCCTACGACAAAGGCTTCAAGCTGGCCGGGAAGGAAAATCAGAAGGTCTGGCAGAAACCCGCACCCGGCATCCTCTACTCCGAAATCGCCGAGGAGATCGCGGGGGCCAACAGCCTCACGCCGGTGGTCACGCCCACAAAGGTTCGCCATCTGCGTGTGACGCAGAGCAACGTCTCCGACGCTCAGCTCCTCAAGGACCTGGCCGGAAAGGCGCGCGACAAGGACGGCGACGGCGTCACGGGGTACGTCTTCTATATCCAGGACGATGAGCTGCATTTCCATCCCCGCGACCTGGATAAAAAGCCCGCCGCGATCCTCGAGTACTTCACCGACCGCAAGGGCGTCCTGCGTTCATTCCGTCCCTCGACCCAGTCACAGGGGGCCAAGGGAGCAGGCGTGGAGACCAAGGCCGCCGGCGTCGACCCGCGCAAAAAGGAGCCGGTCGAACACAAGGCCAACAACGAGACCACGCCGGAGCGGACATCGCTCGGCAAGCGGACGTATCTGGTGGCTGGAAACACCGGCGAAGGGGCTTACAAGGAGCAGGAGTCCGGGCAGGTGGTCGCCACCTTTGACCGCTCCGAGGGCTTCCACGAGGAACCCCGGCAGGAGCCGGCCCAGGACCTCTCCGAGGGGAAATTCCGCGAGGCCGAACTCCGCCAGGTTGAAGCCGACGCGGTGACCATCGGCATCCCCGCGCTGCGCGCCAAGCAAAACGTGGAGGTCAAGAGCGTGGGCCGCAAGTTCTCTGGCGTCTACTACTGCCATTCGGTCCGCCACGTCATCGGCGAAGGCGGATATCACTGCGAACTGAAACTCAAGAAGAACGCCCTGGGCAAAGGGGCCGGCGACAAGTCGGACGAGGCCAAGGGCAAGCAGAACGACCAGGAAGCGCCGCCCACGCCGAAGGAAGAACCGCCGCCGATGGTGACCATCGACGCGGACAGCGGGCGGAGGCTGTGAGGAGGAAAGATACATGGGAGATCTGAGCAGGAATTTTTCAAAAAGCGAGTTTGTCTGCCGGTGTTGCGGCAGAGTCGAGATCGATCCCCGCCTGGTGGAGGCGCTCCAGCAACTCCGCGATCTTGCGGACACGCCCGTCCGCGTCACCAGCGGCTACCGCTGCCCCGACCACAACCGTGCCGTTGGCGGCGCGAAACAGAGTCGGCACCTGCTCGGACACGCCGCAGACATCGTGATCAAAGGCTTGTCCATCGCCGGGATGTACGAACTCGCCGAGCGGGTGGCGGCTTTCCGCGAGGGCGGGATCGGCGTCTACCCGGAGCAGGGATTCATCCACGTCGACATCCGCGAGGGACGGACCCGTTGGGGCCATCTCGGCGGGAAATACGTGTTGTTCGAAGAAGCCATGAAAACCAACGGAGGTGACCGCAATGCAGCAGTTTGAACAGATTCTGACTTTCATCCTGAACCACAAGGAACTCATCGCGACCCTGATCGTGACCCTGCTCACCGTCATCAAGCTCACCGCATGGGGCCAGGCCAAAGCCGCCGCACTGGAAGCGGTGATCGGCGTCATCGAGCGGGTCGGCGCGAAAGAGGTCAAGACCGGCGTCGCCGGCCAGGAACTCAAGCTCGACACCGCGGCGCAGGACGCCTTGCGTCATGCCGTGGCCAAAGCCGATCCGAAGAAGACGCCGGACGGAACGGTCACCCGCATCGTGCGCGAGGTCCTGCGGGGCTTCCTGCCGCTGAAATAATTCGGAGGACGGACCGTGATCGAAACCCAGGACCGCCAGCACGAGGAACGCTACAAGAACCGCTGGTACGGCAAGTACCGGGCCTTCTTGCGGGACAACAACGATCCGGAGCGGCTCGGCCGCTGTCGACTCGAAATTCCGGCTGTGCTCGGCACCGGCAAGGAGAACTGGTCGGATTGGGCGTGGCCGTGCTTTCCCTACGGCGGCAACGAGGACATCGGCGTGTTCCTCATCCCCGAGGAAGGTGCTTCCGTCTGGGCCGAGTTCGAGGGCGGAAACGTCCAATACCCGATCTGGTCCGGTGTCTGGCTGGCCAAGAGCAACCCCGGCGAACAGCCGGAGGAATCCAAGCGCCTGTGCTCCGAGCCGACCTGCCATGACTGCGAGGACAAAGTCGAGCACAAGCCCGACCGGCGGGACAACTTGGAGCACAAGAAACATCACGGCCACCCGCCGTACTACTGCCCGCGCCGCAAGGTTCTGCTCAAGACCGAGACCGGGCACACCATCGTTCTCGACGACCGGGACGAGGAGGAGTTCCTCAAGGTCATCGACCGGGCCGGACAGATTCTGCACATGGAATGCCGCGTGAAGCGCGACGTTCAGACCGGCAATGCACGCCGCCGAGGAACCAATGACGCCGAGCAGGGCGACCAGCTCGACATCGACTCGGACATCAAAGACCAGAAGGCCCGGATAGAGATCACCGATCTGTGCCGCCAGTTCGTGCGCTGGGAGGCATGGAAGGACAAGGAGAAAATCCATATCCAGTCATGTGACAAGTCCCGCGCCAGATGGCAGAAGATTCTCATCGACACCACCAAAGGAAAGGAAAAGGTTCACATTTGGGGGCTGTGCGGCACGCAGGAGATTCTGATCGACTCGTCTGCAGGCACTGAAAAAATACGCTTCATCGACAAGGCAGGCAGCACTATTACGATGGACGGCGTAACGGGCAATATGATCATTCGCTCAGCAAACAAGGTGTTGATCAACCCTTAAAGGAAGCTGCGATGTATCCAACCGTTTCCATAGTCATTCAAGGATACAACCGGGAGCGCTGTATCGGTAGAGCTATCGAAAGCGTTCTATCCCAGACCTACAAAGATTTCGATTTGCTTGTTTGGGATGACGGTTCGACAGATAAGACCGCGAAAGAAGTCATCGAGTACGCCAAGAGGGACCGGCGCGTCCGCATTGCTTTTTACAACCATCGTGGAGCGGTTAAAGCCTTGAAGTGGGCCTTGGCCGACACCTTCGGACCTTATCTGTGCTGGGTGGACAGCGATGACATGCTCGCTCCCACGGCTTTGGAGGAGATGGTCGCGGTTTTGAAAGAAAATCCGACCGTCGGAATGGTCTACACGGACTACCAGATCATCGACGATTCCGACCGGCTACTCGAATACCGCAAGCGCCGCAGGATTCCGTATTCGAAGGACCGACTGCTTCTCGATTTCATGACCTTCCATTTTCGTCTCATCCGTCGTTCGGTTTTCGACCGGGCCGGCGGCATCGACGAGAGTACCCGATGTGTTGAGGATAACGACCTCTGGTTGCGCATCGCGGAACTGACCGAGGTGCGCCATGTCCCCAAGTCGCTCTATTTCTACCGCATCCATGCGGACACGGTGTCCCAGCGCATGCGCATTGACCAGATCCATTACACTCAGGCCGCGGTGAGTCGCGCGATGGAACGGCGCAGTCTGTCGGAACGATCTGAACTCAATCTGCAGATTCGCGGCCGCTTTTCACTTCGAAGGAGAAAACCGAATGGATGAACCCCGCCCCGAAGGCCTCCCATGCGACTGGGGGCAGAGCGAACGAATGCTGGCTCGCACATTCGAATCATGGCGGGCCGAGTTCAGGAGCATCCTCGAAGATCATCGTCGGGAAATCCAGGCGCGGCTCGAGAAAATCGAACGTGAGATCGAAAAGAAATCGGACAAGGAAAATGTGGACCTTCTGGTGCGAAGTATTCAGGACGACCTTCGCCGTCACGCCGACGACATCAAGAACCTGCAGGCCGGCATCAACGAGAAGATGGGCGTCGAGACGATGTGGAAGGTGGTTGGGCTTGTGCTGACCGTCGGTGGTGCCGTGGGCGGTGTGGTCGGTTTTTTGATCCACCTTCTGACGGGGAAATAGCCATGGCAAGACCCCAAGCGAGACTCGGCGATATTTCCAGTCACGGCGGCCTGATCATAACCGGCGCGCTTCGCACCGTCGTCAACGGAAGACCTGCGGCGCGCTTGGGCGACCTGCACGTCTGTCCGATTCCGGGCCACGGCGTGACCCCAATAGTGACTGGCAGTATAGACACGGCGACCGAGGGACTGCCGAACGCCCGAATCGGCGATATCACGGCCTGTGGCGCAATCATCGTGACCGGCAGCTTGAACACAAACGACGATTGAGGTGAGGGAAATGAGCGAAAACGAGAGCAGATACTGGGACATTTTTCCCAAGTTGATTCGTGTTTCGCTCTCCATGTATCCGCAGATCATCCCGCTTTCGATTCGAGGCAATATTCCAGTTCCGGTATACGAATCATCAAATCCCGAAATCGCAGATATTGATGAACTGGGCAATGTTATGTGTGGACTCACGCCTGGCGCGGCGATGATCATGGTCTGGGAATCCGAGGAGCGATCAAGCGTGCGACACGTTCAGGTTGAAGTATACGGTCAGGCCAACGCAGAGGTCCCACAATGAGCGATGATCTTACCGGTCCGGCTTATTGGGACGTTTTTCCTAAGAGCATCCGAGTTTCGGTCGCGGAAATGGAGCAGCTTATACCGCTGTCCGTCCGTGGCAAGGCCGGAGCCCCGGTTTTCCAATCCTCGAATGCGGACGTAGTGAATGTAGATGAAAACGGCATTCTGTATTTCAGCGGTAATGTCGGTAACGCCATGATCATCGTCTGGGATTCACCTGCCAAATTGAGCGTTCGGCATGTAGTGGTAGAGGCGCGCTATGCCTCCTGGTTCGCGTTGCATCCGGACTTCCAAGGTCCCGACACTATAGGGGTTACGGGCATAGTGCTGGATGCTCTGAACACCGCTGGCGTTCCCAACACCACAATCCTCTTTCGTCTAATCGAGATGGGGCCTGTTGTGGCCCAGACGGTTACGGATTACTACGGTTACTACCAGGTGAACTTACGGGAAGGGTTTTATTATTACGAGGCATCTGCGCAAAACTATATCACCACAACAGGCATCATCAATGTCTCCGGCTCGGGTGTTTCCGGAGAGAATATCGTGCTCTCACCCGTGCTGGTTGGACAGATAGCGCGGATCGTTCTGCAATGGGGAGCGAATCCGTCTGACCTGGACTCGCATCTGTGGGGACCTCTTCCCAACGGCACAAGATTCCATGTCTACTATAGCAACGATTACCAACCCGACGCAGCCGAATTGGACGTTGACGACACTACATCTTACGGACCGGAGACCATCACCATCTTCCGCTTCCTCCCCGGTCCGTTCCGTTATTACGTGCATAACTACACCAACCGAAGTTCAAACCCCAGTTGGGCTCTGGCCCAGTCGGGGGCGACTGTGAAACTTTTTTTGCAGAGCGGCCAACAGTACACGTTCAACGTCCCCAATCAGGATGGCACCGCGTGGTGGGTGTTCGAAATTGATGGGGCCACTGGACAAGTCACACCGATGAACACCCTGTTCTACCAGGCCAACCCCATCCTGGTTGGATCTTAGGAGAGAAGCCATGCCCGAGGAATACTATTCAGGCACCGTGATTGAAGAAACAGACTCCGGAGAGAATCATTACGCGATAAAGGGCATCGAGGAAAAACTCTCCGGAATCATGAGTATCCTCCAGGCCGGACACGATGCCTCCCAGACCATTAGGGAACAGGCTGAGGAGGTGCTCGATGCTCATCGCCAGAGCGCCCAGGAATACTTGAACAAGTTGAACAACGAACAGGACTTTCACCCGTTCGTGACCATGCCAGCCGGAACCACGGTACGTGACCTCCCGGACGGCGGGCGACTTTTTGTTATGGCCGATGGCGTGTTCGTTCGAACCAGCCCCGAAGGGAAAATCTTCGCGGTGATGGACGACGGCGAGGCGGTGGTCCTCGATCCCGCCCGAGCCGGCAAGGTGACGCTGCCTGATGGCCGGGAGCTGGTGCTCAAGCCTGAGGCGGTGCGGGTGACCCACGAAACGGCCGGGATCGAAGGGCTCCCTCTGGACATCGATCCGGTAACGACCGCGCAAGGGCGGTACCGCGTGGAACTGCCGGGCGGATACCGGCTGGATGTCTTCCAGTCAGAGCGCACGGGCATGATCGGCAACCCCGCGGGCACCTCGGTGGTGCTCGGCATTTCCCGGATCGAAGGCGTGGGTGAGGATGTCGAGGTTCGTCTGGTACCCGGCGGGGCCAAAAGTTTCGCTGCCATGGAAAGCGGTCACAAGGGCGTCATCGAGGCCGACGGCACGATCCATGTCGCCATGGCGAACGGGTTGGACCTGGTCATTCATTTCCCGGACGACGATGACTCCAATGGAGACACAGGTTCGGGCGGTTCGCCCGCCTGCATCTGCGAGGAGCGTGATTGATGGCTCTGGACTTTCTCGGACGCGGGCTGAAGTTCCCCTTCCGCTTTCAGCGGCGGTCCGGGGGCGCGCAGGTCTCCTCGGCCACCTCCACCGAACATGAACATATCCATGAGAGCATCATCCAGATTCTCGGCACCCGGCCGGGCGAGCGCTTCATGCGCCCGGAATTCGGATCGAGGCTCAAGGACCTGGTGTTCGAACCGAACGATGAGGTGTTGAAAGGCCTAATCCGCCATTACGTAATCGACGCCGTAAAACGCTGGGAAAAGCGGGTCGTCATCACCGGCGTGTCCTTCGACGATTCTCCGTTGAACAAGGACAGCAATCTCCTCCCGGTCCGTATCGCCTACCGCGTCATCCAGAGCCAGGTGGAAGGCAACCTGGTCTATCCCTTTTACCGCGAACCGCGCCAATCAGCTCCACCCCGACAGTTCCGCTCCGTCGCCGGTAAGTAACAAGCGGGTCCTCGTCCGGCTTGTCCGGCGGGATCACTTGTGACCGAACCGCAACGGACGAACGGAAATGGGTAGAGCGAGCATCACATACACGAACAAGGACTACGACTCCCTGCGCCGGGAATTGCTGGCGCGGGTGCCGCAACTCACCGACCGCTGGACGGACTTCAACGCGTCCGACCTCGGCGTAGTGTTGCTGGAACTCTTCTGCGGTATCGGCGACATGCTGGCCTACTACCTCGACGCCCAGGCGGCGGAGGCATTCCTGCCCACGGCCCGCCAGCGGCAGAACGTCATCAACCTCTGCAAACTCATCAGCTACCGGCTCGACGGGCCGGTGGCCGCCACCACCTCTTTGCGTTTTTCCCTGGCCGCGCCACTCGACGCGGACCTGGTGATTCCCGCAGGAACGACGTGCAGGGCCCGTCTGGAAGAAAACGACATCGTGTTCGAGACGGCCGAAGACGCGACGATCCCTCGGAGCCGGACAAGCGTCGATGCGGGCGCGCGCCAGGGGAAACGCAAGACCGAGACCTTCACGGCCGACGGGGAAACGAGCGATCCGATCATCCTGGCTGGAAAGGAAATCGCCCACGGTTCGATCCGTGTGTGGGTGCAGGACCAGGGATGGACCGAGGTCTCCCACTTTCAGGAAAGCGGCTCAGCTTCTCGCCATTTCATGGCCGAGACCGATGCGCTGGACATCACCCGGATCGCTTTCGGCGACGGACTGCGCGGATCGGTTCCCGACACCGGCGCGGAAATCCGCGTCGAGTACCTCGAAACTCTCGGGGCCGAAGGTAACCTCGGTCCCAACCTCGTCACGGAACTTCTCTCGCCCATCTATCTCGATGGCGGTCTGGTTTCCCTCGCGGTAACCAACCCGGTCCCGGCGACCGGCGGAGCCGACCGCGAGACGCTGGAACATGCCCGCCGACAGGCACCGGCCGAGGTCCGCTCGCTCTGGAAGGCGGTCACCAAGGAGGATTACCTGGCCCTGGCCGAAGGGTTTCCCGGCGTGGCCAAAGCCCAGGTCCTCGACGTCAACGACTGCAAAAACATCCGCTACTACCAGGTCAACATGGCCGTGGCCCCGGACGGCGGTGGCCCGCCGTCAACGCTTCTCAAACAGTACCTCGCCGAATACCTGGAATCGCGCAAAGTCATCACCGTCGAGATCAACCTCTTCGATCCCGTCTATCGGCCGGTCTCGATTGACGCGGAGGTGTTCGCCTATGCCGGCGAGGACCTCGATTTGGTCCGGAGCCGCGTCGAACAGGCATTGGCGGACTTCTTCGCCTTCGACCGTATGAGCTTCGGCGCACCGGTCCATTTCTCGGATCTGGTAGCGCTCTTGGACGGCGTGCGGGGCGTGAGCCACGTGCGCATGTACACGCCGACCCAGGACGTCGACATCCGCGCGGGTCAGATCGCGGCCCTTGGTCAGATGAACCTCGACGTGCGGAGGGCGTCCTGATGTCCTCCTACTTCGAAAAGAAACTCATCGACCTCCTTCCGCCGCTTTACCGCGAACGGGATGAGTCCGGCGATCTGGATGCCTTTCTCAAGGTCCCGGCCGCGAGCCTGGACGAACTCAAAGTACTGGCCGAGCGTTTCCCCGAGATCTTCGACATCGGGCGTTGCGAGGAGCGGTTCCTGCCGTTTCTCGGAGGGATCGTCGGTCACCGTTTCGATCCCACCGTCGATGCTGCCGCCCAGCGCAGGCTTATCCGCGAGGCCGTAGAGATTTACAGGCGCAAGAGCACCATCCCCGCCATCGGCCGCTCGCTCGTTGACATCGGGTGGGAAGGGCGCATCGAGGAGACTTTCCACAAGGCGCTGCGACTGAACCGCCGTTCGGTTGTCGGACGGGCGAAACTGCCGGGGCTGATCTACAGCCTGGGCGTCTATCGCATCGACAGCGACAACCTCGTCCAGGGAGTCCGGGATGCGCTGCCCTTCCATCATCCCGCCGGTACGCGGGTGTTCTTCCTGCAGTGGCTCTACACGCTCTTGTCGATGGAATCGGATTTCGAGGCGATCATCAAGAAGGTCGTCGAGCGCGTGTGTCTCGGGCATCTGCATGAAACCTTCGTGGTCAACCACAACGCCCTGAACACCGATTTCCACCTCACCCGCAAGAACAAAACCTGGGGTTGGTGGCGGATCACCGACGGCACCACGCTCATGCAGGACATCGAGCGCGCCGCAGTGTGCGTCTCCCGCTGGCATGGTCGATCTCCCCGGTTCCGCCTGAACACCGGCAACCTCAATATCGAACGCCTGCCGAACCTCTGGGTCAGCGAACGGCGGGCGTCGTTCTGCTGCGAGATCGAAACCAAGCCCGCAGTGGAACCGGGCGTCTCGTTCATCCGGCTGTCGGGCCAGTACCTGAATCGTTCGCGCCTGAATCGCTCCGCTCAGTCTTGCCGGATCAAGTTCCGGCAGAAAGATCTGCTCTCGGAAGCCGTTCAGGATGCGCCCGACCTCGCGGGAGACCGTCGCACACACCGGTACGGGAAGCGGTCGCGGCTCTCCCATTGTTTCCGCGTCGGGCATTCGAGGCTCGGGAGGGACGACAAGGTCTCCGGCGCGGCCGTGGGCCGTCACCTGTTCATCACCGCCTACGCCGACTCCCAATGGTCGGAGGTCTCCGGGGCATGGGACATCGTCGACCGCTGGCGCGCCCGTAGGCCCGGCTTCTCCCTGAACAACAAGGCGCTCAACCTCGCTGAATTGACCGACGCCTATGTAACCGAAGCCCGTGCATCCTTCGAGATGGACGTGGACACGGGCATACCGCGCCGCAGACGCGTGGAGACGCTCCTGCTCAACCGCCGCAGGCTGAATCACACAGGCTTGCTCCTGTCGGTGGATCGGACCCGGCCCATGCGGCTCGGCTCGATGCCGCTCAACGGGTCGGGCTTCCGCAAGTCGAAGCCGTGCCTCCGCTGGCGCTACCGGCAGCGGGACGATCACGCCGAGGCGATGGCCGGTTTCGAGGCGGCGGCGAACCAATACACGGTCACGCAATGGCCTGCGGCATAGGAGAGATCGATGGCGATACACCTGTACGAAGACATCACATTGACCCAGCGGGTGTCCGAAGGGGACCTCGCGAACCCTGATGACGACACCTACAACGGCACGGACGGGGAAACGAAAGACAAGGAGCTGTTCCTCGCCAACGAGCAGACCACCCTGGCATCCGCCTTGGCGTCGGGGGAGACATCTCTGCAACTCTCAGCGCCGCTCTCCGTCGACGGCGAAATCATCATCGTCGACGACGAACAGATGCGCATCCTGAGCGGCGGCGGGACAACCGTCCTCGCCGTGGAACGTGGCTACGGAGGCACAACCCCGGCCGCCCATGATGCGGGTGCCGTGGTCTATTCCGGCTACGACTATACCGGGCTGGTGATCGAGCCGGTGGATGTCTCCGGGGGCGATGAGTCGGATTGGTACGCGTTGGCGCTGACGCAGGCGGGACTCGACACCGCCGTCGGAGGCGCGCCGCTCAACTTGGGCGACAAGGCGCACAACGCGACCCTCTCGTTCTGGCGTCGCTGCACGGTGCCGGCCGGAACGCCGGTGCAAAACAAAACCGACATCAAGCTCCGGATCACCGGTACGGAAAACCCGATCCTGTAGGAGGAACGTATGGCCTATCACAACACGTCCGGCACAGCCGCCAACACGGCCGACCTGCTTGTCCGGCTGAAGGACTTTCTGGTGGGAACGGTCGGGTGGCCTCTCCACGACGACCGGTCCGGCGACGCCGAGCCCAGCTACGTGCTGACCTCCGCGGGAGAGAGCGGCTCCGAAGATATCTTCATCCGTTTTGTCAACGACACCGCGGCCGACCGTATTGCGGTCCGGGCCTACCTTTACTGGGACGCGGTGACGCACGCGGGCGTGAAGGAGGCGTTTCAAACCAGTTACACCTACATCAAGACCGTGGACGCTTCAGCTTTCCTGTATTGGATTTACGCCGACAAGGATCATGTCTTCATCGTTACCAAGATCGTCGCCACTTACTACGGGCAGTACAGTGGCCTGATCAAACGCTTTTGGTCGGGGGCGGTGGCGGTCACCCAGGCGGCGGCCGGACCCGGCGCGGACATCACGCTGCAGGTCAACGACGCCTCCATTTTCACGGTGGGCTCGAGCTACATCATCAAAGATGACGCCGGGATCGAGCGCGTCCAGGTATCCGCTGTCGATACGGTTTCCATCCCCGATACGGTCACTCTGGCGAGCCTCGTGAGCGCATACGCAGTCGGAGCGAAGATCGGCGAAGACCCGCAGCCGGTCGTGGTCGGACACTACCAGTCCCCGGGCAGTTTTTACGCCATCAACAAGTTCGACGGCTGGGCGAGCGCGGCCGGACAGACCGGATCGTGCGCCGCAGCTCACGGCAATTTCCAGACCGCCGCCAATCCCGACCAACGATACGGACTGGTCACCATGTTCCCCTGGCTCGTCGCGCACACGACCGCGGCTTACAAGGAATTGCGCGGTGAGTTGATCGAAGTCTATGCCATCGGCAGCGGTGCGGCCGATTCGGAGGACGTGCTCACGTTAAACGGCGCCTCCTACAAGATTTTCAACCTGTCCGGTCCGGGCTGGTGCGCGGTGAAGGAGTGATTCCATGGCGGTGAAATCTGGAAATAAGAAGGAGATTGCGGCGAACCCCGGACATCTGACCCAGATGTTCCGGGTGATCCGGAACGTCGGCAAAGCGAACAAAATCACCGGGAGGCTGAGACGTGGCAACCCGTAGCGGAAACACACTCTCCGTCCGGCCCTTCCCGGGCTCCGTGGTTCCAATGAACCGCGCCCAGATGCCGGCCTTGCCGGCGGTCATTTTCGAAGCCGTCGGAGCGGCGTCGACGACGCGGACCATCCGGCGCGAAGCGGACGCGGCCCTGCGGATCACGGCGGAGGTGAACGCCTATGCCGACACCCAGGCCGTGGTCGTGAGATCGATTCTGCGGAGCTTCGACCTGCGCGAATGGGTGGTCCGTTTTCCGGCCGTCCTCTCCGACGCGGCCGTTCGGGTTCACCGACTTATGGAACGTCGCAGCGATACCCGTTTCGTGGTTTTCGCCGAGATCGAACGGACGTCGGACTCGGCCCAACTCGTGGTGCGCGAGGCGACCGGTCAAGCGGACGCCCGCCTGACCGTCTTCGCCGTGCTGATCCGCGAAGGCCACTCGATCCAGACCTGAAGGAGGAATACGTATGTCACTTGGACTCATCGTCAAAACAGGCCGCATCCTCACCGCTCGGTTGCTCATGGGCGATCCCATCGAGGGCATCACCCATTGCGCCATCGGCGACGGGGACGCCACGTTCACCGATCCCGTCAATCCGCCCGCGCCGGACATCGATCAGACAGCGCTGAAGAACGAGCGGGCCCGCAAAAAGCACTACAAGCGGACCTTTCTTAAAGAAGACCCGGAAGGGACGCTCATCGTCAACGGCATCCATTACATCGAAACCGGCGAGGAGACCCAGACCATCGGGGTCTTCTTCCGCTTCGAGGAAAACGAAGCCAACGGCATCACCATCCGGGAATACGGCTTCTTCGGCGGTGACGTGGCCTACATCGCCGGACTCCAGTCCGATTATGCCGCGAATGGCGTTTATCACCCCGACACCAACCCTACCGGTGAGGTGCTCGATCCCGGCTACCTGTACGAAGTGAAGAACATCCCCGATTTCAACAAGACCTCGGACACGCGGGTGGAGCTGGTCGGGGTCATCAAGATTTAGGAGGAAAAACCATGTCCATTTCGCGCGATACGTTCGACCCGACAAAAAACTACAAGCGGGTCCGCTACCACCAGGACCGGGACCTGCTCGACTCGGAGCTCAACGAGCAGCAGGACATCATCAACCAAGAGCGCAGGAAGCTCGCGGATATCCTCTTCAAAGAAGGGGCCATCGTCAGCGGCTTCGGCGTGACGGTCGCGGCCAACGTGCTCACCGTGGCCGAAGGGCTGGTCTACATCGACGGCTGTCTGGAGCGCGTGCCCGGAGCGGTGCTCACCTACGACCCGGCCAAGACGAGCGGCGCGGATTACGTCTACGTCGAGCTTCTTAAATACAACTACGGATACAACCAGGACGCCGTGCTCATCAACCCTGCGACGGGTGAACCGACCGCGGAGCGGGAAAAGTGGGTCCTGTCGCTCAAGGATCATGACACGAGCGGCGAGGCGTTGCCCAACAATGTGACCCAGCGCAAGGTGGTCGCGGTCCACAAGTTCGACCGCGAGACCGGCGACGTGACAGCGACCGTCCGCGAGAAGTCGAATCTCTATCTGCAGGACCTGCTCGGGACGCTGCCGGGAAGCCGCATCACCGTGGCGTCGATCACCGAGGATCAACTCGCCTTCGCCGCCGCCGAGGGGCTGAACTCGCTTCTCCAGAACCTGGCCGAGCGGACTTACGACCAGGCCGGCAGTTATCTGGTCAAGGGACTCGACAGCTTCATCGGCGACAACGACGGCGAGAACGTCGAGGTGATCACCAACGCGGGCCGCGCTTACATCCAAGGCTTCCGTCTGCAGAAAGACATGCCCACCACGACCCTGGTGCCCAAGTCCACGGCCGTCAAGTCGGTCCGCGGCGAACAGAAGACCTACGTGGTCGGCACCCGGCGCTATGCGCTCAACAACACGCCCCTCAAGGAAACCACCCAGGTCGAGGGCATCGTCGAGATCGTCTCCAACATCACCCGCGGATCGGTGGGCGGCGGCGAGGACCTGCTCGTCCCCAACCCGGTGGTGGACATCCTCGAGGTGAGCCAGGGAGCGACGGTCTTCCAGGAAGGCGCGGATTGGCAGCAATCCGGCAACTATGTGGACTGGCTGGGGTCGGGCAACGAACCCGCCATCGGTACCACCTACACCGTCCGCTGGACCTACACCAAGCAGATGATCGAGGGGACGGACTATGTGGACGGAGGCTGGTTCGGACGCTCAGGCCATCCGGCGGCGGACGAGTACTTCTACCTGATCACCGTTCAGAGCGCCACCGGCGAGACTCAGTACGATTCCGTCAAAGTCGTTTCGCGCGATACCCTGACCGGGGAAATCAACCGCCTCTCCTGGCTGCCGGTCAGTGGAGCGACCGGATACCGCATCTATCGCGGCACGCAGAATACGGTCCGCGCGGATTTCCAGCGGCTCAAGGACGTGGCCGCCGGGGTTACATCCTACACCGACGACGGCGTGGACGAGATCGTGGGCGGCAACCCTCCAGCTTCCAACACGAGCGGCCTGACCATGTCCCCGGTGCAGGTCGAACCCGGCAACCTTTCCATTATCAACTTCGGCCGCACCAACATCGGCGATGAGCCGGTGGCCGGCTCCAACTGCAGCATCGACTACGATTACTACATCGGACGCAAGGACATCATCTACGCCACAACCCGCGAGATCAAACGGCTGGAAGGCGCACCGGCGGATTGGCCGAAGCTGCCCATCGTCCCGGAGGGGACGCTCGGGCTGTGCAGCGTCGATTGCCCGCCGAACTCGGTGGACTTGACGGTCTTCAATTTTGGGCTGACCCGTATCACCATGGACCAGATCCACGAGATCATTAAAGACGTCGAGGACCTCAAGTATAACGACGCCCAGTTCCAGATGAACAACGAGCTCCAGAACCGGGACGCCCAGACCAAAAAGGGCGTCTATTCAGATGATTTTTCGAACGATGCCCAGTCCGACATCTACCACAGCGAGTGGAGCGCCCGCATCGACCGTGTCCGCCGCTTCGCCGCACCGGCCAGGGGCGCTTCGGCCACCGTGCTCGAAGTAAACCCCTCCGCAAGCAACGCATTGTTCAAGGGCAGCCTCGCGCTGCTCCCGGGCACGGAACATGTGCTCATCGAACAGGCCGACTGGTCCGAGGTCAAGAACATCAATCCCTACGCCGTGTTCGAGAAACCGGACGCATCGGTGGAGGTCACTCCGAATATCGGCAGGCGTGGGCAGACCGGGATCGCCGTGGTCGGGTCCAACTTTCAACCCAACGCGAACAACGTGACCATCCGCTGCGACGGCCAGGTGGTAGCATCGGGCGTCCATGCGGATACGGCGGGACGCGTGAGCGCATCCTTCGTCATCCCGGAGAACACTCGCAACGGCAACCGCATCGTGGAAATGAACGACGGACTCTACTCAGCCCGGGCCAGCCTGCAGATCAACGACCCGATGGTCATCACCCGGATCGAGCGCATCGTCGAGGAGCGTATCATCCGCGTGCCCGTGGTGCAGGTGGTCTGGCGCACTCAAATCGTCACCGTGCGAAACGATCCTCTGGCCCAAACCTTCAGCTTCACCCAGGACAAGGTGATCTCCAGCGTGGGGCTGTACGTCACCGCCAAGGACTCATCCATCCCGGTCACGGTCCAGATTCGCGGCGTCACCACGGGTCTGCCCAACGGCGTAATTTTAGCGGAAAAGGTTCTGGCCCCGGGCGACATCAGCCTGAACGCCGAGACCAAGGTCGTCTTCGCCAATCCCTTCTACGCCCAGGCCGGAACCAGCTATGCGGTGGTGCTGCTTACCAACAGCACCAACTACCGCGTGCGCATCGCCACCCTGGGGCAACTGGGTCAAAACGGCGTGATCACCCGGCAGACCTATGTCGCCGGCGTGCTGCTGGAAAGCTCCAACGCCGAGACCTGGACCCCGCTCAACAGCTCCGATCTCACCATGAGAATCTACGGCTACGACTTTCAGTCCACCGGCGAGGTTCGCTTCCAGCCCATCACCGGGGTGCAGTTCAGCGATCTGAACCTTGACGAGTATTCCTCCAGCCCTGAAGGAACCGGCATCGCCTGGGAATATTCCACCGACGGCGGTGTCATCTGGGACGCCATCGTGCCCGCGGAGGAGGAGCGACTGCCCAACCTGGCGAGCCAGATACTCGTCCGGGCCCTGTTCTCCAGCAACGCCGTCAACAACTCTCCGGCGTTGATTTTCAAGGACGTGAACCTCATCGGGTATCTCAACAACACGACGGGTGCGTACCTGAACCGCGAGAACGAACTCACCCAGGGCGTTTCCTCCACCAAGCTCTACACACAGATGAACATCCCGAGCGGGACCACCATCAACTGGTTTGCCTCCAACAACGGCGGGGCGACCTGGGAACCGATGTCGATCGAGACGACGCGGGAGATCGATCAGGAGTGGACCGAGTACACGCTCACGAGAAACTTCACCGATCCGAACGGAAACAAGGTCCGTTTCAAGGCGGAGATGACCGGCAACAACCTGGTGTACCCGAGGATTCACACCCTCGGTGCGACACTGAGCTGATCGGAGGGATGCCATGATTGTTCGCAGACAAGGCGGATTGACCGAATTCATTCCATCACCCCAGGAGAAGCGCGACGGTGTCCTGCGGGACCACACACTCGAACTGCTCGCCAACCTCGACGCCCGCATGCGGCGCATGGAGGAGCGACACGGTATCGAGCCAGACGCCGCGGAGGCGTTCGCCGGACTCATGGCTCGCATCAAGTGGGAGGAGATCGAAGCCGGGCGGATCAACCGGGAACTAATGGACGCCGGATACCTACATGAAGACCTGTCCGCCGCGGCGCTTGCGGCGCAGGCCGGGAGGAACCAATTATGAGTATCACCATCAAGAGCAACACCGATACGATTCTGGAACTGCCCGGGCTGACCGGCACGGTTGGACCCGGCAAGACCGCCGTCGTTCAGGCGATGACCCCGGACCTGCTCCGCGCCGTTGACCTCGACCTGCTGCTGGTCCCGTCCGGAGGGGAACCGCCCGAGGGGCTGCCGCCGGTCGTGTTCGAGCACCGCTACCCGCACGTCCTGCCTCTTACGGCCGGGCGCGCTTACTATGTCAGGGTCCTTCGGGCCGTAGGCGGTTTCCACGACGGAACCCGGCCCCGAAACTTGATCGCCTATTACGGCGACGGTGCGGGTACGACTTGCGCCTTCTCAGACGACGGGCTCGCCTGGGACACGGAGAAGAAGGTAACCGGCATCGCGGCCAACGGCTATCACGTGGTCTGCGCGCTGGAGACCGCGAAGCGGCTGCGAATCCTCTACTGGAACCCGGATGTTCCGAACCAGCCCTACGTCATGGCCGGGCTGCGCACGGCTGTTTGCGACCCGACGGTCGATCCCGCCGCGTTCACGGACGACACCCCGTGCGCCGGTGACCTGGTGACCGAGGGAAGCGCTCAAGTCTGGAACCGCGGTCATTACGGGCCATCCTTTCTCTGGTACAACCCGCTGCCGACCTCGGGAGAAGGAAGACCTTTCACCTGGCGCTACGCCATGTATTTCATCGCTTCGACCGGCGGCAACGACAGTCTCGGCTTGGCCTGTTCCGACGATGCCGTCGAGTGGAAACTGATCGGAAACGGTCCGATCCTTTCCGGTCTGATCGACCCGCAGCCTTGGGAAGGCGCGAACGGCTACGTCTCCTCCGCCCACGTCGAGCGGCTCGGCGACGGGCGCTGGTGGATGCTTTACTCCGGGGGCTCCGCAGGCAACGCCGGAATCGGTTACGCATGGTCGTGGGATCGCGTCCACTGGCGCAAGGCCGAGATCAACCCGGTATTCAAAAACGGCAGCGGGCCGTTCCTCGAACGCTGCTACACGCCGAGCGTAGTTCGGGACGCCAACGGCTCGCTGCTCCTTTACCGCGCGGCCAAGGACGCGACCGCCTACCGGACCTTCGTTTCCCGTCTGCGGGCACCGGCCCTCGGATGGCGTGACCTGCTCGGCCCGGACCGGCTCAGCCAGGGGCTAACCTCGCGGGAAGCTGTCCGCCGTGGCGTCGGCACCCAGGCCGAGCGCGACGCCGCCATCCCCGCCCCGTCCATGGGCGACGAGTGGTTCAACACCGACCTCGCGGGCGGCGGCATGTGGGAGAAACACACCGGGACGATCTGGAAGCAGACCTGATTATCGGAACACCTCTCTTTTCTTCGGACGTCGGGAAATCCCGTAACCCCGCGTGTTCCCGCGGGTTATCGCTCCATGTACATAACTCATTGGAATCAATGAAGTTATGCGTCGGAAACGCCTTGCTTTCTGTTCGGAAAGAAGCCTGTATGTGTGTGAACACAAGAGCCAATTCCTTGCCGGGAAAGGGCTTACAGAACGCAAGGAGAGACCATGGATTTACGCCGGATCAACTTCGGAATCGAGATCGAGACAGTCAAACGGACGAGAGAGCGGGTCGCCCAGGCGATCCAGTCGGTGGTGGGCGGCCAGATCCGCCACATCGGCAGTCCGGGGAGCTTCGACCCTTGGGAGGTCACCGACAACCGAGGTCGGGTCTGGAAGGTGGTATCCGACGGCTCGCTCATCAATGTGCCGGTCCACCTGCGGGCCGAGGTGGTGAGCCCCGTCCTGTCTTACGAGGACATCCCCATCCTCCAGGAAGTCGTCCGGGCGCTGCGGGCCTGCGGGGCCAAGGTGGACGACCGCTGCGGCATCCACGTCCACGTTGACGCCACGGCCTTCGACGGCCGGACCCTCGCGAACCTCGCCAAGATCGTCTACAAACAGGAAGCGCTCATCCTCACCGCCCTGGGCGTGAACGAGACCCGTCGCCGGAGTTACAGCAAGCCGGTGAGCGACGATCTCATCGCGCAGATCGAGCGCCGCCGTCCCAGGACCAGGGACCAGCTCAACCATATCTGGTACGGCTACCACAACCGGCAGCCCCAGCACTACGACAGCACCCGCTACCACGGGGTGAATCTGCACAACGTCTGGTACCGGGGCACGGTCGAGTTCCGCTGGTTCGAAGGGACGCTCCACGCGGGAAAGGTGAAAGCCTACGTCCAACTGGTCCTGGCCGTGGCCGCCAAGGCGCTCAACGGCCGGGCCGCCTCGAGCCGCAAGCGGTCCTTCGATCCTCAGAGTGCCCGGTACGACTTCCGGGTCTTCCTGCTCCACCTAGGGCTCATCGGCGACGAGTTCAAGACCGCGCGCAAGCATCTGATCGCCGCCCTGCCAGGGGACTCGGCCTTCAAACGCGGCAGGGTGAAACCGGACGAACAACCCGCCCCAAAGGCGGAACCCCTCACGGAGGCCGGGCCCGAAACCCGGCCTCCGGCGTTTTCGGGGGGCGAAACCGGCGGGACGCAAGGAGACGCGTCATGAGAGTGCTGATCCGAAACACCGCCCTCGACGGGCGGCCGCTGGAAGGAGACGGCGAGGTCTTCACCGGGGAGACGGTGACCGACTTGGTCCTGGCCATGAAAGGAGCCACGCTCTTTTCCGACCAGCGGGACCTCGAGGACTACATCGACATGGTCCTGCGCAACGCCAAGATGCTGTCCGGTGTTGAGCTGGCGGTCCGGGGCGACACGCCCGAGGAAAAGGCCGCATCTTTCCTCGATGCGCTGATCAAACACGGTCTTGCTGAGGTACAGGACGACAAACCCGCACGGATACCCATCTCCGCCTTGGTCTGGCAGGGCATCGACGCGGTCCGGCTCTCGGGGTTGAGCAACATGCTCGACCGCCCGGTCGTCGCCCGGCTGGCCGGGGATCTCGGCTATCCCGACTCCGCGCGCTGGATCGAGGAGCATCCGAAGGAATACGCCGAGGGCGTCTTCCGCGGGTTCATCGTCGATCCGCAGGGAGGGAAACCCTGATGTGCGGGCTCGCGGGAGTCATCTTCGGAAAAAAGCGACGGCGCGCCGAGGAGCGGGAGCACCTCGCCTGGCTCTTCACCCGCCTGCTGCTGCTGAGCGAGGAGCGCGGGCCCCATGCCACCGGCGCGGCATGGCTCGATGTCGACGGCGGCCACCGGCTCTTCAAGCGCCCGGTGACGGCCGAGCGGTTCGTCACGGACAAGGCCTTCGCCGAACTCCTTGCCTCCATGGACAACCGCGCCGCGCTCCTGCTCGGGCACACCCGTTGGCGCACCCGTGGGGACGAACAGGTCAACATCAACAACCACCCGATCCGCGCCGGGGAGGTGATCGGCACCCACAACGGTACCATCTACAACGCAGATTACCTCTTCCGCCGCTGGAAGCTGCGCCGTTTCGCCGAGGTGGACAGCGAGATTCTGTTCCGCCTGGCCGCGAACGCCGCCCGGGACGGGGCCATGGATATCGAGCGGTTCAAGGCGCGCCTCCGGCGCTGCCGCGGGCAGATAACCGCCATCATCGCCTGCCGGACCGATCCGGGCACCGTCTTTGTGCTCAAGGGGAACAGGCCGTTGGAACTGCGGTGGCATCCCCGCCGCAAGGCGGTCCTCTATGCTTCGGACCCTGCATATCTGGACGCCGTGCTGGCGGAGGAAAAGGGCTGGAGGGAGCTTCCGGTCCCGCCCATGAGCCTGGTGGTGTTCCGGCGCGAGGACCTGGCCGCGTATTCGGTGGAGCCCTTCGAGTTCGTCGCCCAGGAGAGAAAGGGGGCGGAACCATGACAGACACCCCAATGAACCCGGTAATGAATCCAACAGAACCCTCGAAGGCGAACACAAGCGGATTGCTGAAACTCTTCGTCTACGGGACTTTGAAGCGCGGTTTCTGGAACCACGACCGCTTTTGCCGGGGCGTTCTGGCCGTGGAGGACGCCGTAGTCCGCGGCCGCCTCTTCGAGACGCCCTCCGGAATCCCGGTCCTGCTGGTTCCGGAGGAGGACATCCTCGCCGTCGGGACCACGAATCCGCGCGCCGACGTGGCCACCTGTCTGCGTGCGGAAACGCACAGGCAGGCACAAGCGCACGTTACGGCCCACGTGTCCATTCCCGAGCCAAACCTCGACCAGCACCAGGAAAACGCCAAGGGCGCGCCCTGGGGCCCGGTGTACGGGGAGCTTCTCACCTTCGACGACCCCGAGACCCGCCTTCCGACCATTGACCGGCTGGAGGGGTTCCACCCCGGCGGTCCCTGCCTCTATCGCCGCGCCCTGGTCGCTGTCCAGGCCAACGGGACCGTGCTTCCGGCCTGGCTCTATGTGGGTGAAGTGACGAGTAATCGTGGCTTCAAGCCGCTTCCGCTCGGTAAGTGGCGATCCTGAAATCGGGTCCATTCGAGCCATAAATTTCTCTTGTTTTTTCCTTGCGAACGATATAACATACGCTATTATATTCGGGCAAGGGCCGTGGTCTGCCATCCAGACAAGAGGTGCAGCGAATGGAAACAGAAGGTCGAAGTCTTTCGGCGCTGGTAAAAGAGATACGACGACAGCTTTCCTTGAGCCAGGAGGACTTGGCTCGGCAGCTCGGCGTCAGCTACGCGACCGTCAACCGATGGGAAAACGGTTTGTCAAAGCCCTCCAAGCTCGCAAAGGCCCAACTGGAGAGCTTCTGTAAAAAAATGACCAGTCAGGGCAAGTTGACGCTTCCGGAGGGGGAGCACAGATGACGAGCGAGCACGAAAAGCAAAAACCGCCGCTGCCTCTTCTTGTTTTCCGCCTCCGCGCCCTGGTACTTGCCCTCGGCGAGTCGACTGCGCCTGCATGGTGGAAGACCGAGTTCATGAACGAGACCGGCTTGAGATTCCTGGAGCGACTTTATCCACGGACGTCCTTTCAAGCCGCAGTCCACGCCGCCGGAAAAGCGGCGTCCGACGCTCATGATCGGGCTGTCGGACGTGTCGGCGTCTACCACCTGTTCAGACTCCCCGAATCCATGGAAACCGAAATAAACCGGATGCCCCCCGATTCGGACGAAGGCTTCTTTTCAGGATTGCGCACCGCCCTCGGTCGACCGGAGAAATTAATGGAATTGCTCGCCCCGCTTTGCGGTGGGACGGGAACGGACGCTTCTCCCGGAGCGAAGCGGATCGGAACCGACAAAGACCTGATGACCACGGCGGGCTTCGAGAAAACGGCTTCGGCATACCACCATGCGTTCGCGCAGGGGAAACCCGGCTTCCCGTATTTCACCGCCGAGCCGGACGGAGGTCGTGGATGATCATGGCCGGAGGCAAAGGCACACAACGCAAGTACTCGACCGCTATAAGCAAAGGCGCGGGGATGATCGAAGAGACGCGACGTCTCCTCGATCACTGGCGTCCTGGCGAGCCGCTTGATGATTTCACGCGCAGGGTCCAGGAAGAAGGGCTGCTCGGTAATTCCACCGCTTACAGGACCCGCGACGTCGTCAGAAGAGTTTTCGCCCCGCGTTTCCTGAGGCCGAGCGACAAGCCTGCGCGGATTCTGCAGCAGGTGATTGCATCCGGCCTGCCGGGACGGGTCTTCACCGAATTGCTGTTCGTGTTCGCCGCGCGGCAGGACCCATTGGTCTACGACTTCACGATCCGCGAGTATTGGCCCGCCGTCCGACGGGGAAGGCCGGTTCTGGACACGAATCCGATGCTCTCCTTCCTGTCCGAAGCCCACTACGACGGGCGTTTGGACAACCAATGGTCGGAGAAGGTGTCTGTACGCATCGCGCGCTGCGTTCTCGGTCTCCTTCGGGACGTGGGATTCCTCCGCGAGGTGGTCCGCGGCCGCAGGGAGATCGTCGATTACCGCATGTCGGACGAAGGAGCCGCAATCCTGGCGCGGGAACTCAATGAGTCGGGCGTTACGGATTCTTCCCTCTGCAATCATCCCGACTGGGGGCTGTTTGGCATGACGCCTTCGGAGGTCGTGGAGAAAATGGACGGGATCGGTGAACACCGCGGAGTGATCGTGCAACGCGCCGGTTCGGTCGTGCATTTCACTTGGGTCGTCAAATCCATTGAGGAGTTGATTGATGTACTCACTCGATAGTGCTTTCAACGAATTGATCGACAAAATCCGCGACCCGGACGCCCTCAATCCGGCCAAGAGCGACCCGGTCTTCTATTTCGCCTATCCGCCGGAACTGATGCTCGACCTCAAGAAGCATCTCCCACGCTGGACGTCCAGGTTACGGGAAGCCGATTTTGATGTCCGCCGCGTCTCTCTCGCCGACATCCTTTGGGACATGGTCGATAAGTCCGGGAGATGGGACATTTGGCTTGAACTCGAAGCTGAAGCCGATGCGGATCAAATAAACGAAGCCGTGCGCGACGTCCTCCGCCAGGGGGATGCCTTTGTCGACCGGGTGGCGGAAGTCGTCGAGTCGACTCCGGAAGGCACGGTGGTGCTGCTCACCGAGGCGGAACTGCTTCATCCCTATTTCCGAACCCGGACAATCGAGAGCCGGTTGCACGATAAGGTCAAAACGCCGACGGTGATTTTCTACCCCGGCAGACGGTCCGGCCAATACGGACTTCATTTCCTCGATTTCTATCCGGTCGACGGCAACTACCGGTCGACGCTGCTTGGAGGTCTCTGATGAGCGCAACGATTCGACAGGTATTTTCGCCCCGGCGTCCCATCGACCGGACCATAGAAAAGGTCATCGACTATTACGCGCAGGAGGAAGACCGCCTGGCCCGCGAGGTCGCTGAATACGAGGTCACGGACAACATCGAGTCCTGCTTCCGCAAGTTCCTCGACGTCTTCGGCGAAGGAGTTCGGGGAGGTCAGGTGACCGAGGTCGGTATCTGGGTTTCCGGCTTCTACGGAAGCGGGAAAAGCTCGTTCACCAAATACCTCGGTGCGTCCCTCGATCCGACGCGGACGGTTCAGGACAAACCCTTCCTCGACCTTTTGTGCGACCGCTTCCCCCGCAACGAAATTCCGGCCGCGTTGCGCACCGTCTCCAAGAAACATCCGACTGCGGTTGTGCTGCTCGACCTCGGTGCCGAACAGCTTGCCGAGAGCGCCGCCGCTCCCGTCTCCACCGTGCTCTATTGGAAGGTGCTGCAGTGGGCGGGATTCTCCAAGGAGAAGAAGACGGCGCAGCTCGAATTCACCCTCGACCGGCGCGGCAAATACGACGACTTCAAGCGGAAATACAAAGAGCGGTATAAGGGTGAATGGAATGAAATCCACAACGACCCGCTGATCGGCGTCGCCCGTGCGGCGGAGATCGTGCCGGGAGTCCTTCCCGATGACTTTCCAACACCGGAGAGCTTCCGTGGTCTGCGGTTCGAGGAAGCCCGGGATGTGCGCGACCTGGCTCGTGAAATCATCGACATCTGCAGGCACAAGACCGGCCACGAGAACATCTTGCTCCTGGTCGACGAAGCCGGCCAATACGTCGCCCCCCGCGGCGAGCTGATCCTCAACCTCGACGGCTTGGCGCGCAACCTCAAAGAACTCGGCAAGGGCAAAGTCTGGATAGCCGCCACCGGCCAACAGACTTTGAGCGAGATCGTCGAAAAGGCCGCCCACAACTCCGCGGAACTGAACAAGCTGCGGGACCGCTTCCCGATTTCCATCCACCTTGACGCGAGCGACATCCGTGAGATCACCCACCGTCGGCTGCTCGACAAGTCCGAGGAGGGACGGAAGAAGCTCGATGCCCTGTTCAAGGAGCATGGTCAATCCACCGTTACGCACACCCGTCTCAGCGGTACGGCCCTGTTCAAGGGCGACCCCGACTCCGGGACGTTCACCCGCCTCTATCCGTTTTTGCCGCAGCACTTCGACCTCCTGCTGGAGCTCATCCGGACTCTCGCCCGTTCCACCGGCGGCATCGGTCTTCGCTCGGCCATCCGTGTCATCCAGGACGTGCTGGTGGACAAGAGCCGCGTGCTCGGCGCGGAAGCCGTCAAACTGGCCGACCGGGAGACAGGCTCTCTGGCCTGCGTAGACGACTTCTACGACACCCTGCGTGCCGACATCGCCAAAGTCCTGCCTCACGTCATCGGCGGAGTCGACAAGACCCTCAAGATTTTCGGGTCGGACTCCATGGAGGTGCGGGTCGCCAAGGCGGTCGCAGCACTTCAGCCGGTGGAGACCTTCCCCCGCACGGCGGAAAACATCGCCGCTTTGCTTTACAGAAAAGTCGGCTCGCCCGCACTTCTCGACCAGGTTCGGGAAGCTCTGCGCAGACTCACCTCCGAAAAGGAATGCGGCCTTATCGAGGACCCGCAGGCGGGCGGCTATGTGTTCCTGAGCGACGCCGTCAAGCCGATCCGCGACAAACGCAACAGCTACGCGCCCACATCCGGCGAAGCGATGAGGGCAAGGATCGATGTCCTTAAACAGGGTACCGCCGACCATTCATTATTCCGTGTGCAACCCGCCGCCAGGCTGGAAAACATCAAGGAAGTCAGGTCGTCCGTAAAACTCGGCCGGACGCCCGTCGTAGGCGGCTCCGAGGATGTGGAACTCCGTTTGGAGTTCGTCGAGCCCGCCTTATGGGACGGCAAACGGAACGAATTCCTGATCGCCTGCAACACCCAGGTGGAGTTGAAGAACACGGTGGTCCTGCTGGTGAAGAACGACGACACCGTTGAGGAACTGCTGCCGGAGATCGTGCGCTCGGAAAAGGTGCTCGGCGATGTCGATGAACGCTCCGCCGACCATGTGGTCGCCCAGTACCTGCGCGCCGAAAGACGGGCTGCCGAGCGCAGCCGGGAACGAACGGCCGCCGCCATGGAAAAGGCGATGCTGGAAGGCGTTTTCATCTTCCGCGGCAAACCGACCCCGGTCCGCGAGGCCGGCGAGACGCTGGACGCCGCCGTGCGCACCATCCTCTCCGCCGCCGTCAAGGAGGTCTTTCCCCATTTTCATCTGGCCCCGGTCCGGCCCTCTACGGACGCGGCCGCGAAGTTCCTCGGTGTGGAGCGCATGGACCGCATCACCAAGGACCTCGACCCCCTCGGCCTCGTCGTCAAGAGCAAGGGCGCTCCGCGGGTGGATACAGCCGCCCCCGTACTGGCGGAGGTGCTCAGGGTGTTCCAGAACAAGGCCGCCGAGGCGGGCTCCGGAAGGCTCCAGGGTTCCTATCTTCAGGACTTGTTCTCAGCTCCGCCCTACGGATGGACCAAGGACACCGTGCGATACCTTTTCGCTGCATTGCTGCGGGCGGGCGAAATCGAATTACACGTACCCGGTGCGGGCGGACCGGTGCGCACCGCCGGGCCCCAGGCCCTGGAAGCCGTCAAGAGCACGGTTTCATTCAATAGGATCGGTATATCGTCCCGTGACGCGAAGCTGCCGCCCGAAGCCTTGGACAGGGCCGCCCGGCGGTTGGAAACCCTTTTCGGAGACGAAGTTCTGCCGTTGGAAGACCACATCAGTCGCTCCGTGCGGCGGCACGTCCCCGACCTTTTGGAAAAGCTCGGATCGCTGCCCGACCGGCTGCGCCTGCTGAGCCTGCCCGGTGAGAGCCGCTCTCAGCGCTTGCTGGCGGACGCGGCCGACCTGCTGAAGGGCGACGCAGGCGGCGCAGCCTCGGTCCTCGGCGGCGTCGAATGCGCGCTGCCGGACGAAATCACTTGGGCCAAGGCCGTCTTCGACGCCTTGGAGTCCGGCGCGGAGGCCGACGTCCGGAACGCCCGGTCGGTACTGGATTCGACTGCGGATTTGGACCGGTTGTTCCCCGGTTCCGCGAGCGACTTGTTGAGCCCTGAAGACAGGACCGCCGCGGAGGAGGTGCTCTCTTCAGACCATTTCCACGAGCGGCTTCCCGAGCTGCGCGGCGTGGTCCGATCCGCGGTTGACCGAACGGAAAAACGATATGCGATTGACCGTGCCGCTTACGAGGAAGACCTGAAGAAGGCCCTCAACGGTTTGGAGGCGGAATTCGACTGGGCGAAGCTGCTCGACGAGGACCGCGGGGAGATCGCCGCCAAGCTCGCATGCGACCTGCCGGAGACCACCGAGAACGGCGATCCCGTCAGGCTGCTTCAGACCCTGCTGGTGCGGCGACGCACCTTGCCGGGGCTGATCGAAGACCTGAAATCCGAGATCAAACGCAGGAGACCTTCCGAACCCGAGCCGGAACCGGAACCCGGCGAAGGAGGAGCGGAACCGCCGGTCGAGGAAATCGTCCAGGCCGACACGCTGGTGCCGGCGGCGGTGATTGCCTCGGCGGCGGACTTGGATTCGTGGCTGGCGGGCATCCGGGAGAAGCTGTCCGGTCTGTTGAAATCGAACAAGCGGATACGGATCAAGGGGCGCTGATGAGTTTCGACAAGGAAACACGAAATTTGCTGGCTAAAACGGTCGCCTCGTGCAGGCGTCGGCTGATCGAGGACGTCACCGACCAGCTCCGCGGCGTCTTCGGCCTGCATCCGGACGGCACGGTGCTGCCGCTCAACAAACTGACGCATCTGTCGCCCGATCAAAACTCCGCGGCCCGCCGCTTGCGCGATCTTCTCGACCATTACGCCATCGGTGCCGCGGGAAAGGATTCGGACCGCCGTAAGGCCGCTTACGAACGGATGGTCCTGGAGATATCCTTCACCGTCCTCAACAGGTTGGCCGCCCTGCGCCTGTGTGAGGAACGCGGGCTGGTCGTCGAATGCGTCCGCAAAGGAACCACCTCGGCTGGCTTCCAGATGTTCGAGCGCATCTCCGGCGGAGCCCTCGGAGGGCGATACGCAACCTACCGGGTCTTTCTGGACTGCATGTTCGACGAACTCGCCCTCGACCTAGGAGTGCTGTTCGACCGGATGACACCGCAGTCGGCGGTGTTCCCCTCCGAGCGGTGCATGGAAGACGTAATCGCCGAGCTGAACAAGCCGGATCTCACGCACCTCTGGACCGAGGACGAAACCATCGGCTGGGTCTATCAGTATTTCAACCCAAAAGAAGAGCGAGATGCGATGCGCAAAGCATCAAGGTCACCTCGGAACACAAGAGAGATGGCCGTCCGCAATCAGTTCTTCACCCCGCGGTATGTCGTCGAGTTCCTCACCGATAACACCCTCGGGCGCATCTGGTATGAGATGCGCAAGGGTAACACATTACTCAAGGAGGAATGCCGCTATCTTGTGCGGCGGCCGAACGAGGTCTTTCTTTCACCGGCTGAGAAGGCTCCGGAAACCCGGAGAAACAAAACGGACCTTTCCCAGGAGGAACTACTCAAACTGCCGGTTTACATCGAGCATCGACCCAAAAAGGACCCTCGGGTCCTGCGGGTCCTCGATCCGGCCTGCGGCTCGGGCCACTTCCTGCTCTATGCCTTCGACCTGCTGGAGCGTATCTATGAGGAGGCATGGGCCGACCCTGAAAGCCCGAAGTCGGAAATCACCAGCCGTACCCTTCAGGATGACTTCGAGACCCTCGACGACCTGCGCCGGGAGACCCCGAAGTTGATTGTAGAACACAACCTGCACGGTATCGACATTGACCCGCGCGCAATGCAGATCGCCGCGCTGGCGCTCTGGCTGCGGGCGCAGAAGACTTGGAAGAACCTCGGCCTCAAAGCCGCCGGGCGGCCGCGTATCGCCAGGTCGAACATCGTCACCGCCGAGCCGATGCCGGGTGAGGATGATATGCGCCGGGAATTCACGGCGGAACTCAAGCCGCGGGTGCTGGGGCAGATCGTGGATGAGGTGTTCGAGAAGATGAAACTCGCCGGCGAGGCGGGCTCGCTGCTCAAGATCGAGGAGGAGATTAAGGACGCCGTGGCCACGGCCGGAAAGCAGTGGCGGGAAGGTCCGAAACCGGAACAGCAACTTCTTTTTCCCACCATGGACGTCCCCCGGCCGAAGCAGCAGGAACTGCGCTTTGACGTAAAGGGGATCACTGATGTGCGGTTCTGGGAGCAGGCGGAGGACCGTATTTTAGATGCGCTGAAAGAGTATGCGGAGCGGGCGGAAAGCGGCCATGCGACTCGCCGCCGGCTCTTCGCTGAGGACGCTGCGAGAGGATTCGCTTTCATCGATCTATGTCGAAATCGATACGACGTAATCCTGATGAACCCGCCGTTCGGGGCATCCAGCCAGGAATCGAAGGGCTATATCGACAAACGATATCCTAATACTAAGGGTGATCTCTTAACGAATTTTGTCGAAAGAACATTGCAACTCGGAGAGATACAAGGGTGCATCGGAGCAATCTCGAGCCGGACACCATTTTTTCTCAGCTCGTTTGAATCTTTTAGAAGGGATATTCTTGGAAATATCGGCGTCGTCCAACTGTTTGCTGATTTAGGTGAAGGTGTGCTCGATGCTATGGTTGAGACATCAATCTATGTAATCACCAAAAATATCTCTGAATCAAACCCAAGCGTCTTCATGAGACTCCTTGTCGAGGCGGATAAAGAAAACGAACTACAAATTCTATCGAACGAATGTCTGTCTGCGGCAAGTAGCGACAAGCTATTCGTTGCAGAAACAGCAATGTTTTCTTTGCTTCGTGGCGCTCCCTTTGCCTATTGGATTTCTGCTAGAACAATAAAACTGCTGGCAACTACTTCACCGATAGAGGGTAATTTGGCATCTATTCGTGTTGGACTTCAAACAGGTGATGATAGAAGGTTCCTGAGACTCATTTGGGAGGTGCCCGCTTCAAAGATTGGGGGGGCAGGTGCAGGAAGAGATACCAGTTCGTCGAGTAGAGACACAACTCAATTCAGAAACCAGTTTATTAATCTTGGAAAACGATGGGCGCTTTTCGCAAAGACAGACAATGCATCCCCTTGGTTCTCACCTCTTACTCTTGTTCTTGATTGGTTTCGAGACGGAGATCTACTCAAAGAGTATGTACGAGGCAGAGGCTACTCTCCATCAAAATGGATTCAGAGTGAGAGTTTATATTTTCGACCTGGCTTTAGCTATATGCTTCGTTCAACTAGAATTGTTCCGTTTATTGTTCCATTTGGAGTGATACCGGCTGCTCCAGTATCCGAGGTTTTTCCTTTCGCTGGCCATGAGTATTCAACCCTTGGAATATGTGCATCAAATTTAGGCTCTGCTATTGCGCGATTTAAAGGTGGCTGGTTCTCACGGGCTGTGTTTCAGGCGAGTTTGATTCAGGGTCTTCCGGTCTGCAAGTTCTCAAAGATACGATTGGAATACATTAAGGAAATTGTAGACCGGAACGTTAACAATCGTAGATCTGTAGTGAAGCGATATGAACCATTTCAAGAATTTACTATACCTGCATGGATTCACACCTCTGAAGAGGGGGGGACTACTTGGGATCTCTACTCGTTGCTGGGGAACAAAGTAGAAAAGGAAATTGCCGACGCATACGGTTTTGATGAAGACCAACTTGCTGAATTGGAGCGTGATATACGGGAAGCAGTATCGATCCGTGGAAAGTCCCCAAATGAAAACGCAGAAAAGTCGTCCGAGGATTCAAACGAAGATGAGCAAGAACTAAACATTGAACTGATTTCAGAAACGCCCGAGGAAAAGGCTGTTGGTTTTGTCATGTATTCTGTCGGAGTTGCTCTCGGCCGCTGGGACGTCCGCATCGCCGTAAACCAATCTCTTGCGCCGAAGCTGCCCGATCCTTTCGACCCGCTGCCGGTCTGCCCGCCCGGGATGCTGGTCGGGACGAACGGCCTGCCCGCCGAACCGAACTGCATTGTCAGCGAGGAGTGGCTCTGCGCCCGGCCGGACGCGAATACCCTGCCGCCGGAAGGCTCGGTCAAGAATTCTACAACTTCCGACGACGGATACCCGCTCCGCATCTCTTGGGAAGGCATGCTGGTGGATGACCCCGGCTTCAACTGCGACCGGCCGCACCGGGACGACATCGTCCGCCGCGTGCGCGAGGTCTTCGACCTGCTCTGGAAGGACAGGGCCCATGAGATCGAACAGGAAGCCTGCGACATCCTCGGCGTCTCCGACCTGCGCGATTATTTCCACAGGCCTGCGGGGTTCTTCCAGGACCACCTGAAGCGCTACTCCAAGAGCCGGCGCAAGGCCCCGATCTATTGGCCGCTGTCCACACCGTCCGGGTCATACACGATCTGGCTCTACTACCACCGCCTGACCGACCAGACGATCTATGCGGCGGTCAACAAATACATCGAACCCAAGATATCAGAAGTAGAGCGAGGAATCGGAGGTATCGAGAACGACCTGAAGTCCGCCTCCGGCCGCGACGCGACTCGGTTGACGGATCGGCTGGGCGAAGCCCGCACATTCCTCGGTGAACTGCGGGACCTGCGCGAGGAGTTGCTCCGCATCGCGGCGCTGCCCTACAAGCCGGACCTCAACGACGGCGTCGTCATCAACGCCTCGCCGTTTCACAACCTCTTCCGCCTGCGGCCTTGGATCAAAGACACAGAGGATTGCTGGAAGAAGCTGCAGAAAGGCGATTACGACTGGGCGCACCTGGCACACACCATCCGGCCGGACCGGGTCCGGGAGGTCTGCCGGACCGACCGCTCAATCGCCATCGCCCATGGGCTGGAGGACCTCTGCGAGGTCGAAGCTCCAGGCGCCAAGAAGAAAGGCGGCCCCGGCCGTCGCAAGAGGGAGGCCCCCCGATGAAGTTTACATCGTTCCTGCATAAGAAACTGGTCGATCTTCTCAACGACCGCCGCATCGTGGTCTGGTACGACGCCGAAGGGGATTTCAAAGCGTTCGCCGCCGCCTTCAACGGGCCGAACTGTGAGGTGCTTTCGGCCGAAGCGTCCGTTCTCAAGACCCGCCGCCGTGCCGACGAGGTCTACCGGCTGATGAACGAGTCCGAGAACCCCGCGGAGCGGGACCGCTGTCTGCTCATCTACATTCCCCGACGTCGCGGGGCGACTGAAGACGACAAGATGCGGGACCCCTTTGAAGTTTACGCGATGGCGGGTGCGGCTTTCGGCGACACCGAGGACCAAAAGATCGAATCGCTCGCCCGCCAGGCCATGCCGCAGAAGGCCGAGGAAATCACACGGCTCTTCCGCGAAGGGAAACCGGACATCGCCCTGCTTGACGGGTTGGAGAAGACCCAGCGGTGGCCGCTCCTGAATGACGTGTTCCGGACGGAAACCCCGGCGGAAATCATCGCGTCGGCCCTCTCTAATATGGCCAAGGCCGAAGCGGTGGACGATAAACCCGGCTGCATCGAAGAACTCCTGCGGCTCTTTGAGTCCGCCGTCGGTTTCAAGCCTGCGTCCGAGTCCCGAAAATGGAAGACGCTTCGGCCGAAGGCCGCCGAACAGGTGCTCTTCAGTGAATTCCTCTTCGATCTGCCGGCAGGCGCACCCGATGCCCTGAGCGCCGTACCCCGCGCCGGCGGTGACGCCGAGTCCGTAGTCTACGCGGCCTGCGACAGGATGCGCTCCGACGCGGGCCTGCGGGAAACTTATATCGAACTGGCGCAGAAGATCGAGGGCGAGCTCCGCCTTCCCGACATCATGCCGAGGGATTTCGATCCCGGCGAGCGCGACACTTTCCCCTTCGAGGAGCGGCGTCTGCTCGGCCGTGCGGCCGAATTTGTCGTCGCCGGAGATATCGAGACCGCCCGCACCGTGATCGAGAAACGGAAACGGTCCATCTGGCGGCGCGACCCTCAGAGATCACCGGCGTGGACGACCCTGGAGCGGGCGGCGGCTCTGATCGAATCGTCCGTCGTGGTTTCACGCGGGCTGAGCGGCCGGACAAACCTCGCGGGTTTGATGAAGGCCTATACCGAAGACGGATGGTCCGACCTCGACCGCGCTTCCCGGCTGTTCGAAACCGCGCTGACCGCCTGCACCGATGAAGACATTATTTCTCCGGTCGTCGATCTATGCCGACGCCGGTACCGCGAGGCCGCCGTAAATCTTCAGGACGCCTTCCTCGCAGCGGTTCAGGCGGAGGGCTGGCCTCCGGACGGAGCGCCGAGGCAAACCCGCATCTTCGACGATCACGTCACGCCGTTGCTGGAACGCAGGGAGAGAACCGCTTTCTTTCTGGTGGATTCGCTGCGCTACGAAATGGGACGGGATCTGGGCGAAGCTCTGACCGGAACCGGGGAAGTCGAGATAACCCACGCCGCGGGCGTCGTCCCGACGGTGACCGGTTGCGGCATGGCTGCCCTCATGCCCGGCGCGAACGGCATGCTCCGGCTTGTCGAAAAGGACGGTGGGTTGGTCCCGGCGCTCGGTACGCGCCTCCTGAAGACATCGGCGGACCGCATGAAACTTTTGGCCGAGACCTACGGAGACCGGTTCTTTGAGACCACTCTTGACGAACTGCTCGGGTCCCCGAAAAAGGTCGCCGCGAATGCCAAGAAGGCCGAGCTCTTCGTGGTGCGGACCCAGGACCCGGACGCCGTGGCGGAAAATCTCGGTGCCTGGCGTGCAAGGCGGTACCTCTCGGATGTGATAGGAGACATCGCGGCTGCGGTCCGCTGGGTGGTCTCCCAAGGGTTCAACCGCATCGTGATCAGCGCCGACCACGGCCACATGATGCTCCCGGAAATTCCGGCGGGCGACGTGGTCCAGACTCCACCCGGCGGTTGGTTGGAAAACAAACGCCGCTGCCGATTGGGTTCGGGGCTTTCCGGTGCGGCCGGAACCATCACGCTGAAGGCCGGTCATGTGGGGATTCAAGGTGACGTGCAGGAGGTTTGTCTGCCTATCGGGTTCCGTGTGTTCTCGGATGGCGAAGGCTACTTCCACGGCGGGTTGAGCCTGCAGGAAGCAGTGGTGCCGGTGGTCGTGTTCCGGGCCGGGGGGGAGAAACCAAGCGCCGCCGGAAAGCCGGAGATCGATATCCGCTACCGTTCGGACAAGTTCACCAGCCGGGTCATCGGTCTGAAGTTCCACCTGCAGGGTGACATGTTCGGTACGGCCGCCCGGGTAAGGGTCGAGGCCTACGGCGGCACGGGAACCAAGGCCAAGGTCGTGGGCGAGGCCGCCGACTGCGAGGCGCGGGACGAGAAGACCCGTGAAGTGACTTTACAAGCGAACAAAGAAACGCCCGTCCCCGTGTTGCTCGATCCGGATTTCGACGGGGCGGAGATCGAAATCCGCGTGAGCGACCCTCAAACCCGTGTGGTATGGGCGAAGCGGAAGCTGAAAAACGCGATGCTCGATTAAGGAGCGAGGAATGCAACAGGACGACCTGGACAAGAAAGCAACGGGGGTTTTCGCCGGCAAGGTGGTGCGCAAGGACCTGCTGCATCAGATCAAAGGCGGCGAGAACGTCCCGTCCTATGTGCTCGAGTACCTTCTGGGCAAGTACTGCGCCTCGGACAACGACGAGGAGATCCGCATCGGTGTGGACGCCGTCAAGGAAACCCTGACAACGAACTATTTCCGCCACGACGAGGCGAACAAGGCCCAGTCCATGGTCGAACAGAAAGGCAGACACCGGTTCATCGACCGTGTCGAGGTCCGCTTCCTCCCAAGCGAGAACAAGTACTGGGCCTCCATGGACCACTTCGGTTACGCCAAGATACACATCGCCGAGGAGTTTTACCGCCGTTACGAACGCCTGCTCGAGGGCGGCATCTGGGCCATCATCGACGTGGAATTCAGGCTGTCCGAGGAGAGCAAGAAAGACAGCCCGTTCCACATCGTCGATCTGAAGCCCATTCAACTCGCCCGGTTCGACCTGGACGAGTATTTGGAGGGCCGAAGCGCCATGAGCAGGAACGAGTGGATCGACCTCCTCCTCCGGAGCGTCGGTTTGGAGCCCCTGCGCATGGAGCCGCGGCTGAAGATTCTACTGCTCACCCGGCTCATCCCCTTCGTCGAGAAAAACTACAACTTCATCGAGCTTGGCCCACGAGGTACCGGCAAATCCTACGCGTTCAGTGAGATGTCCCCTTACTGCATGCTGCTCTCGGGCGGCAAGGCGAGCACGGCGAACTTGTTCTATAACAACGCCCGCCGGCAGGTCGGCCTCGTCGGTCACTGGGACGTTGTGGCCTTCGACGAAGTCGGGGGCATGAAAATCACTGATCCGGACGCGGTCCAAATCATGAAGGACTATATGGCCAATGGTCGGTTCAGCCGCGGGATCACCCAGGTGCTGGCGGATGCATCTCTGGTGTTCATCGGCAACCTGAACCAGCCCGTGGAAAGCCTGGTCCAGAATTCCGCGACGGATCTGTTCCAACCACTGCCCAAGGAGTTCGATCTGGCGCTCCTCGACCGCATGCACTTCTACCTTCCCGGTTGGGAGGTCCCCAAGAATTCGAAGGACATATTGACGGTCCACTACGGTTTCGTCACCGACTACCTGGCCGAGGCCTTTCGGGCGCTCAGGAAGCAGAATCGGTTCGATGAGGCCGAGCGGGTCTTCCGCTTCGGATCGCATGTGGAAGGCCGGGACGCCACTGCGGCCAAGAAGACGGTGAGCGGTCTGCTCAAAATCCTCCACCCGGGCGGCGGGTGGACGAAAGAGGAGCTCACAGATTATGTCGAACTGGCCATGGAGGGGCGCCGCCGGGTCAAAGAGCAACTCAAGAAACGCGGCTCGTTCGAGTTTTACAAGACCAGCTTCTCCTACATCGATCTCGAGACCGACACAGAGCGGTCCGTGGGGGTGCCCGAGCAAGGCGGAGCCGGCGTCATTTCGCAGGACCCGTTGCCGCCGGGGACGGTCTACACCGCCGGGGTGGATTCCGAAGCCAAGGTTGCGCTGTTCCGGCTTGAAGTCACACTGACGGCGGGCACGGGCAAGCTCAGGACGCCGACCGGTCTTGACAAGTCGCTGAAAGAATCCCTGAACCGGGCCTTCAGTTATCTGCAGAACGTCAAGGACAAGCTGGGACTCACGCAGATGCTGGCGCAGAAGGACGTATACGCCGAGGCGGTGGACCTCTCCGGCGGGCGCATCGAGTGTCCCTGCGGTGTGGCGTTTTTCGCCGCCATGATCTCCGTGGTCCGCAACCGCCATGTGCAGGCCGGGACGGTCGTTCTCGGCGACTTGACCATCCAGGGGAATATCAAGGGCCCGGCCTCGATCACCGAACCTTTGCAGTTGTCCCTGGAGGCCGGTGCCCTGCGCGTCCTGGTGCCGGTTTCCAATAAGACGCAGTTCGCCGGACTGCCGGAGGACGTGATTGAACGTCTTGACGTCGTGTTTTACGGCGACGTGGACCGTGCGGTTTTGAAAACGCTGGAGATGTAAGGGATGATTCACGGAGCGGCGGAAATCAAGAAAATGACAGGCGTCCCCGCTGGGATGAGCCGCTCCCATTCCGTCAATGCCGCCGGCGATAACGCCGGCAAGTCGGTAAGTAACCTCCTGAAAGCGCTCACTGGAGCGCCCGTTCCAACGAAAGGAGGTTTTTCCAATGAAAGGTAAATCGAAACGAAGTCGAAGACGCTTTCCCAACGGTGACGGCAAACCCACTGCCGTCGATTTGTTCTGCGGCTGCGGCGGGCTGACCGTCGGGCTGAGAAAAGCCGGATTCCGGGTCTTGGGCGCGGTGGACGTCGATCCGCTTTCAGTGAAAACCTACAAGGCGAATCATCGTGATGTTGAAGTGTGGGAGATGGACATCCGTTCTTTGAAGCCGACCGAACTGCTTGAGAAGATCGGCATCAACGCAGGAGAACTCGATCTTCTGGCCGGATGTCCGCCGTGTCAGGGTTTTTCGACGATGAGGACCCTGAACGGAGCCGTCAGCGTCGAGGACCCCCGCAACGACCTCCTGCTGGAGTTCCAGCGCTTTGTGGAGGCGCTCCGCCCCCGCGCCGTGATGTTGGAAAATGTGCCCGGGCTGGCTGACGACGAGAGGTTTGCAGCATTCTGCAGAAAGATGAAAAAACTCGGCTATCTCGGCGACCACCGCGTTCTGAATGCGGCGGAGTACGGCGTGCCGCAGCGGAGACGCAGGTTGATCTATCTGGCGGGGTTGGGCATGGAAATCCCGTTCGCCGACAAAGCCGCTAAGATGAAAACAGTTGAGGAGGCAATCGGCGGTCTGCCGAAAGCAGGACAAAGCGGTGACCCCGTGCATGACATGCCTGAAAACCGGACCCCGAAAGTTCTTGAGATCATCCGGCTTATCCCGAAAGACGGCGGAAGCCGCAGAGACCTTCCGGATGAGTACCAGCTTGAGTGCCACAAGCGATGCAACGGCTTCAAGGATGTCTACGGTCGCATGGCGTGGAAGGATGTGGCCCCGACAATCACGAGCGGGTGCTTCAACCCCTCAAAGGGACGGTTCCTTCATCCGGTGGAGGACCGAGCGATCACTATGCGCGAGGCGGCCCTTCTACAGGGTTTTCCGCGCCGCTACAAGTTTCCGACCACCGACAACAAGTCCGCCGTGGCTTTGATGATCGGCAACGCTCTGCCGCCGCCGTTCATAGCGGCGCACGGAAGAAGCATCAAACGGGTCCTGCGGAACAGCGCCGGGACGTGACTACCCACGAGAGGGATTGAGCAAACATGGTTATCGACCAGGTCTTGAGAAACGAATTGACGCCTCAGCAATACGCCGCGGCGGTCGACCCCGCGTTGGAGGTGTTGTGTCTGGCGTGCGCCGGATCGGGCAAGTCCAGGACACTGGCCTATCGGATCGCTCGATTGCTCGCTGAGGGTAATCCTCCTGATTCTATCGTTGCTTTCACTTTTACTGAGAAGGCGGCGGAATCGATCAAGCGTCGTGTCTCGGAGGCAATGCTGAGGGCGGGCCTTGATCCGACTGTAATGGGCGCGATGTACATTGGAACCATCCACGCTTACTGCCAGCACGTGCTGGGCGACATGGACGCAACCTATCGCCAATTTGAGGTCCTAGACGAGAACCGCCTCAAGCTCTACCTTATTTCACGTTACGCAGATTTTGGCCTCCACTCGTTTCGACAGCGAGCAAGAGGGGCGAGCCCGACAAAACCGGGGAGTTATTTCGACACAATTAAACAGGTCTCGGATGCTTGGAAGACTTCGAACGACGAACTGTTGGACCTATGCCAAATACGCGCGGAGGATCAGGAATTAGGGCATTTGTTGACCCAACTTCAAGGACGACTGTGGGACGACCAGTACATCGATTTCTCGACGATGATCAGAAACGTCGTGGAAGGCTTGCAGAGAGGCAACCCTATAGCCGAAGCAGCAGTCGAAAACCTTCGCCACCTGATGTGCGATGAGTACCAGGACGTTAACCCCTGCCAAGAAGAACTAATTCGGTTGCTTCACGACAGGTCTGACACCCTATTCGTTGTCGGTGACGATGATCAATCGATCTACGCTTGGCGTGGAGCGGACGTCAGTAATATTCTGCATTTTCAGGAGCGATACCAGCATTGCTCGATTCATACCCTATCTCATAATTTCCGGAGCACCGAGCCGATCGTCCAAGCATCTGATGCCTTTGTTGCAGCAACATTGGGACCGAGCCGCATGTTGAAAAACCCGGTGGCCGCGAACAACCGGCAACCGCAGGACTTCCGTGTCCTTTGGTTTCCTGATCGTCCAACAGAGGCCGAATGGGTAGCTCAACGCATCCAGACTCTATTGGGAACTGCATACGAAGAGGCAGACGGAACAGTACGGGGTCTGACACCGGCAGATTTTGCCATCCTAATGCGTTCTACACGCCAGGAAGAACAGGATGGTAATCCCCGACAAGCCGCATTCACCGAAGCCCTTGACGCAACAGGCATTCCATTCAGCCTCGAGGCTGGCGGTGGACCGTTTGACCGTCCTCAAGTGGCCGCCCTACGAAGTACTTTTGAGTTGCTTCGCAACGCACCGCCAGATCGCAACACGGTGCGTCGGCACTTCGACAACGACGTGACGTCTGCATATCCACACGCGAATTTTAACAGCCTTGTTCGCGTTCTGACCGAATGGGGTCGACGCATCCATCGACCGACTGGTTCTACTCGGTTGCGTCTTTACCCTCAGCAGTTCGTCTACGACTTGCTTGAGTCCTTCAATGTCGCGCGGTCGTATTTCGCGAACGACGTCATGCGGGATATCGGTCTGTTCAGTCGGATGATCCTTGATGTTGAAACGGTATACATGAGCGTGGACTCAAGGAGCAGATTCTCGGAGGTGCTCAACTTCCTTTCGAACGCCGCCGAGGTTGGCTACGATATTTCCACGGACGACCTGATTCAACGTCCAGATGCAGTGACTGTGGCCACAGTCCACAAGATCAAGGGGCTGGAATTCCCTTGTGTTTTCGTTGTTGATACTGAGGCACGCCGTTTTCCTAAAAATCGCAGCCAGTATTCCGGCTGGCTTCCTGCTGGTGCGATGGCCAACGCGATCACTCGTGGAGCGTATCAAAGCACACTAGACGAAGAAGCGAGACTCTTTTACACTGCTATAACTCGCGCGGAGCGGTATCTCTACGTCACAGCAGCCGAGAACCTGCCAGCCGCTAAGTCATCTGGCAAGCAATCGCCATACTCACTCCAATTAGTCGGTCACCCATCGGTCGACCAAGACCCCAACGGCCTTCCCGACAATCTCGCGCATGCGCCACAGCATCGGCGAATTGAGGACACCGACTATCCGACGAGTTTCACAGAGATTCGGTACTATCTGCAGTGCCCGAAAAGTTACCAGTTCCGGGAGAGGTTCGGCCTGAATCCAACGGTGCCAGCCATGTTCGGCTACGGAAGAACTGTTCACACCTCGATTCAAAAGCTTCACGAGAGGTTTCCCGATTCGATCCCCCGTACGTCAGATGCGGAACAAGCAGTCGAGGACACATTCCACCTCAAGCACGTACCTCAAAGCAGTGATCCCGTGAATCGTCCCGGTGGATATGAAAGGGCGAAGACGAGCGCCGTGGAAATTGCCAAGAAGTATGTGGAGGATCACGGGGCCGACTTCGAACGGGAGAGGACGCTCGAAGCTACCTTTGAGATTCCCGCTGCAAACTGTGTGATCACTGGGGCCATCGATCTCCTGCTCCGCGAAGATGCGGATGGGCATATCGTAGAAGCTGCTATTGTCGATTTCAAAGCGATGGAGGGTGGAGAGGAGCCGGAAGAGAATGAGGAACTGGATTGGACGGAACTGTCTCTTCAAGTCCAGTTATACGCTCACGCTGCTGAACAGGTGTTGGGTGAGAATGCACGCACGGGCAGTGTTCATCTCCTGAAGGACAACCAGCGGGTAGATGTGCCGATCAGCCAGGAAGCGGTGGAAGCAGCCCTCGCCAACATCGAATGGGCGGTCACCGGCATTCTCGGCTCGGATTTCCCAATGCGGCCGCATCCTGAAAAATGCGAAAAGTGCGATTTCAGGACGATCTGCCCTGGCACGCCACAGAATTTCAGTGTTCTGACGACCGTCCCTCCGGAGCTCCATTTGCCCGGACGCAGGGAGATGGCCAGGGCTTTCAGCTTGTATCAAGGGCCTGATGATGCCGGATAACCTGACGCCCGAGCAGCGCAGTTACTGCATGTCCCGCATCAAGGGAAAAGATACGGGACTGGAGGTGCAGGTGCGATCCGCTCTCCACAAGAGAGGTTTGAGATTCCGCAAACACGTCAAGGACCTGCCCGGCAAGCCGGATATCGTCTTCAGCAAGGCTCGGGTTGTGGTCTTCGTGGACGGCGATTTCTGGCACGGATACCGATTCCCATCATGGGAAAACAAAGTGTCGGATTTCTGGAAGAACAAGATATCCAAGAACCGGGAACGGGACACCGGAAACCAGCGGAAACTCCGTGAGATGGGATGGACGGTAATCCGTATGTGGCAGCATGATGTTCAAAAAGACTTCGAAGCCTGCATTGATCGCGTCGTCTCAGCGGTCCGTGGAACAGAAGTGAAAACCAAACCAAATCAGGAGGCATGAAGATGTCGAAGCGAAAAACCTACCACGTGACACCCGGCACCGACGGCGGCTGGAAGGTCAAGGAAGAGAATGCATCCAGGGCGCTGAGCAAGCACGACACGAAAGCGGATGCAATCAACCGCGCCAAAGAAGTTGCGAAGAATCAGGACCTCGGACAGGTAGTCATCCACAAGAAGGATATGACGATCCAGACCGAGCACACCTACGGCAAGGACCCGTATCCCCCGAAGGGATAAGTTAAGGCAACAACGGAGGCGGCGCTGAACGATGAAGACACCAAAACATTCTCTACGCAAGATTGTCAGTTTTTTGAATAACCCTGACGAGGACGGCGGGTTTTGGCTGCCCAACATCCAGCGGCCGTTCGTCTGGAGCGAGGATCAGATCTGCCGCCTCTTCGACTCGATCCTGCGGGAATACCCAATCAGTACCTTGCTGATATGGAAGACCAGAGCCGAGGTCCGCCACAGAAAATTTATCGACAATTACCACAACGGACTTCGGTTGAGCGACTTCTATGTCCCCGAAAACGGAAAGAAGAAATGCCTGGTGCTGGACGGACAGCAGCGGCTTCAAAGTCTGTTCATCGGTCTCTGCGGAAGCTACGAAGGGCGGGAACTATTTCTCGACATGCTGAGCGGGGAGGTATCCGCTCCGGATGACGTCAAGTTCAGATTCGCGTTTCTCGATGCCGGCAAGACCGCCTTTCCATGGATCAGATTTAAGGACCTGGTCTTTCACACCGCTGACCCGCTGACCGCGGCCGAGGGGATGATCGACAAAGCAGATCGCGGACTTTCCCCTGAAGAGCGCCGCAAGATCAGTCGTCATGTCGGCATCGTGTTCAAGACTTTTCATTCCGACGACGGCATCTCATACCAGGAACTCGACAGCACCGAGAATGCCGAGCTCTACACCGAAGATGACGTCGTGGAGGTCTTCATACGGGCAAACTCCGGCGGTACCCGGTTGGGCAAATCCGATCTGCTTTTCTCCTTGCTGAGTTCGAGCTGGGACCGTGCCGACGAACAGATGGAGGACCTCCTGTCGGACCTCAACCGCCACGGATTCAGTTTCACCCGTGATTTCGTTTTGAAATCATGCCTTACGCTGTTGAACCAAGGCGCACGATATGAAGTCTCGAAGTTCCGCAAACCGGGCGTGCGGGAGGAAATCGAAACCAGGTGGCAGGACATCACGAAAGCGCTGAAAGACGTTCTGGACTTCGTTCGCGGGAAGACCTTCATCCGATGTGACAAAGCCTTGCCGTCCTATCTTGTCCTGATTCCGTTGGTGTATTCCCGCTATCACTTTCCAGATAACTGGAAGGCCGTGCAGGGGATAGACAACTACCTGCTGCGCGCCTTGATCAGCGGTGCTTTCAGCGGAACTCCGGACCAGCTCATCGATGATTGCGTCGGAAAGATCAAGGAACAGAACGGCTTCGACATGAACCATCTTTTCGACGCCGTCCGCTCGAAAGGACGGAGCCTCGAACTGACCGATGATCGTTTCTGGCAAATGGGTTATGGCTCTGATTCGATCCATCTGCTCTTCAATCTCTGGTACAGGGAATTCAACTACACGCCGGCATACGAAAACAGCCTGCCGCAGGTCGACCATATCTTCCCGCAGAGCGCTTTGAGGAAAATCAAGGCCGTCAGTCCTGAAACCGGCCGTCTGAGCATCGTGAAATACAAACAGGATGCGCGTGACCAGTTGGCCAATTGCATGTTGTTGACCCAGGCGGAAAATGGTGCCGGCGGCAAATCGGACACACTGCCCGAAGCCTGGTTCTCCGGCAAACCGGAGAGCTACCTCGACATGCACCTGATACCGCGGGACAAGGACCTCTGGAAGATCGACCGCTTCGAGAACTTCATTGAAGAACGCAAGCGGTTGATCAAAGCCAAGTTCTCGTATCTGCTATCTCAGAAAACGGATGGGCAGGTTGCACAAACGGGACGATAAATGGACCCACGGCAGCTATTCATCGATGAACGCCACACCGGCATGTGCGTCTATTGCGGCACGCATCCGGATACGCGCGACCACGTTCCGTCGAAGGTTCTGTTAGATGAACCCTATCCACCGGAGTTGCCGGTCGTCGGAGCCTGCGAAAAGTGCAACGCTTCGTTTTCGCTGGATGAGCAATATCTGGCTTGCTTCTTGGATTGTGTCATCCGCGGCGGCGCAGAGGCCTCTGATCTTCATCGTCCTAACGTGAAGCGGATTCTGGAAGGTAATCCGGCGCTGCAATGGAGGATAGAGGGGGCTCGGAAAAGAGATGAGGCGGACAACTTGATATGGGAACCGGAGGCCGGTCGGGTTCGGAACGTGGTCCTGAAGCTCGCAAGAGGGCACGCTGCATATGAGCTGTATCCAAAACTGGAGGAACCGACCGTAGTCAGTTTTGCGCCCTTGGAGATATTGAGTGACGGGGAAATATCGGCATTCGCGCAGCTTGCCGACGGCAAGCTCGACTTGTGGCCGGAAATCGGCAGCCGGGCTTTCCTCAGAGCTTTCGGCAAGTCTCCTGACCGGCTCGAGCATTCCGGGGACTGGATCGTCGTTCAACCTGGCCGTTATCGGTACGCTGTGGCTGAGACGGGTGGCGTGCTTGTGCGGATGGTACTGAGCGAATACCTGGCCTGTGAGGTCGCATGGGAATATTGAATGGAGGCGATAGCCCAATGCCCAGGTCTCGCGTAGATATCGATGCACTTTCCCGCGCCCAAGGTTGTCTGCTCGGTCAGCTTGCCGGAGACTCCCTTGGCAGTCTGGTCGAGTTTAGTTCTCAGGACGACATCCGGCGGGAATACCCGAACGGTGTCCGCGAACTTGCCGACGGGGGCACATGGAACACTATTGCAGGTCAGCCGACGGACGATTCGGAAATGGCCCTTTTGTTGGCCCGCCTGCTGGCGGATCAGGGACGTTATGATCCCGAGGAAGCCAGGAAAGCGTACATCTTCTGGCTGGACTCCGGGCCCTTCGATTGCGGCATGACAGTCTCCGGCGGCTTGCGGGGTCGTCCCAATCCTGAGAGCCAGGCCAACGGCGCGATGATGAGGATCAGCCCTTTGGGCATCTTCGGAGCCAACCACGAACCGGAGCTGGTTGCCAAATGGGCAAGCCAGGACGCGGCGATCACCCATCCCCATCCGGTATGCCAGCAAGCCAACGCGCTCTTCACGATGGCCATTGCCCATGCTGTCCGCCAAGGGTGTGATGCTCGAAACCTACATTGGCAGATCATGACTTGGGCGGAAGGAATGAAGGTGGATCGGAACCTCCTCGATGCGGTCCGGGGAGCCGCCGAGGCACCTCCCGCCGATTATGTCCACCAGCAGGGGTGGGTCCTGACGGCATTCCGCAACGCCCTGTGGCAGCTCTTGCATGCTCCGAATCTGGAGGATGCCGTGGTGGACACCGTCATGCGCGGGGGAGACACCGACACAAATGCCGCCATCTGCGGCGCGCTGCTGGGCGCTGTGCACGGCCGGAACGCCGTCCCCAGCCAATGGGTCGAATCCCTGCTCAAATGCCGCCCCGCAGCGGGACAGCCGAATGTGCGCCATCCCCGGCCCGAGTGTTTTTGGCCCTTGGATGCATTGGAGCTGGCGAAGCGATTGCTCGGGTTCGATCAGCGGGATATGCCGGCGAACCAGGAGAACTTATATTGATACTGATTGGGAGGGAGGGATGAGGCTATGCCGCGATTGACACAAATTGACGACGTTCTGTTTCCAGTCGAAGAGCACCCGGTTTTTGTGAGCGTTCCTACGGAATCTGGAGAGCGGCGGCTCTCGGTGCCTGATAAGAAGGCGATTGTAAACAAGAAGACGAATCGGGTGTTGGGGGTGGTCAGTAGGGGTTACAGGCTGGTGACAAATCGCGAGGCGTTGGACTGGGCATATCAGTGCTGCAAAACCGCGTTCCCCGAAACCAAACCCGGCGAGTGGGAGGTAAAAGCGACGGACGCCCCAGGCACCGGTGGCCATTGCTTCATTGACCTCGTACACAACTCAGCAGCCTTGGACTTCCAATTCGTTCCGGCTAAGGACCGGCCGGACGCATTCGGGCCGTTCATCCGTGTAACGAACAGCTATAACGGTTTGAGGGCGCTCGCCTTCGACATCGGTTTTCTTCGAAAGGTCTGCAAAAATGGTTTGATCCTCCCAAAATCGATCATCCGCTTTAAATTCACTCATCTGCAAAGGGATATCGGAAAAGAGATCAATTTTGAGGTCGCACATGAACGTCTCTCCAAGCTCAGGGCCAGCTTCAGCGAATATCTGGGGGTGCTTCGGGATTGCAGGGTCACCCCTCCGGAATTTGAACCGCTGTTCTGCGGAGTTCTCTTGGTCCGAAAACCCAAGGACATGAAACCAGATGGTCCGATAGCCAGTGATTGGGGTGTTCTGTCTAAACACATGGGTGCTCTCTGCAGTCGATACAGGGATGATCTTGGTGAAAACGCCTATGCGGTATTCAACGCCATTACCGAGTTCGCTTCGCACCCGCCCGAGAATCGATGCGTCCACAGGGATCGCCATAGTTTTCAAAGGTTGGCCGGTGATTGGATGAGTAGGTTCAGCCAGGAGTGCCGCCAACCTGGGTTTGGCATTTCCGACTACCTGGTAAAATTGGCCAAGGGCAACAGTAACGGCGGAGCGGCCGCCGATGGGGCAGGTGGTACAAGGGCGTGGCAATAGTGGATCGCTGCTCAGGCTTAGTGCATACCAGTCCTTTGTGCCGACCGATTGTCAGGGAAATGTATCTTGTTGTCGCTTCCGGCCTGCCGGAACGGCGTGCTCTTTGATAACTCGTTGAATGATAAGCGCTTTCGGATTGACATCCGAATGGAGAACGGTTATGAAGAGGGTTGCACATGGGGAGCCAGATATATCCAAAAGTGGGCACTCCTTCCGGGGTTCCCACTTTTGTTTTTTGTAGTAACCCCTCCATCGCCGCATACGTTCCTTTCATATCTGCTTCCCCTCCACTCTGATCTTAATCGGCTGCAAGAAACCCATCATTAACTTGCGTCCGTGCAACAACAACGGTCTCAGATTCTCTCGCATCCTTTCCGAACGGCATTTTCCATACCGGCCATCTCGTCATCGGTCAGAAAGCCGATCTGTTCGCTGCCGACGTCATCTCATCCCCGGAAAAATTGTTACGGTTTGCCAAAAAATGATTAATTTTCGCCTTTCGGCTCAAAATATCGTTATATTAAGCGCGAATTTCAAGAAAATCGTTAAAATGAACGGGTGACGACGCGAATCAGGAGGGAATTCTAAAAAGCGTGTTCGGCAGCCGAAAAACGATTACAATTCGGCTTTTCAGCGAAAAAATTCCCTCATCTGATTCCTGGCAACAACAATAGTGACCATCATTCCGTTGCTGGTCACATGCGGACGGGCGCCCCGAAGGTCGGTCGCATGGTTTGGGAGAAACCCCGTGCAGAGCTTTGTGTCATTTTTGCGACATGCACCGCGCAGGGCATGTCGCAAAGGGTTCTTGAACATCTTCAGGCAAGTAATTCTGCGACAATGCAACATATCATCTTATACTCCTCAGGGGTATTTCCGTTAAGCACCCCTGGTAATTTTGGCGGCCGTCCCTGGTCTCAGCCCAAAAAAACATTTCCAGACAGGCAGATACGGGAATACGGCATAAATATTGTATAAAAATTTATGGATCATTTACCCACTATGGGAGGCCGGCCAGAGGTTGATGCCGGCCACTGATAAAATCCCACACAAAAAAAGGAGCTCATTTTGGAAAAATTTAAAAAAATCATGGTGTTGTTGAGTGGTATGGCGTTTCTCGTCTTTCTTTCCGCCTGTGAACAACAGGGACCGGCGGAAAAGGTCGGGGAGAAAATCGATAAATCGATTGAAAAATCACAGGAACATATTGAAGAAGCCGGTAAACAAATGCAGGAGGCTATCGAGAAAGCCGGTGAACCAATTGAAGAGGCAGGTGAAAACCTGGAGCAAGAAAGTAAATGAGATGAATTTTGCTGATAGTAAACTGATTGCAGTTGGTAGCGGGCCAGGTTTTTACGTCTGTTGCTTTACGGCAACACTTGCTTGGCGGCAGATGCAAAAGACAGGAAATCAGGGACCTGGCTTGAGGCGCAGTTGGTGACGGGTTTGACCCCCAACGAGTATCTTGATCCCTTCAAAATCGATACGGTGGTGGCGGCCGGTAGTAGGTCACCATCACCGGAACGGTTGCCAGTGAAATTGAGCGCGATCCGGCTGTGGAAATCACCCGAGACAATGACGGCATCAAGGAGGTAAAGGGGCATCTGGCTATCGAGCCGTATCAGTAGTCCACAAAGAACAGGGCCAATTTGTCCGGCCGGTGGAGAACGGAACCGTAACCGCAAAAGTCAAATACCGCCTCATGTTTGATAGTATATGGTTTCGTTTGATATGGACGCCGGTACTGAAAGTGGTGCCGTCATTTTGTCCGGAAAATCGATTGTCTGAAAATAAGGGAGAACCAGCCCATGGGCGGGCAGAAAACATGCCGGGAGTCGGCAAGGCTCTCGACAATTGAATCGTTGTTTCCGAAAAGGCAATGAAACAGGAAAAATAAAACTTACCCCTTTTCGCGCTGGCTGCGTGAACACCCTCTTGTCGTGAACTTCCATCATCATCAAAGGAGAAGCGAAAATGAAGGCAATCAGAATGATCGCCGCACTGTTAGTGGCCCTTGCCCTTGCCGGTTGCGCAAATCTGAAAGAGGTGCAAAATTATGCGGATGAATCGGCAAAGTTTTCAGCGTATACGGAACTTACCACCCGCTTCCGTGATACTTACCAGCGCGAGCAACCTTATCTGACCGGTGATGCCGAGCGCCTGGCCCGGAATAATGACAAAAAACGTCAGGCTGCCTATGCGGATTTGGTGAAAATCCATGAGAAAGTCACCCTTTACCTGCAGACCCTGGCAAAACTCGCCGGAGGCGACACCTTCGACCTCTCGCCGGAAATCGATTCCCTGTCCAGCGGGATCCAGGCATATCCAGAGCTGGGGATAGAGGCGCAACATGTGGATGCGGCGGCCAACATCTCGAAAGTGATAACCAAATGGCTTACCGCAACCTACCAGAAGCAGGCGGTGCGCGACATGATCCAGGAGGGTGACCCGCACCTGCAGAAGATGCTGGACGGCATGATGACCCTCGTCCGCTATTACCGGCAAACCAATGAAAATGAGAAAAAGACGGTATTAGGTTTCTTTGAAACGGAAATTCCCTTTGCTGACACCCCGGAAGACAGGCTTCTCGTGACATTGGCCCGGGCCCATGTCCAGGCCAAGACAGCCGAATACCAACATGCCCAGCGCAAATACGACGAGGCCCAACAGGGAATCAAAAGCATTGCCGAGGGCCACAGCAGGCTGCTTGCAAATCTCAATAAGCTTTCCAGCGATGAGGTCAAAGCCATGATCAGCGAATTTGCTCAGGACATAAAGGCCATAAGAGAAAACCTCCAGACAGACCGCAGTTGAGCTCAACCGACATATTACATGCAAAGGAGAATGACCGATGGCTCTTGCAAATCAGAAACAGGTGGAAGTCCTGGCCGATATCATCACAGGATGTGCAGACTCGATTCATGAACGCCTCATGAAGGCAATTAAGAACAAGGAGATTGATCGGTATACGGCGCAGACCATCTTTCAGGATGAAGCGGTCCTACGGCAACGCGCCAACAGCCTCTATATCGATGCAGCGAACTGCGTTGTCGAGGGCCTGGCCGAATCGCAGAAAAGCGTCGTGGAGCTGATCGATAGCGCAAAGGCGAAAATCAAGACAATAAAGGAGATAGCGGGCTTTATCGATTTGGTCGCCGATCTTCTGGTGTTTGCCGCGGCAGCCTATGCTGCAAAACCGCTGCCGATCATGGCCGCCTTAAAAGAGGTGAAGGAGGACATCGAGGCATTGAGCAATACAAAAAAGTAAACATTTTCCTCCTGCTCGTTGAAGAGCGGTGCGGCTCAGCCCGGATGACATTCTGCCGTTTTCTCTTTCCGGTCTGCGATCACATCCCCGGCGGCGGGGGCGGCGGAGGGCCGGGCGGAGGAGCAGGGATTTTATAACCAGGCGGCAGAGGGGAAACCGGTGCCGGTGCCGGCGTTGGTTGTGTTACTCCTGATCTCTGCCGGGTTCTCATGTATACGTTGGCTGGTACCGGGACAAGATGGCCTTTGGCATACATGCACTGGATATAGGCGTTATCATAATGTTGCTGGGAATAATAGGCCGAAGCGTGCGCCGTCTCGCTGCCGGCCATGGTGCCGACCAGCAGGCCCGCGCCGGCCCCGACGGCGGCCCCCTCATGCCCCCCTATCAAGGCACCGGCCGCAGCGCCCACCGCGGTGCCGGTCACGGCGCTGGCTACGCCGCTCTGGGTGGCGCTCTCGCCGGGAGATTCACCTCCCACATACTCAAGGGCAAACTGTCTGCACATCATGTCGTCGTAGCGGAACTGATCAAAACTTCTGCCTGTTCCGGGATACACCATCACCGACGGACCGGTGGGCATGGTGGCGCAACCCCCGAGGAGGAGCAGCAGGGAAAGCGGAAACCATTTCAAGGTCGCGGAGGTCATGTTTTTTTCCTCCAGGGTCAAGGGGTCTGGTCGTTTTGGGGCAGCACCTTCAGCCATCCGCCGGGGCACTCCTGGACCGTGGGATAGTATCCTTGCGGATCGGTGCAGTAGTACCAGTAGCTTTGCGGGGGTGCGGCTGTTTCAGCCGGGGGCCGTTCAATGTAGACCGGAGGCTGGGGAGGCGATACGTAAATGGGGGGTGGCGGGTAGTAATAGGACGGGGGGTAGTAATAAGGCGGGGGATAATACCGCCAACCCAACAGCGGAGGGGCAATGTAGATGCCGACATTGCCGCGCCAGCCGTGGCTGCGCCGATGGGCCAGGGCAACCTGGGTCATGCTGAGTCCTAACAGGAAAACCACAACCGCCATCGTCATTTTTTTCCAGTTCATCTTCGTCCTCCTCATAGGAGCAGTTTCGCCCCGCTGCAGCAGCTGTGCAAAAGGATGACTCATCCAGCAGGGCAGATCCCATTTTACATCACTCAAAATAATTGTGCAAAAAATATAAAGATGATAATGGGCGATACACAGAGGGCCTGCTGTCTTTTTTATCCGCGGCCGGCGGCTCAGTCGCCGAACCAGTCCCGCAGCTTTTGGGCGGCCTTTTCCTTGACTTCTTTGTTGATGAACAGCACCACCGTTGCAACCGCAGCCGCCAGCACCCCCAGGTCGTCGGCATAGCCGACAACGGGAGTTATGTCGGCTATGGCGTCAAGCGGGAAAATGAAGTAACCGAGGGCACCGTAGATGATACTTCTGGCCCAGGCCGGAGTGGCAGGGTTCTGCGCCGCGTAGTAAAGCCACAGGGCCTTTTCCATGACCTCTCTTCCGGCTGTCCGGGCAAAGGCAAAGGCCTTGGCCCAGAACCCTTTGTCGGAATATTGATCTTCAAAACCGTACTTGTCTTCTGCCGCCATGCTTGCCTCCCGCTTCAATATTTTTCCACCAGAGCGGACTCCGGCGCCGACAGTAATTTTTCTCTGCCCGTATTTTTTATACCCGGCCCTGCCTTACATTACTATCATTAACTCAATTTTCTGACTTGATCTATTTTGACGAAATAACTGTATTTTTGTGACATGGTTGCTGCTCTGATCTCCGTCATGGGAATTCAGGAGGCAGGAGACAGAATTCAGAATGATTGATTTTATTACGTTTTTCCGGCTCCTGACTCCTGGCTTCTGAATTCTCTGGAAACAAGCTGCGGGCTTCCTGAAAATATTTACTTAATTTCAACATGTTACCACAACTCCGAAAGTTGAATCATTAATTAAGTATTCGAACAGGGGCGGCAGGGTGCTTGTCCGGGGTGGCTGAGCACCATCGCCCTGCGGGCGGATAATGATTTTTTACCAGAGTTGGCAGGGAATAGCAATTCGCACCAGTATCGGCAGTTGTATCTGCCAAGAGGGGTATTGCCTTGCCCCATGCTGAAGATCAAAGAATTTTTTTTCTGCCTCTGTTACAATGGGTCTGTTCCAGCTCCTGTCCGCATGGTTGTTGCGTGATGTGAGGAGAAGAGATTAATGAAAGCCAGAGGGAAAAAGATAAATGGCTGACCGGGATTTTTTCCAGCAATATCGTGATCTCGTAAACAGAGTTGACGTGGAGATTGAAAAAATAGCAGAACTGCATGGCGACCAGCTGCGCTGCGCACCGGGCTGCTCGCAGTGCTGCACCATCGCCTCGGTGCTGCCCCTTGAGGCGGCCCATCTCCGGCAGGCAGTTGGCCGGCTGGATGAGCAGGTTAAAAAGGTGATGCAGGCCCAGGCAGGCCCCACCGCATGCCCGTTGCTGGTTGCCGGTCTGTGCGTGGTGTATCAGAGCAGACCGCTCATCTGCCGCACCCATGGTTTGCCCATTGCCTATGTGGACTATGACCGGCAGGCGATAGAGGTTTCGGCCTGTCCGCTTAATTTTGCCGATGATCATGGCTTTGACCGGCAGGGGCTTTTTTTTATAGACCCCTATAACGGGGAATTGGTCAGGCTCAATGCAGAATACTGCGCCGGACTTGGGATCAGCAGCACGATGCGGGTACCGATGCGGGAGCTGTTGGGCCCAGTCTCCGGGCAGGTCAGGTGAGGGGATGAGAGAATCGTATCTCCATCGCGTAACAGGCAGGCGGTAAAACCGGCAGCGGCGGCAGTGCATGGTCACCATGCACTGCCGCCGCTGAAGAGTTCCCGGCAAAGCCGCGTGTTCTTATCTCAGGCCGGGGATCTGATAGGTGTGGATATAGCCAATGACTCGCAAGTCGTCATCTCCCATGACGGTGAAGCCTTTCACATTGGAGCCGATGAATTCCTCACCCATCGGCGAATGGGCGGTGCCGAAGATCTGCTGGTTGATGTTGACATCCGTCTCCAGCCATTCGCCTGAATTTGCCGGGGGGGTCTCCACCAGGACCCGCACCGTGCCGTCATAGGTGGCGGGACGGCCGCCGCCGCCCGGGGTCACCACCTGGCCACGCTGGCGGAAGGTTTCCAGCCGGTGATAGGTATTCATGTGGGCGCCGTAGTCGAAATAGACCGGATGATCGCTGTAATCGATGGCATCCGGCAGAGGGTTGCCGTCCGCGTCATAGGCGCTGTAGCCCACCACCTTGTTGATACCCAGAATGGAGTTGAGGTAGACGATCTTGTCGGTGGTGATGGTGCCGCTCTTGTCCGCCGCTGAGGCGAAGAAGGTGGCGGCAAAGGGAAAGTCCTCCCCTGCGCAGAAGTCCGCATCCGAGCGGGAGGTGATGCCGTACCACTCCTCGCAGCCGGTGCACGGCTCGGAAGAGATCACCAGATTGCCCTCGGCGTCCGTGGTGGTGTAGTAGGTTGTAATTCCGGTGGCGTCTACCAGGTGACCGAGCCCGAATTTTTTCATAAGTTCGATGTCGATGGTCGGCCGCAGGGCGGTTGACGGACCGTCTTCCAGCTCAACCTGTTTCCAGGAGGGAATGCCGCCATTGAGCGAATGTTCAACCGGGACCCGGTCATCGGCGGGGGTGACCAGGTGGCCGTCCCGCATCAGCTTGACATAGAGGGCGAGATTTTCTTTGGGCGAATCGATGGCCTTCTCCACGGTTTCAAGCAGCAGCGGGTCGCCGTTCTCGTCGGCCACGAATTCGTCATAGATATCGGTGGTCAGCACCAGCCGTCCTGATGCATCGATTTTCATGTCCCTGGCCTTGTTGATCGACCGGATGGCCTCGTCAAAGGAGTCATCCAGCACCGCATCCGGCGCCCGGCCCAGATTAAGCCGGCCGAAGTCAACTTCCTCGATCAGATCAGGGTAGTAGACATCCACGTAATAGGTGTTGTCGTTCCATGTTTCGGTATCTGCGTCAATAAAAAGTTCGTTCAGCACTTCGCATTCAGTGCGCTCCCAGGTGGCGTCATAACTCATGACCAGCGGCAGGCGGTTATTGTCAAGCCCGGTTTTTGCGGAAATATCCCCCCAGCGCTCGTAATCCGCCGTCGGCTGGCGGCATTGGCTGGGGTAGGGGGCGGCATAGTAGATGTCGCCGGTGGCGGGGTTGATGACATAATCGCCGGTCTCCTCGTCAGTGACCGTATAGGTGGCGAAATCCTCGGTCAGGATCGGCTCGCCGCCCACCGCCGGGGCGGTGGTCCATACCTGGCGCCGCACGGTGGAGACATTGCCGTTGGGATCGACCCACTCCACTTCTTCAAACTCGGGGTCGCCATTAGCGTCAACCGCCGGCACCTTCTTGATCTCCCCGCCCTGGTAGCGATAGAGCACATAGAGATCGCCGTACAAATCCCTGGTTTCGGACATATCCTTCAGCGGTCCTTCAATGTCGCTTGGCATTCCGCCTGAATCCGACCCTTCATCTTCGCTGACGACAATATCTGTTGATCCGCTGCCGGTCCCCGCTCCGTTTCCTGCAACCGCAGGTGCGGTGAATCCCAGCAGGGCAAGGGCGGCGATGGAATAGGTCAGTGGTTGCAGAATTCTCCTCTTGGTTTTCATGCGTTTCCTCCTCTCTTGTCAATTTCTCAAATACTCATTAGTCATTTCTTTGTTCACGCGGTCTCTGCTTTTCCCGGCATATCCGGTCAAGCTGCTTGCCGGGTATGTCCTCTCCTTTAAAAATTCAGAGACAACTCTTGTCTTCTACTTTCAAAACGGTTGGCCTGATGTGGCCCTTTCAGCCAATTTGCCCAGCAGGCGGGCACTGAGAACACCTCGGCGCACGTCTCTTGCAACCATCGCAGATTGTCCGGAAGTCACTCCATCCCAAGGGCGTGGAGATGTTGGTTTCAGCTATCTTGCCGTAGCCGTTGATAAAACAGTTTGATTTGCTTTTGCGATTTAACACAACAGGCAGTGGATTTGCCAGATGGAAATTGTCCGGTGGAAAAAAAGGAGAGGTGAGGAGAAATGATAACGCATCGCCAATATCTGTGCATTTGCGATGGATGAGACTGCGCAGTTCCTTTCCCTGCATGCGTTGCAGATTTTTCTCCCCTTCCCGTTTGAAAAATCCGCAACAGCAATGAACCCCGCTGCGCAGCCCTTTTCCAATCATTCCCCTCATTCCTCCTCCCTTTCCCGCCTTCCCTTCGGGAAAGGAAACTGTGACGGCCTGTTTTGCAACGTACCCGTCAATTTATCTAGTGTATAAGCAATGAACCTGCCAAACGGATAAAAGTGAGGATGCCGGCCGGCATTTTTTTTGTTTATGCCTGCCGGGCCTGTAATACATGGCGGGTGGAAAATACTTTGCCGTCCCTTGTCCGGGGTGTCCAAGTGTTTTCGCAGAGGGGGTTTTCCTGAATGCTGGAAATTGATTCATTTTTCCGGAACGCTTCCGTTTTTCCGGATTTCGTTGGGGTTTTGCCGCATCCCTCAGAAGGTGCAAGCGGCAACGAGGGGTGAGTGGCCAGGAGGTCGGGGAGAGGTGTTTCTTCAAAAAAAACGCCTGTATGCGGGAAAACGATTTCTTTTCAGTCCGCATATGATAAGATTTATTTTCAGGCAGCCTTCAGTTGAATCTGTCTCCAAGGTTCACGGTCTCCCCGGGTGGGCTGGCAATGTGCCGGTTTGTGCCGGGAACGCTTGTGCGTCATCACCCTGTTGAGGACAAAATGTTTCAGGACTTTTTTGTTCACACCTGCAATGCCTGCCGGCTCTTGTTGCTGAGCGGGAAATTCCCTTTACCCAACTCCCCATTATTCAATAAGAAAAATCTCCCCCATGTATTTCGACGCAGAGACGTTCATGGCGGGTGTTGATGCCTGCCCAGGCAAGACGCCAGGCGGTGATGGTCACGGACTCATGCAATAAACTTAACGGCTGAACAGCAAAGGAAGGCGGAGGCTGACATGCGAAGGATAGCGGCGATCTGCACAGGTTTATGGATTTTGTTCTCATGTGCTTTTGCGGGAGCCCATACGGGAACGAATAAAATCGGTCTCCTGATGTGGCACGAATCTCCCCATGATGAAAAAGCCCTGCAGGGGTTTATTGAAGGAATTCAATTATCAGGGATTCCCTGTAAGCTTGACCTGGAACGTGCTTACGGAGACGAAGGCAAAGCCCGGGAGTTCATCCGGCGCTGGAAGGAGGAAAAGGTCGACCTGATCTTCACCGTCGGCACCAAGGGGACTCTGTGGACCATGGAGGAGATAACAGATATCCCCATTGTTTTTTCCGCGGTTACCGATCCGGTTGCCGCGGGAATAGCCGAGAGCTGGCAGTCATCGGGGCGCAATATCACCGGCAGCAGCAACTGGATTGAGTTCAGAAACAAGCTGAAGATCTTCAAGGAGGCCATTCCCCACCTGAAAACCCTCGGCGTCATTTACCGGCTGGACAATCCCGTTCCCCTGGCCGAAACCAGATGCGCCCGGGACTGTGCCTCCGCTATGGGGGTGATACTGAAAGAGGCGGTCATTGAGTCGGCGGAGCAGATCGAAAATGCCGTCAAGGGGTTGCTTGATCAGGGCATCGATGCCCTGTGGGTGCCGATAGAGGACCAGGTTTATAAAAATATGTTCCAGGTGGGCAAGGTGAGCCACCCGGCCAGATTGCCCGTGGTCTCCAGTACCTTTGAAGGGGTCGAGGATCCGGCGGAAGGAGGCCCGGTGGGCATTGTCTCCGTGACCGTGGATTATGAGTCCCTGGGCCGCCTCTGTGTACCTGCCGCCATCGAGATACTGACCAAGGACAAGGATCCGCGGGAAATACCGATAGTGACCTCGGACCGCTATTATATCACCATCAATGTCAATGCCGCGGACGCCATCGGCTACAGGCTGCCGCCGATTTTTTTGGCCAAGGCGGACAAGGTGCTGCGGGGCTTTGCCGGACAGAGAATTGTCGTCAGCGGCACCGGTGACAGTCAGGCCTTGCTGGGGGAGGCGGCCGCCGCCCTGGAGGAGAAGCTTGGCGGGGGGGAAATTGATATTCCGGAAAGTATCGGCTCAGGCGGCGGGGTGAGAGCGGCCGCTGCCGGGGAGATCGACCTGGGCAGGGTGGCCCGGCAATTAACCGAGAGTGAAGAAAAACTCGGCCTCACCTACAAACCCTTTGCCAAATGCCCGGTTGTCTTTGTTGTCCATCCCAGCGTCACCCAGCTTGACAATCTCAGCTCCAATGAAATTATCGGCATTTATTCCGGCAAGATTACCGATTGGAGTCAATTAGGCAGCGAGACGGGAAAGATTTATGCGGTGGGCAGAGAACCGGGGGACTCCTGTCTGATTGTCTTAAACAAACTGCTTCCCGGTTTTAAAAATATCACAAATCCGACGGCAAAGATCATCTATAACACCCCTGAGGCAGTGCGAACGATCATGAAGCACCGCCGGACCATCGGCTACCTTCCCATGTCAATGGTGGTTGGCACCGAACTGCGCATTTTGAAGGTGGACGGCATTTATCCGTCGGCGGAAAATGTCAGCAACGGCACATATCAATTCGTCGTTCCCTTTGCCTTTGTCTACCGGGAGGAGCTTTCCGGGTTTGCCAAAAGATTTGTCGACTTTCTTGATAGCGATGAGGGGAAAAGAATAATCAGGGCCTATGGCGTGGTCCCCGAGCAGTGACTCGGTCTGTGGAATTTTCTATAAGGGCATGAGCGTGTTTCGATCAATCAAGACAAAAATTCTCGTATCGCAGATCGGGCTTGTCCTCCTTGTCTGTGGTCTGCTGGGATTTTCCAGTTATGTGTTGATGGTCGATTCTCTCAAGAAGACCCAGGAACAGCGTCTGCGCAATATCGCGCTCGACCAGGCGCAGAAGCTGAGCGCCATGATGCGGTACAAGGAGGAAAAATTCAGAACGCTGGCCACCAATGAGGCCATCGAGGCATACACCAGGGAATACCATGAGCCGGTATTGATCCAGCATTTTAACGGCTTTATGGGAGAATTTCCCATCCTCGCCTATGTGCGCGAAGACGGGGTAGAGGAGATGAAGCTGATCAACGGCATTGAAAGGCCGGAAAAACTTGTTGACCTCAGCACCACGTTTCTCTTTGACGAGGCGACATGGATGCCTAATGAGGTTGTTGTCGTATTCCCGGCTGCCGCGGGTATGTCCGCGGAAATGATGGTGCAGTTTGCCTTCTGCCGGCAGAATTTTTTCGGGGAATTCGAAGGATTGATCGTCGGCGGTATTCCCCTGACCGATTTCCTCAAGGATTTTCAGCAATTCACATTCGACGAGACGGGTTTTCTCATATTGATGGATGCCGCCGGCACGATGATATCCCATCCGCAGGCGGATAAAATCATGGGTAAGATATCCGGCGATAATCGCCAGTCGGAAGAGACCGTCAGCCAGGCTCGTAAAATGAATTCCGGGTTTCGCCGGGCCAGCCTGCTGGGCGTTGATGCCTTCGTGGCCTTCTCGCCGGTGCCGGGCGGCAACTGGTCGGTCATGGCCGTCCTGCCCTATGATAAGTTCATGCATGCGCCACGCAGTTTGCGCAATATGGTGTTTGTTATTTCGCTGGCTGTTCTCATTATCGCCATTCTGGTCTCCCTTTTTCTTGCCCGGGGAATAACCAACCCGATCCTGCAGCTCAGCCGGGCAACCACTCGCCTGGCCCAGGGTGACTTACAGCAGACAGTGGATATCCGCGCACAGGATGAGATCGGCATGCTGGCCGCATCTTTCAACAACATGACCCGGGACCTGCACGATGCCATTGTTTTGCGTGACCGGGAAATGAGTGAAAGGAAACGCGCCGAGCAGGAAAGAAAAAAGCTGGAAATCCAGATGCAAAGGGCCCAGCGCATGGAGGCCCTCGGCACCCTGGCCGGCGGGGTGGCCCACGACCTCAATAATATTCTCGGCGCAATCATCAGCTACCCGGAGCTGATACTGCTTGATCTGCCGCGGGACAGCCGCATCAGAGCATCGCTGCTCGCCATCCAGAAGTCCGGGCTCAAGGCGGCCGCCATCGTCCAGGATCTGTTGACCATGGCCAGGCGGGGGGTCATGGAAAGTACGGTGATGAATCTCAATCATACGGTCAGTGAATATCTGCGCAGCCCGGAACATGAAAATTTAAAATCACTGCACCCGCAGGTTGTCTTTGAGGCCGATCTGGGGGGGGATCTGCTGGATATTCGCGGATCTGCCGTCCATCTGTCCAAAACGGTGATGAATCTGGTTTTTAATGCCGCGGAGGCCATGCCCGAAGGGGGGAAGGTCATCATCACCACCCGCAACCGCTATGTGGACAAACCGATCAGCGGCTATGACCATGTGGAAGAGGGCGAATATGTGATTTTTACCGTCTCGGACACGGGAATCGGTATTTCCGCCCAGGATTTGGGCAGGATATTTGAACCTTTTTATACGAAAAAGGTGATGGGCAGAAGCGGAACAGGACTGGGCATGGCGGTGGTCTGGGGCACGGTGAAAGACCATAACGGCTATATTCAGGTTGAAAGCGTCGAGGGCCGGGGAACGACATTTACCCTTTATTTTCCCGTAACCCGGCAGACAAGACAGGAAGATGACCAGGATTTGTCCCTGCAGGATTATATGGGCAGCGGCGAGTCCATCCTGGTGGTGGATGATATCAAGGAACAGCGGGAACTGGCAGCGGAAATGCTGGGGAAGCTGGGGTACTCGGTCACTGCCGCGACAAGCGGGGAAGAGGCGATTGCCTATATGAAGGACCATCAGGTGGATCTGCTGTTGCTCGATATGATAATGGAGCACGGCATTGACGGCCTTGAAACGTACAGAAGGATTCTTGAACTGCATCCCGGCCAGAAGGCCATCATCGTCAGCGGTTTTTCGGAAACCAACCGGGTCAAGGAAGCGGAAAGGCTGGGGGTGGGGGCATACGTCAAAAAGCCGTTTGTCCTGAAAAAAATAGGTCTGGCGGTAAAAACTGAATTGAACAACAGTCTCCGGTAGGGAATTGCCCGCGGAGCGGCAATCTGGCCTGATGTTGACTGTTAATCAGCTAAAGCCTTTTCCAGGGCCTGGGCGATGCCGGTCATGTTGCTGAAATAATCCCGGGCCAGCGGATCAAGGGCGACCACCACTCCGTTTATGGCGCGGGCCACGGTCTCCGCGCTTTTCCGGGAGAACTGGGGCTGGACAAAAAGCACGCGCACCCCGTTTTCCCTGGCCGATTCGATCAGAGCGGCCAGGTGGCGGGCGCTGGGCGCGTTGCCACCCGTTTCCACGGCAATCTGTTTGAGTCCGTATGCCTTGGCAAAATAGCCGAAGGCCGGATGAAAAACAAAAAAGCTCTTGCCCTGCAACGGGGCCAGGGCCGTGCTCAGTCGCGCATGCAACGCATCAAGATCAGAGCAAAAGGCGGCGAGGTTCTTTTCGTAAAGGGCCTGGCCGGCCGGATCGAGCTGCGCCAGGGTATCCTTGATGATTGCCGCCTGCTTTTTGACCAGCAGGGGATCGAGCCAGATGTGCGGATCAAGTTCCTCCCCATGGTCGTGATCGTCTTCTCCGGCACCGGCCATCTTTTCCAGATCAATGCCCTGCCTGGTGTCAACGATGACGAGATTTGGCAGGGAATTCCCGATCTTGGGAATAAAGGCGTTCTCAAAGGCGACACCGATACGGAAATAAACCCTGGCCTCGGCAAGCCTTCCCATCTGGCGCGGCGTCGGGGCATAGGTATGGGGGCTTTGGCCCGGCTGGACCAGCACATCCACCTTGACCCGGTCCCCGCCGATTTTCTCAACAAAAAAGGCCTGGGGAGCAATGGAAACAAAAACCGGGACTTGCTCTTTGCTCTCCGCCCGGGCCGTGGTGGCCAGGGCAAATGCGAAAATAACAGCCAGGGCCAGGCAGGAAGCGATAATTTTTTTCAGGAAAGACATGCGGGCAGGTCAGCTGTCGCCCAGATAGGTTCTAGCGCCCATGAAACGGGAAGCGAAATATTTGCTGGAAAGAGAAGAGGTCTCGATGCGTTTGCCTTTTCTCGGGGCATGGATGAAGGTGTTGTTGCCGGCGTATATTCCCACATGGGTGATGCGCTTGCCGCCCCTTGTGGCGAAAAAGACCAGGTCGCCTTTCTTGAGTTCGTCTTTGGCGACCGGCCGGCCGGTGTGGAACTGACTTTTTGAGGTGCGGGGCAGGTCAAGACCGTTCAACTGATAGACGGCCATGGTCAGCCCGCTGCAGTCGAAACCGTCTTCCAGGGATGCGCTGCCCCATTTGTAGCGGATGCCGACAAATTCCGCTGCGGTATCAAGCAATTGTTCCCGCAGGTAATCCTCACCCAGCTCATTTTTTTTCGCCATGGCATAGGAATCCGGCTGGACGAGATAATAGTCCGCGATGATGCCAGCCCGTACATAGCTCTCGGCCTGCTGGGTTGCCGCCTGCAGTGAGGGGTAATTGCCGAAGCGTACCTTGTAGAGCCCGGAGCTGTGCCGGAAGTAGTAAGCGTTAACCCCTTGTTTTTCCAGCGTACTGCTCAGGCGGGCGGCATGCTCCACCTCGGTAAAAGCGCCGGCCTGGATGGAATAACCGAGTCGTAAGCTGCCGGATGATTGCGGGGCAAGTGATGTTTTGATCGGGGTCGGGGAGATGGTGCTGCAGCCGGAAGCCAGCAGGAGCTGGACGAGCAGCAGCAGGAACAAGGGCCACAGGGGGGCCATATGCAAGGTATGGTGTTTGCGTATCTTCATGATCCCTTTTTTGAAAAGTGTATAAAATTCCTTATACCCGTTTGAATAAGTGTTCGTAAAGATAAAAAAATGTTATCAGTAAAAAAAATGGGAGAAGAGATGGCGGCTGAAATGCACGCGGTGGCGGAACAGTTTTTTACGGCCTCGGCAATCCGGGATATCCGGGAATATGGAACCGGCAGGGTCAACGATACCTTTCTGGTGACGGTTGCCGGCAAAGGAGAGCGCCGTTTTATTCTCCAGCGCCTCAGTCCCGCTGTTTTTGCCCATCCGGAATGGATTATGGAGAACCTGCGGCTTGTCTGCGATCATGTGCTAAAAAAGCTGGCCGCAGAGGGGGACCCCGGCAGCTGGCGGCTGCCGCTCATTCAGCAAAGCCTGGCGGGCAAAGATTTTTACCGGGACCGCGACGGCGCCTGCTGGCGGATGCTGCATTTTATTGCCGGCTGCAGGAGTTCCGCCACGGTGCAGAGCCCATTCCAGGCCAGGGAGGCAGGTCTGGCCCTGGGGCGTTTCCACCGGCTCATCAGCGATCTTGATCCGGCCATGCTCCATGACACCCTGCCCGGCTTTCACGTCACCCCCCTTTATCTCGCCCATTATGACAGAGTGGCTGCCGCGACAGGCGGGAAAAGCTCGGCGGACATCCGTTTCTGTCATGATTTTATCGGGCGGCGCCGGGAAACGGTCCACGTTCTTGAGGATGCCAGAAAAGAGGGGAAGCTTTGCCGCCGGCCCATTCACGGCGACCCCAAGCTCAGCAACTTCCTCTTTGCTGAACAAACAGGGCAGGCGGTGAGCCTGATTGATCTCGATACGGTGAAGCCCGGCCTCATCCAGTACGATGTCGGCGACTGTCTGCGTTCCTGCTGCAATGGCCAAGGAGAAGAGGGGCCTTTGCCCGTTTCTTTTGACACGGAACTGTGCCGGGCGATCCTGCAGGGTTATGGAGAAGAGGCAGGGGGTTTTCTCACCCCCCATGATTATGATTATTTTTATGCCGGGACAAGGCTCATCGCCTTTGAGCTGGGGCTGCGGTTTTTTACCGATTATCTGCAGGGCAATGTCTATTTCAAGGTATCATCCCCTGAGCAGAATCTTGCCCGGGCCCTGGTCCAGTTTGCCCTGACGGAAAGTATTGAAAAGCAGGAAAGAGAGATCGGTCAGCTCATAGATGTTTTACGCTGACATGATGAAAACATCTCTTGGCAATCGATCGGGGAATCTGATAATCTCTATAGATGGTGTAATTCGTTTGTCAAAAGAGGAGGTGCCCATGCATCGTATTATTTTCTTTCTGTTGCTGGTTATTACTGCAGCGCCCTGGGCGGTTTTTGCCGCGGATGATTTTGCCGGAACCGTGAAAAATGTCCAGGGAGATGTCTCTGTCAAGCGCCAGGATATGAATCTAAAAGCGGCAAGGGGAATGAAAATCTTTGTCAATGATGTGATCAGCACCGGCAAGGACGGCGCGGTGGGCATTATTCTGCAGGATAATACCATCTTTTCCCTGGGGCCGGAAAGCGAGCTTGAGTTGAAGGAATTTGTTTTTGCGCCTGATACGGGGCGTTTTTCCATGCTGGCGAAAATGATCAAGGGGACATTCGTCTATATGTCCGGCTTGATAGGGAAACTCTCACCAGACTCCATTACGGTTGAAACACCGGTGGGAACCATTGCCATCCGTGGGACCAGATTTGCCGCAAAAATTGTCGGCAATTGACATTTGCTGCCATCATAAAAAGAGACGATGTCAGCGGATGCAAATTTTGTAAGTTATTGCGTCGCCGTGTTGCTCCGGTCCGTTGGGAGACGTTTCGCCGGTTCATCACCATTTCGTTATGAAGAAGGGGAGTGCATATGAAAGGTATTGCTATTGTTGGACCATGTCTGGTTCTGCTGCTTATGTTGACCGCCTGCTCTTCGCAAAAGAACATGTTTGTTCTGCTGCCGGACCAGGATGGCAATGTGGGGAGTATTGAGGTAACCAATGAGCAGGGCAGCCAGGTGGCGGACCAGGCGGGTGAAGCTGTTGCTGTTGCCGGCAGAGCCGGGAAGCCGCAGGCCGCCCCGCCAATGAACGAGGAAGAGATCAACGCGACCTTCGGCGCGGCCCTTGCCGTTGAGCCGTTACAGCCGCAGAGCTTTCTGCTTTACTTCAAGACCGACTCCTTTGACTTGACCAACGGCTCTGCCGCACTCATGCAGCCGATCCTGGACACCATTCATAAAACCGAGTCCCAGGATGTCAGCGTTATCGGCCACACCGACACTTCCGGCACTAAGGAGCATAATTTCACCCTTTCCACCAAACGGGCCGAGCATGTGCGCGATCTGCTGGTGGAAAGGGGGGTCGACCCCGCCATTATCAAGGTGTCTTCCCATGGCGAGGGCAATCTGCTGGTGCCCACGGCTGACAATGTCAAGGAGCCGAAAAACAGGCGGGTGGAGGTCATCATCAGATGAAATCTCCCGGCCGGCCCAGCCGCTGGCAGGGAGTCGTTGTTCTTTGCGGTTTAACTGTAACCCTTCTTTTTTCCCTTACCTCTATCTACCGGCCCTCCTTTCTGGCCCTGGTCGGCCTGAAGGTCTATGACTCCATGGTGCGTTCGCTGCCACGGGGCGAGCCTGGCTCCCGGCCGGTGATCGTTGACCTTGACGAGAAATCACTGGCCGCCTTCGGGCAATGGCCCTGGCCCCGCTACCGGGTGGCCCTGCTGCTCGATAAACTGCGGCAGATGGGAGCCCGGGCCGTTGGTCTGGATATCATCTTTCCGGAAGCAGACAGGACATCCCTGCACATCCTGCAACAGGAGCTGGAACGGGACCTGCATGTCAAATTGTCTCTTGCCGGCCTGCCGCAGGCCGTGCAGAATAATGATCTGGCCCTGGCCGAGGTGTTGCGCAAAGGGCCTTTTGTTTTGGGGTACAAATTTTCTTTCGAGAAAAGCAATGTTTCCGCCCAAGAGGACCTTCTCCATCCGCTGGCTGTGGCCTTCCGCCGGCAGAGCCCGCCGGCCGGCAGTGATTTCCTCTTTACCGCCCGGGACGCGACCACCGGTATCAGGGCATTCACCGAAGCAGTCAATGCCTCGGGCTTTGTCAACTATGCCGCCGATGCCGATGGGGTGCTCCGGCGCGTTCCTTTGCTGATGCGTTACCGGGACAAGATCTATCCCGCTCTGGCCCTGGCCACGGTCATGAAGGCCTGGGGGCTTAAGGGGGTAACCCTGGACATGCATGCCGACCAGTTGGAGGCCGTTGTCATCAATGACAGGCGGATTCCTGTTGATGCCTTGAGCGGTCTTCTGCTGGCCTATCAGGGCCGGGGACACTTCTTTGATTATCTGTCGGCCGCGGATGTCTTAAACGATGCCGTGCCGCAAGAGCGGGTTGCAGGCAGGATCGTGCTGGTCGGCACCTCGGCCGCCGGCCTGATGGACAGCCATCCCACCCCCCTTGATCCTGTCTATCCGGGCGTGGAGGTGCATGCCACCATCATCGACAACATCACCAACGGCCATTTTCTCTCAAGACCGCTGTGGGCAACAGGCTTTGAGTTCGCCGCCCTGATTGTGCTCGGCTGTCTGTCGACCCTTTTGCTGGCCAGGGCCAATGCCCTGGTCAGTGTCGGCTTTCTGCTCTTCGGTCTCGGCGGCATGTGGTACGGCTCTTTTTTTCTTTTGCGGCACCAGGGGATTTTTGTCGATCCCCTCTTTGGCATGCTGCTGCTTGGCGTTAATTTCGCTGTTTTGAGTCTGCTGAAATTCCGGCGGGAGGAAAGGGAGGTCAGGAAGCGGACCAGGGAGCTGCTGCTGGCCCAGGATACCACCATTCTCAGCATGACGGCCCTGGCCGAAACCCGTGACAATGAAACCGGCGGTCATATCCAGAGGACCCGGCATTATGTGCGGGCCCTGGCCGAGCATCTGGCCGGCCATCCCAGCTTCAGGGAGCATCTCGACAACGACACCATCGAAATGTTTTTCCGCTCCGCCCCGCTGCATGATATCGGCAAGGTCGGCGTGGCCGACCGGATCCTGCTCAAGCCGGGCAGGCTTTCCGCCGAAGAGTTTGCCCTGATGAAGGAACATGCCCGTCTGGGCCATGACACCCTGGTCAAGGCGGAGTCGCTGCTGCAGGATGGCAACAATGGGCACTCGTTTCTGCGCCAGGCCAGGGAGATCGCCTACAGCCACCATGAAAAGTGGGATGGCACCGGCTATCCCCTGGGGCTCAAGGGGGATGCCATTCCGCTGGCCGGCCGGCTGATGGCCCTGGCTGATGTGTATGACGCCCTGATCAGCGCCAGGTGCTACAAGCCCCCGTTCTCCCATGCCGAGGCGATGGAAATCATCAGCAAGGGGCGCGGCAGCCATTTCGACCCGGATGTGGTGGACGCCTTTCTCGCTGTGGCGGAGTCATTTCAGCTCATTGCCCGGCGCTTCGCCGATGATGAGCCGGGCAGGCACGCCGGCGGGAGCTCTGCCGCCGGCCGGGCCGGGGACGGCGCCGGCCTGGCGCAATGAGCCTATTGCAGGGCCTGGCGGATCCGCTCCATGGCCCTGGTCACGTTTTCATAGCTGTTGAAGGCGGAAAGCCTGATGTAGCCCTGGCCGCATTTGCCGAAACCGGCCCCCGGCGTGCAGACCACCCCGGCCTTGTCCAGCAGCATGTCAAAAAACTGCCACGAATCACGGCCCTGGCCGTCAATCCAGATGTAGGGGGCGTTGTCGCCGCCCACCGCGTCAAAACCGAGGGCGGTCATCTCCTGTTTGATGAGCGCCGCGTTGCGCAGATAATAGTCGGTCAGTTCCCTGACCTGCTGCTTGCCCGCATCACTGTAAACCGCCGCGGCTGCCTGCTGGATCGGGTAAGAGACGCCGTTGAATTTGGTGCAGTGGCGGCGGTTCCACAGGGGGTGGAGGAAATGCTTATTGCCGGCGCTGTCATAGGCCGAGCACTCCCTGGGCACCACCGTATAGGCGCAGCGGGTGCCGGTGAAGCCCGCGGTTTTGGAAAAGCTCCTGAACTCGATGGCCACCTCGCGGGCTCCCTCCAGCTCAAAAATAGATTTGGGCAGGGACTCATCACGGATAAAGGCCTCGTAGGCGGCGTCAAAGAGGATCAGGGCCCGGTTGGTCCGGGCGTAGTCAACCCAGCTTTTCAGCTGCTCCCTGGTGATGGTGGAGCCGGTGGGGTTGTTGGGGAAGCAGAGGTAGATCAGGTCTACCGGCTGGGCGGGCAGGTCCGGCACAAAGTTGTTGGCCTTGACCGAATCCAGATAGCAGATGCCCTGGTAGCGGCCGTCAACAAAGGCGCCGGTGCGGCCGGCCATGACGTTGGTGTCCAGATAAACGGGATAAACCGGGTCAGGGATGGCGATTTTCACCCCGGTGGCGAAGATCTCCTGGATGTTGCCGGTGTCGCATTTGGCCCCGTCGCTGACAAAGATTTCATCGGCCGCCACATTTGCGCCCCGGCTGCGGAAATCATGCTCGGCAATGGCCTCCCGCAGGAAGGCGTAGCCCTGTTCCGGGCCGTAGCCGCGGAAGGTCGCCTCACTGGCCATTTCGTCGGTGGCGGCGTGCAGGGCCGCGATGCAGGCCGGCGGCAGGGGGCGGGTCACGTCGCCGATGCCCAGTTTGATGATCTCCCGGCCGGGATTGTTCTGTTGAAAAGCTGCCACGCGTTTGGCGATATCGGAAAACAGGTAGGAGGCCTGCAGTTTGAGATAATTTTCATTGATGGTGATCATGTTTTTCCCTTGTGTTTCGTTGACTGACGGATAGTGAAAGGCAAACTGTTGATCTATAAAACAAAGTCCTTTTTCTGTCAATTGCGGCATTGGAAAACCTGGGAAAGTGCACGGATTTGTCACGCTGGACAGCGCCATGGAAGACAGAGCCCTTCGTCATTCCGGCAGGTTGTTAGCCGGAATCCAGTGTTATACTATGCGGGAGGTTTCTGGATGCCGGATCAGGTCCGGCATGACGGATTGCGTATTGTTTTATTCAGACGAGTGGCGGCAGGGCAGTCAAAGAAAGTTGCAGCGATCACAAAAGACAGGTATGTTGGCAGTTTCTTTTTTTTATGCCGGCCTGGCCGGCCATTTTGTTTTAAACAGGCAGGTAGGAAGCGATGATCACGTTACTTGATTACGGGGCGGGCAATGTGCGCAGCGTGCGCAATGCCATCAGGAAACTGGGTTTTGAGGTGAAGGATGCGACCTGTCCGGAGGATATCCGGCAGGCGGAAAAGCTGGTCTTCCCAGGGGTCGGCAGTTTCGGCAGCGCCATGGAGCGGCTGCAGCGCATGGGCTATGTGGAGCCCCTGCTGGCCCATATCAGGGGCGGCAAGCCTTTTCTCGGCATCTGTCTCGGCCTGCAGACCCTGTATGAGGGCAGCGAGGAGACCCCAGGCGTGGCGGGGCTCGGCATCATCCCCGGCCAGATCAGCCGTTTCCGGCCCTCCAGTCTTTCCGTGCCGCAGATCGGCTGGAACGGCATCAAGATCAGAAAACAGTCGCCCCTGTTTAGCGGCTATGCCGGGGAAAAACTCTATTTTGTCCACTCCTTCCGGGCCTCCCTTGAAGACGCCGGCCGCGACTGGGTGCTGACCACCACCGATTACGGGGAGGAGTTTGTCAGCGGCGTGCAGAAAGGCAATGTGGCGGCCTTCCAGTTCCATCCGGAAAAAAGCGGCGAGGCAGGCCTGCGGATTCTGCAGAATTTCCTGGAGCTGGCGGATTTCACCGCTGCCGCACCTGGCACGGTTATCAATGCGACCGGCGAGACAAAACTTGCCAAGCGCATCATCGCCTGTCTGGATGTGCGCAGCAATGACGCCGGTGATCTGGTGGTGACCAAGGGCGACCAGTACGACGTGCGGCACGAGGGCGAGGTGCGCAACCTTGGCAAGCCGGTGGAGCTGGCCCGCCGCTATTTCGAGGAGGGGGCGGATGAGATCACCTTTCTCAATATCACCGGCTTCCGGGATTTCCCCTTAAAGGACCAGCCCATGCTGGAGGTGCTGCAGAACACCTCGGAGAACGTTTTTGTGCCGCTCACCATCGGCGGCGGCATCCGCGAATTCACCGATACCGAAGGCCGCCACTATTCGGCCCTGGATGTGGCCTCGGAATATTTCCGCAGCGGGGCGGACAAGATCTCCATCGGCAGCGATGCGGTCTACACGGTGGAGGAGTATCTGGGCAGCGGGATAAAAACCGGCAGAAGTTCCATTGAGCAGATCTCCATCGTCTACGGCGCCCAGGCGGTGGTCATCTCCATTGACCCGCGCCGGGTCTACGTGAAAAGCCCGGACGAGACAACGCATCATACCGTTGAAACCGCCTTCCCCGGACCCAATGGTGAAAATTATTGCTGGTATCAGTGCACGGTGAAAGGCGGCCGGGAGGGCCGGGATGTGGATGTGGTGCAGTTGGCCACGGCCTGCGAGCAGCTTGGGGCCGGCGAGATCCTCCTCAACTGCATCGACAAGGACGGCACCAACAGCGGCTTTGATCTGGAGCTGATCAACCAGGTGCGGAAGGCGGTATCCATCCCGGTCATCGCCTCAAGCGGGGCGGGCAAGGTGGAGCATTTCTCCGAGGTCTTTGCCGCCACCGACGTGGAGGCGGCCCTGGCGGCCGGGATCTTCCACCGGCGGGAGGTGCCCATTGCCGCGGTGAAGGAACATATGCGGGATAAGGGGATTGAGACGCGGTAGGAACAGGGTAGTCGTAAGCAGATCCTATCTGTTTTCAGCAAAAATGGAACGTAAGGCAGGGTCATTGATGGCTCTGCCTTTTTTTGTTTACCAATCTCCCCGGAGTCCGCTTTACACTTTGGTTGGGCAATGTCAGCACAGAGCGAACCGCTCCGTTTCTCCATCTTATTGACGCCGGAAAGAATATCAAAAATAAATCTGTCCCCTTTTTCTCTAAATTACCGCATTAGCGCCTTCGACGTTCTCGCGGTCAGGTTGAGCCGATTGATATTCTGAAATTATTTCTTGGCATATAGTGAATAACTCTTCAAAAGCAAGAAAGGCGTCTCTTTCAAGAGAAGGGACAATATTCTCGGCAAACACAACCTTGCCAGATTCTATTTTTTCATAACCGGGGATACTTTGAAGAATCTGCTGGAAACCATCAGGAACAGAGTCAACTCGTTTATGGCCAATACTAAATGCATTGATTAAGGGTTTAATTACTTCTAAACCTATCCCAGCTTCGTCTTTTTGGCTAAGAACTTCGTCGCGAAACATAAATTCAATATACATGTTTTTAGCAGTACCATAATTTTGACGAAATTCAGGAACTGGCAACAGAATAGCGTAAGCAAGATTGTTTTTATGATGCTTTTTGTCTGTTTGGCCATTCAGTCTGGTGAAATTTTTTGATAACTTTTCGAATTCTTTGATTCCCTCATCATCTCGGTCAAAAACAGCAATTACTTTTCGCCCGTCATCAGGATGGATAGACTCAATCATTCTTTTTAATGATTGAGCCCCACCAGCCCCACCAGCAGCGTCTACACTTGCTAATGGGTCAGCAACTCTAAAAATAAAGGGAGATTCCGTTGCGGGGTATAATTTCCCCCACGCAGTTTCAAGGATCATTTTATCCGTAACACCTTCAGTGAGTATTAAAGGTTTTTGACTAGCTGAAATTTCACTCTCTAATTTTAGAAGGTGCTCTTTGGTCTGAGTAAGTTCAGTAAGCTTTGATTCATATTGTTCGTGAACTTCTTTTTGAATTGACAAAATTCCAATTTCTTCGCGCAATCTTTCAAAATGTTTTTTATTTTTGAGAGTAGGCCAAATTTCGGTAATTTCTGTTTTTCCTGACTCTTGAAATGCTCTAAAACATGTTGTTGCATCATTTGTCGTAGATATGAATGCCGGTGAATGAGTTGTTATAAATATCTGCGCTTGACTGGAATATTTAGTGGAAAAATCTTTCGCGAGATTTGTTGCATGGGTGTACTCAAGAGAGTTTTCTGGCTCCTCAAATCCCCATATGAATATTTTATTGCTGTTTGTAGAAATATAGTGCAGCACTGAAGGCACATAACGGGCTTGGAGCCCATCACCTCTTAATTGCAGTGGAAGTGATCCTATTTCTGTTTTTGTTGCAACTTGGAAAGACTGAAATAAAGAAGATATTTCACTCGGAGGAGTGATAGATGTCTCAAGAGTTGTTGCCTTTTTGAAGTCTTCTTGCAATTGTGCAATTTGTTCTTCAATGTGTTTTGCGAGGTTACTTGTTGTCTCTGATATAGGGCTTCCTTGTTCGAGCGGCTTTTCAAGAAGGGCTGATTGTAGTCTTGCGAGAAGATGCTTAAAATAAATTCTATCTTTTACCGCCGGGATATATTCAAAATGAATTTTATTAACCAATAAACTCAAAAATCTTGTTGCTATTGCCAGGCTACTTGGGAGTTTTCCCTCATTGTTTAATGCCACTAAATTATTTTTTTCTGTAAATATTCGACTGTCTCTCGTCCATGTTCTTGCAACCCTAAAAGACTCAGGAAGGCTTTTTTTAAAACCATCCGGTCTGTTAAAGATTATTTCAACCGAAATGAATTGTTTTCCTTTGATTGATTCTTTTCTAACCTCATCAAGCCGTTGAGCAGAAAAATCTTTATAGAAATTTATAGGTGTGTCCCAGTCTGTATGACCGTTAAAAAATAAATTCAACGCTTTTAGTATATTTGACTTCCCTGCATCATTTCTTCCTGAAATTATATTTAGGCTTCTACATGTACTAATGGATGAAGTATAAACAGACCTGAAATACCTGATTTTTATATTATTTATTATGTTCATTTTTTTTATAGTCCGTTCAGCATCGCTAACTAGGAAGCCCACAGGGCCAGGTCTTGAATTATCACATTATTACATAACGCCAAGTCAACATATTTACAAACATCCATTACCCGGTTGCGCCTCGGTAGCCTCTGGGAACCGCATAGTGCGGACACGAATGCATGCTAGGGGTTGGAAAGTGAAGAGAGAAAGACTGCCCCTTGCCCAGAATATATATATATTATTTTTCTGTAAGCGCCTAATCAAGTGCCTCCGTCAGGCTGACACTTTTGGCGGGCAGTAACACCCGGTCAATATGTTGCGGCAGAAGTGATCGAAGTTCATCCTCGGTCTTTGCCAAGGGGAGCCGCTCAAAGATATACCGCAGATACCAATAGGGCTCCAGGCCATTCGCCTTGGCAGTCTCGATCAGGCTGTAAAGAGTGGCACTAGCCCTGGCACCCTCTACATTGCCGGAGAAAAGCCAGTTCTTTCGCCCAACCACAAAAGGTCTGATTGCATTTTCCGCCAGATTATTATCCATGCGAAGAAGACCGTCTTCAAGATATTTATCCAGTCTGTGCCATTGCTTGAGTGTATATGAAAGGGCTTTGCCCAACAGACTTTTGGGTGGCACTTTCGATGACTGCTCCAGGATCCAGGCACTAAACTCGGCAATCAGCGGTTTGGATTTTTCCTGCCGCTCAAGATAAATCTGTTCAGGGCCATACTTCTGTTCGCGGGCATTCTGCTCAATGGCATATAGTTGCCTGATACGCTGCACCGCCTCCTCGGCCACGCCGGTTCTTTTCTGCGAGCGAAGTTTGTCCGCTGCTTTGATCACCTCAACAAATTTGCGGCGCACATGAGCCCAGCAGCCCATATGGGTGATATCGGGCCGACGGTCAAGAAAATCGTAACCTGCATAACCATCTGTCTGCACATACCCCTTGTAGTCGGCAAGAAAGTTTGCCGCGACCTCTGCTTCACGGCTCGGATGATACTGAAATTCCAATACCGGCCGTTCAGGGTCGCCTCCCCGGAATATCCACATGTACGATTTTCTGGTGGGAGACCGGCCCGGTTCCGAAAGAACCTGCAGCGTGGTCTCGTCGGCATTGATCAAGGGGCCGGAGAGCAAATCCTGGCGAAGCAGTTCCAGTAAGGGCTGGCAGGCACTTGCCGCCTGCATCGCCCAGTTGCACATGTTGGTTCGGCTGACTTCCACCCCCAGACGGGTAAACTGACCTTCCTGCCGGTAAAAAGGAACGGCATCGGCGAATTTGGTCACCAGGACATGGGACAGAAGCCCTGCGCTGACAATGCTTTTCGGAATGATCTGCGGAGGCGGCGGGGCTATTGCCACCGTCGGTCCGTCATCTTCAACTCCTTCACATTGCCGGCAGGCATATTTGGGGCGAATATGGCGAAGAACCTGAATACGGGCCGGCATGATATCAAGCTGCTCTAGAATCTCTTCACCGATACGACTCTTGGCGTTTCCGCAGCCGCAGATTTTGTCTTTTTCGGCGATGTCATGGACAATTTCAACCCGCGGCAGATCTTCCGGCAACGGCTTGCGCCCGACCTTTTTGCGGGTGTGAGCGGCAACATCAACACCCTTGAATTCCTCAACCTTTCCAGGGTCGGCTGCCGGTTCATCAAAAAGCATGAGTTGGGTGTATTCCGATGATGCGGACAGGCGTTCCGACTTGCGGCCATAAAGCTGAGAACGGAGCAGGCGAAGCTGTTCCCGCAACAAATCGTTCTCATGCTCCGAGCGCTGTAAGCGACCGCGTAATTCGTCTATTTCCGGCATGTTTGCAAGGGGGGTGATCATGTCGGCTATTTTACAATATCTTGTTGAAATTTCAATATTTTTACTTCAACAACATGCTCTTTTTCCCGCCTAAAAAACAGCGGAATAATGCAGGCGGCCGTGGGCCTGACGCTGGTGCACATCAAGCCCCTCCAGAAGCCAACGCAACTCCCGCTGGTCAAGTTCCACGACCTTATGTCCACTCTCAGGCCAACGGAAACGATCCTTCTCCAGACGTTTTTGCCAGAGACAGAATCCATTGCGGTCCCAGTACAGCATCTTCACCATATTCCGGCGCCGGTTGCTGAAGACAAAAAGATGTCCAGAGAAGGGATCAAAATTCAGCGCCTGCGATACCATGATCGACAGGCCGTCGATGGATTTGCGCATGTCGGTTGCCCCGGCAGCCAGATAAACCAATACGCCTCCGGGCACGAACATCACATTTTCTCCAGCGTCCGCAAAACCCGTTCAAGGGTAGGCGGGTGAAAATCAACACTGATCTCGATCAGATCACCGCTCCGGGCTATCAGCGTCAAGCCCGATGACGCTTGCCGGCCGGACTTGAACGGAGCGCTGTTTTTAGCCGTAACAACAGAAACCGGAATCAGGGTGCAGGACGGTGAACCGCTCTTGTTTAATTTCTGCTTCCACCACCCGAAAGTACTTTTGCTCAGGCGGTTACGCCGGCAATATTCCACCTGGGTCAGTCCGCTTCGTCCCTGGGCGGCGAGATGACTCCGCCAGTATTTTTCCTTTGCCGCTCTTGAACGGAACTGATGTGTAATGATTTCGTTCTGCATGCTGGTGCCTCCTGTGATAAAGTTCAGGCGCTCAGCATGCCAGATTCTGCAACCGCTGAAAAGAAGCGCTTTATTTGGCGCTTACATTTTTCTATCTTTATTTTTCCCCAATAATCTGAGTAATTTTCTTCCTCAGCCTCTTTCAACTTTTTAATTTTCTTAGGTAAAGCTTTTGAAATTTCCTTGATCAACTTGATGTTTATCCCCCTAAGTTTTTCTTTTTCTTTAGGATTTTTTGTAATCATTTCCTCGATGCTGTTTTCTGCAATTTTTTTAACAAGTTTATTATCAGATTCATGGGCAAGTATTTCTTCCATGATTCCATCCATTACTTTTTTGTCTATTTTGTCGGAATGCTTTATAAATATTTCAAAACTTTTGTAAATATTGTGTAGCTCCAATTCTGATATCTTGTGGTTTTGACCAAATTTAATGTTAAACTCTGAGATAATTTTTTGGACAGCACCAATTACTAAGACCCATGCCAAATTTCCCAAGACCCCAGAAAGAATTGCTAGGCCAATAAATTTGTAGACAGAATCAGGCTCTAGGAAATGAAAAACTGTAATTTCCCCATTTTTATCTACTTGATTTTGGTAATCTTCCCTATACCTATGTCCATACAAATACACATATTCAGAATAATTATGGACTAATTTTAAATGCCTTGTATTTAGGTTACTACCGCAATTATTGCATTTAAAGCCTCTTGAATTATTCAGGTCAAAAGAAGCGCAATAAGGACAAATATATGAAAGGAATTCCGGGGGCACCATATTTAATTATCAGTCAACAAATTTCCAACATTCATTAGCATGCTTCAGTTCGGTAGCTTCTTGGAACCGCTTGGTGTGGGCACATGCAGGTGGTGTGGGGGCTGGGGGAGAAAATTCCCTGGCTAACCGATTAGCACGTTTCTTTAGTTCTGATTTTATCATTTACTCAAACTGAAAATAACTAGTTGGACACGATCATACAGTACAGCAAAGGCCTGATAATTTATAACACATTATTGTGACTATACTGAAGATCGTGCCCATCAATGTTAAATTAAAATCTGACTACTTCTTCTTGCTTGGCCTCTGTGTGAGAGCCGACCCAGCAGCTGTCTTAGCGGCTTTTGATGATTTTGGATTTCGTAAAACCTTGCTAGCTGCTGAGGCAGCTTTCTTTGAAGTTTTTTCACATTTTGTCATTTCGTACACCTTTAATCTGTTAGAAAGTCATGTGTTAACACATAGCAACACAAACAAACTAAACTTTCACTTAGTAAGCAAAGAGTACTTGACATGCGGAGGGGAAATCAGTTAATTTTAATTTCGTTAAATACGCATTCAAGTACAAGAAATTGGTGCGGGAAAAAGGTGAACGGTCTAGCCTGCAAGCTTTGTGACGTTCACCTTTCTTTTTTATTTATGTCCGCGCCGCCCGACAACCTATAGGTTGCGGCGCTTGAATATCTTCTATTCATAACGCACCTCCCTTTGTGCTATTTTCCAGAATACTTTGCTGATATATACGTATGTGGCTCCCGGCCGGAGCCTTTCCGAACTAACTTAATCTTTTTGTTTTTTGCCAACCTGTTTGCAATTTGGGAACCTTTCCTGCTCAAAACCTTATATTCTATATCTGGGAAATCTTTAGCCACTGCCTGGACGACACCAGTGACATTGAACTCACCCGGTGCGTTTTCCATTAATTCCCTAATCGCTTTCCCTGATGTGTTTTCTCCTGAAGAATATACAGGCGCTAACAACGACTGTTGAGCACCGGCATTGTCTTTGCTAGATGCTTGTGTGTTTGGAGGGGCAGAACCTTCAGTTATTGCATTCTCGATCCATTTTAGTTGCTCCTCAAGAACGCGAACCCTTTCACGAGCAAGCTCTAAGTCACGTTTTGTTTTTTCTCGTAAATCCGATACTGTTAATTCACTCATGAATGCCACCTCCTGTATTTTATAGTTTTCAACATACAACACATGCAATACAGAATCAACATAAAAAATACACAGGTGGATAAAATAATATAATTTGAACTTGACGAGATAATGAGGAGTGCAGAAGATATACTGTATATGGTAGTTTTGGATGTGTTGGTCATACTAGAAAGGGTGGAGTGTGTTTCGTGAATTCAGTATGATATGCCATGCCATGTCTATGTTATCTACTATCTTTGAGCGTAGATATTTTGAGTGCTAACAAGTTATGATCAAGTTTCTTGATATCTACTCCATCCTAACATTTTTGACAACAAAATATAGGGTGTTCTACCTATTTCTACCCAGATATCTATCACCCTGAAATGATAGAAGAAACTTGATAGCATCATCAGACCCATCGGCAAAACTAACCCCTCCAGCAAACCGTAAGTTAATATTCCCTCCTGACACCACGTCCCACCAATAGAATCAAGCTATAGCCCGCTTTCTAACAAGGAGGCGGGTTTTTTATTCACATTCACATATCAGCCCCTTCCCCCAAGCCCCATTGGCCAAACCAGGTCGATGGGGCTTTTTTTATTTCCCCAATCAAAAAGGAGCATCTATGCAAAACAAAGAAATCGTCACGCAACTGCCCGCCAACCCCTCAGAGATCGTCTATGCGATCACCATGGAAACCCTCTTGGCCGCCATAGTAACCCGCCTGGGTGAGGAGGCCCTTAGCCTGACCGAGGAAGATTTGCATCTCGCAAGGGAAGAGGTCCTGGCTGCCATCAGTCACAACCTGGATGAACGGGACTACATCGACATGGGTCTGGATGCCTGGGAAATCACCCGCAACCTGTAACTCAAAAAAAGGAGCATTTATGTTTTGGATTTTATTGGCAGTATTGGGCGCTCTGCTCACCAAGTTTGGAGCTTTGTCAGTGCTGGTTGTATTTCAGGCAATGGCTTTAAAGGTTGCATTGGCAGTATTCGTCGTCCTTGCCGTGTTCATCATCTGGCAATGGCGCAGGTGAGGCAATTTAACCATCTTATATGAAGGAGAAAAATATGAGTGAAGAAGGTATGAGGATTTTGAAAGAAGCAAAATGTCAATCCCTGTCTGGTCGATCTACCCTGACCTACAAGATCGGGTGCAAGGATGATAAGGAGGTATATCTGTGTCTGACCGGCAATACTGGGCAAGGGGTCTTTAACAAGGATTGGATTTCACTGGTGCAGCTTGATTCTTTACTGGCCTCAGAGGAGAAACCGATTACATCGGGACGGCTTCATGCAATATTTAAAGGGAAATCGGCCAATTCTGCCGGGTTTGTCCTTGCCGTACTTCTAAACGAAAAGCTGCTGAAAATATCCAAGAGTAATCTTCGGCATTACGAGCGGCTTGATCCCTCTGAATTCAATGCCGCCATTCAGGCACTCATGGCGTTAGAACCGGACGCCACTCAGCCACCACCTACAAAGACCGCCAAGAAGCTCAAGAAGGAGGCCCCATGATTGCCATAACCTGTGCCCTCGTCACCTCTGCTGTCCTCTGCATGCTCTTTGCCTCAACACGCAGTATAGGCGTCTTATGTGTGACAGTGCTGTGCTTCATTTATCCAATTCCCGTGACCCTGGTTCTGATCGGGATCGGGCTCATTTATTACAAAAGGAGAATTATATGAATGATACAAGCATGCCAAAAAACGCCAGGCAGGGCGTCAAGCGGCGGGTCCGGGGGCGAAAAACTGAGCACCCTGGGGAAACTGAAAAACTGAAAACCTGCGAATCTGAGCCCAGCGTGAGCCGTTCAGCGGCGGGGAGGGGGTAGCCACCGGGCGGTGGGAATCGAGCCATAGGTGGCGAATCTGGGGCCTACTCGGAGCTCCTGGGGTGCCTGTCGGGTACTCTGGGGGCTCCTGATCGGGCCAGAATTTCAGGTTTTCTCCCGTTTCGAAGCGGTCTAAGGGTGAGAAACTTACAATCTGAATGGGTACATGGCTGCAAATAGGAAGATTGAGATGGTAACAACTGAAAAGCAAATCTGTTTTCCCTTCTTAAAGTGCTTTAACCAGCTTTGTTTTTGTCACCATCTCAAAGTGTTTTAATGTGGATGTTTATTTTTTTCCTACGTAGAGATACTTTCATTAGGAAGCTTAATTTTTATAAGCGCAAAGTGCCTTTAATTAGCTGAATTAATTGATAAAAATTGATTGACAATTCTCTGCCCCTTACTTACTATATAATTAGTATTGGCTATCAAAGCTATTTCTAGCGCGGGTCGGCCAACAGAGGATGCTCGGATTTTACATCGAGCATGTTGCCGCTTGCGTAGGAAGTAGCTTTTTGTCAACTTCTTCTGCAAGTACATTTTAATTACAGAAGGAGATACCATGTTAGATCTTCAAGAAACCACCTCCCACCCAAGTAACACTCAAAACATCTTACCTGTTTGGCGCTACATCAAAGATTGCCTGAACGGAGCCATGTTCTGGTGCGGATATGGGTTCAATGTGATCCCGCTTGTACCCGGCACCAAGAAACCTGCAGTACAGTGGGACCCATGGCTTGACGGTCTTGATACACAGAAGATCCTAGATTACTGGGCCAAAAACCCATCTCATGAGCTAGGCTTCATAGTTGGCGAGGGCATCATTGTCTTTGATGCCGATACCCCCGAATCCTTAGTAGCTCTTTTAGAGATTGAAGCTCGCTTTGGCATGGCTTCAAAGTTAGTGGTCAAAACGAAAAAAGGGGAACATCACTACTTCCGCCGTGCGGCTGGAACCATTGCCAAGTCCGATTCTCACAGCACAGAGATGTACCCAAACCGCCTGGATATCAAAACCGGTCGGGCTTTGGTAGTATTGCCACCTAGTACGGGGAAATCCACCATTACACTTACTGCACAGGATGTTGATGAATTGTCTGAGGCTACACAAGAGTTTATAGACGCCATCTTTCTGCACAACGGCAGGACTGAGCCTTCACAACCAAGAGAGGTAGCGGCAAGTGCTTTTGTCAAGAGGCAAACAAATGATGCATCATTACAGAAGATAGAAAAGCTGTTGGATAGCATTGATCCTGATTGTGGGTATGATGACTGGCTGCATTGTATTATGGCGGTCCACCACGAAACTAACGGTAGTGATGAAGGACTGGATGTTGTTGACGCCTGGAGCAGCAATGGCCAGAAGTACAAGGACTGTAAAGAGATAGAAACCAAATGGCGTTCACTCAAACCAGATGGTGCCACCCCTTACACCATAGGGACGCTGATCAAGATGGCCAGGGATGCCGGTGCCGACATAGGTAAAGAAGATTTCGAATTCTGTCAAACCACAGTTATTCACCCGGCCGATGTTATCCCTTCTGAAAGCTCTGTCGTTCGGGAGAATAACAACCTTGATAGGTATTCCATGACCGGTACGTCAGTAGAGTTAGAGAGGTATGCTCTTGCACAAGTCCATGTGATAGGTGAAATCGCCCTTCGGGGCCAATTGACAGTGATCTGTGCCGAAGGTGGCACCGGAAAGACATTACTGACCTTTAAACTGCTGACGGAAAGTATTGCAGCAACGAGGATCAATCCAGCCACGGTGTATTACCTCAACATGGATGATGATTACAAAGGTTTGGTGGAAAAGTTGAAGATTGCTGAAGAATATGGATTCAACATGCTAGCTGAAGGGCATATGGAATTTAAGATCAGTGATTTTCGAAAAGAAATTGAAGTTATGGTCAGAGACAACAAAGCAAGCGGTGTCATTATAATCCTAGACACACTGAAAAAGTTCGTTGATCCAATGAAGAAAAGTGAATGTCGAGAATTTAATGCTCTGGTCAGGCAGTTTTCCGCAAAGGGAGGCACTCTTATTGCCCTTGCACACACCAATAAACATAAAGGGGCAGACGGAAAATTGGTATTCGCCGGTGTTGGTGACTTGAGAGATGATTTCGATTGCATGTATTTTCTGAAAGTGGAACCAGAACGCCATCCAACAGAAAGAATCGTTACATTTGAATGTGATAAAAGTCGAGGGGCAGTTGTAAATGCAGTTTCATATCGCTATTCAAGCGGTGAATCTATCAATTACAATGAAATGTTCCTATCGGTTGAAAAAGTTGAGGATGCAGTGGTTACTTCGTTGCGACAGGCAGAAGCGCTATGCTCTGATGAAAAGGTTATTAATGCCGTCCTAGACTGCATCAAAGAGGATAAGAACACCAAAATGCAATTGGTTGCAGTTGCAGCTGCCCGATCTGGTGCCAGCAACCGGGTAGTCCTCAAAATTATAGAAAAATATACAGGTGATGATCCGGCACTGCATCGCTGGAACTTCCTAAGAGGTGAACGTGGAAAGCAAATTTACAGTGCTTTGATATTGAATCCACTGCCTTAGTCGGGGTCAAGGGTTGCAAGGCGATGGGGGCCATCACCACTCCCTAGGCGGTCCCCGGCAGGGGCCAGGTTCGCAGATTTTCAGATTTTCAGTTTTTCAGGCCTCTCAGGTCTGCAGCCTGCCCCCCCCCTGCCCCCCCCCCCAGACGCCGTGGTGTAAATGGAACTCATCAACTGCCAGAAATTAAAGGAAAATTAAAAATATGAATATGGAAAACTCACTGCATGCACGCATCAAGTCATTCCGTAAATCACATGCAGCCACTATGGGTTGCAGCCAAGAACATAAGTAAAGGAGGCTCACTATGCCTGTCGTTTCTTTATCAGCTGAATTTGTACGTAACGCTGTTTGCCCTGAAGGCAAGGCGAAGGAAAATTATTATGACACCGCAATTACCGGCTTCATCCTGGAAGTCAGGAAAACTGGCGGCAAAACCTATGCTCTCCGGTATAAGGACTCGCACGGTCGTCAATGCCAACATAAAATAGGGGACAGCAAGTCCATAAGTTTCGATAAAGCAAAAAATGCTGCGCAGATTATACGCTCCCGAGTTGTGTTGGGTGAAGATCCCTCTGCCGAGAAACGCACCAAACGTATGGTGCCTACCATCGCTGAGTTTTGCCGGGATCGTTATATGCCTTTTGTTAGGGTGGATAAGCGATCATGGAAGTCAGATGATAGCTATCTGAGGTGCCATGTCCTGCCACGGTTCGGCACATACCACCTTGATAAAATAAATCAACAGGCCGTAATAGAGTGGCACCATTCCATGAAAGCTCATGGCTTCGCAATGGGAACCGCCAATCGAGGGTTGGTATTACTTAAATACATCTTCAACCTGGCTCTGAAGTGGCAGATACCTGGTGTCCAATCCAATCCTGCATCAGGTGTGAAGCTCTTTGAGGCCAACAATGCCCGAGAGCGCTTTCTTACCGCTGAAGAGACTCAGCGTCTGCGCGATGCTATAGATAAAAGTAAGAATCCACAGTTGAAGAACATCATCCCTCTATTATTGCTTTTGGGATGCAGGAAGCGGGAACTGCTCGATAGCTGTTGGGCAGAGTTCGATTTGGATCGTCGAACATGGCGTATCCCATTGGCCAAGTCTGGGAAGAGTCGTCATGTTCCATTGTCTAAAGCTGTACTTGAGATACTGGATCAACTACCCCGCTTTGATGGTTGTCCATATGTGGTGCCTAATCCAGAGACACTCAAGCCTTATGTACAGATTCATAGATCTTGGGATCATGCCAGAAAGGCTGCCGGATTGCCAGATGTCAGGATGCACGACTTGCGACACAGCATGGCATCCAACATGGTCAATTCCGGTCGGTCTCTGTATGAGGTGGCGAAGGTTTTAGGTCATTCTCGACTAAAGACAACTGAGCGCTATGCACATCTCTCTCAGGAAACCTTATTGGCGGCAGTCGATGCAGCTGCCAATGCCACAGGAACGAACTGGGGGAAAGCACAGACGGGCAACGCGAAGGAAAAGCCAACTACTTGATATTATTCACCGCCACCACGCCCATCAGTGGACATTGGGTGGGTTGGGTGGTCGGTGGGAAGAATTAGTTGTGTCGATTTAGGCAAAGGGTTATAGCTTTTATAAAGTGCCAAATGCATACCTGGAGCAGTTGGGTGGTGTTTGGGTGAGACGACAAGATGGAGCAAAAAGTTAACATAACTTCTTGAAAGTAATCAACTTCTCACCTAACTTTCCAAGAATTGCTGGTACCAGTGCACGGTGAAAGGGGGCCGGGAGGGCCGGGACGTGGATGTGGTGCAGCTTGCCCAGGTCTGCGAAACCCTGGGCGCAGGCGAGATTCTCTTAAACTGCATCGACCGGGACGGCACCAACAGCGGCTTTGACTTGGAATTGATCAACCAGGTGCGGAAGGCGGTATCCATCCCGGTCATCGCCTCAAGCGGGGCGGGCAAGGTGGAGCATTTCTCCGAGGTGTTCGCGGCCACCGATGTGGAGGCGGCCCTGGCGGCCGGTATCTTTCACCGTAGGGAGGTGCCCATTGCGGCAGTGAAAGAGCACATGCGGGAGAAGGGGATAGAGACGCGGTGACCTCACTTCCCCTTTTTCCCGTTTACGAGGAACGTGGCTTCTCGCCATGGTCCGGAAACTTCTCGATGGAGCATGGGGGACATCAAAAGAGCAGGTGGCGTTTCGTGTACGCCAGGATGCAACGCGGAAGTTGTTTGATTTTTTAAGTATTTGCTTGAACCGCTTCCGCGTGCAATTTCAGCCCCAGGGCGCCGATAACTTTTAATATCGTGTCAAAACCGGGAGTTCGTTCCCCTGAGAGGGCTTTATAAAGGCTTTCACGGGACAGACCCGCCTCACGCGCCACTTGTGACATGCCTTTAGCCCTGGCAATATCACCCAGAGCTTTGGCAATAAATGCAGCGTCACCATTCGCCTCTTCAAGGCAGGCCTCAAGGTAGGCGGCCATTTCCTCAGGGGTGCGAAGGTGTTCAGAGACATCGTATCTGGAAGTTTTGGTTTTTACCATGATTCCACTCCTATAAATTACGTGATAGATGCATGGCGGTTTTTATGTCCTTGGCTTGGCTATTTTTATCGCCCCCAGCCAACAAGATGATCACCATTTGGCCTATCTTTTTGAAATAGACCCGGTAGCCTGGTCCGTAATCAATCCGCATTTCCGATACACCCTCACCAACCGGCTTAACATCTCCCGGGTTTCCGGCCGCCAATCTTTCAATTCGGACAAGGATACGAGCACGGGCACGGATGTCTTGCAACCCATCGATCCATTTGGCAAAAGTTTCTGTTTTGCGGATTTCGACCATGATAATATTGTAGCCATTGGGCTACATTTGTCAAGGGATTTGTGGTTTATGGATGAGGGCCTGACAGGAGTGAGATCCCTACGCTTTTTAAGAGATTTCAGATATGTTGAGCCTCTTGCAAAATGACGAGAATGAATGGACGTGGCGTCATTCCGGGCAAGCGCAGCGCGACCCGGAATCCATTGTGCTTCCTGGACGCAAAAATAAATCTGTCCCCTTTCTTTTCAATACGGCAATTTCAAGGGCTGAACGCATTAATCAGCGGCGACGTTTTAGTCGTTCGCTAAATTTTTTTGGTGTGCTTGGGTTTTTCCTGATTTTTCATCATTTACGCAATATCGTCTCGCGCGGCGGAAGCCAAGTTTCTCGGCCTCATTAACTGTTTCAACGTAGCATTCACCCGCTCTGTTAATTTGAGTACGATCATATTGTTGATCGAATGGCAAATGATAGATACGTTCGCCGGTTCCAGGGTTAATGTTGCACTTTATCATCGGATACGATAGGGGTAAGGGAATTTTCTCCACTCGTATGCCAAGAAGTGTGCTAACTTCAGAGGCGACATCGGAAAGAGAGGTCGTAGAAGCAAAAACTGCCGTAACAGATACGCCTGGAGAAGAATGCCGGTAATGAATGGTGGTACCGAAGAGCTGAAATACATGATTTTCATGGATGACCTTCGATTTGCTCCAGCACTTAGCTTGAACGATTTCGATTTTATTATCTTTTACGCATATGAGATCTCTCCCCAAATCCTCAAAGCCCTTTAGCGCCCCGTGGTAAGTGACACCCCAACCATCGGTCTCTCTGAGGTAGCCGAGATATCTTTCATAATGTCTGCCGATTTCCCAATTGGATTTTGGCCTTGCCAAATATCGATCAAGTGCAAGTTGGTTACGGGCTGCGACAGATAGTTCTTGCCATTCTTTACGGGACAAGAATTTCTCGGTCGGATCGGCGGACTCCAACTCTTCCAAATTGTCATCACCAGCGGACAACCCCACTCGCTCGTCTAGGATGAGGTCGCGATACTCCTCAAGTTGGGGAAAATATTCTTCATAGCTACGCAATTGATATTCAAGAAATTTAACCTGTTTCTGTAATTTCCTTTTTTCTCGTTTAATTCCTTTGATGACCTCGGCAGCTTTGTAGGCGGGGTGTTTTTTGTTCTTGAGGTGCACTTCAAGTTCCTCATCAACCGCTTGCCGGGCATCAGCGATAAATTCAGCAAGCCATGCACGCCCCTTACAAAAAGACTCAGAAAACACCCTATCCCGTTCATCGAGCAGGGTCTGAATTCTTTTTTTTCGATACGTTCTTTAGTTGCTTTAGCTAATCCATAGCCTACCCCAATAAAAACAGGGAACATTATTAACGATATTATTACGATAACTTCCATTTTTTATTATATTGCTGCACAACGCTGAGTTCACGGGGTGCGTTAGCGATCGTCTCGTTGGGCCGTATTTGCTTATGAATTGCCATCAGATTCTTCGCCCTTTGTGGACTACTTGATGCATGGCCTAACAGCGAAAGATGATCCTGCCGTTGCTAGTTCCGTAAGAAACCGATGAGCTATTTCAAGAAAAAATGTTCTCTCGAACTTAGATTCGTAGACATATTCTTGCATTTCAGGGGTGAAAGCGAATTTTTGATCCGCCTTTGTCCGGTCGGCTACTACCAATAGCCAACACTGGTCACAGGTCTTGAGGTATTCGCGGATTTTTTGGTTTTTCTTGGTAATTGCCTCTTGCAGTTCAGTAGCAAAACCCACGCTGATCGTGCCGGGCTCCATGACTTCCCAGCGATGATCTGTGTCGTAAGCCGTTCCCGGTGTCGCGTAGACCATTGAAATACCAACAAAGGGAGAGGGAGGGTCAATTCTAACGGAGTTACCCGTCTCCATTGCCATTACTTTTTGGAGATTTTTTAGAACAGCGCCCAACAGTCCGTGAACAGCTTCTTCCCCTTTGTTTGGATAGCGATAGAAGTGGTCATGAAACAGCACCTCAACGTGAAGAGGTGGTAGGCCTTGTTCTGCGGCGAGCCGTTCGGCCTTTCTGACAATTCCCCTATGCAACCCTTTCAGTTGCGCAAGTGACGGTATTCCTTGCCCAGATAGCGCTCTTTTGATCTCTGTGTGCTCTATCCCGGTAATCAGTTCACCGCAGCGATAACGAAAGTCGGGTTTCTGAGAATGGTTTTGTCGGGGAAGCTCATCACCAGGAAGGTGCTGAAAAGTTGAAAAGACCCACAAATGAAATTTCTCGCGGTTATCCTTCAGTGTTTCTTGGTCGTTTACCATTCTCGCTTCGTGTGCCACTTCCTGAGACTTTCAGTTACCTGGTCGATATTTTTGCCCAACCAGAATTTTCACAGGACGCCAAACAGTCGGCGCCTGTGCAAAATAGGGTTATACCAAAACCTTCCCGTAAATATTTTTATTGTGATACTCAAGAGCCTCTTGCAAAATGACGAGAATGGACATGTCGTCATTCCGGGCAAGCGCAGAAATCAAAAAGGGGACGGATATTTATTTCCTCTTAATTTGTTAGCACAACAAGCAATTATCAAATTTCTTGATATCTACTCCAACCTAACATTCTTGGCAACAAAGTATAGGATATTCTACCCATTTTTAACCCGGCATTTTCACTGAAAATCATTTTTTTTAGGAAAAACAGGCACAGATCCGGACACAGGCGGGTGAGGTGATATTTCATCCGTGGTTGGGTTCCAAATAAAAAAGGCAGGGCCTGAATGGACCCTGCCGTGGTAATCTGTTGCCGGAAACGCTTATGGGCATCTTGAATAATTGCCTTTTCGCCCGATCTCTGTGTCACAGCAAAAATGAAAAATGCTCACATATACCTAATATGCGGAGTTTATACCCTAAAGGGTGCCTTTTCATTTTCACTGTTTCGTGATCTCAAACGAAAATTCTAATTATTCAAGACTCCCTTATTTTTTGCGGCGCAGCCTGGTGCCAATCAACCCGGCCAAGCCGGAACCGAAGAGCAGGATGGTGGCTGGCGCGGGGACTGGGGCAGGGTCCCGGTCGAATGTGATGCCAACCATAAAGGCCGCGCGAGAACTATCCTCGGGCGAGAGGTAATCCTGCAAGGCAAGCACCGCGTCGAAGGTTTTCCCCCAGTATTCGTCAGTGCCTTCGACGAGCAGTCCCTGGGTGTAGTACATGTACGAACGGATGGTGTCGGTCCCGGCAAATATCTGAGTGAGGTCCGGATAGTAGCTGGAAATCGGGTCGGTCGTGTTGCCGAAATCATAGGTGCCTGGCAAAACACCATTTGAGCCGTTCTCCCACAGGCCGATAGTGAAGTTGCCATAACCATCCGTTCCCTGGCTGACCGTACCGAAACTGCTCACAGTGTAACGATCGACGCCGTCCGGATTGTCGAAAATATTATCCCAGACTAACACTGTCGAACTATTGGCGGAAAAGATTCCGCCATCTTCCGCGACCGAGTTGGAGCCGTTGCCGATAGACCAGTTGATGGTAGAAAAGCCGGATTCATAGCGGCGCCAATCCGGAGTGCTGGGAGGATACTGCTGATAGAGATTATCCGGAACATAGGCGCTGATCGTGACCCCCAGTCCCTGGGTTATCCAGTTCAAACCGAGGTTGGATTGCAGCTGCGCCCCGGCGTTGTTTGAAGCAGCAACATCGGTTGGGTCGTTTATGTTGACCGAAGTTCCATCGCCATAAAGAATAAAAGATATTTCACCGGTAAAGGTGTGGATGATATCTGCCCAGGCAATTCCGGACAGGCTGAGGGTGAGTAAACCTGTTATTGCTGCCGTTGATATGATCTTCTTCATTTTTTCCTCCATTAGTATGGCTACGGTTAAAAAAATCCGTGTTTTCGGCCGGGCCGCAGGAGATATGCTTTTTCTTCTCCTTACCTGCAGTCGCACCGGAGGTGTTTCTCTGGTTGGGATCGTCCCTCAGCCGGACAAAAAAAACAAGTCCGTTGCACCAAACCCGCGGGCGTGGGTATCAATCCCGCAGGCGCCTCCATGTATCTTGCCGGCATCTACCAATCCGAGCCGTTTTTGCTTATCTCTATGAAGGTGTCTTCTCTATCCGCCCCCGTTTCGGCTGAAGTCCTGCTTCCGGTGAGGGCAAATTTGAAAAACCGCACCTGAATATTTTACATTTTTCATGCCAAGTGCTGGCTGTTTGCCCAGACCGCGTCTCCTCTATGCTTTATCGGTCAAAGTAAAATTGTCGGCAGCCAAACAAAGTCCGATTTTCCGGAAATTTATTCAAAATAACAGGAAAATTTGGTGTTCCCGAACTGGTGCTGACTCTCTGCAATGTCAATACATCCCTTCCGGGCAAGTGACATTACCATTGAGTTTCTTGCGAAATGAAATAAAATCACTTCGTCGTCATTCCGGCGCAAGCGGGAATGACGGAAACACTATGGATTCCGGGTCGCGCTGCGCTTGCCCGGAATGACGAAACGACCTTTGGTCATTTTGCAAGAGCCTCCATTCCCTCCACGAATAATAACCTCAGACAACCTGATCCCGGCAGATTTTACTTTGATACCAGGATTGCGAGTCGAAAAGAGTGCCTAAAGTGCTTGAAGTTGCGGTACTTTCTGATTAGAAACGACCTTTAATTTTAGGCACTTTAAGTACTTTGGCGCACTTTAGGCACTCTGCCGGTAACAGGACAGAATCCCTGATGGTGGCATAACCTATTGAAATTGCGTCACCACATCAGGAGTTCTGAACCTGTTGAACAGCGCCTGATAGGAAAAAATTGCGGCAGGCATCGATGGGGAGGCGGCCCTGGCGACCGGCATCTTCCACCGGAAAGAGGCGCCCATTGCCGCAGTGAAGGAGCACATGCGGGAAAAGGGCGGATTTCGCTTCCTTTCTTTTTTTAAAGACCCTGTTGGCGTGCGACTAAATTTGGTTTTAATATGGTCCTATACCCTTTACTAAGGAGGCGACTAATGAGATTATCTGGCCAAATTAAGCCAATCAGCTACTTGAAGGCCCTTGCCGCTGAGATCATCAGAAATTTTGAAGACAAAGGAGATCCGCTCATCATTACCCAAAACGGAGAAGCTAAAGTCATTATCCAGGGTATTAAGAGTTACGAGGAAACCCAGGAAACCTTGGCATTGCTTAAAATTCTTGCCCTTGGGAGTCGTCAGATTGAAGAAGGGAAAGTCGTTTCAGCAACTGAAGCAATAAACCGTCTTCGTAAAAAAAAGAATCGATCAAGTGATTTTCACAGTCACTGCTCACCGAAGACGCTGCTGCTGACCTCAAAGACATCCACACATACATATCGGAACATGACTCGGTAAACAATGCGGAGCATGTGCTTGACGAGATCGAGAAGAAATTTGTCAGTTTGAGCGAATTGCCGGAGCGGGGAGTGTACCCGAAGGAACTGATAGCTTTGGGAATTCGTGATTATCGGGAGATTTTTTTAAAGCCTTATCGCATCATCTATCGGATTGCCAAAGCAAATGTTTATATCTACCTCATTGCTGATGGCCGGCGAGATATGCAAACGCTCCTCCAGCGCAGGTTGCTGGGGGGCTTATAGAAGAATGGCCGGCAACTCTCGATAATTGCACATCCCGGCCGTAATTCAGATTTAGGCAAAGATCTCGTTACGATATTTCTTCAAGATATCTCCTGATCTGCCTCTGCTGGCCGGCATCCGGATGATCAAACACTGCCCCGATGGTCAGCATTGCAGCGTCTGCGGTTTTATGCAATGGAACCTCTTCCCGGCGAACAACTTTTAATCTCAGCCGTTCAATGGATATATTCCTGGCCTGGTCCAGCACGTTGCCCTGCCAATCGCCTGGTCCCGCGTCCTGATTATTGCACTGGATTGCCAAACCGCCATAACTGATATTCAGGACTTTGCTCCGGCAGCCATTGTTTATGAACAGGATGTCGCCTCCTGCTGAATGCCGGATATGCTTCCTCCTCTCAACATCCCTGCCGGCCTCCTGCTTTGAACAGTATTGATTGATGGTGCTCAAGATATTTTCGAAATTGAACGGCTTCAAAATTAATTCATCCATCCCTGCCTGGAGCACCGTTTCACGAAAATCCAGATTTGCCGTAACAGCCACCACGGGTATTCTTGTCCCTTTTCTGCGGGAATGGAGCGATTGGGCAAGTTCGGTATACCCATCTACCGAGGAAAGGTCACCAGCTTCGCATTTTCGCAAAACCTGCGTTGCGGTCAAACCGTCCATCAACGGCATTCTGATATCCATCAAGACCATATCAAAATTTTTCTCGACCAGAATATGCAGGGCCTCCAGACCATTATTAGCTGTTTCAACCGCATAACCATTTCTTCCGAGGAAGGTGCTTAAGAAGTCATGAATCAGTGGTTCATCATCCACGACGAGAATCTTCTTACCGTTATTTCCTAAAGTATCTTGACCCATTTTGTCCCTTGGATTTCATGAAATGACACGATCGAGTGTCCAGGAAAATGTATTTAGTTTGTTAGAAAGGCGGGTATTCACGCCAGGACTTCTATTGCGCGAGGTCTGATGCAGCGCAGACAGGCAGGATTGCGATGCTGCCTCCCCTCTCCAGGAGAGGTACTTCTTTTTGAAAAGGCGCATGATAAACACCATCTCATCAATCCCAATTCCATTAGAATAGTAATAGTCAGGTCAGTTAGAGGTTCACATCTACTAACTTATAGTTGGTAGTATAGGAATTATAAATATGGCAAATTGTCGCAACCACACCGGAAAAAATGATGCAGGATGAGAAGGAGAAGTATTAGGGAATCTTTGTGAATCTTTGGGGGCGGACTTTGTTTAATAAATTAATCTTCCATTAAGCTATTAAATTTACTCCGTCCCCTTTCCCCCCCCCTCCCCGCGCCGGGGTTGCCGCGGCCCACTCAATAAAAAAAATGGCCCGCTTTTTTTCAGCGGGCCAGGTTGGCGGAAAGCGGTTCGGCGAGGTTGAGCAGGGCAGGTGGTATTGCCTGCGGAGGAAAATCCTGAGCAGCAGCCAATCCACTAGCCCCGGCCTGACGCGAAATGTTTCAGCAGGAATAATGACTGGTTAGTCATCCTTGGTGGTATGACAGACAAAACAACCTGTGTCGTTTGCTCCGCCGTTGGCCACCATGTCCGAGTAATCCCAGCGCAGGATGTCATTATAATTACTTGCATGGGCGAAGTGGCAGGACAGGCACATCACCACATCGGTTCCGCTTGCGGGAGTTACCGTACTGCTCACGGCGGCGGGCACTGCGCCGGACCGGGCGACCGGCGCTTCAACACTGTAGCTGTTATCACTGTTATAGGCGGCATATTCGCCACTGTTCGGCAGGGCGATATCCGTGGGATGCCTGATAAAAGGCTTGATGCCGGTGCCGATACCGTCGGAACTCCCCACTGTCAAGGTATGAAAGTTGCCGTGGCAGGTGGCGCAGAATTCACTCATGGTGTGGTTGGGCGGGACGATGCCGTCGGCATTGTGGCAGCTTGTTGAAGGAATGCCGCAGGAGAGCTGTTTCGGCATGGTCTGTCCGAAATATTCGTTATGGTTTCCTGATGAGACATTCTGCCATTTACCGGTTGGATTCTGGTTCTCCAGTCCCTTGACGCCATAGAGAAAACGGTAACTGTTGGCTGGTGTGTCGGCGACGTCACATCTGCCGTCAACATTGGCATGATGCGCGCCGTTCAAGGCGCTGACCCCGCTGCCGTAGCTGGTGAAACGGTAGCCGTGACAGCCGTTGGTGCCGGCACAGGTCAGGTTGGTGGAGTTGACTACCCCGCCGTCATTATGGGAAAAAACCACCATTCCCCCGGGCGGGCCATAGAGCGTACTGTCTTCTTCACCTGGGAAGTCAATGACGTTATGGCCTTTGCTGTCTGCAGCGCCACCGCCTTTCATGCCCAGCATATAGGCGAAATTGCCCCCGGCCAGGTCGCCGGTGCCATCAGTATGCATGACCTGGGGAAACTGGGAATCCCCAACGGTTACTATCTTGCTGCCCGAACCCATGGCGTGGCATCCCGTACAGCTGCCGCGGGTCAGAAAGGGGTTGGGGCCGGTCCCTCCGCCAAGGAGGGCCATTTCTGTCCCATCCTGGCTGTTATGCATGGTATGGCAGTTTGAGCAGAGGCCTATTGCGCCGGCGTTGACCGTTGCAGCAAATCCAAGCAAGAGAAGAAAAGCGAAGAAAGGGAGGCTGGATGCTAAAGATAATCTTTTGCGTATTTTGACTGAACAGCGATGACAAAAGCAAAAAGACCCAGCAAGTACACGCATTGCGGCACCTCATAAATGATTTTTGGAGCAAAAGTGTTTTCACTTCTCTTGTTGTACTGGTCATTTCCAAAAATCATCATTTTTACAGTCTTTTAGCCATTGCGATCTGTTGTCTACGTATTTATACCTAGACATAAATATAATAAGGCGTTTTGCGCGAAAAATCAAATAAATAATTAATATCGGTCTGCGTTCAAGAAGTTCCGATAGCTGATATTGGGAAGTGCTGGGAGATATTTGAAAGGTGGCAAGTCTGCCTTTGACTTTTCCGGGCATGTGGTCATTCGGGCATGGCGGGCATGAGGTCAGCTCTTGAGATACAAGTTTGCAAGCAGTCATTGAAAAGCTCGCAATTCAAGACCTGACTCCATGCCCCCTTCTTTCAGTTTGCCCGGCATCCCACGAGAGACATGCGCAACAGGCATCAAATCTTGCCTGATGCCTGGAGTCCCGCGATGGATATGGGTTCCAGGCTGGGTTCCGAAGAAAGATCCGGGTGTCCGGCACAGTTGATGGTCAATAGATCCTCAGGAACCGCACCCATCTTTATGGCCATGTTCATGACGTCAATCTCCTTGGCCATGGCCTCGCTCATGCTGACGATCTGGCTTCCGATAACCTTTCTGTTTTCCGTGTTGAAAACCACCTTCAGGGTCCATGGCTTCATCCCCTTGATCATGCCATGCTTACTGCGGGAGTCAACCGTGAAACAGGCTGTCTTGATACCCTGTTTTTTGGCATTCTCCTCGGTAAGGCCGACGCTTGCGGCACAGAGATCAAACAGCTTGACGCAGGAGTTGTTCAGCACCCCTGGAAACGGGATGGCAGCGCCTTTCAGCCGTTTGGCAACAAGACGCCCCTGACAGACGGCGGTCCCCCTGAGCTGGCCGGGCATGCTTCTGCCGGTAACAAGGCATTTGTTTTCCACATTGTCACCCGCGGCAAAGATATCCGGGTGCGATGTCTCCATGTACTCGTTTACCTTTATGCCGAACTCCCCGATGGCAAGTCCGGCCTGCCTGGCAAGATCAAAGTTGCTTTTGGCCCCAACCGACATGATGACCATATCCGCGGCTGTTACCTCGCCTGAATCCAGCTCAACCCCGCTTGCATAGCCATCTTTGCCGGAAATTCCCGTCACCCTGACGCCTGTGCGCAGATCCATTCCCTGTTCGGTAAGATAAGAAGCGACCTTGGCGGCCATGTCGGCATCCAGCATGACCGGCAGGGGATGATGCAGAAATTCCACCACGGTCACCTGCAGATCCGGATGGACCTGCTTCAGGAGGGAGCCCACCTCAAGGCCGATGAAGCCTGCCCCGATTACCGTGAGGCTCCCGGGCTTCCTCTCCTGCATGAATTTTATCATTGCCTCGGCATCCGGCGTGCTGCGCAAGGTGAAAACACCCCGGAGGTCCCTGCCCGGCAGCGGAGGCAAGACAGGATCCGCACCGTTGGCAAGGAGAAGCTTGTCAAAGGAAAGCACCTGGCCCCCTGCCAGGGTCACATTTTTCTTCTCGCTGTCAATAGCTGTCACCCTGTCCCGGATAACGGTGACGCCGGCATCTTTCAGCATGGCATCAGGGACAACCAGGGATTCACTGGTGGCCAGACCGGCCACAACGTAGGGCAACGCTCATCTGACAATAAAATGGGGTTCCGCCCTTATCACCGTCACCGCAACGTCCGGATTGATCCTGCCGGTAAGAAGGGCGGCCGGTCCGCCGGCCCCGCCGCAGCCAATGACCACAAAACTCTTTTTGACACTCATGTCAGCTCTCCTGGATTTGGTCTGAAGTTAAGGAAGTTCAAGGGCTGCTTTGCAGCTCTCGGTTTTACTTGCAATGGCCCCGGCATCCGCCGGCCGAATATCCGCGCGGCCGGGCTGCTTCGGGAAAGCGGAGCATTATCGACCAAGTCCGGCATGTTCCCCTCCCTGCTGGAGCGAGCTGAGTTTTCTGCGGGCGGCTGCTTCGTTTTCCTGATCGCGCAATTCCTGGTAACAGGCGGCAATAAAATGCAAGGCCTGCGGCGATTCCTGAAATTTCAGAAGACAGGAAAGGGCAATATCGAATTGGCCCAGGTTCATATGGCTGATCGCCAGGCAGGTGTTAATCAGCTCGTCATCCGGGCAGTGTTTTACTCCTTCGGAAAGCCATTCAATTGACCCGGCAAGGTCTCGGTCTTTCTGGCGAAGCATGCCGATGCCGAGATAAGAGCGGGGCACCGGATGGTATTGCAGGGATTTCCGGTACAGTTTTTCCGCGATTTTTTTGCTCTCGCCAAGGGCTTCAACCCCTGAGTATTCACCATGGTCAAAGCTCAGGGCAAGCCTTGAATAGAAATCCGCGTGCAGCGGATAGAGTTCGGGATCATCGATGAGTTCGATGGCATCGACAAACGAGGGGAGATTATTAAAAAAATTTGCGTGCAGCATATTTTTGAATTGCTCGACATTTTCCCTGGACAGATGTTCGTCGGTTTCAAAGTACATGATATCTTCGATCGGCTTCAGCCAGAGGTCATCGGAAATGTTGAACCTGTTCTTGAAATCCCGATAAAGAGCGGTACCCGGCAACAGGACGAGGACGTGGAAGATGATTACCAGGGGCTTGATCTCGTTGATGAGATCAATGCTTTCCCGGATCGTCTCCCGCGTTTCACCGGGGGAGCCGAAAATGATATAGGCCCGGGGCAGTATCCCGTAATGAAGGGTGATTCTGAAGGCATTTCTGATCTGTTCATTGGTGGTCTTTTTGTTCAGGATTCTTCTGATTTTCGGAGAACCGCTTTCCACGCCGAAACTGATCTGGATGCATCCGGCCTTTCTCATCCAGTAGACGACCTCTTCAGTGATAAAATTGACCCTTGATATGGCAAACCAGATTATCTTGAGTCCACGTGCGATGATCTGTTGGCAGATCTCGATCACCTTCTCTTTTTTGAACGAAAAAGTATCGTCTGAAATAAGGAAAAAGGTGAGGCCTCTGCGGTATTGGAGTTCGAGCTGGTCAACAAAGTAGCCGGTCGAGTGGAATCGCACCCGCTGCCCCCAGAACCGGGGGGAACCGCAGAATGTGCAGTTGCCGGGGCAGCCCCGCATCATGGACAGGTGATTAAAGGTATAATATTTCGCGGGATTGGGTAGTTGGTCAAGATTCTGGATGGGTTCGGCATCACGGGTCTTTACCGGCATGCGGTTCTTCCGGAAGGCAATTCCGGGGATGGCGCCGAGGCCGGCAAAGTCCTTTTTTTCGTAACATTGTACCAGCCTGAGAAAGGTGTATTCGCCTTCTCCGCGAACAATGCAGTCTATTTCAGGGAAGTGGGTGAGGAAATGTTTCCAGAGAAATGTGGGGGTAATGCCGCCGAAGATTATTTTTACATCCGGGTTGAGCTGTTTGGCAACCCTGGCAATTTCGATGCCGCCCCAGCGGTTTGCCTGGAGGATGGAAAACCCGATTACATCCGGATTCTTTGCGATGAGTACGGCCTTTATCTCTTCAGGGGTGCGGCCGAGTTTCTGCCAGTTGATGATCTCGGCATCATAATTTTTTTCTTTTAACAGCGCCGCCACATAGTAGATACCGATGGGCATGCTCTCGACATTTTCCGCATGGACCCGCTCTTCGAGACAGTAAGGATATATGACAAGGATTTTCATCTTTTAAAATCTCTTTTCATGATCTCGCAAGGAGTTGAATCCGTTCCCCTTTTTCCCTGGCAGCTACTTTTATGGAACATCCTCCTCCGCATCCTGCATTGTCAAGAGATATGCCCTGGGGGTTATTTTGTGCATATGCTCAAAAATACAATAAACCCCGGAAGATTTATGTCAAGAGAATTATTGTATTTTGGCAAACCTCCATGCAGGAGACAGGAGACAGAATTCAGAATGATTGATTTTATTGCGTTTTTCCGGCTCCTGACTCCTGGCTTCTGAGTTGTCGATCATCCTGCATCGCTAATCACTTCGTGTCTGGTCGGCTTGGGGGGTGGGGAGAATTGGTTGCGTCGATTCGGGCAAAGGGTTATAGATTTTCACGGGGCCAGTGCATGCCGGGAGCAGTTGGGGAGTGCTTGGGGAGGGGGCGGGAGGCCATAAAATTACAGGGCATCTTGAAGTAATCCACTGCAGCACGGATTGACTATCCCGTGCAAAACCTCCTGGTAGCCGTACAGTGCATGATAATTTGCTGATTTGTCCAACAGAAATTCGGTGCCCGGAGTTATTGCCTGCGAAGGGTATACAAGCGATTCCATCACCATTGGCCTGATATGAAAAAGTTGCGGCAGTATAAACCGTTTCCATGGCATGACGGCAATCAGGGGATTGTGCACCGTAACGGCGATGCCTTTTTCCCGGCCATGCTGCAGGCCATCGCCGAGGCCCGGGAGTTTGTCCTGCTGGAGATGTATCTGGTGGAGTCGGGCCGGGTGGCCACCGGGTTTATTGATGCCCTGGTCGCGGCGGCCGGGCGGGGCGTCAAGGTGTGGCTGCTGTTTGACGCCTTCGGCTCCCTGGGTCTCGCCGGCCATGACGCCGGCCGGCTGTCCCATGCCAACCTGCAGCTGGCCTACTTCAATCCCTTCCGTCTGCGGCAGCTCTTCCATCTGGACCGGCTGTTCCGCGATCACCGCAAACTGCTGGTGGTTGACGGCAAATGCGCCTTTGTCGGCGGCACGGGCCTGACCGATGATTTTGATCCGGCCGTCTCCCCGCAGAGCTACTGGCGGGAGACCATGGTTGAGATGCAGGGGCCGGTGGTGGCCGACTGGGTGGAGTTGTTCCGGCAGGTCTGGCGCCGTGCCACCCGTAGGGAGCTGCCCCTGGCCGGTGCTGTTCATGCTGCTCCGGCCGGTGCCCTGCGTTGCCGGGTGGCCAGCAGCTGCGCCCCGGTCCACCGGGAAATCAAGCGTTCCTTTATTGTTTATGCCCGGCGGGCCAGAGAGCGGATATGGCTGGTCACCCCCTATTTCGTTCCCTCAAGCAAAATCAGACGCACCCTGCGCAGCGCCGCCCGCAACGGGGTCGACGTGCGGGTGCTCGTGCCGGGGGCCTTCAGCGACCATCCGCTGGTGACGCGGATTGGCCGGCGCTTTTATCCGCGCCTGCTGCTTTCCGGGGTGCGCATCTTTGAATATCAGCCGCGCTTTCTGCACTACAAGGCGGTGCTGTGCGACAACTGGCTGTCGCTCGGCTCAGCCAACTTCGATCGCTGGAACCTGCGCTGGAACCTTGAGGCCAATCAGGAAATTCTCGATGCGGGGTTTGCCGGCCGTTTTGCCGGGATGTTTGCGGACGACTGCACCGAGGCCGCGGAAATCAGCCTGGCGGAGGTGCAGAAGTTCAGTTGGCCGGAACGGATGCTTTACTGGTTCTGGGGCCGGCTGGATCAGTTGATCGCTTATCTGAGCCACAACCGTTTTCAGAGGCCGGGGTCTTTTGAGTGAGGATATTCGCTTGATCTTCTGCTGCCGGAAGGGCTGCCAGAAGGTTGATCAAAAAAAGGGGCGGCTTTTGTGTTGCCGCCCCTTGAGTCAGGCTATTGCCGGAAAACAGTCAAGGGTTCAGTTGCACAGACCCTTGGGGCCGGCATGCTTGGTGTTCCAGTGGCAGCCGCAGCAGTTAAGGGTGTAATCATCGTTGATGTACGCTTCGGGCACGTTCACATAATCCGGCACCGGAATAAACTGGTACTTGGCCCAGTCGCTGTGTCCGTTGGCAATGCTGATGGAAACCAGCACCAGTCCGGCGGCAATCAGTAAAGCAGTCATTTTCCTCATCTTTTTGTCCTCCACTTTTCACTTAGAATAGAAATAGAACAGCAACGCATAATCCCCTCCGGGATTATGCGGCCACAAAATTCCGGCTTCATCTCTCACGTCTAAGACTTTTCATTTTCCCATTCAGGTTAATAGCGCAATATGCAGCTTGTTGCAATATGAGGCTCGAATTCTGAGATAAAAATATCGAAAATCCTGCCAAAGTGGCGGGAAATATTCCGGGCCGGAGGCCGAAGAGAATTTGTTTGACAGAGTAGGCATCAGGTAGTTAGTTTAATCATCTTGCCATATGATATGGTCCCGCGCGCAGCTGTTTGCGGCAACCACCCCATAATCGTTCCGGAAAATGAAGGCTTTCCCATGAAAAAATTACGAGCCTCTCTCTGCAGCCTGCTGGTCGCCTTTCTCCTTGCCTCCTGCGCTGCCATGCAGCCCGTGGCCCCGGAGATCAATCTCATGGGCCTGGTCATGGATGAGGTCACCTTGAGTCACGTCAACATGGTGGCCAGTCTCCGCCTGTTCAACCCCAATACCGTCACCCTGCAGGTGGAGAGGGTCGAGTATGAGCTGCAGCTCAACGGGGTGAAGGTCTCCACCGGTCAGTCATTAAACAGTCTGGACATTGCCGCCAACGATTACGGCAGTATTGACCTGCGTCTGTCCAGCGCCTATTGGGATCTCTTCCGTTTCGCCGGCAACATCCAGCAGGGCGAGGAGCTTGATTTTCACCTCACCGGCCGTGTGCGGGTGGGCGGCCTGGGCATTATCAATCATACCTTCAACTTTGATCATGAGGGGAAAATCCCTCTGCTGAACAGGGATGGCCGCCCGTCTCACCTTTTTGATCCCCTGCTTATGCCGCCCAGGCAGAACTGACAGCTTTTCTGCTTTCTTCTCCGCCGTATTTTGCCCCGGTGTTGCCGGTGCCTGCCTTGCCAAGCAATGTGGCCCCTGCCCGGGCCGCTTATTGTCCGCAGTAAATCCTTTTTGTTCCCCCTTTAAACAAAAACCGCTCAGCATTTTTTTTCAGGCAAAGCAGGCATGGCGAAACAGCTGTTTCTGAAATTGAATCAGGGGCATAATTAAAAAAAATCTTCGTAATTTTGTTGACATAAGGATAATGGTGTTTATTATGATAATGAGCATATGCACAAAATTTACCTCGAGCTTTAGAAAATGACAATAAAGGATGCAGAGGAGGATGTGCCATGAGAGTAGCAGTCAGTGCAACGGGAAAAGAGCTGGATGCAACAGTTGATCAGCGATTCGGCAGGGCGGAGTATCTGCTGATTGTCGATACCGGGTCGGACGCCATTGTCCAGGTTATTGACAACCAGGGGGCAAAAGACGTCGAGCATGGCGCCGGGATCAGCGCTGCCACCCTGGTCGCCCAGGCCGGCGCCGAGGCGATCTTGACCGGCCATGTGGGGCCGAAAGCCGCGGCCGTCTGTGAAAAGGCGGGCATTATCATGGTTAACGGCGCTGCCGGGACCGTGCGCGACGCTGTACATCATTTCATCAATACAAATATGGCCCGGGAAGGCTCGGCCCGACCGGTAAATCAGCCTGGGACCGCAACGGCCCAACCCGGCGGCAGAGGCATGGGGCAGGGAAGAGGCATGGGCCAGGGCAGGGGCTTGGGTGGGGGACGCCGGCAGGGGCAATGCGCCAACCAGGGAAGAAGCAGACAGGGCAGATGAGGAGACTGCGGTGAAAATAGCGGTTGCCAGCGGCAAGGGGGGGACAGGCAAAACCACGGTTTCGGTGAGTCTGGCCCTGACCGCGCAGGGCCAGGTCCAGTATGTGGACTGCGATGTGGAAGAACCCAATGGCCATATTTTTCTCAGTCCGGTCATCCGGACAAAACGGGAAATCCATCTGGTCGTACCACGGGTGATGGAGGAGCGATGCAGTTACTGCGGCAAATGCCGTGACCTGTGCCGCTTCCATGCCATTACCGTGTTCGGCCGGACCATTATGACCTTTGCCGATCTCTGTCACTCCTGCGGCGGTTGTTTTCTGGTCTGCCCGGAGGATGCCCTTGCCCGGGATAAACGGCTGGTCGGCGTGGTGGAAAAGGGCCATGCGGGTGGCGTTGCCTTTGTGCACGGCCGGATGCGGGTGGGTGAAGCCATGGCGGTACCGCTTATCCGGGCGGTCAAGGAAGAGTGCGCCGACGATGGCCTGATCATCGTCGACGCCCCGCCGGGCACCTCCTGCCCGCTGGTGGCCACCGTCAAGGATTGCGACTATGCCCTGCTGGTGACCGAGGCCACTCCCTTCGGCCTGCATGATCTGCGGATCACGGTGGGGGTGCTGCGCAAACTTGAGCTGCCCTTCGGGGTCATCATCAACCGGGCCGACATCGGGGACGCCCGGACGGAAAAATGGTGCCTGGAGGAAAATATCAAGGTGCACATGCAGATCCCCTTTGACCGGAAAATAGCGGAAGGATATGCCGCCGGCGACCCGCTGATTGCAAGCCGGCCCGAGTTGCGCGCCTCCTTTGCCCATGTGTTGGAGGAGTTGCAGTCATGAAAGAGATCCTTCTGCTTTCCGGCAAGGGCGGCACCGGCAAAACCACCATCACCGGCGCCCTGGCTTTTCTGATGCCCAATAAGGTAATGGTGGACTGTGATGTGGATGCGGCAGACCTGCACCTTATCCTTTCTCCCCGCGTCAGGCAGGAAAACGAGTTCTGGTGCGGCGTGGAAGCCGAGGTGGACAGCGCGCTGTGCAGCGGCTGCGGCACCTGTGTGGAGCTGTGCCGCTTTCATGCCCTGGAGCTTGTTGCGGAGACGGCCAGGCTGTTGCCTTTTTCCTGCGAGGGCTGCGGCGTCTGCAGTCATTTCTGCCCGGAGCAGGCCATCACCCTGCGCGCCAAACTGAGCGGCCACTGGTTTCTCGCCGACACCGATTATGGGCCGCTGGTGCATGCCCGGCTCGGCATCGGTGAGGAAAATTCCGGCAAACTGGTCAGTATGGTGAAACAGCAGGCCAGGGAGCTGGCGGAGGAGCAGCAGGTCGACTGGCTGCTGGTGGACGGACCGCCCGGCATCGGCTGCCCGGTGATCGCCTCCATGTCCGGGGCAAACTATGTCCTGCTCATCACGGAGCCCACCCGGTCAGGCCTGCACGATCTGCAGCGGGTGGCGGAACTGGCCAGACATTTCAAGATCCCGTGCGGGGTCTGCATCAATAAATGGGACCTGCACCCGGCAACGAGCGACATGATCAGCCGGGTCTGCGCCCAGGGCGGCATTGAGCTTGTCGGCCGTATTCCCTTTGATGCGGCGGTGGCAGAATCCATTGTCCGGGGCGTGCCGCTTCTCTCCCATAAGCCGGCCTCCCCGGCCTCCGGAGCGGTGAACGCGCTGTGGCAGAGCCTGCAGAGGGCAATAACAGCAGGCTGAACCCTGGTCGTCGGGCGGCAATTTTCTTGAGATGGCTTGCTGCTCGATCTGTATCGTGTTCGCTGTTTCTTTTCTTTCCGCCGGCAGCCGCCGGTCCGGCAAAAATCCGTTCATGGTTTCCTGCCTGTTTTTTATCCCGCTGCCTGAAAAAAATAAATGGTATTGAGCACATATTCATTTTGACAATTCTGCGGTTTTTGACCATAATGCCGGATAGGAAAAGAGCTGTTGCCCGTTGCCGTTGAGACCATTTCTGCTGAAGAACAACCTGGACTCCGCTGCCGGATAGAAAGCGGGGCAGTCTGTTCACCGTCACAGTTTTCAATGAGGAGGTAATTTATGGATCCTTCTTTCCTGATCCCGGCTCCGGACGCCATCCAGGTCCACTGGTTCTGGCTGCAGATGCTGCTCACCATCACCACCTTTCTTCATCTGGTGGCCATGAACGTTCTGCTTGGTTCCGCATGTGTCGCCCTGGCTGCCCCCTTCTCCGGTCCAGAGGAGGAAACCGCTCCCCTGTGCCGCAATATCGGCGGAAAACTCCCCTATGTAATGGCCTTTACCATCAATTTCGGCGTTGCGCCCCTGTTGTTTCTCCAGGTTCTTTGGGGGCAGTTCTTCTATACCAGCTCCATTCTCATGGCCGTTTACTGGCTAGCCATTATCGGCCTGCTCATTGTTACCTACTATGCCGCCTATATCTTTCATCTCCGTTATCAGGAGCTGGGCGCCGGGCGCTCGTTTTTGGCAGGGGGGATCGTGCTGCTGTTGACGGTGGTCGCCTTCTTTTTCTGCAACAACGTCAGTATCATGCAGCTGCCGGAGAGCTGGCTGCGTTATTTTTCCGGAGGCAAGGGCCTGCAGCTCAACTTCGCCGACCCGGTGCTTGTTCCCCGTTTTCTCCATTTCATTGCCTCTGCCGTGGCGGTAGGGGGCCTGGCGGTGGCCGGCTATTATGAACACCAGCGCCGCAGGGGTGAAACGGCAGGGGCGCGCTGGATCAAATACGGCTGCAACTGGTTCACCGTCGCCACCATCATCAACTTTCCCATCGGCTTCTGGTTTCTGGGGGTCCTGCCTTCCTTTGCCCATAATGTTGATACCCTGGCCGGTAAATTGTTCGCCGTGTCGCTCTATGGCTCGGTGGCTGCCGCCGTCATCTCGGTGATCCACGCCCAGGGCTGCCGGGTTTATTCTGCCGCCGGCTGGGCCCTGGGCACCATATTTTTCATGACGCTGGCCCGTGAGTTTGTCCGGATTGCCTATCTCAATCCCTACTTCAGCCTGGCCGATCTGCCCGTGGCGTCCCAGTACTCTCCTTTTATCGTTTTCCTGATTTTCTTTGCCGCGGCTGGTGCTCTTGTCTGGTGGATGGTGAAGACCGTTTTCTTTGCCCAGGAGGTGAAGTGATGAATTATCCGGTCTGGCAGCTCGATTTCGCGGGAGGCGGCCTGCTGATTGCCGTCATGGCCATCCTGCATGTTTATGTCGCCCACTTTGCCGTGGGCGGGGGACTGTTTCTGGTGCTGGCCGAACACAAGGGGGTCAGGGAAAACAACCCTGCTATTCTGGCCTATGTGAAGAAACATACCAGATTCTTCATGCTGCTCACCATGGTATTCGGCAGCCTTACCGGAGTGGGCATCTGGTTCACCATCTCCGTGCTCAACCCGGCGGCAACCTCGGTGCTGATCCACAATTTTGTCTTTGCCTGGGCCACGGAATGGACCTTGTTTGTTGCCGAAATCGTCTCCATCTTTCTCTACTATTACAGTTTTGACCGGATTTCCTCTCGCCGGCATCTTGCCATCGGCTGGATCTATTTTGCCTGTGCCTGGCTGTCTCTCTTTGTCATCAACGGCATCATCGGTTTCATGCTCACCCCCGGTGCCTGGCTGGAAAACGGCAGTTTCTGGAGTGGACTGTTTAATCCCACCTTCTGGCCGTCGCTCTTTTTCCGTACCTTCCTGGCCTTGATGATCGCCGGCCTCTTCGGCTTCATGACTGCCACGGCCCTGCAGGAGCCTGGACTGCGCCAGAAGATGGTTCGCTTCTGCGCCCTGTGGCTGCTGGCGCCCTTTGTCCTCTTTCTCGCTTCGGCCTGGTGGTACCGGGCCGCCCTGCCTGCGCAACTTGAAGAGATGGTTTTTGGCAGGATACCTGGTCTGCAGTTCTATGTGCGCACCTTTGTCTTCTGCTCGCCCCTGCTCATTTTCGGCGGCCTGGTGATGGGCCTCCGCACACCGGCGGCAGTAAGACGGCCGCTGGCCGCGGTCATGCTGGTTATTGGCCTCATCTACATCGGGGCCTTTGAGTTTGTCCGGGAGGGGGGGAGAAAACCTTACATCATCCAGAACTACATGTACTCCAATTCCCTGTTGAAAGAGGAGTTACCCTCGGTTGAGCAAAACGGCATCCTGAAGTCGGCCAGATGGGCTCACCTGCGCAAGATTGAGGAAGATAAGCTGGGCGAGGCAGGCCGGGAGATCTTCAATCTGACCTGTCTTTCCTGCCACTCCGTCGGCGGCCCCTTGCGGGACATGAAAAAACGTTCCGCGCAGATGTCGCAGCAGGGGCTGGAGTTTGTCCTCTCCGCCATGGGCAGACAGCTGCCCTACATGCCGCCCTTTGTCGGCACTGATGAGGAAAAAAGGGCACTGATCTTTTATCTGCACCGTTCGCTGCTGAATAAACCCGAGTCCGGTGATTGAACAGAAGAGGTCTTGCTTATGGAGGAAAAGGGAGATCATGGTGGTCTCCCTTTTTTGTTGATATGCGCTGTCCGCGGTTGAGGGCGGCTGTTTTTTTCAGGTAGTTGTCAGTGGTCGAAGGAGCGGATAATGAGCAGCGGGCGGTCAACCCGCTGCAGGATACCGGCCGCCACACTGCCGTAGAAAACCCGGGCCAGGCCGCTGCGGCCGTGGCTGGCCATGGCGATCAGATCCGCGTTTTCCTGATTGGCCACGGTGATGATCGCCTCAACCGGCGGTCCCTGGATGATCCGGGTGCTTGCCTGGATATTCTGTTGTTCCAGCTTGTTCTGTATGCCCTTGAGGTAGGATTCGGCAATGCCGGTCTGTTTGCTTATTTCTTCATCCTTCTTGACCACCGCGGAAATTTCCAGGTCACCGGTGTAGACAAGTTGTTGCTCAACAGCCTCCAGCAGAATAACCTTAGCAGCGAATTTCTTTGCAAGCTCAATAACATGGTTTAAGATAACTTCGGCGCGTTCCGAGCCGTCAAGCGGTACGAGGATGGTGTTGTACATGGCTGCCTCCTTTTTGCAATGCGTCGCAGGCGGGGAAAATTGTTTCTTCATGAGCCTCTTGCAAAATGAACGTCGTAGCGAGATCGAGAGAAAAATATTCTGGGCAAGGTTGAGTTGTGAAATCGCCCGGAAGCGTAGCAGTGCTACGCCCAGGACGATTTCACCAGGATGGCCGCACAGGTTATTTTTAGCCGATCGGAGTAGATGTTCATTTTGCAAGAGGCTCAAATGAAACATAATATATTACGTGTTCCCAATGGAATGCAAGGTGATAAAATCATGCGGTCCCCTTCTTCCTGGCGCGCCCGGCCCGGGAGCTTCCCGCCGCCCTGATGTCGCCCCGGCAAAGAGTTGACTGCGGGCCGTGGGATTTGTCATAGTGGAACTATCGGTTACTTCAGTGAAATAAGGGAAAAGAACGGGAAGAGATGAAAAGAAATTCCATCACCAGAGAGCAGCTTGAGCAGGAACTGGCCGACATGCGGGTCTCATTGCAGGCCCTGGAAAAGTGCCGTGAGTCGCTTGAGCAGAGCAAGAGCGAGTATCAGCGGCTGCTTGAAACAGCACCGGACGCCATGGTCTTTGTCAATCGGCAGGGCATCATCGTGCTGGTCAATGCCCAGCTCGAGGAAATGTTCGGTTACGGCCCGGGAGAGCTGGTCGGTAAGGAGTTAGGCATACTGATCCCTGAACGTTTCCGCGAAAAGCACCGGACACTGATGGAGCATTATTTTGAAAAACCCAGCTCACGGCCCATGGGCCTGATTTATGAAATCTACGGTCTGCGCAAAAACGGCATGGATTTTCCGGCCGATATCAGTCTCAGCAGTCTGAAGATGGACGATGAACCGGTGGCGGCTGCCTCGGTCAGGGATATTACGGAACGGAAGCAGGTCGAAGAAACCCTGGAACACAATTATCATATTCAGCGGGTGACGAGCTCGGTGCTGAAAATCGCCCTGGAGCCGTTGTCCCTTGATGAGCAGTTTGACCGAATCCTGGATCTGACCCTGACCATTCCCCATCTTTCCCTGCAGTCAAAAGGCGGGATCTGCCTGGTAGAGGAAGGGACCGGCGACCTGGTGATGAAGGCAGTCCGCGGTTTCGGCCCGGCGGAACGGCCCCCCTGCATGCGTATTGCCCAGGGTAAGTGTCTGTGCGGCAAGGCGGTGGCCACCGGTAAGGTGATCTTCAGTGATTGCCTGGAGGAGGGTCATGAAGTTGATCCCGTGCCTTTTCCCCATGGCCACTACTGCATCCCCATTGTCTCGGGCGAACGGACCCTCGGTCTGCTCAACGTCTTTGTCAAGGAGGGGCACAAGCGGAAGGTTTCCGAGGAGGAATTTCTGGTGGCCATCGCCAATACCCTTGCCGGCATCATTGAGAGGCACAGGGCGAACGAGGAAAAGACCATGCTGCAGGAGCAGCTCATGCAGGCGGAAAAAATGGTGGCCCTCGGCCGTCTGACCGCCAATGTGGCCCATGAGATCCGCAACCCGCTGACCGCGGTGGGCGGTTTTGCCCGACGGCTGCAGAAAAACGTGCATCTGGGCAGTAAAGAAAAGGAGTATGTCGATATCATTGTGGCCGAGGCGGACCGCCTGGAAAAGATACTGAACAATGTCTTGCTCATTTCCAAGGGGGTGGAGCTGGCAAAGGAGTACCACGATATCCATGTCCTGCTGGATGAGGTGTTGCGGCTGTATGAGTTCCTGTGCCGGGAGCGTTCCATCATGGTGACCAGGGGATACCACATTGAACAGCCGGAGATCCTGATCGACCGGGAACATGTGCGGGAGGCTGTCATGAATGTGGTGGCCAATGCCATTGATTCCATGGCCAGGGGGGGCAGGCTGCAGGTCGGCACCGCTCAGGAAACCGTGGCGGGAAAATCCTATGTCGTCATCGCCATCCAGGACAGCGGCGAGGGTATTCCGGAGGAACAGCTGAAAATGATCTTTGAGCCTTTTTTCACCACCAAGGGGCCGCGGAAGGGAACAGGGCTGGGTCTGGTGCTTGCTAAAAAGGTGGTGGAAGACCATGGCGGCTTCATCCGGGTCAGAAGCAGGGTCGGGGAGGGGACCACCCTGAATCTCCTGTTGCCGGGCGGGTCGAGGTGATGCCGGCAGTCCCGTACCCGCCCTGGTGCCAGGCCCCGGTTCGTAGTTGTGAATTTAAAGTGAGGAAAGAGTGATCCCATGCAAAAGAGTGCGGATAAAGGCGCCAATCTGATGGAAATCAGCATCCTGCAGGGCGCGGTGGAAAATGCCAACGAGGCCTTTGTGACCATTGATCAGCAGTCCACGGTCATTTTCTTCAACCGGGCGGCGGAACAGATGTTCGGCTACCTCCGGTGCGAGGTGGTCGGCCGCAATCTGGCCGAGATCCTGGGGCCCGGCTGCCGGGAAGGCCATCAGCGCGGGGTGGCCGCCTATGTGCAAACGAAAAAGGCGAATCTCATCGGCCACGTGAGCGAGTTTGAGGCCATGCGGCGCAATGGCGAGAAGTTTCCCGCCGCCATCTCCTTTTCCGTAACCGAGGTGAACGGCGAAAGTTTTTTCACCGGCATCGTCCGGGAACTCACCGAAACAAAGGCGCTGCATGCCCAGGTCGTGCAGGCGGAGCGGCTGGCTGCCCTGGGCCAGATGGTGGCCGAGATCAGTCACGAGATCAAGAATCCCCTGGTGATGATCGGCGGTTTTTCCCGGCAGCTCATGAAAAAGATCAGCGGCGAAAAGGAGCAGGCCAAGCTGGGGGTGATCGTCAGTGAAGTTGAACGGCTGGAAAAGCTGCTGGCCGATCTCAAGGATCTCTACCGGCCCCGGCAGCTTAATCTCGTCAACTTCGATGTCGATGAGCTGCTGCAGGAGGTGTGCAACCTCACCATAGCCAATATGAAAAACGATGCCATTACCATCCGCTGCCAGGCAGAGCCGGGGGCCAAGCTGATCAGCGGCGACCGGGACAAATTAAAGCAGGTGCTGCTCAATCTGGTCAAGAACGGCGCGGAAGCCATGTCCGGGCCGGGCACGGTTGCCGTGGCGTCAAGGCTTGCGGGCGACAACATCTTCGTCACTATTTCCGACACCGGCCAGGGCATTCCGGCCAGTATCAAGGAGAAGATCTTTTCTCCTTTTTTCACCACCAAGGAGCATGGCACCGGACTCGGCCTCTGTATCTCCAAACGCATTGTCGATGAACACCCCGGCGGCCTGTTTTCACTGGAAAGCGAGGAAGGCAAGGGCACGACCGTGACCATCACCCTGCCGCGACAGGCAGGGCCCTGCCTGCAGCAGGTCGGACAACCCGGAAAATAGGGGGGAACGGACCATTGCCAGATAACGCCCCGGATAAAGATGGGCAGATTTTCTCCCGGCAATCCGTGCTGCTGCTGTTGCCGTTTTTCAAAAAGTACGCGTCCAGGCTGGCGGGCGGGATTCTTGCCCTGCTGTTGGTGGATTTTCTGCAGCTGTGGACGCCGCGCATTATCAAAAGGGCGGTTGATGAGCTGGGCAGGGGCGAGGCCACCGGGGCCGGTCTCCTGCGTTATGCCGGCCTCATTCTCCTCCTGGCCGCGGGCATTGCGGTCTGCCGCTTTACCTGGCGCACCCTGGTGCTGGGCTTTTCCCGCCTGCTGGAGCGTGATCTGCGTGACCGTCTGCTGTCGCATCTGCTGACCCTGGACCGCATGTTTTTTCAGCGGCACACCACCGGCGAGATCATGGCCCTTATCACCAACGATCTTGCCGCCGTGCAGCTGGCGGGCGGCATGGGGCTGATCGCCTTTGTCGATGCGGTGGTCATGACGCTTGCCGCCCTGGCCTTCATGGCCTATATCCATCCGCTGCTCACCGTGATCGCCGTGCTGCCCATGCCGGTGCTGGTTGTTTCCACCCGCCTGCTGTCGGCCCGCATGCACAGCAGGTTCAAAAAGGTGCAGGAACAGTTTGAAATACTCACCGAGTTTGCCCGCAGCGCCCTGAGCAATATCCGCCTGATCAAGGCCTACACCCAGGAAGCGCCGCAGACCGTGCAGTTCGGCCGCATGGGCGAGGAATACATCCGCAACAATCTCAAGGTCGCCGTGGTGCAGGGTATCCTTTCCCCCTTTTCCGGCCTGGTGGCCAACAGCTGTCTGCTGCTGGTGCTGTTCTACGGCGGGCGGCTGACCATCCAGGGCGTCATCACCGTGGGTGATTTTGTCGCCTTCTTCTCCTACCTGTTCATGCTGACCTGGCCGATGATGGCCCTTGGCTGGGTGGCGAATCTTTTCCAGCGGGGCGCCACCTCCCTGGGCCGCATTGACCGCATTCTCCGGGAAAAGCCGCTGCTGGAGGACCGGGCGGCCGGACCCGCCCTGCCGGCCTGCGCCGGCAACATCACCCTGAACCATCTGTCCTTTGCCTTTCCGGGGCAGACAGAGCCGGCCATTGATGACGTCAGCCTGACCATCAGGCCAGGCATCCTCGGCGTGGTGGGCAAAAGCGGTTCAGGTAAATCGATTTTGTGCAACATTCTCGCCCGCCTCTACCCGGTGGCTGACGGCGCCTATTTTCTGGACAACAGGGATGTCAACACCCTGCCGCTGGCCGCGGTGCGGGGCAGCATCGCCTATGTGCCGCAGGAGACCACCCTTTTTTCCGATACCATCGGCTTCAATATCGCCCTGGGCCGCGAGAATGCCTCTATGGCCGAGATAGAAGAGGTGGCGCGGGCCGCCTCTGTTCATCAGGAGATCATGGCCCTGCCGGACGGCTACCAGACCAGAGTGGGGGAACGGGGGGTCAAGCTCTCCGGCGGCCAGCGCCAGCGTATCGCCCTGGCCCGGGCCCTGCTGCTGGACCGGCCCATCATTATCATCGATGACGGCCTGTCCGCCGTGGATATGGAAACCGAACAGACCATCATCCGCTCCATGGCCTCCTATCTGCAGGGCCGGACCTGTATCGTGGTCTCCCACCGGGTGGCGCCGCTGGCTGACGCCGGGGAAATCCTGGTCATGGAGCATGGCCGCATCGCCGCCCGGGGCAATCATTCGCACCTGTTTGCCCACAATCCCTTTTACGCCAAAATTTATACCCACCAGACCACGGGGCGGGAAAGACAAGGATAGGCTGCCATGCGCTACGGCTTCGGATATTTTGAAGAGGATCACCTGGGCCAGGTGGCCGACCTCGGGCTGTGGCGGCGCATTGTCGCCTATTCCCGGCCGCACTGGCTCAAGGTGGCCGGCGCCATTATCCTGTCGATGATCGTTATCGGCGCAAGTCTCGCGCTGCCCTACATGGTCCGCCTGGGCATTGACCGTTATGTGGTCAACACGACTCTGGAGAGCGCGGTCCGCATCAGCGGGCTCGGACGCCTTGCCGCGCTGTTCATCGGCGTCATCCTGGCCGGATTTGCCGCCAATTTCTACCAGGTGTTCATCCTGGAATGGACCGGCCAGACCATCATGCACCGGATGCGGCAGCAGCTCTTCGGCCACATGCTGGGCCTGGACCTGGCCTTTTTCAACAACAATCCCAGCGGCAAACTGGTGACCAGGCTGACCAACGACATCCAGAACATGCACGAGATGTTCACCTCGGTCATTGTCACCCTGTTCAATGATTTCTTCCAGATAGCCGGCATCATGGCCATCCTCTTCTGGATGGACTGGCGGCTGGCCCTGATTCTGAGTATCCTGCTGCCGCTGATCGTGGTCAGCGTCGGCTGGTTCAGCCGCCTGGCCAGGGACGCCTTCCGCGCCATCCGCACCCAGCTCGCCAGAATCAATGCCTTTCTGCAGGAATCGCTGTCCGGCATTGCCGTTATCCAGCTCTTTCTGCGGGAGAACGACACCCACAGAAAATTTGTCGAACTGAGCAGGGCCTATCTGGATCAGAACCTGTACCAGATCAGGATCTTCGGTATTTTCATGCCGGCCATGGAGCTGTTCAGCGCCCTGGCCATCGGCTGTATCATCTGGTACGGCGGCGGCGAGGTCATCCGCCGGCAGATGACCCTGGGCGAGCTGGTGGCCTTTCTCTCCTACATGCGGCTGTTTTTTCAGCCGGTGCGCGAGCTTTCGCAGAAATACTCCATCGTCCAGTCCGCCATGGCCTCGGCGGAACGCATCTTCCAGCTGCTGGACACAGCTGCTACCCTGCCGTCCCCGGCGGCAGAGGAGAGGCAGCCGGACGTCAGGGGCGCGGTGGAATTCCGCCGGGTGCGTTTCGGTTATGCGGCTGGCCAGCCCATCCTGCACGACCTTTCTTTCCGGATCGAGCCGGGCCAGACCCTGGCCATTGTCGGCGCCACCGGGTCCGGGAAATCCACCATCGTCAATCTCCTGGAACGTTTTTATGACCCGGAGAGCGGCACCATCGAGATCGACGGCCGGGACGCCCGCGGGTACAACACCCGCTGGCTGCGGCAGCAGATCGGCCTGGTCATGCAGGATGTGTTCATCGTGCCCGGTACTATCCGCGACAATATCCTGCTGGACCGGGACATGGATGAGGAGCTGCTGCAGGACATCATCGAACGGGCCCAGCTCAGCGGCGTGGTCCGCCGGCTGCCCCAGGGACTGGCCACCATCATCGGCGAAGGGGGCATGGATCTCTCCGCCGGCCAGAAACAGCTGCTGGCCTTTGCCCGGGTGCTGGCCCGGGATCCCCGTATCCTCATCCTCGATGAGGCCACCTCAAGCGTGGACTCGGAGACCGAGATGCTCATCGACCGGGCCATTGACTCCACCCTGGCCAACCGCACCAGCATCGTCATCGCCCACCGGCTGTCCACCATTAAACGGGCCGGCCATATCCTGGTCATGGAGCAGGGCCGCATCGTCGAGGAGGGCAGTCACGACAGTCTGATGGCCAGAGGGGGCATCTACCGCCGCCTGCAGGACCTGCAACTCAACGGCCGGGAGGGGAATGGGGTGGGGGAGAGGGTGGAGTGAGAGAGGAGGGGCCACTTGCTTCAGAAACATTTTTATCGTTTATTGAAAATGGTAGCACTAAGTGCTATAGTTTAATATGAGAAAATTAATGATCCTGAGCAACTACGCATCGCCATTGAAAATGGTGATTTTATTGAGGTGGCAAAATGAGAAAATCTATCGCGGATTCCATTACCAGTACCGTAAAAGATTTAAACAAAAGTGGTTTAGTGGATGAAATAACAATGAAAAATATTGAAAATCTCTGTCTGCCGGAAGTGAAGGAATATCCTCCTGACAAAATTATCGCACTGCGGAAAAAACTCAAATTAAGCCAGGCGGCTTTGGCTTGTATTTTCAATATCAGCCTTTCTACCGTGCAGAAATGGGAACGGGGTAACAAAAAGCCAACAGGCGCATCGAAAAAATTATTCGACATTATCGAAAGAAAAGGGATTGAGGCACTCATGTAAGCCCCATAGCTTCTGGAGACAGGTATTTGCTCGTGGCAGTTTTGTGCAGGCATAAAGAAATATTAACGATGGCTTACCTGGCGGTTCAATTGACCAGAGCCATAGCAGGTCTATAAAAACAGTCTCTGGTTTCGTCGGGTTTTGCCGCCTGAAAAAACCCGGGAAAATGAAGAACAAAATAAATGATGCCGATTGGCGGTACGAGAAAACCACTATGAACAAATTATCCAATAAATCTCTTTGCTGGTCCATTACCCTTCTCCTGATTGGCGCCATGCTGTCCGGTTGCGCCTCACTTGGGGAGCCGCACTACCGGATGCCGGAAGTCAAGGGCCGGGTCATTGATATGGATACCAATAAGCCGGTAAAGGGCGCGGTGGCCCTGGCTGTTTATCGCGCAGGCGGCAACTCGGTTGCCGGCCCCGGTGATTTTGCTGGTGACGCCCAGGAGGCAACAACCGACTCCCATGGAGAATTTCTGATCCCGGAGACGAAAATCTATAACAAAGGAGATTACGGCAAGCTGCTGCTCAGTCATTTGTATCTTCTGGCGCCGGGCTATTTCCCGGAAAGAATCCTGGCGGTTAGTGAGCAGCCAATAAAATTGCGGAAAATAATTCATTATTTTCACTACAAGAAATTGCCAGAATTCGTTCTCGATGTGCCGGATGAGCATTCCATGCCATCAGCAGGGTATAAGGGGTGGTTGAATGCCGTTCAGTCGCCCAGGATTGCAAAAGCAGGTTCGGCCGGTGTGTTTTTGCATGAGCCCAAGAGGCAATTCAGTAAATTGTTCTGGCAGGGAGGGTATTACGAGGAAGACCAGGCAATCGGCGGAAGCTTCATCCGGGCCTTTGATGCGCATAAACAAGAATGGTTAACTTTAGATTGCAGCGGGAGAACCGCGCCGGTTGCCCGATTTGCCATGGAGAATTGGCACACGATGGGCAGCAGCCCCTCTGGACCACCTCTGTTTGCCGGTAAAGACATCGTCCTCATCCCGCCGGACAGAACCAGGCAAAAAACAGAGGGATATAAAAAAGTTACCGGAATTACGCCTACCCACGGCAATATCTCCGCCATAACCGGTGATGTGAATCAGTTTTACACGATTGAAGGCGATGGCAAATACTTCTGCATCTATGAGCTGAAACCCGGTGAAAATGTGCATGGGGAGGATGCTTATGCAAGGAAGACGATTACCCGGGGCGAGATTTCAATTTTCAGCGATGAGACGGCAAGTGCTCTGCCGACAATAGAATTTATTGCCACCATCCGCCTGCATAACAAGCCATACCAGATTATATGCACAAAATCAGCACAGTATTGGCGCATCTATCTCTGCCAGAAAAACAGGAACGATTATTTCTTTGAGCCGCTGCTTGTTTTTCCGGCAGCACGAGCCATTACGGCAATCGCTGCCTCCGGAGCGGATGATACCATCTTTATTTCTCGCGAAAATGATGGCATAAGAAAATACTCTGCAAAAGAAAAATCTACCCATTTTGGGGAGATATTCGTGGAAGATAAAACTTTTCGAGCTAACTCAGGATATGTCAACTATCCGGATGTCGTGTCAATGGCCGTTGGCGACAACGGTTTGACCGGCAGCGCACTTTATGCAGTAACAAACGATGATCTTATTTACCGTTTTGCAGTCGACGGCACGCCGGACTATATGGTCAAATTCGAGGGTGGGTGGCATTAACAAGTGAAACCTGGCAGGCTAAAGAGGGCGGGCATAAAACCCGCCCCTGCGGCGCCGGGTCTCCCCCATAAAAAGATCGGTCCCTCTGGCCCCGCCCGCCTGCCCCTGCTCAGGCCAGGTCATGGCCGGTGGTGGTCATCACCAGTTTGCCGTGTTTGACCCCCTTGACGCCGATCAGTTCATCGGCTATCTGCTTGACTTCATGGGCTGCGCCCCGGACGACAAGGACCTCCAGGCAGTTATGGGCGTCCAGGTGGACGTGCAGGGAGGAGACGATGTGATCATGGTGGGAGTGCTGCTGCTCGGTCAGCTTGTCGGAAAGATCCCGCACATGGTGATTGTAGATGAGGGTGACGGTGCCGATGGCCTCTTCCGTGGATTCGCTTTTGTTCTCCACCAGCGAGGCCCGGATGAGGTCGCGGATCGCCTCTGAGCGGTTGGTGTATCTTTTCTGTTCAATGAGCTGATCAAAGTCGGTCAGCAGTTTCTCGTCAAGCGAAATGCCGAATCTGACAGTTTTTCCCATGTTACCCCTCTCCAGTGCAATTTTTCATGCCGTGCTTCCGGCAGATACTACCTGATTCCCTGGAAAAAATAAACGAATTCCCTGTGGTTAACGGGCCGAAAGGTGCATTTCTCCGGTCCGGGTATTTGCGCGCTGCCGACAGAAAAGATGTTGACACACGAATCATATTATCGTATGTATTAAGTGCTACTATTTGATTAGTTCATAACACGAATTGCTGTTCCCAGTAGTTTATTTTCCAGGAGGAGAGAGCCATGCATATGGCAGATGCACTTTTATCACCAGCCGTCGGCGGCGCCATGTGGGTTGTTGCCGCCGGAACCATCGCCTACAGTTCCATGAAGGTGAAAAAGGATCTTGATGACCGCAAGGTCCCGCTCATGGGGGTGCTCGGCGCCTTTATCTTCGCCGCCCAGATGATCAATTTCACCATTCCGGCCACCGGTTCCAGCGGGCATCTCGGCGGCGGGCTGCTGCTGACCATCCTGCTCGGGCCCCATGCCGCCTTTCTCACCATCGCCTCGGTCCTGGTGGTGCAGTCCCTGTTTTTTGCCGACGGCGGTATCCTGGCCCTGGGCTGCAATATCTTCAACCTCGGCTTTTTCCCGGCCTTTATCGCCTATCCCTTTATCTACCGCGGCATTGCCGGCAGCGAGCCGGGCAAGGCGCGGCTGACTGCGGCCGCCATTATTGCCGCGGTGGTCGGCCTGCAGCTGGGGGCCTTCAGCGTGGTGCTGGAAACCGTGGCCTCGGGCATATCTTCTTTGCCCTTTGCCGCCTTTGTCGCGCTCATGCAGCCGATTCACCTGGCCATCGGGGTTGTCGAAGGCCTGGTGACCGCCGCGGTTGTCTCCTTTGTCGCTGCCGCCCGGCCCGAGATTATCCGCGGGGCAACCGAGTCAGTATCCCTGGGCAGCCTGCCGCTGCGCAACGTTTTTCTCTCCTTTCTGGCGGCAACTCTTTTGACCGGCGGCATGATCTCCTGGTTTGCCTCGGAAAATCCGGACGGCCTGGAATGGGCCATTGCCAAAGTGACCGGCGCCGAAGAGGTGGCTGGCACGGAGGATGGCGTGCACGGCAAACTGGCTGCCCTGCAGGAAAAAATCGCCTTGCTGCCCGACTATTCCTTCAAGCGGGAAGCGGCACCGGTTGAGGACGGGGTGGCCTATGCCGGCGAGGCACAAGCGGAAGAGAGCGCCAGGCTCGGCACCAGTGTGGCCGGCGGCGTTGGCGCCCTGATCTGTCTCGCCCTGGCCTTTATTGTCGGTTTTCTTCTCAAGCGGCGACTTGTGGGGGGAAAGTGAAACGTGAAAAGTAAAAAGTGAAAAGGGAAAAGTGAGGAGTGAGGAGAAAAGGCAAGAGATTCGATCCCGACTTACTCCTCACTCCTCCCTTCTCACTCCTAACTCCTCACTCCTCACTCACCATGCGATCCATTGACGGAGCAGTACTCGATCTCAAAAAGCTGGATCTGCTGGCAACGGGAGATTCGGTCGTCCATCGTCTTGACGCCCGGGCCAAGGTGTTGACCACCCTCGTCTTCATCATCACCGTGGTCTCGTTTAACCGTTATGCCTTTACCGCCCTGTTTCCCTTTTTCATTTATCCCGTGGTTATAGCAGCGCTGGCCAATCTGCCGGCCGGTTATATCGTCAGAAAGATCCTCATGGTGGTCCCCTTTGCCTTGGTGGTGGGCATGCTGAACCCGATCTTTGACCGGGAGTTGTTCGTCCGGCTCGGTCCCTTGGCCGTCACCGGCGGCTGGCTCTCCTGCGCCTCCATCATCATCCGCACCGTTCTCACCGTGGGCGCCGCCGTTATCCTGGTGGCGGTGACCGGTTTTCTTCCGGTCTGCCAGGCCCTGGAGCGCCTGGGCACGCCCAGGACCTTCACCGTGCAGCTGCTGTTTCTCTTCCGTTATATCTTTGTGCTCACCGAGGAGGGGGCCAGGGCGGCCCGGGCCAGGGAACTCCGCGCCTGCGGCCGCAAAGGGCTGGGGCTGGCCAGTTTCGGCCCGCTTATCGGCCATCTGCTGATCCGCACCTGGCTGCGGGCCGAGCGGGTCCACATGGCCATGCTGGCCCGCGGCTTCACCGGGGAATTCCATTCCCGCCGGCAATCGGTTTTCGGCTGGCGCGAGCTGGGCTATGTGGCCGGCTGGTCCGCCCTGTTTGTCGTGTTCAGGCTGGAAAACGCCGCCCAGTGGCTGGGCGGGCTGTTCACGGGGCTGCTGGCATGAGTCATCATATCGTGGCGGTCAAACATCTGCGGCATGTCTATGCGGACGGCACCGTTGCCCTGCAGGATGTGAGCTTTACCATCCATCACGGCGAGTCGGTGGCGATCATCGGCGCCAACGGGGCCGGCAAATCGACCCTGCTGCTTCATCTCAACGGCTACCTGACCCCGTCGGCCGGGGAGATCCGCATCGGCGATTTCCCGCTCACCAGGAAAACCCTGCCGGAAATCCGACGCACGGTGGGCATGGTCTTTCAGGACGCGGACGATCAGCTCTTCATGCCCACGGTTTTTGATGATGTGGCTTTCGGGCCGTTCAACCTGGGGCTGCCGGTGGATGAGGTCAAACAGCGGGTGGGGGACGTCCTCGCCCAGGTGGGCGCGGCCCATCTGCAGGAAAAGCCTCCCTATCATCTGTCCGGCGGGGAGAAGAAGCGGGTGGCCATTGCCACGGTGCTTGCCATGTCACCGGACATTCTCGTCATGGATGAGCCGACCAGCGGTCTGGACCCTTATGCCCGGCGGCAGCTCATCGGCCTGCTGAAGGATTTCCGGCACACCCGGATCTTTACCAGCCATGATCTGGACATGGTGCTCGAACTCTGTGAGCGGACCATTGTTCTGCACCAGGGGGCGGTCAAGGCCGACGGACCCACCCGGGAGATATTCGGCGATGAGGCCCTGCTGGCCGAGTGCCGGCTGGAAAAACCGCTTTCCATGCAGGGCTGCCCGGTGTGCGGCAAGGGCCGATGAGATGGCTTTGCTGCTGCCTGGCGGTGAAAAGGCACGGCCCCCTGGAGCGAAACCTGTCGCGCCATCGGCTGTAAAAATATGATTAAAATTAGGGGAGAAAGGGAAATGAGGAAAAGCATCAGTATTGCGGCAATGGGGTTGCTGGCCAGTGTGTCCACCGGCTGGGCAGCCGACAGCCCCGGTCTTGAAAAAAAGGTGGAGGAGCTGACCCGGCAGAATCAGCTGCTGCTTGAACGGGTGATTGTGCTGGAGAAAATGCTGGTCGGCCGGGAGCAGCCGGTGCAGGGCTTGGCGGCAAAGACGGATATCGGCCAGGAGAAGGGCAGTGTCGAGCAGCGTCTGGAGCAGATTGAAAGCACCCTGGCGAGTCCTCTGGATACAACGGCCGCCGCTGGTGCGCCATCCCTGCTGCAGAACATCAATGATCATGTTGACCTGACCGGCCTGGTTGAGGTTGAGGCCGTCAGTGCCGAGGATTTTAACGGCGACGACACCAGCGACATCACCCTGGCCACGGTGGAAGTGGGGCTGGACGCCAGGATTTCCGACTGGTCCCAGGCCCATCTGCTGCTGCTCTACGAGGAGGGCGAGGAAAGCGATCATCTCATCGTCGACGAGGGGACGGTCACCTTCGGCAAACTGGACGTCTTTCCGGCCTATCTCACGCTGGGCAAGATGTATCTGCCCTTTGGTTCCTATTTCAGCAACATGATCGCCGATACCCTGCCGCTTGCGCTTGGCGAGATCAATGACTCCGCCGTACTGGCCGGCTTCCAGGCCTCTGGTTTTTACGGGTCGCTTTATGCCTTTAACGGGGATCTCAGCGAAAGGGGCGAGGACGACAAAATTGACGCCTGGGGCGCCAGCCTGGGCTATGCCCACGAAAGTGAGGGCTTCTCGATGGATGCGGGGCTCGACTGGCTGAACAACATCGGCGATGCCGATGGACTTGGCGATTACCTGGAGGACAATACCGGGGCAGGGGAGATTGATGATTATGTGGAGGGTCTGGCCGCCCATATGTTTTTCCAGTATGGACCTTTTGACTTAGTGGCCGAATATGTCAGGGCCCTCGATGCGTTTCAGGCCGGAGAACTGGCCTTTGCCGGTTCCGGCGCCGAGCCGGAGGCCTGGAGTCTTGAGGCGGGGCTGACCTTGGACCTGCTGGACCGGCAGACGATTTTTTCGCTGACCTGGCAGGGGACCGACGAAGCCAGAGACTTAGAGCTGCCCGAGGACCGTTATGGTGCTGCGCTCAGAATGTTTGTCCTCCAGAACACCAGTGTCGCGCTGGAATATCTGCATGATGAGGACTACGACATCTCCGACGGCGGCACGGGCAATGATGCCGATGCCGCCACCATGCAGGTGGCGGTGGAATTTTAGGAAGTGAAAAGTGAAAAGTGAGGAGTAAAAAAAAGCAGGAGAAAACATCTCCTCACTCCTCACTCCTAACTCTTCTCTTCTCACTCAAAAAAACTCCCAGATGTAGCGCAGGGCCGGCACCAGGATGCAGAAGGCCAGGATCCACTTGATGACCTTGGCCGGCACAAATTTCTGCAGTCTGGCCCCGCAGTACATGCCGGCAAACCCGCCTGTCCCGAAGAGGAAGCCCAGCAGCCAGTCAGGGGCGATGGCCATGTCGGGATAAAAGGGAGCGATCATCTGGTAAAAGGCCACCCCGGCCACCGAGGTGACAAAGGTGCCCATCAGCGCGGCCCCGGCCACGGTATAAACCGGCAGTCCGAAGAAACTGACGAAAAACGGGGCGATGATGGCCCCGCCGCCGATGCCGTAAACGCCGCCGACAATGCCGACGATGAAACTCAGGGCCATGATGCCCATGGCGTTGATATCAAAGGTCTGGCCATAGAATTCATAGACAATGCGGGTCATGGAAAATTTCTTGACCGCCACCCGGGGCAGTTCTTCTTTGCCTGATTCGGAACGGGCGACATTGCGCTGCTGATACTCCATCACCACCTTCTGGAACTGCTCTTCGGCCGAGGCCTTGCCGCCCTGGCCCTGCTTTTTTTTCAGGAGATCACGCAGCAGGCGGCCGCCGATATAGAGCAGCACCAGACCGGCAAACAGTTTGAAGTTTTTCGGGTCCGGCAGATAGCAGATGCGCAGCACCGCACCTATCAGCACCCCCGGCAATGTGCCGATAATGACCACCCAGGTGAGGGGCCAGACCATGCGGCCCTCCCGGATATAGCGGTAGACCCCGCTGGGGATGGCCACGATATTGAACACCTGATTGGTGGCGGAGACCGACGGACTGGTGAAGCCGAGGACGCTCACCTGAAAGGGCAGGAGGAGAAAGGCCCCGGATACCCCACCCATGGAGGTGAAAAAGGAGATGCTGAAGGCGACAAGGGGGGGAAGCCAGAGTGAGACTTCGATGCCGGCAATGGGAAAATACATACGGTACCTCCTGAGGCGCGTGGGGTTGGGACGACCAGGGACAACAGACACCATAATTATAATATTCGTGTCAGTAGTCCTACCTTATTAAGAAGCGCTCTGTCAATGATTTTTTCCCCTCCCTCTTTTTTTTTATTTTGCTCACTCTCCCTCTTGCCGGTTTGGTGAAATTGCGTGGTCATCAGTTTTGCATTGCGCCTGATTGGAGATTGCAGTTATGAGGCCGGGCGTGTAATCTATAGGAGCCGGCCCGGTCCGGTTTATTAATTTGCCAACAATGCAGGACAAAACATGAAAGACGGAAATGATCCGGTTGAGGATCTGCTGCAGCAATTTGAGGCTGAATCCCGGCGGGGCCGTTTTAACCCGGCGGGCCTTTTTTCCGTGCCCAAAGAGGTCAAGTGCCTGGATACCGCGCAACTGGCGGAACTGGAAAACGCCTTCCGCCAGTGGGTGGATGAGTCTGCCCGCAGCGATGTCCGCGCCTCAAGAAGACGGATTCTGCTTATTTTTCTGCTGATCCGCTACTCGGGCGGGCGTCTCAATGAGATTCTGACTTTGCGCGGGCAAGGTGATATCGACTGGGAAAATGAGCTGATCCTGCTCGGCAGCAGGGAAAATGGGGCAGGCGGCGGAAGGGAGGTGCAGATTCCGGCCCCGATATTCGCGGAGCTCAAAGCCTTTCTGGAGGAGAACGCCCTGGCCGGCCCCCCGGCGACCCTTTTGCAGGTTGATCCCGGCCATGTGCGGCGCAAGTTTTATGAGCAGGCCAGGGCGTGCGGCCTGCCGCCTGATCTGGCCAATCCGAATGCCATCAGGCGCTCCCGGGCGATTGAACTGTTGCGCAGCAATGTGCCGCTGCCGGTGGTGCAGAAACTGCTCGGCCACTCAACGCCCAATCTCACCGCGGCCTATGTGGATTTCTCAGACAAGGACATGCGGCCGGTCATGCAGCATTTTCTCGACAGGGAAAGCCGGCGCAAAACCAGTGCGCGGAATACCTTTTTCGGCCGGATCTCCCGGATCAAGCAGGGTGATATCCAGTCAAGCGTGGAACTGGTCACCCTTGGCGGCGATACCCTGCAGACCATCATCACCAATGACAGCCTTGCGCGGCTGGGGCTCAAGCCCCATTCTTTCGTAACGGCCGAGATCAAGGCCCCCTGGGTGATCATCGCCGCGGGCAGCGCGCAGCCGGCGTGCAGCGCGGAAAACAGGTTTCAGGGTACGGTTTCCCGTATCAGCAGGGGAAGAATCACCACCGAGTTCGTGGTCCGCATTGCCGACGGCACGGAACTCTGCACCATCGTAAGCAGGGAAAGCGACAGGCGGCTCGGCATCAGGGAAAACGATGCAGTGTGGGTATTTTTTAATGCCTATGCCGTGATTCTCAATATTGATTAGGTTTTACCGCAGGTCCGGGCCGGCAAGCCGGGCCATATGCGGGAGACAAGGCGCAAGAGCTGAAAGAAGGGATTACGGTACGTCCATGGACAGGATATTCAACGGCGCGACAGGCATTTTTGACCCCCTGCACAATTTCTGGGAAAACAACGCAACCCAGCGGTTGGTGGCCGGCGTACTTGTGTTGATCTTCCTGCTCGCCCTGGGGGCAATCGAGCTCAACCGCCAGGGACTGCTTCCCCTGTCCCTGTCCTCCTCTATTTCCGTGACCCACTATATGGCCATCAATCTGGCCTTTACCCTGGTGCTCATCCTGGAGGTTGTCAGTCTGATCTTTACCCTGCCCTGTTCCATTTCCAAGGCCCTGGGCAAACAGTTTGAAATACTGGCGCTCATTTTTCTGCGAAATACTTTCAAGGAACTGACATTACTGCCGGAACCCATTGAAATTGCCGGGCATCTCGATGTGCTGTGGCGCATACTCTCTGACGGAGGCGGGGCCATTGTTATCTTTGCTCTGCTCGGGGTCTATGCCAGAATGCTGAGGAAGACGGAGGACAAACACATGTCCGGCGTCACCCTCTACCGTTTCGTCGCCGCCAAAAAGATAGTGGCGCTGCTCCTCCTGGCCATTTTCCTTGGCATGGGTGTTTACAGCACCGTGTTGCTGGCTGGCGGCGTCAAGACCTTTGCCTTTTTCCACCATTTTTATACGGTGCTCATCTTTTGTGATGTCCTGCTTGTGTTGATCTCGCAATGTTTCCAGCCGGGATTCCGCGCCGTGTTCCGCAACTCGGGCTATGCATTGTCCACCCTGCTCATTCGGCTTGCCCTGACCGCCCCGCCTTTTTTCAACGTGCTGATCGGGGTTGTTTCCATCATCTTTGCCCTGTTGCTGACCGTGGTATATGACAGATTCTACATATCCGGCAGGGCTTAATGCTTGCCGGCCGTCTGGCGGAGAACATTTCCCGCCGCCTTAAGCAGCAGGGCAGGTGCTTACCGGCGCCGTGCGGATTTTTCATTGTCCCGCATGTGCATTTTTTTATTTTATTCTTTTCATTTTCGATTAATTTGTCAGGAAGGAAAATTTCTCTTGACAATATGCATACCACAATGTGATAGGTTGTCAGTTGTTATGACACGGGTTGTCGGCCGCTGGTTTATTCTGCCGGCAACGTCTTCAGGGGAAATGCCGCATGTCCTGCTTAGCGGGGTGAACTTGAGCCTGAAAACGGGCTTGCCAAATCAATTGAACAGGAGGAAAGGGGAATGAGAAGAGAATTGTTAACTGGTTTGCTGGTTGGCGGACTGTTCGTGTTGGGGGATATATCGTCGGCCTTGGCCGGGCCCCCCTTGACAAATGTTGAGGGCGTTGGCGGGGTCGCCCTGAATCCGCTGGCCTATGTCGCCAACCCCATCGGCAAGGATGAGACCGGCATGTTCGGCAGTGCGGTGGTCAGCAAACCAAACGTTGGCGCCTGGCATATCAGCCTGCCTTCCAGCGACATCAACTGGGAGGCGGCAGGCATCAATATCAGTTTTTTCAACCGGCTTGAAATCGGCTACAGCCACGAGTGGGTAGAGGTTGATGTGCTTGATGAGACAGTTGATAAGAATAATTTCTCCGCCAAAGTGAATCTGCTGCCTGAGAACAGTTTCGATCTGCCTTATCTGCCGGCGATTTCCGTGGGTGTCATCCATAAGAGCACCAATTTTGATGACTTGGTCGACGCAAATCTCCTGGACGACGACAGCAGCCAGGATTATTACCTGGTGGCGACAAAAACGCTGACCAGCCTGCCGGTCCCGGTGATCTTGAATGCCGGCGTGCTTTCCACCAAGGGATATGTCCGCGGTGTGCTCGGGTTTGGCGATGACCGTGATGAGGCCTTTTTCTGCAACATCGAAACAATTCCGATTGAAAATATCATTATCGGCTGGGAATACGCCCAGGGAACGGATGTTGGTACAGGCGTCAGCACCCATTCCATGTGGGAGGCCCATGTGGCGTGGATGCTCAACGACTTCACCCTGGTTGCCTCATATTGTGACACCGGCAACGAAAATCTTTATTCATCTGCCGTGGCATCGGCCTTCGGAAGTGGCTGGGTTATCTCCGCCCAGTATGCTTTCTGACCAGCTTATCCTGTAAATTGGCCGGGAAGTAAACAGGTTTCCACCACGGCCTTCACCGGGGCGGAAACATCGAACGACTGGCGGTAGGAGCAGCGGCGGCAGAGCTGCTCCGCCACCTGTCTGCTGGAAAAGCTCCGGCGGATCATGGTGGCCCGGGTACCGGCCAGGATTTCGGTGAACGGCTGGCAATGGATGTTGCCCAGCTTGATATCCGCCTCGGCATCGAGGCAGCAGGGTACCACGGTGCCGTCTGCCAGGATGGCCACATGGTCACGCAGTCCCCGGCAGAAACCACGGTCGCCCAGGTCGGTTTCTGCGGCATGCGGCCAGGTAAAGCGCTGGTTCTGACTGAGAAACACCCTGGGGGCCAGGGTGATGCCCTGGCCAGGTGTCAGCTCGTCGGCTATGCGGCCGGGCAGGGCAAAAAAAGCTTCGAGCTGTTCAAGAATGTAATCATTGCGGCGGCTGTTCGTGCCGTCTTTCTCCTTTGTCATATTCCAGAGCCGCAGGCTGATAAACAGCGGCGTATTGGCCGTGGCCTCCCGGATAAACGAAAAAATGCCGGCCAAGTAGTCCTGCATGTTCATGCCGGCTCCGGCCTGCTGGTCGGCAACACTGTGCAGGGAGATGTTGATCTGCCTGAGCGCAGGACTGGCAAGCAGAAGGTGCTGCCGCCCCTTCACCAAGGTGCCGTTGGTGGTCAGATTCACCCGCAGGCCCTGGTTCTGGCAGATGGCAAGCAGCTGACCGAGCTGCGGGTGCAGCAGCGGCTCGCCCAGAACGTGCAGGGCAAGATAATCGGTATGGTGTCTGACCTGGCTGACAATGCCGGCAAAGGCCGCCGCGCTCATGAAGGCCTTGGGCCTCCTGCTTTTATGGCAGAAACTGCAGGAGAGATTGCAGTGATTGGTGATTTCAATGTAAATTTTTTTAAATTTATTCAAAGAGCGGCAAGCCTCATAAGCTCGACAGAGCAGAGTATCTCGTTGTTCCACTGTTCTGCTGTGCTGATCCCTTGCCCGCACCTGGTCAACATGCCGAAGCGGTAACAGTTTATTTTGCCGGGGCAGTGTTTTCCGGCTTGGCGGTCATGTCCGGCGTTGTTGTCATATCATGAATGAGTTTCTTCGGCAACCTGGCAAAGCCGCTGATCAGAGAAATAATCACAGCCGACACATAGGGAATCGATTGCACCAGCAGCACAATAATCCATACCAGCAGATCCGGCGAGTCGACAAGCTGCGTCTGTTTAACGGTGTAGGCTGCACTCCAGAGGGCGGTCATGACCAGAAATTCCTCGCGGGCTGACATGAGGGCCCGCAGCACCGCATGGCTGCTGGCCATTTTCGGGGTGCGGAAGAACGGTTTATTCTTGGTGAAAAAACCGCTCATGATGGCTTTGGAGATGGTATGGGACAGGGAGAGGCCGGCCATGGCCGCGGCAAAGGTCTGGGCGATGGTGGCGTTCACCCGGCTGCGGTAGAGATAGAACATCTTGGCCAGCTTGAAGATGAAAAGCGTCAGCGGCATGGCCGAGAGCAGCACCAATGGCGGATCCACCAAGCGGGGGAAAAGTATCATGGCCACCGACCAGTAAATCGCGGCCATGGTGAACAGCAGGTTCAGGCTGTCAGCCATCCAGGGAAGCCAGCCGGCGATAAAGTGGTAGCGCTGGCCGAAGGTGAGGCTGGTTTGACCGCCGAACAGGGCCTTGGAATGATGCCGCATGATCTGCACCGCGCCGTAAGCCCAGCGGAAGCGCTGTTTTTTGAAGTCGATAAAGGTGTCGGGCATTACCCCCTGTCCATAGCTGTCGGCAATATAGGCGGCCTCATATCCTTTCTCGAAGATCTTCAGGCCCAACTCAGCGTCTTCGGTGATACACCATTCCGCCCAGCCTCCCACTTCTTCCAGAACGGATTTGCGCACCATGGTCATGGTGCCGTGCTGGATGATGGCGTTACGTTCATTGCGGGTTACCATGCCGATATAGAAGAAACCTCTGTACTCGGCATAACACATGGCCTTGAAAAGGTTTTCGTGGTCATCCCGGTAATCCTGCGGGGCTTGGACAATGGCGGTTTTCGGGTTGCTGAACTGGGGAGTGAGATCGCGCAGCCAGTTTGCGGACACCGTGTAGTCGCTGTCTATGACTGCCACGACTTCAGCCTCGGGTGCGGTGCGGGCCAGAGCAAAGTTGAGGGCTCCGGCCTTGAAACCGGACAGCGGATCGACGTGGAAAAAACGGAAACGGGAACCAAGCCTGGCGCAATGGGCTTCAACCGGTTGCCAGACCGCTGGGTCCTTGGTGTTGTTATCAATGACGATTACTTCGTAATGGGGATAGTCCAGTTTTGCCAGGGCGTCCAGGGTTTCTTTAAGCATCTCCGGGGGTTCATTGTAGGCCGGCACGTGAACGGAAACCATGGGCAGCTTCTCGTCCTCCAGGACAATCGGGGTGAACCTGCGCCGCCGGGTTGCAGCCCAGGTCGCTTCGGCCCATTCGTGGGCCTCGGCCAACAACACCATCGTGACCCCGATCATGCCGATAATCATCAGCATGCCGATAAGAATGGTAGGCATGCTGAGATACTGCTGGGAATATCTGTAGACAATCCACACCGCCCCGCTGGCGGCGCCAAAGGCGGTGACGGCAAGAAAGCCTCTGCCCCGTTTGCTCAGGGTTTTGCTGTCGATGAGCAGAAAGGCGAAGGTGATCAGGGCGATGCCGATGGATATGCCGGCCAGCATGCGCCATTCCGGAATTTCCACAATGGGTTCGGAAAAGGCGAACTTGGGCTGCCGGTACACATCAAAAACCCCCCAGTATGCCCCGACCGCACCTTCGGAAACCTTTTTCCACGGCTGGTCAAAGGCCTCCATCACATAATAGACATACTGCTCCTGGGCGGCCCGGTCCAGAAAGCGCCGCAGGAAGGTGGCCTCGTTGGCCGTCGAGGCCACTGCCGAATAGCGGGTGCGGCCGTGGCTGGGCCAGCCCACCTCGCCGATGATAATCTCTTTATCCGGGATGGAGGCTTTGAGGAGATTGATGTGATCGACCACATAGTCAACCGCCCGTTCGACGTCCACCCCTTCCCAGTATGGCAGCATGTGGACGGCAACGAAGTCCACGTGGTCTGCAAGTTCCTTATTGGTGAACCATACATGCCAGGGCTCGGCGGTACTCACCGGGATATTCAGCGCCTCCCGTACCCTGTCCAGGTATCCGGCGAGTTGTTCAACAGTGATGTCCCCCCGCAGGACCGCCTCGTTGCCGATGATGACCCGCACCACGTTGTGGTAGTTGCCCCGGGCCACGGCAATGAGTTTCTCGATCTCCCGCTCGTTTTTTTCCTGATCTTTATCGAGCCATGCCCCGAGTGTCACATTGAGTCCATGTTTGCGGGCCAGTTCAGGGATCTTTGCCAGCGTCCCCTCCATGGTGTAAGTGCGCACGGCATAGGTTTTGTCAGCCAGCAGGGCAAGATCTCTATCAATCTCCTCCTCAGAGGGCAGGATATGCTTGATGGCGCTCTGTCCCTCGCGCATGGGTGAAAAAGAAAACCCCTGGATGCGTTCCGGCCAGGGGGGCTCTGTTTCAGGCTGATTAAAAAAGGCCCAGAAACTGATGCAGATGACAGCAATGGCTATGCTGATAAGGATATTGGCTCTGTTCATAAAGTTTTGTGATGAATAAAAAGGTAGGCAACTGGCCGGCTGGGCAACCAAAAAACAGCCACGCATAATACACAATTTTTATATAATTTAATAGTGTAATTTATCTGCAACGATAGAGGCGGCGGCAAGTCCGCTTTCTTTATGGCATTATCTGGAGGGACATCCCCTTGAAATTGAGCCCGGAAGTGAATGGATTTTACAGCATATGCGTGGGTGCAGAGAGTTTTGGGTTGATGGCTGAAATTTCCTCTGGATATATTTCCATCAGTTCCGGTTTCTCTTTCACCAGGATGGTTAATTTTCTGCGCAGCTCAAGGCGCTGCTGCCAGTCCTGATTTTCGTGAAATGCCCTGAATATGCTTTCGACCTGGGTACGCAGGGTGTCGGGAAGATCGTCCCCGGTATCACCGTAAGGGAAAGAGCGGGCCAGTCGTTTGAACTGCAGAAAGCGCTCACCCTGTTTTTTGAAAAGCAGGCAGATGCCTCCCACGACCAGGGCGCAGGTGATATAAAAGAGATGTCCACTGGCAATCCCGATGACAGCAAGAAGGATGGCGGCAATCCAGCAGCCGAGATAGAAAACAAAGAGAAGGCGTCGACGTATTTCGGCAGGTTCGTTCAGCTGGCGATGCATGATCTTTCCCTTAAAACGGTTCTGCGGGGGGCTTCATCTTTATTGTCCCATAAGCCGGTTTCTTGGTCAAACCCTATCTTGATGACCGCACAGCATGGGTAGCAAAAATGTCATGAAAGTAAAAGTAGTCGGGGAGAAATTTGTATGATATTCTCTCATTTGTCAAGAGAACTTTAGTGAATACTGTCGGGTGTAACCTTGGCGCCAGCGCCCGCCTGTCCAATGGAAAATTTCATGCAGATGCCTGCCCGGGAAAGGCAAAGAGAACTTTCTTTTATCATAGTCACCCATGGTGACATCGGGGAGTCACTCCTTGCGGTGGCCGAATACATTCTGGGCAGGAAGCTCACCAATTTCGCTGCTGTCAAAGTGCCGTTCATGGGCGAACTGCACCATGTCATCGGCAGCAGCTCTCCGTCTCCCTTTGCCGAACGCCGGCAATTGATCAGGGAACAGATCCGCAAAGCGAAAAATCAGGTTGATAAAGGGGGAGGTATTATCGTTTTGACCGACCTGCTTGGCGGCACGGGCTTCTCCGTGGCCAGCGAGTTCCTCCCCGCTGATGACGGAGTTGTTCTTGCCGGGGTCAACCTGCCTATGGTGCTGAAGGCGGCAGAAGTCAGGCAGGGTTCCCCTGTTGAGGTTGCCGCTGATCTGGTCGAACGCTCGCGCAAGGCTGTTGTCTGCCGGTTTCCCCCACCGTTGCCTGAATAACCAGGCTGTTTTTTTGCAATGCTGCTGGGATGCGGGCGGAAAATTTGCCGCGGCTGGTTCTCTCATTTTGCCATGGGCCGGCCGCACTGTTTAGCTGCAATTTATTGCCGGGGCCTTGGCCGGCCATAGCTGCCTGTTTCGGGAAAGTATCCGTTATTCCCGCAATGAGCAGGAGCAATTGGCCAAAGGGTGGGCCGCGCAGCAGCCGTCCCCCTTTTTTGGGGGCCTGACCTTGCTCATTGCCGGACTGCGCATCAGGCCGGGTCATCGCTCCTCAGTCCGCTTTGATGGCGGCAATCGCCCCCTCATAAATAACCGGCATGATCCCCCTTTTTTCAAGTTCCTGACGGGGTCGGTCGCCGATCCGGGTACAGTAGACCCGCTGGCACCCTTCCAGGGCCCGGGCCACCGAAGCAAAACGTGCCGCATCAAACTGGTGGGATTTATCACCGGTTGACAGACAGGCAACCTGCCGTTCCGCAATGCCGGTGAGACCAGTTGGCCCCGCCTCATAGATAAGAAAGCGTTCCGCCTTGCCGAAATGGTCATTGACGTTGACGCCGTCAGTGGAAACGATCGCTATCTGCATTTTTCCTCCTCCTTGTCGGTTGTTGCCACGGTTTATGGAATATCAACTGCAAATTTACCACAGAGAGCACAGAGCTGACCAACCGTAATAAAAATGATCTCTGTGATCTCCGTGTGCTTTGTGGTGAAAACTGTTTATTGCCCCACCGCTCAGCCGCAGCCGTTGCCGCCGCCCGTGCAGGCGCCTTTTGAGGTACACTTCTGCTGGCGGCCCTTGAGCTTATTCAGATCCTTGCCGCTGTATACCGCCTCCAGCCCCATGTCGATAAAGCCGCTCATGGTCACCGGCTTGACCCCCATTTTGGCCAGAATCTCCTTGGGTGAATCGCCGAGATCATTGACCAGCACGGCGCGACAGTCCCGCAAGGCCCGGGCCAGGTTGTGCCAGCGCTGCGGTCCGCCGCCGGGAAGAGAAGCCGGCCGCTCTTCCACCAGGTTAAAGGCGCCGTCCTCTTTCCGCTCCCAGATCTGGAAACGGGTGGCCTCGCCCAGATGCTGGTTGACCAGCACCCCTTCCATGGTGGCCACCGCCACATAGGGCCTGTCCTGTTGGGGCATGACGGGCAGGGAGGCGCAGGCCGACAGGCAGCCGTGCATCTCCTCGCTCTTGTCCTCGCCCAGCAACCCCACGGCATCGGCCCGGCAGCGGGTGCAGTGCCGCATCTGGGGCAGGTATTTCTCCGCCTTTTTGCGCAGCGTCGCCATCTGCTGCTTGCTCGGCTCCGGGATATCGGCAAAGGGGGTGTCCACATTGGGGAACATGGCCATGCAGTTGAAAAGATCGGCCCCCAGCTCCGCCATCTTGCTTGCCACCTCCTCGATATGATGATCATTAATGCCCGGAATGGCAATGGTGTTGATCTTGACCGTGATATCATGCTCCTTGAGCTTGGCAATGGCGTGCAGCTGGCGGGCAAGGATCAGCTCCGCCGCCTGGATGCCGCGGTACACCACGTTGCCGTCCCGCACCCAGCCGTAGACGTTTTTGGTCACCTCCGGATCAACCCCGTTTACCGTCACCGTGACATGGGAGACATCCAGCTCCGCCAGGGCCTCCACATGGGGTGCCAGGTTCATGCCGTTGCTGGCCAGGCAGAGAATCATGTGCGGATATTTTTCCCTGATGAGCCGCATGGTCTCCAGGGTCTCGTCGGCATTGGCAAAGGGGTCGCCGGGGCCGGCGATGCCGGCGACAGTGATGCGGGGTTCGCGTTCCAGCACCCGGTCCATATAGGTGAGGGCCTGCTGTGGGGTGAGAATGGTGCTGGTGACGCCGGGCCGCGATTCGTTAACACAGTCATATTTCCGGTTGCAGTAATTGCATTTGATATTGCATTTAGGGGCAACCGGCAGATGAACCCGGCCGAACTGGCCCTTGACCTCGGCATTAAAACAGGGGTGATGACTGTAGTCTTTTTTCATGACAAGCTCCGAAATTGGATATGGTTAATAACGTTTAAGCGTTCCAACGTTTAAGCGCTTAAACGTTTGCGCGCTGGAACGGTTTTTTTACATGTAGCTGTAGCCGACGACTGAATCGCTCTGCTTCTTGTCGATCAGACTGTTGACCACCAGGTCAAAGAGCTGCTGCGCCCCCCGGTAGCCGAGATGGAGGATGCGCTGGCCGCCGATGCGGTCATGGATGGGAAAGCCCACCCGGATGAGGGGGATGTTCAGTTTGCGGGCCAGGGGATAGCCCTTGCTGTGGCCCACCAGCAGATCCGGACCCAACCGCTCCGCCTCTTCGGCGATATCAAAGAAATCCATCCCCTCATAAACCAGGGGCTGCTCGGGCAGCACGCCGGAGGTCACTGCGGCAATGGCGGAGGCCATGGAGCCGCTGCGGCCGCCGCTGGCGCACAGGATGGGCATGACGCCGATTTCGGCCAGCCATGCGGCGAGTCCCACCACCAGATCCTCTTCTCCATAGATGATGGCCTTTTTGCCGAACACATATTTGTGGCCGTCCACATAGGCGTCCACCAGCCGGCCCCGTTCCGCCGCGTACTTGGCCGGGGTGGGACGATTGCTGATGGTTTCCAGGCTGGCAAAAAAGCGGTCCGTCTCGCCGATGCCCATGGGCAGGCCGAGGCGCATGTTTTCCACCCCATATTTCTGGGCCAGCACGCTGCCGCCTGTTTTGCCGCTGCCCAGGGTGCGGCCGAACTCGATGGTGGCCGTGGCGCCGCCCATGTCTTTGATGGCTTCAAGCGGGGTGCCGCCGCCGGGGATCTTTTCGTATTCAAGCAGGGCCGGACCGTCGAGCGTTGCCGACAGATCGGGCAGCATGGTGGCGTGCACGCCGAAGTCAGCCATGATCTCGCTGAGATAGCGGTAATCAGCCGACGAGACGAAGCCGGGCAGCAGGTTCACCGTATCGTTTTCGCCAGACTTACCGGCCAGCTGCTCCACCACCGCGGCGATGGCGGCGTGGAAACCTTCCATGTGGGTGCCGCTATAGCTCGGGGTGGAGACATGCACCAGGAGCGGCCTGGCAGCAGCGGCGGTTTCCCGTTCGTATTCCTTGACGATCATGGGCACGTCATCGCCGATGGTCTCGGTGAGGCAGGTGGTGGCGATGCCCACCAGTTGCGGCTGGTATTTTTTGGTGACATTGGTCAACCCGAGTTTGAGATTGGCCGCTCCGCCGTAGATGGCGTGTTTTTCGCTGAGCGATGAGGAGGCGATGTCGATCGGCTCGTTGTAATGGCTGATGATGTAGCGCCGCATATAGGTGGCGCAGCCCTGGGAACCGTGCAGATAGGGGACGCTGCCTTCAATGCCGCGAAAGGCCAGGGCCGCGCCCAGGGGTTTGCACAGCTTGCAGGCATTGGTGGTTGATATGTAATTGGGCATTTTAGTCATGGGGTTTCCTCTTTTGCAGACGTTTCAACGTTCAAGCGTTTCAGCGATCAAACGTTTGAGCGCTGAAACGTTAAAACGTTTGATCGTTTCCTTTTGCCTTGCGGGGCACGAATTTCCACACCGGGCTCATCACCGACGAATAGACCTCCCGGGCAAAATTGAGCATGCCGGCAAAGCCGGCCAGGGCCTCCTTGCGTTCATGGTTGTGGTCGCAGAAGCCCACCCCCAGCTTGTAGGCGATGGGCCGTTCCTTGACCCCGCCGACAAAGACATCCACCTCTTTTTCCTTGAGAAAGGAGGTCAGCTCCAGGGGATTGGAGTCATCGACAATGATGGTGCCCGGATCGGTGATCTGGGCCAGCTCCTCATAGTCCTCCCTGGTGCCGGTCTGGGATCCCACCATCACCACGTCCATGCCGATGAGCCGGAAGGCCTTGACCAGGGAAAAGGCCTTGAACGAGCCGCCAACATAGATGGCCGCCTTTTTACCGGTCAGCGCCTTTTTGTAGCGCTGCAGCTCGGGCTGGATTTTCCGCACCTCTTCCTTGATCAGCGCGCTGGTGCGGGCCAGCATCTCCGGGTCTTTAAAGAAGCGGGCCACATCGTAGAGGGCCTCGGACATGTCCTCGATGCCGAAATAGGAGACCCGGATGGAGGGGGTGCCGTATTTCTCCTCCATCATGTTGGCCAGGTCCATGGTGGCCCCGGAGCACTGCACCACATTGAGCGCCGCGCCATGGGCCCGGCGGATGTCGCCGATACGGCCGTCGCCGGTGATGTTGGCCACCACCTCAACGCCCATGCGTTTGAAATATTCGCGCACCATCCAGATCTCGCCGGCCAGGTTGAAGTCGCCGAGGATATTGATGCTGTGCTTGCTGATGCCGCTGGTATCGCCGGTGCCGATCAACCGGAACATGGCATTGCAGGCCGCCTTGTAGCCGGAACGCTTGTTGCCCTTGAAGCCTTCGGACTGCACGGGAATGACCGGGATGCCTTGCTGCTCGGTCACCCGGCGGCAGACCGCCTCCAGATCGTCGCCGATGATGCCGACGATGCAGGTGGAATAGACAAAGGCCGCCTTGGGGCTGTGCCGGCCGATGAGCTCATGCAGGGCGGCTTCGAGTTTCTTTTCGCCGCCGAAAATCACGTCCCGCTCCTGCAGGTCGGTGGAGAAACTCAGGCGATGCAGCTCAGGACCCGAGGACAGCGCGCCGCGGATGTCCCAGGTATAGACGGCGCAGCCGATGGGGCCGTGCACCAGATGCAGGGCATCGGCAATGGGGTAGAGCACAACCCGGGAGCCGCAGAAAACGCAGGCCCGCTGGCTCACCGCCCCGGCTAGGCTGTCCTTGTTGCAGGTAATCTCAAAGGGTGTTTCCCCCTTGCGGTAGATCTGGTTTTCTCTCTCTTTTAAGGCAATGGCTTCCATAGTGGTCTCATGTGAGAATGGCTGAAATGCGATCATGCCGGAGTGGCAGTTCTGTCCTGTTTCATCACTGACTTAGCAACGGGTGTGCCATGAGAAATTATGATGTGAAAAGCTTATGATTCTGATGTGTTAGGTGTTGATGACGCCCTCTCCTGGCTTGGACGCGGCCTGGCGTAGACCTCGACATTTGTCGGAAAGGTTACAAAAATGAAGGAGGGGGACAATTTTGTCGGAGGCGGGGGAAAATAACAATTCCGCTGATGTCAGGGTGTTTGTGTTGGGGGATGCCATAACGAAGGATATGTGCTTGATTGGTGGATGGATTCGCGGTATTAACTGAAAGAGTAAGTTGGATAAAGGTGCACTTTTTGTTGAGGTAAAATTTTATGCGGTGGCCATTGGGAGCTCGACGGCTAGGACTAGCTGACGCAAAAGATTGTTGAGAATCGCAACGACGAGGCCCATTATTGCTAACGTGGATAGCCGGGGCCGATTTCGGGGCAAACGTGGAATCGGGATTCAACAGGATGTTCAGAAAAACGCTGAACGGGAGGGGTGAATCAATGAGTAGTAATATCAAGCTGTTTGAATCAAGGCAAATCCGCTCAGTGTGGAACGAGGCGGACCATCGCTGGTATTTTTCCGTGATTGATGTGGTTGCGGTCCTGACTGACAGCCCGAATCCGCGGGACTATTGGTATCGTATTAAAAAACGGGGAAAAATTAGCGGGATCGAACTATCGACAATCTGTCGACAGTTCAAGCTCGAAGCCCCGGATGGCAAATTGCGGGAAACCGATTGTTCAGACGCCGAAAGGTTGCTCCGCATCATCCAGTCCATCCCTTCGCCCAAGGCCGAACCCTTCAAGCGCTGGCTGGCGCGAGTCGGCTACGAACGTCTGGAGGAGATCGAAAACCCGGAGCTGGCCGCCAAACGCATGAGGGAACTGTATAAGGTCAAAGGCTACAGCGACGAATGGATTGAAAAACGGGTGCGCGGAATTGCCATCCGGGACGAACTGACCAGCGAGTGGCAGAAGCGCGGGGTGAAGGAGCAGCGGGAATACGCCATTCTCACCGCCGAGATCAGCCGCGCCACTTTCGGCATGACGCCTGCGGAGTACAAGGCGTTCAAGAGTCTGGAAAAACCAGCAGATAATCTGCGTGACCACATGACAGATCTGGAGCTGATTTTCACCATGGACCACCCACGACCTGGACCTGCAGCTGGTCTGGCGGGCAATGACGAGCAGGATTGGTCCGATCTGGTGGCTTATGAAACCGGCAGGAACAGGGGTGGAAAGGGTTTCTTTCTTCAGTTAGGAGAGCGGCTTCAATGAAATTTTGGGTTGGTGTCACGGATAACCAGTGGTTCAAATATCTTTCGGAAATTAAACCGGATGAAGTCAATTTTTGGCAGCCAAGCGCAAAACCGCCATTCACTTCTGCGCCTATTGGCATGCCTTTTCTGTTCAAACTTAGACGACCCTTTAACCATATAGCAGGCGGCGGTTATTTTGTAACCTACAGTAGGTTGCCTTTGAGTATTGCCTGGGAAGTGTTTGGTCCAAAAAACGGATGCTCTTCTCTTGAGGAACTCCGTCAGCTAATCAGCCCTTTGGTCTCGGGCGGGATACATGATGGCGAAATCGGTTGCACAGTATTAGCAAATCCTTTTTTCTTTGATCAACCGAATTGGCTGGGAGATCCTTCTGGCTGGTCATCGAATATAGTCCGTGGAAAGATGTACGATACGATCGAGAACGATGGCCGTGTGATCTGGGAAAACGTTCAGTCACGTATAGCATTGCAATCAATAGGATTAATGAAAAATGTTGGGGAGAATATTACTGCTGAACCTGTTCCGAAATATGGAGATCCGGTTCCTATACGACCCAGGATTGGACAATCTTCGTTCCGGGTCCTGGTGACCGAAGCCTATCGGAGACGTTGTGCTATCACGGGAGAGAATACTTTAGTTACGTTAGAGGCAGCGCATATTGTCCCTTATTCCGGCGAAGGTGGACATAACGTGCGTAACGGCCTACTGCTCCGAGCTGACTTTCATCGTCTTTTTGATGTGGGGTTAGTCTGTGTTACACCAAATCTGCGAGTGAAGATCAGCCCAAGAATTCGGGAGGAGTGGTTTAACGGTAAAGCTTATTATCGCCTTGACGGTCAGCCTTTATCAGTCGTGCCAGATCAGCCGGCTATGCGACCTGATCCGGATTTACTGGAATGGCATTTTCGAAATCGTTTTCAAGCTTGAGTATATTCATGTGATCGCAACTCTCCCGTCCCGGCACCAGTTTCATCGGCCCACCACCTCCTGCAGCTCCATCGCCAGGCCGAGCATGGCCGGGATCTCTTCCATGGTCGGCGGTTTTCTGCTGTAGGTATCGAGGTCGCAGATCTCCTGGTAGGCGTCAAGAGCCAGGAGCCGGTCCCTGATCCCGCCCAGTCTGCCGGGGAAATGCTCCTCCATGGCTTCCGCCAGATCGCGCATGGTATGGTTGTAGGGCAGGTTGCCGCTCTGCATGAGGGCGCCCATCACCAGTTTTTCAATGGCCATGGCGATGACGTTGTACAGGATCTCGGCGGTAAAGGCGTGTCGCTGACCGGCAAAGGCGTTACGGGCCGTGGTCAGGTATTGGTCCCCCTCGCGCAGGTACTCCTCCCAGCCCTTGATGGCCTGTGACTTGATATCGCCAAAGCCGATCAGATCGGATCGGAAAGCAGTGGAAGCCATATCGCTGTTTTTTGAATGTACGGTGGTCATGGTTTACATCCTTTTCCCGCCGCCCCTTTCAGCGCGGCAGGCGTTTGCGCAGGCAGATCAGTTTCGTGGTCTGCCAGCCGAGTTTGCTGTAAAAATCCAGGGCCGGTCCGTTGTTGCGGTCAGCCAGCAGCTGGAGCCGCCACACCCCCTGCTGCCCGGCCCAGGCGCCGAGGGACTCCATCAGGCGCCGGCCGATGCCCCGGCCGTGCCAGTCAGGCAGGACCACCACATCCTCCACCAGCAAGGTGGGTCCGCCTTCCGCGGTGGACACGGTGAGCTGGCCGGAGCACATGCCGATGACCTGGCCATCCGCCTCGGCCGCCAGAACGCAGGCCCGCTGGTTATCCAGCATCATCTGCAGGCCCCGGCGCTGCAGCATGTCGTTAAAAAGAAAGTCCTCTTCGATGGTAAAGAGGATTTTCAGCAGGCCGGTGAGACTGTCAATGTCTCCTCGGCGGGCCGGGCGGATGATCACCATGGCCGCGGTCATGGTCGTGCTAGGCGATCAGATAGTCGGCCGCCGGCTCGCCGTCCTCGAGGCCGTCCAGGATGGCGTCGATGGCCGCGGTGCTGTCCACCCCCTTGAACCACCAGTTCTCCGGATGGACAATCATGATGGGGCCTGATTCGCACTGCTTGAGGCAGGTGGTTGCCGTGACCAGGCAGTCCAGGCCGCGGTCCAGGATCTCTTCGTCGATGTACTGCAGGAAGCCGTCGGTCTGTTTGTGGCAGAGGCCTTTGGGGTCGCCGCCGGCCGCCCGGAAGCTCTGGCACACAAGTATCTGTCGTTTGGGAATTGCCATGGTGTTATTCTCCTTTTTCCATTTTTAGTGTAATTACCAAGGGGTATAGTCTGTAGGTGTTTAGTCTGTTAGTGAAGGAAAATCTCCAGAGGCCCGCGCTTTGGCCCTTGCTGATTTTTTACCTGACAGACTACAGCCTAAAAGAATAAACAACCTGAGGTACCGCTACCTGCGGCATTGTTTTCCTTTTTTGCCGCCGCCGTACAGCACGTCCACCGTGCCTTCCACATTGCCGTCGGCGATGAGCACGGTGATGCCGCGGCGGCCCAGAATATTTCGCGGGTTCTCACCGGCCCCGGAGGCGAGCAGGGCAAAGCAGTCGGTGAACGCATCGGCCAGCTTCTCCCACCTGCCGCCGCCGCCCGCTTCAGGCAGGGGGCGGGTGGCAAGCAGGCAGGGGAGCCCATCTTCACGGGGGCCGTAAATCAGGGCCCTGGCTGCCTGGCCGAGGTGCAGATCGATATCCATGCCGCTGGCGCTGACCACCGCCACGTTGGGCCGCTCTTTGCTCGGTTTGGGTAGCATGGCAGCTGCCGCGCCTTCTGCTGCAACCCGGGTGGCGGCCAGGCCGGCCGCGGTCGGGGCCATGATTTCCGTGGCAAGATATTGGCCGGCCAGCCCGGCCAGGGCAGCCATGCGGGCGTTGTCCGGCGCATCGGGTGCGTCCGGCTCATCCGGGCAGGAGGGGCAGGGCAGCAGGACCATTTTCCCTACCCCCAGGCCGGCCATGCGTTCGGCGATTGCCGCCACCTGGCTGTCGTTGATGCCCGGAAAAACCGTGGTCCTGGCCGTGATCGTAAGGCCGGCCCTTTGCAGGGCGGCAATGGCCCGCTGCTGTGCATCAACCAGCATGGGGGCCGCCTGACTCAAGGGGATGGTCCTGGTGCCGGGCCGGATCCAGGCATAGAGGTTTTTCACCACCTCCGGATCAACCGCCTCCACCAGCAGGGTGACCGTGCATACCCCGTGTTCGGCAAGGGTATCGGCATAGGCCTCAGCGTTGATGCCGAGGGTGGTGATACCCAGCCGCAGGTCGGCATGTCTGTCCCGTACCAGGCGGCAGGTCTCCAGGGTGGGGCGAATATCCGCCAGGGGATCACCCGGGCCGCCGAGCTGCACTTCGCCGATGTCTGCGCCGTGACTGAGCAGGTCGTCAAGCCGGTCCGCCGCCTCCTGAGGCAGCATGGCCTGAGGTGCCCTGGCCGTGGAGGCAGAGCGCAGTCTGGCATTGACGCGGGCCGCCACCGGCAGCTCAAGTACTTTTCCTGACGACCGGCAGTACTGTGAGCCGTCGCAGGCCCGGACAGCGGTGCATGGAGATATGGTGTTCATGGGTGGCCTTGTGTTTCACATGAAAGTTGATGAATGGGTAACTCCGTTCTTCGTGCAGGGGCGGTTTGCGAACCGCCCCTGCTGCGCTCGTACTGAATTTTCAGTTCCGCCTTGGTCCTACATGACCAGCTCGAAACTCTGCTCCGGCTCATCCCGGTCCTTGCGGTCCATCAGCACGCCCAGGATTTTTTCCAAGAGCCTTATGCCGCCCTTGTAACCCACCGTGGGGAAGTATTGATGCCCCTGGCGGTCCAGGATGGGGAAGCCCCAGCGGACAAAGGGCAGGTCCTCGTCCCGGGCAATGTACTTGCAGTAGGTATTGCCGATGAGCAGATCCACCGGCTCGTTCTTGATCCACTGGTGGAGCAGGAACATGTCGCCGGCCGCCTTGACGTTGACCGCATAGGGCAGATCCTTGGTGATTTCCCGGATGCGCCTTTCAAAGGCCTTGCCCGGCGTACCGGTGACGATGTGCATGGGCAACATGTCCAGGGTGACCAGGAACTCGGTCATGGCAATCAGCTGATCCGGATCACCCACCAGCGCCACCTTCTTGTGGTAGAGGTACTGGTGCATGTCGGAGATCATGTCCACCAGCTGGCCCCGTTCCATGGACAGCTCATCGGGCACGGTGGTACCGGCCACGGTGCGCAGGGCATCGATGAAGCGGTCGGTGGCCTTGAGGCCGAAGGGCATGTCCAGCACCTTGCAGGGCACCTTGTTTTTGCTGTCCAGCTCCCGGGCCGCGTCAGCCGAGCACCATTCTCCCAGGGCCAGGGTGCCGACGGAATCACCGGCGGATTTCAGCTCCGCCACGGTGGTGCCGCCGTCCGGAAACATCTTGTACTCGCCGGACAGCGGGCCGTTCAGCACACCGGAGGTATCCGGGAACACAATGGATTTGACGCCGATCATTTTGGTGACCCGTTTGATCTCTTCCATGTCGGCCGGTTCGACCCAGCCGGGGATGATGTTCACCTTGCCGTTCTTTTTGCCGGTGGTCTCGGCGAGTCCTGCCATGGACTTGACCATGGTGGAAAAGCCGGTGACGTGCGAGCCAACATAGCTCGGCGTCGAGGCGCTGATCATGTACTTGCCCTCGGGGATCTTGCCCTCGACCAGCGCTTTTTTCCTGATCTGTTTCAGATCGTCGCCGATGGTCTCGGACAGGCAGGTGGTATGGACGGCAATGATCTCCGGCTCATAGACGGAAAAGATGTTGTCAATGGCCTGCAGCATGTTGGCCTGGCCGCCGAACACCGAGGCCCCCTCGGTAAACGAGCTGGTGGCCGCGGAAATGGGCTCCTTGTAATGCCGGGTGAGGGTGCTGCGGTGGTAGGCGCAGCACCCCTGGGAGCCATGGCTGTGCGGCAGGCAGCCGTGGATGCCCAGTGCCGCATACATGGCGCCGATGGGCTGGCAGGTCTTGGCCGGATTGATCATCAAGGCGCTGCGCTCGCTGATTTCTTTTGGTGTATGTCGTAGTAACATGGCTAACCTCAATAAAAGAGTGAATACTCTGGTTGTTCAGTCTGTAGGTGAATAGGTGTTTAGTCTGTAGGGTTATGCTGAAAAGCTAAAAGACTACAGACTATTCACCTGAAAATCATTCCCAGCCGTAAGTGGCGGAAAGCTGCGGGTTCTCCTGCCAGGGGGCCTTCATGTAGCTCCACACCCTGCTGTTCACCAGCCGGTCGATTTCGTGGTAGAAGTTGACCGCGCCCTTGAACCCGGCGTAAGGGCCGCCCGAGTCGTAGCTGTGCAGCTGCTTCATGGGGACTCCCAGCTTCTGGATGGAAAACTTTTCCTTGATGCCGGCGCAGAAGATATCCGGTTTCATCAGTTCCACCAGCTTCTCCGCCTCGAACTGGTTGAGGTCGTCGATGATGAGCGTCCCTTTGTCCATGTCCGGGATCAATCCTTCGTAATCCTTGAATCGGTATCCCGCCTCTTCCAGGGCCTTCATCTCTTCCGGGCTCTTGCGCGGCTTAAAGCGGGTCGCGTCGGCCTCCACCTCGATCTCTTCGATGTTGCGGCTGTCGGCATCCACCGTCAGATTGGGAATGACCTGGCGGCCCTCGTAATCATCGCGGTGGGCGAACTCATAGCCGGCGGAGATGGTTTTCATGCCCATCTCGGCAAACAGTTCCTGGTAATGATGGGCCCGGGAGCCGCCGACAAACAGCATGGCGGTCTTGCCCTCGGTGCGGGGCAGCACATCCTTTTTCGCCGCCTCCACCGCCGGCATCTCCTCGGCAATCACCGCCTCCACCCGGTCGATGAGCTCCTGGTCGCCGAAGTACTCGGCGATCTTGCGCAGCGATTTGGCCGTGGCCTTGGCGCTGATGAAGTTCACCTTGATCCAGGGGATGCCGTATTTGGTCTCCAGCATGTCGGCCACGTAGTTGATGGACCGGTGGCACATGACGGCATTCAGATCGGCGGTATGGGCCGAGGCGAACTGGTCATAGGTCGAGTTGCCGGAAAAAGTGGCGATGTTGGTGATGCCGCATTTCTTGAAAATGCGGTCGATCTCGAAACCGTCGCCGCCGATGTTGTACTCGCCGAGCAGGTTGATCTTGTATTTGCCCGGTTTCACCTCGTCGTTTTCGCCGACGATATGGCGGAACACCTGGTTGTTGGCAATGTGGTGCCCGGCTGACTGGCTGACGCCCTTGTATCCTTCGCAGGAGAAGGCGTAAACGTTGCAGTCGCCGAATTTCTCCTTCATCCGCTTGGCCACGGTGTGGATGTCGTCGCCGATCAATCCCACCGGGCAGGTGGCGAAAATGGCGATGGATCTGGGATGGAACAGGTCATATGCCTCCTGGATGGCCTTTTCCAGTTTTTTTTCGCCGCCGAAAATGATGTCCGAATCCTGCATGTCCGTGGAAAAGGCGTAGGACATGAAGTTTGCCCCGTCAGCTCCGGCATCGGTCTGGTTGCGCCGGGTCAGCCAGGCGTAAAAGCTGCAGCCGATGGGACCGTGCACCAGGTTGACGATGTCCCGGGTCGGGCCCATGATAACCCCCTTGCAGCCGGCGTAAGTACAGCCGCGCATGGTGATGATGCCGGGGATGGTGCGCACGTTGGCGGAGATCTCCGGCGTCTCGTTTTCCAGGGCCTCATTGATCAGTATCTGTTTGGCGCGTTTACGGGCCACCTTGGGCGGATATTTGGCCAGCAGCTCGGCCTTGACCTCGGCCGGTTCCCACTGCGCCGATGTGTTCTTTTTTGCTGTCATTGTTGCCATTTTATTGCTCCTTATATTAGACGATGGACTTGAGGCCCATCTCCCCCGTCCGCACACGCACGGCATCGGCCACCGGCAGGACAAAGATCTTGCCGTCACCGGGCTTGCCGGTGCGGTTTGTCGCGATAATCGCCTGCACCACGTCATCGACCATATCGTCTTTGATCACCACGGTCACCATGCGCTTGGCATAGAGTTTCCCCTTTTCGCCGAGCAGGGAGGCGGCTTCCTCATAGCCCTGCTGCGCGCCTTTCAGCACGGCGGGGTTGACGAAACCCTTGCCGCGGCCATGGGCTTCATGGGCGAAGAAGGCGTCGATGCCGATATCGGTCAAGGCCTGCTTGGTCTGGTTCATCATGTTTATTCGCACAACGGCGATCACCTCTTTCATGCCTTGGCCTCCTCGGGTGCGCCGTTTTCCCTGACCCCGGAGCTGATGGTATAGGATTCCTCAACGTCGGTGACAAAGATCTTGCCGTCGCCGAAGGCGCCTTTGACCCCGGAGCGGGCGGTATCCATGATGGTCTGGATGACGAAATCCTTTTCTTCCGGCTTGACCACGCTCATCAGCATCATTTTGGGAATCTCGTCATAGGTGACCTCGCCGATCTTGATGCCGCGCTGCTTGCCGCGGCCGGCCACCGAATATTTGGTCACTGCCGGGAAGCCTGCGTCCATGAGGGCGGCAAGGATTTTGTCTGCTTTTTCCGGCCTGACAATAGCTCTAATCATAGTCAACATAGTATTTTCTCCAGTAGGTACGGGAACGATCAAGCGTTCCAGCGTTTAAGCGTTTCAGTGTATAAATGTTCCAGCGTTTCAACGTTTGATCGTTTTGGCGTTGGCACATCAGTTCATCAACCCGTAATCCATCAGCAGTTTTTCCAGTTCCTCGATTTCCAGCGGCTTGGGGATCACAAAATTCGTGTTTTCATCTATGGCCTTGGCCAGGTTCCGGTAATGATCGGCCTGCGGCACTTCGGGGTTCCACTCGAGAACGGTCTTGCGGTTGATCTCCGCCCGTTGCACATCGTTATCGCGGGGAACGAAATAGATCATTTTGGTACCGAGCATGGTGGCCAGGTTCTCTATCATCTCTTTTTCATTGTCCACGGCCCTGGAGTTGCAGATCAGCCCGCCGAGTCTGACGGCGCCGGATTGGGCGAACTTCATGATGCCCTTGCAGATGTTGTTGGCCGCATACATGGCCATCATCTCGCCTGAGCAGACGATGTAGATCTCTTCCGCCTTGCCGTCGCGGATGGGCATGGCGAATCCGCCGCAGACCACGTCGCCGAGAACATCGTAAAAGGCATAGTCGAGGCCTTCGCTCTCCTCATAGGCGCCCAGGGACTCCAGCATGTTGATCGAGGTGATGATGCCGCGGCCGGCGCAACCCACGCCGGGCTCGGGCCCGCCTGATTCAACGCACCAGGTATTGCCGTACCCTTTTTTGCGGATGTTTTCGAGCTCCACGTCCTCGCCTTCTTCGCGCAGGGTATCGAGTACCGATTTCTGCGCCAGACCCCCGAGAAGGAGCCGGGTCGAGTCCGCCTTGGGGTCGCAGCCCACGACCATGACTTTTTTACCCATTTGAGCCAATCCCGCCACGGTGTTCTGGGTGGTGGTGGATTTGCCGATACCGCCTTTGCCGTAAATTGCTACTTTTCTCATGATATGCTCCTTATGTTTGAAATTGCTGCTGACGGTGTCAGCGGGAAACCAATTTTTGCGGAAATTGCATTTTTGTTATATTACCGCATTATCTGAGGTTTTCTCTGCCGGCCTGACCTTGGTTTGTCTCGGGCTCCCTGCTCAGGCTGGTCGGTGATGTTTTCTTTTATGGCAAGAGGTGTGCCACTCCGGCTGGATAAAAAATATTTCTGTATTATCAATATGTTAAATAATTGACGACCAAAAAGGCGGCATGGATGGGAAGGAACGGGAACCGGCGCTTTTGTCGGGAAGATGACAAAAAAGAAGGTCATGCTGCAATTTTGTAGCACGGAAGCCGCGGGCGATTATTTGAAATAAATAACAAAAAAGTTATATTTTATTTAAAAAAAATTACATTTTTGATATTTTTACGGACGGGAATATGTAAAGAAAACTGGCAGGGTGATATTTTTTTACTTTGATTTCAACATGATGAGATAATTTGTTTGTTGCAGGCCGCAGCGGAATATATTTTGCTAAACCATGACTCAGGCATCTATTACTATGAATTCAGCCATTGAGCGGAGCAAAAATGACAGTTTCCAGCGTTATCACATCGTCCCGGAAGCCGACGATTGAAGCCCTCGAGCTGCAGGCCTTAAGTGAGATCTGCCAGCTTATCGGGTCTGCGGTCCATCTGGACACCACCCTCAGCAAAATACTGCGTATCGTGCATGATATCCTGCGCATGGAACGGGCCACCCTGCTTCTGCTCGATAAGTCGGGAGAAAAGCTGACCATCCGTGCCTCATACGGGCTGACCGTTCAGGAGGAGCAGCGCGGGGTTTATGGTCTGAACGAGGGAATATGCGGGCAGATTTTCCGTACCTGTTCCCCCTTTGTCGTGCCCGACATCCAGAGCGAGCCTCTCTTTCTCAACAGAACAAAGGCCCGGTCCAAGATCAGCAAGGAGCGCATTTCCTTTATCGGCGTGCCGGTTATGCTGTCCGGCAAGCCGGTGGGGGTGCTCAGTGTGGACCGTCTTTTCGGCATGGATGTTTCCTTTGAGGAGGACATCCGTTTTCTCACCGTGCTGTCCATCCTGATCGCTCAGTTTCTCAGTCTGCACCGGGCCATCAGTCGCAACCAGGCGGTGTTGGTGGAGGAGAACAAAAGCCTGAAGGCGGAACTGCACAGTCGTTACAACCGGCATTACATGATCGGCCAGAGCAAGGCCATGCAGGGCATTTTCTGGAGCATCGAGAAGGTGGCGCCCAGTCGGGCCACCGTGCTGCTGCTGGGTGAATCCGGCACCGGCAAGGAGTTGGTGGCCCGGGCCATTCATCAGTCCAGTACCCGTAAGGACAAGATCTTTATTAAGGTGAACTGCGCCGCCTTGCCGGAAAATCTTCTGGAAAGCGAGCTGCTGGGCCATGAAAAAGGGGCGTTTACCGGTGCGGTGAGCGCCAAGCCCGGCCGCTTTGAGCTGGCTAACGGCGGCACCCTGTTCCTTGATGAGATCGGCGAACTGCCTCTCACTCTGCAGGCCAAACTGTTGCGGGTGTTGCAGGAAAGCCAGTTTGAACGGCTGGGCGGCACCTCCACCCTGACCGTTGATGTGCGGATTATCGCGGCCACCAATGTCAGCCTCGAGAATGCCGTGGCCGAGGGAAAATTCCGCAATGATCTCTATTACCGGCTGAACGTGGTGCCCCTCACCCTGCCGCCCCTGCGGGAGAGAAGCGAAGATATCCCGCTGCTGCTGGATCATTTTCTCCGGTCCAGCAATAAGCGCAATGAGAAGAATGTAAAAATGACCAAGGAATTTCTTGATTTTCTGACGGCCTTTGACTGGCCGGGCAATGTCCGGGAATTACAGAACCTGGTGGAGCGGCTGGTCATTCTTTCCGATAGTGGCTGGCTGCAGATTTCGGATCTGCCTGACCGGATGTTTGCCGGGCCACGGGCGGTTTCCGTTGCGGTTCCGAGCGCTGGCGAAGATTTGCTGCCGCCCCAGGCGACAGGCAATCCAAGGAGGGGCAGGGTGCTGAAGGACATGGAGCGGGTGGAAATCGAGGCCTCGCTCAAGCGGCACGGCTGGGTGCAGTCCAGGGCCGCCCGGGAGCTGGGCCTGACCCAGCGGCAGATCGGCTACAAGATCAAGAAGTACGGCCTGGCAAGGCCGGAGCAGTGGCTGGGCTGATTATGAACATACTGAAACCGGGAGGAGTTTGTTGAAAGAGGGTGTTGAAATGATGAGATCGAAAGCTCCGGGGTCATTCTTGAAGAGGTCCAGCGCCTTCAGGCTGTTGTTGGCCATGGTTACCCGGTAACCGAGACGCTCAAGGATTGATTTCTGCATGCCGGCAATCATTTTTTCGTCATCGATTACCAGTATATGCTCATTACCGCCGGGGATCTCGCCGGGGAGATCCCGGCGGAAAAGAGGCGCCGTATCGCCGGCCGGCGCCTCTTGCAGAACCTGCCTGCAATATCTCAGAAATCTTCAAATTCTTCGCTTTTGTCCAAGGGGATGAGCTCTTGTGGGGTTTCCTTTCGCTGTTTTTTGGTTCCGGGTTTCGGAGCGGGGGTTGCCGGCAGTGAAGGATGCTTCATTGACGCAACACGTGAAGGCTGCTGGTGCTGCGCATGTGTGTTGTTGGTCCGGGTTCCGGCGCCTTCAACCATGCCGACCAGGCTCCGCACCACCTCTTTCATCGAAACGGCCTGGGAGGCGAGTTCCTCGGAGGCGCTGGCCGACTCCTCGGCATTGGCGGCAGTGGACTGGACAACCTTGTCCATTTCGGTGACCGCCGTATTAACCTGCTTGATGCCGTCAGCCTGTTCCTTGGAGGCGGTGGAGATTTCCTCAATCAGCTGGCCAACCTTGACGGAGCTCTCGGTAATCTGACTGAATGCCTCATTGGTTCTGCCCAGAAGTTTTCGGCTGTCCTGGATATTTTTCACCGTATTCTCGATCAGGGTGGAAGTGTCCTTGGCTGCGGCTGCGGCACGCATGGCGAGATTGCGCACCTCGTCGGCCACCACGGCGAAACCGGCTCCGGCTTCACCGGCCCTGGCTGCCTCCACTGCGGCATTCAGGGCGAGCAGATTGGTCTGGAAGGCGATTTCATCGATGGTCTTGATAATCTTGGAGGTTGCCTCGCTTGACTTGGAGACTTCTTCCATGGCAGCCGTCAGTTGGGTCATGGAGGTGTTTGCCTCCTTGACGATCACGTTGTTTTTTCGGGTCAGGCTGTTGGCATGGCCGGCATTTTCCGCGTTCTGGGAGGTCATGGAGGTGATCTCCTCAAGGGAGGATGAGGTTTCCTCAAGTCCTGCCGCCTGCTCGCTAGCTCCTTCCGCCAGTTGCTGGCTGGTGGAGGAGAGCTGGTTCGCAGCCGCCGACACGTGGTCGGAACCGTAGGTGAGCTCCTTGATGGCGCTGTTAAGCGGCCTGCTGATGGCGCGGGTGAGGAAAAAGGCAATGAGGATGGCCAGGGTGGTGCCGGACAGGCTCAGTACGGTGGCTATAAAAATAGAGCGTTTTCGCACCATGTCAAACTTGTCGTCCGCTTCGGCCATCTCCTCTGCCAGCGAGGCGGTAATCTTTGCCAGATACTCGGCTGCCGTACTGCGCTTTTCATCTATTCTGCCGTCCAGCTCGCGGATCTTTGCCGTCTGTTCCGCGGTTTCGCTGCCGGTCACGATGCTTTCCAGCAGCGGCAGGGTTTCCTGATCAAAAAATGCGAGATAGGCGGTGTAATTTTCTTCCGCCTTGGCGGCCCAGTCTTTTTCAGTCTCCGTATCGACCAGTTCGCTCGTCCTGACCATGTCCTTTGCGGCCTGGGCCTTGATTGCGGCGAACTCCTTATGGGTGGCATCGAGGTTACGGTTGATCACACCATCGGCCATCACGCCGTAGGAGGCGGATAATCTCTCCAGGATCTGCCCGATTGCAACGGCGTCGTCGGCCCGCCCCGCTCCTTGGTCCTGCAGCTTTGCCAGGGTGGACAGGGAGGAAAGCTGGTAGAGAATGGCCGCGGCAAGGATGACAACAACCAGCAGGAAGCCGCCCATGATCTTGGTACTTATTTTCAGGTCTTGTAGTCGCATAGGTATTCCTCATTATAAGATTTAATTTTTTTACGTGGCAATAAATGCAAAGCGATTTGACAAAGTCGCAGAATGGAAACGGATAAACGCGTAAAAAAATCCAAATTCGCCTGAGTGACCCATTGACTCAGGGGGGGATGGAAGGTCCCTGCAGCAACCTGTTTTCGAGAGACCATAAATAGCGAGATGGGCAAAAAAAAATAAGGCAGTCGCGGGTAGTTGCCCTGAGATGCTCGCAACATGCAACATGCTGATTGGGTAATTTTACAATGTTGTCACATTAATAATGTAGCAGAAACCAGCGGAATAGCAAAAAAGAAAAAAAATCATTATCATTAATACTTGGAGGGAATGGTCAGTGGGGGTGGGTGAAACGGTGGCTGGTACGCGGGATTGGAAGGCTAAATAACGTAGTTTGCCCGAGCTGCTGTGTATTGCAAGCCATGCAGTAAAGGGGCTGCCTGCCTGCAACTTCTCTATGGGATTGCTATCCCAAGTATTTCCTCATCATTGAGTGGCCGTCTTTTACGGTCTGCCTGATGGCGGACCAGTTTGACCACCTGTTCCAGTCTTTCTTCCGGCAGGACGCAGCCAAGGGCCTGCAGCCGGTCCTGGATGGCCCTTTTGCCTGATTTGCTGCCCAGCAGCAGGCGGCGTTGCCCGCCCACCCTTTCCGGTGCATACGGTTCATAGGTTGCCGGGTTTCTGGTCAGCCCCTGCAGGTGGAGACCGGTTTCGCAGGTGAAGATTTCCTCACCCACCACCGGGTGGGAACCGGCAATCTGCCTTGCGGCGGCATGGGCCACGGTATGGCATAACGGGCGAAGATGTTCGGTTTGGTAGGGGCGTCTGTCACCGCGCAGGGCAAGGTAGCCGGCCACCTCCTCCAGCCGGCTGTTGCCGGCCCGTTCGCCGATGCCGAGAACCGTGGCGTCGGTCCAGTCGGCCCCGGCCTCAAGTGCGGCAATGCCGTTGGCCGTGGCCATGCCGAAATCGTTGTGGGCGTGGATGCCGATCTCAAGCGAGGTGATTTTGGCAATCCTGTGGACGAGACCGGCGATTCCCGCCGGGCTGGCGATTCCCACCGTATCAGCCAGCCGCACCCTGGCTGCCCCGGCCTGCGCCGCGGTTTGAATGAGCTGGCCGAGAAAATCCTCATCAGCCCGGGTGGCATCTTCCAGTCCCACGGAAACAGTGCGGATGCCTTTGGCCAGGCTGTGCCGGATGGCTTTGGCCAATGTGTCTCTGGCCCAGCTGCGGTTGCGGCCGAGTTTTTCGTAGATATGCAGATCCGAGGCCGGGATCGACAGGGAAAGAACGTCGGGGGCCAGGGCGGCGGCAAAGTCAATGTCGCCGACAACGCAGCGGCACCAGAGGGCAAGCCGGCTGCTGCGGATCTTGCGGCGTAGAATGCGCATGAGCAGGGGCAGCTCCCGGTCGTAGGGGGTGGCAATGCCGAGCTCGATCTCCTCGATGCCGACCCTGGCCAGCAGTCGGGCGACTTTTATTTTTACCGCCAGGGGGAAGAACACCCCGGGGGCCTGCCCGCCTTCCCGCAACGTGCTGTCGATCAGTCCTTTCATGTTCACCCCCTCTCAGATAAGAAGCAGATCCAGAAAAATGGCAATGGCGGAGGTGGCGAAGATGAAAAGGTAATTAAGGTTCTCCCGTGATTTCTGCAGGGACGACAGGATGTAGGTCACCACCTGCCGGTCGCTGGAAGACAACTCCTCGCCGCTCTGGAGCTTTTCGATCAGATTGAATTCGCTGATGGCCCTTTTGCGTTTTTCGGTGATGGAGTAGCGGAAGCCGAAAAAGAGGATATAGCCGATGATTCCCATATACCATACCGGCCTGAACAGTTGCGGCTGCAAGTCTTTTACGGCCAGCAGCGCCCGGAAGGACAGGGCGGAAAGCAGCCCGATGACAAAGAAAAGATTAATCACCACCGGCGGCAGGGTATGCGGTGAGTGTTTCATGTCAGGACTCCTCAATCTGCCTGCGGAACCAGTGGAGCTGTTTGGCGCGGATCTTCTTCATGTCCAGATAATAGATGTTTTGCGGGAAAAGCAGCTCGGCAACCCCGGTGTCAAAGATGCGTTTGACCTCATACTCATCGTGGGAGACGTCCCGCTGGTAGATGTAATTGAGGTAGCTCTGATAGGTGTGGACGATGAACTCCACCCGCATGCCGCCCAGCCGGGCAAAAAACTTGAACATGGCGGTGCTGGGAGAGCTGCCCGTGTTTTTGCTGATCCGCAGGGCGCCGGTGAGGGAATCGGAGATGTCTTCCAGCGCCATGAAGGAGTTGGCCGCAATAGCACTGCTGGTCAGGTGCTTCTGGAATATCTTGATGTCCTGGGGTGATTCCAGCACCCCCATGAGGCCTAATTCGTCATCAACCGCCACGGCAGGATTTTCCTCCCCCTTGCGCAGCAGCTTCAGCACCTTTGCCTCCGGCGGTTTTTTACGGATCGAGACATAGATGGGGATTTCCCTGCCGTTTATGGAAAAGCGCCGCCGCTTGAGCAGGGTGAGTTTCTGGCCCGGTTCAAGGGAGATATGCTCCGCCTCATTGCGGCTGATGATACGCAGTTGTTCGCAGGTGAAATTATTCTTTTCGTGGGTGCTGAGCAGATAGACGATTTCCAGTTCGCCGATTTTGGCCTTTTTGCTCCAGACATGGTCGTTGAGAAATTCGAGAAACTGGGCAAATTTACCCTCAATGCCTGTTTCTCTTTCCCTCTGGTCGATAGAGCCGGCCAGGTTCATGAGGATCAGCTTGCGTTTGGCTTCAAAACGCGCCTTCTGGTGGTAGCGGTCGTCGAAGACGATGAGCAGCAGTTCCGCCGGGCTGCTCATCGCATCGATCTCATTGGTCATCTCGATATGGGAGCTGTAATTGGCCAGCACCTTGCTGCGCAGATAGCGGATCACCCCGTCGGCGGTTCTTGAGTAGTTGTTGACCCTGGAGACGATTTCCCGTTCCGTGCCTTCGATGCCGAACATGTTGCCCAGCAGCATATAGGCACGGTGGTCGATTTCCTGGCGACGGCTCCGGTCATGGAGCAGGTTCTGGATAGCGGCAAACGAACGGACATTGAGAAATTCAAAGATCTGGTTGCGGATCACGCGGTATTTGGTCGACAGCTCTCCACTGCCCAGCAGGGATGCCATGGCGCGGGCCTGGGGCGAAAAAATGGCGCTGCCTGTCTGCAGGCTGGCCGGGGTGGCAAAGGGCCCGTTCTGGTTAAGCAGGAGAAACATGTTGTTCTGGGATGTCTGACTCATGAGATATCTTTACCGCAAAGAAAATAAAATGCAAAAAATAACTTTGGCCGCTTCAGGAGGCTTTTTGTGTTAACCTGATAAAATTTCGGAAGAATTGATGAGCATGGCGCCGGGTAAGCCATTGTTGTTTTTCCGCATCCGCTGCAATCTGTTTGGCGCTGATACTCTTGCCGGGGATGGAGTCGAGCCAGTCCGCGTCTTTATCGAGCCACAGGGAGACGTCTTCCGGGGCGGCGGCGTGGTTGTCGAATTGGACACCGATAATATATGGCCTGTTCTGCACGGTAAAGGCCTCAACCTGGCATTCCTTTGAGGTGGCCAGGATCTGCAGATGGCTGGGTACAGGGGGGATCACCGCCTGGCCGTGCCATTTGAACAGGGGCGGATGGGTGTCAATGCCCTTGAATATCGGATGGGCGCGGCCATCGCTTGTCAGGTGGCCCTCGATAAAACCGATACTGTGACAGAAGTTGGGACCGACGCGGCTGCCCAGGGCTTCGGCCAGCAACTGGTGGCCCAGGCAGATGCCCAGGCAGGGTCTGTCGCTCTGCAGCCAGTGGCGGATGGCCTGTTTTTCCCGGAGCAGGAAGGGGTAGTCATCCACCTGATTGACGTTGGGGCCGCCGCCGAGGATGATAAGACCGTCGTACGGCGACAGGGCGGGAATTTTTTGATGCCATACCTCGATGACGTTCAGTTTCACGTTGTCCCTGGCTGCGGCCTCGAGCAGGAATATGCCGGGGCCTTCCCACCACACATGTTGGAAAACGGCTAGCTGTATCATGATGTTTTCTGTCCGGGAAAAGGCGCACAGGGCTGGAGAGGTAAGAGCAACCCTGTGCGCCGGGGGAAGTATGCTTTGCTTTGCTGTCCTTTAGAAGGACATGCTCAAGGTCACGCCGCCATAGACAAAGTCGCTGTCCTTGCCGTTGACGCTGGCGCCTTCAATGACATCTTCCGCATCGCTGGTCAATGGGAACGAGTAGTAAATCTCCGGGGTCAGGGAGAAATACTCACCCAGCGGAAAGGTCATGGAGGCGGATATCAGGCCGTCGTGCAAACCGCTGTATGCGTCGTTTGGATCATCCGGGTCGGCTGTCGTGCTCTCGTCGTCAACATCATAGTAGCCGATCTTGGCGCCCAGATCGAGGGACAGATCCTCAGTGACGGCAAAGGAGTGGGAAATGCCGGCCGAGATGTACCAGCCCGGATAATAGTCATAGTCCCGGTAAATTGTCAGCGAAGGTGACAGCAAGGTCTTGAGGGTGGCAGTGACGTATACTTCCTGGCTGTCATCGGCTCCGTCAAGGGCGTAATAGATGTAGCCGACCCCGTAATCGGCAAAGCTGCAGGAGCCGTCCCAGGAGAGGGTCAGATCGGTTTCGCTCCAGCTCATGGAGTCTGCGTCCGAGGTGGCGAAAAATTCATGCTGGTCCGTGTCAAGGTTGCCCCAGAGGTTGAAGCCGAAACCTTTATAGCCGATGGTCATGGAGGGCTGCAGGACGATGCTGTCCTTGCTCAACTCGTAACCGCGCCATACATATTTGCTGAGGGCTGAGACGCTGAGGTCTGCGGTGGGTTTTTCCTCTTCGGCCGAGGCGGTGGATGCGGCGATGCCGGTGCAGAAAAGGCCCAGCAGGGCCATTCCGCCTATGGTTAAGATACACTTTCTCATTTTTCTTTCTCCTTGGAAAAATAGATTTATTGCAGTGCCCCGGGTGGAACGCCGGGGCGATAAGTTCCTGTTATTTGGTCACCTGAAAATCGTTGTAGGCAGTGGCGCCATGTTCACCGATATCCAGGCCTTCCATCTCCTCTTCTTCACTTACTCTGAGGCCTACGGTCAGGTCAATGGCTTTGAACAGGATAAATGCTGCGCCAAAGGCCCAGACAAAGGCTGCGCCGATGCCGAGCAGCTGGGTGGTCACAATTTTCATAGTGGGTCCTCCCATGTTGAAGAGTCCGGCAGCCAGGGTTCCCCATGCCCCGCAGACACCGTGTACGGAGACGGCGCCCACCGGATCGTCAATGTGCAGGCGGTCGATGAGATAAACCGAAACCACCACCAGGATACCGGCGATAGCGCCTATGATGACCGAGCTGGTCGGGCTCACATTGGCGCACCCGGCGGTGATGCCTACCAGACCGGCCAGGGCGCCGTTCAGGCTCATGCCGATATCAGGTTTTTTGAACATGACCCACGAGGTGATCATGGCTAAAACTGCGCCTGCGGCGGCAGACATGTTGGTGTTGACAAAAATCATGGCAATGCTCTTGTCTGCGGTGGTGGTGGAGCCGGGGTTGAACCCGAACCAGCCCAGCCAGAGAATAAAGACACCGAGGGCGGCCAGCGGAATATTGTGGCCCGGGATTGCCCGTACTTCGCCGTTCTTGCCGTATTTGCCGATCCGCGGGCCAAGGACGATGGCGCCGGCCAGAGCGGCCCAGCCGCCGATGGAGTGTACTACAGTGGAGCCGGCAAAGTCAATAAATCCGAGTTTTTCCAGCCAGCCGTTACCGTTAAGCAGGCTGCCCCAGGCCCAGCTGCCGAAAATCGGATAGATAAAGGCGCAGACAATGGCGCTGTAAATCAGATAGCCGGTAAACTTGGTCCTTTCGGCCATGGCGCCGGAGACGATGGTCGCGGCGGTGGCGGCAAAGACGCACTGAAACATCCAGAAGGCCAGCACCCATGGGTCGCCGTCAGGCGTCCAGCCGGAAAGGAAAAAATCCGTGGTGCCGAACCAGCCGGTGGTGGTGGTGCCGAACATGAGACCGAAGCCCACGGCCCAGAAGGCAATGGAGCCCATGGAAAAGTCCATCAGGTTTTTCATCATGATGTTGACCGCATTCTTGGCGCGGGTAAATCCTGATTCAACCATGGCGAAGCCGGCCTGCATAAAAAAGACAAGGGCTGCGGCGATCAGGGTCCACAGGTAATTGGCGTGCTCCTGAACCAGGGTGATGGCTGCCGCGTTACTGACCGCGGTGGGCGCTTCGTCGGCTGCCCACGCCAGGCCGGGCAATATGAGGAGGGCTGTTGTGAGTAGTATTTTCTTCATGATATTTCACCAAAAAATGTAGAGAATTAATCTTTGTTGTCTTTCTGTTTAGATGGCGTCCTTGTCTTTCTCGCCTGTTCTGATGCGACAGATGGATTCGACCGGCATGACAAAGATTTTGCCGTCGCCGATTTTGCCTGTTTTGGCGGTTTTCACGATTGTTTCCGTGATCTGGGCGACCCGGTCCGCCTCGCAGACGATCTCAATTTTTACCTTTGGGATAAAATCCACCACATATTCCGCTCCTCGATAAATTTCCTTGTGTCCCTTTTGTCTGCCAAAACCCTTGACCTCGGTGACGGTCATGCCGTGGACGCCCAGCTCATGCAGGGCTCCTTTCAGGTCGTCAAGTTTGAATGGTTTGATGATTGCTTCTATTTTCTTCATGGCGTGCCTCCTTAAAGTTGCCGTTAATTGCTTTGCCTGCTTTCATAGCCAGTTGTGTGCCAACGGTTATTTTCGGGGAATTTTTTTTGTTAACTTGTTGAAAACGTAGATAAAGATACCGGGAAGGCGAGAATGGCCAGCGGGAGAGACTTGGTGTATTATGTTACAATTATGTAATTTATATATTTTTATTATTTTCAAAATTGTAAACATGGCGGGCGAGTGGTTTCCGCGCATGTTGTTGCGGCGGGTAATTGCATAGCTGCTGCGGGCTGTCTGGCCAGCCGGGTCTGCTGTCTGCTTTCTTTCTGTTTTTTTGTTAGATTTGGTATTGTGTATTTTACAAAAATGTAATTTGGTGCCTGATAATTTGACGGGGCGCTATATTTTTTTATGTTTAATTTCGGCATGTTATTTCGGTAAAGTTGATATTGGCACATCATTTGCTTTTGTTGTGGCGGTAGTAAGCGCATATTCATTTTATTCAAAACCAAAAGGAGTAACGACAATGAATACCGGTGATACAGCCTTCATGCTGATTGCAACTGCCATGGTCATGTTGATGACCCCTGGCCTTGCCCTGTTTTACGGAGGAATGGTCCGTTCCAAAAATGTCCTCAGTACGATAATGCAGAGTTTTATCTGTCTGGGACTTATTTCCATTATCTGGGTGGTGTATGGTTACTCCCTGGCCTTTGGCCCGGATGTCGGCGGAATTATCGGCAATCTGGACTGGGCCGGGCTCAAGGATGTGGGACTGGAGCCGGGCAAATACAGTGACACCATTCCCCATCTGCTCTTCTGCGCCTTCCAGCTCATGTTCGCGGTGATCACCCCGGCGCTCATTACCGGCGCCTTTGCCGAGCGCATCAAGTTTTCCGCTTTTCTCATGTTCACTGTACTGTGGAGCACCCTGGTTTATTTCCCGGTGTGTCACTGGGTCTGGGGCGGAGGCTGGATCAGCGGCCATGGCGGACTGGATTTTGCCGGCGGCACGGTCATTCATATTAATTCGGGCGCGGCGGCATTGGTGGCAGCGCTTCTGGTCGGCAAGAGAAAGGGCTGGGGCAGAGACGCCATTCATCCCCATAATCTCTCCATGACCATCCTGGGGGCCGGCATCCTGTGGTTTGGCTGGTTCGGTTTCAATGCAGGCAGTGCGCTTGCAGCAAACGGCATTGCGGCCAATGCCTTTTTTGTCACCCAGGTGGCCGCAGGCTGTGCTGCTCTTTCCTGGATCATCGCAGAATGGTTGATTCAGGGCAGACCGACCACCCTGGGCGCCGCATCAGGCGCGGTTGCCGGACTGGTTGCCATTACCCCGGCCGCGGGTTTTGTCGGGCCTCTTTCATCAGTTGTCATCGGCCTGGTTGCCGGGTGTATCTGCTATCTGGCTGTTCTGGCCAAAGGCAAGATCGGTTATGACGATTCTCTGGATGTCGTTGGTGTGCACGGGGTTGGCGGACTGTGGGGGGCTCTGGCCACCGGCCTTTTTGCCTCGACAGCCGTGAACCCGGCAGGTCATGACGGGCTCTTTTTCGGCAACCCGGGCCTCTTTGCCATCCAGGCCATGGATGCCTTCATTACCATCGGTTACTCCATGGTCGTCACATTTATCATTCTCAAGGCAATTGATCTGGTGGTAGGGCTGCGGGTAACCAATGATGACGAGGTGCAGGGGCTTGATATCACCCAGCACAGCGAAATCGGTTACACCCTGTAAGGTTGAGGATTGGTGCGGTGGGCGGTTTTCATTGTCGGTAAAATGAAGGAGAGAGGATTTGCCGGAAAGCTGATTTTTTCTTTTATTCCTTGAAGAGGGCCATGGGGCACAGTGTTGGAAAACATGTGCTCCGTGGCTTTTTTTATCAATGACAGGGCAAAACAAGCAGCCAAAATTTTTTTGGGCAGATTGTGCGCTGTTCAGCGATTGATCAGCAGATAAAAATGCTTGAACGCATCATCCGGCAGGGATGACTGCCAGTGGCCGGTATATTTTGCCGCAAGCCAGATGGTAAAAAAGACGGTGAGCAGAGCGACGGGCAGAAGAAACGGGGAGAGTTTTATCGTAAAAAAAGCGGTCAGGGTCAGGCAGTCTTCCTGCGGGCAGCGGGCCACGCATTCCAGGCAGCCGATGCATTGCGGTGTTATCAGTCTTTTTTTTGCCGTTATTTTGATGGCAGCGGGGCAGTTATCCTCGCATTTTTTGCAATCAATGCATTTCCTGCTGTCCCGGGCGATCTGCAGGGGGCCTGCCAGAGCAAGCAGACCGACCAGGGCTCCGTACGGGCAGAGATAGCGACACCAGAAGTTGCGAAAAACAATGGACACCACCACCAGGGCAATCATGATGGCCAGGGCGAGATTTGATGGCTGTAGAAAAAAGAGCAGCATGCGGGCATCGGTGGTGATGCTGTAGGGGGAGCGGCTGAAATTTTCCAGGGCAGTGAGATCCATCTGCCAGAGAATGATGTAGAGAAAAAATCCAAGGAGAAGGTATTTGACCAGTGCCAGGGGATAATCAAGCCATGGGGGCAGACGGAGAAGATAGGGACTTCGGCTGTGGCGGGCTGTGGCGGTTACCCGGCTGGTCAGGGAGTTAAGCAGCTCGGAGGTGAAGCCAACCGGACACAGCCAGCCGCAGAAACCCTTGCGGAAGAGCAAGCCAAGCACAAGGGCCGCGATGAAGATGGTAAGCCCGGCTGGATGCAGAGTGTCATACTGGCGGGTAAGGATAAGCTGCTTGAGGCTGACCAGGGCGCCGATGGGCAGAAAAGCCTCCACGGCGGCGGGCCTGGGCGAGTAGTCGCCGCCGGCAACAGCCCATTGATAAAACAGGTAAAAACGGAAGCCGATAAACAGGCAGAAAAGCAAAAATGCGCCGTGGATCAGACGGCGCATCTGAGGAAGCAGAGGAAGTTGCCGGCTGGGCATTATTACTGGCCCATGTACTGGTATCCCTGCTGAATGGCCTGATCCTGGGCCTCTGTTTTGCTCAGATCAAGGGGATACATGAGCACGGTGCTGTCGCTGGCCGAGAAAACATCCATCCAGCCGGTATTGGTGATGATGCCGACAAAAAGGGTGGCGGCGTCCTTGTTGTCCGGATCTCGGTCAAGTTGATAGGATGCCACGTAGCCGTCGATTTTTCTTGTCCGCCACAGATCGGTCAGGCCGATGCCGTTCCAGGCAAGGGCATGAACCTCGCCACTCGGGTAGTTCTTCATGTTTTTGAGAACGCGGGAGGCGGTTGACAGATTTTTGTTGATGACGATGTCAGGCTGGTTGTCATTGTTGACATCCTCGATAATGATGCGGGAATGAATATAGGTCCGGTCTTTTACCCTGGTTTCCAGGATGTCTTTGTCGGATTTGGCCGTCGGGTTTTCCCCTCCCACATAGGTAAGGCTGCCGCCGAAGGTTTCGTCGCTTTGCCAGAGTTGCTTGCCGTTAGGGTGCAGCACCTTCAGCTTGTCATACTCGTCGAGGGCAATGACCTCTGTTTTCCCGTCTCCATCAAGGTCGGCCAGGGAAAAATCATAGAGGTTGAGGGCATCGGGCACAGAGAGCTTCTCCTCCTGCTGGATGATAGTGTCGGTCACCCGCAGCTGGTAGATGCCGCGGGCAAAGGCGGCGTTGATTTCCGCCCGTTGGCCGATGAGCGTCTTGCCCGGACCTGGAATATACAGGGTTCTCACATACCAACGTTCGTTCTTGAAGAGGTAGTCGAACTCCTTGCCCTGCCACTCCAGACCCATTGAGTTGGGGGTTATCCAGTCAACACTGGTCACATAAATTTCCGCCTTGCCGTTGCCGTTCAGATCTGCAAGGTCGAGGGAAATGACTTTGTAGCGGCTCTGCAGTTCTATTTCGCCGAAGGGCATAAGTCTGTTGTCCATCAGGTGGTAGACAAAAATCTTATTTTTGGAAGCCAGGGCAACATCCTGTTTGCCATCCCCGTCGATGTCGCCAATGTCAAATCCCTGCATGGAGAAGTCGAAGTTCTGGGTTTTGGTGAAACCGAAGGCGCTGGTGATTGCCGTGGGGTAAAGGATGGGGGAGCCGCCGCCGTAAGCGCCACCCTGGTAGCTGCCCATGAACTGGCGGTCGGGATGGGCGGTGCGATATGCCGGATCACCCTGCGGTTCGCCGGTGGGCAAGGCAGGGGGCTGCATGCCTTGCTGGGCCATGGGCATGGGGGCGGTGCCCGGCATTTGCGCCTGCTGTGGATATTTCGGTACAGGACGCTGCTTGCCGAATGATTTCTCGGCGATATCCCAGGCCAGACTGTTCACCGCATCGATGATGTCATCTTCCGTGGCGGCTGAAGCATAAAATGTCTCCACCGGCTTGTCGGCGTTTTTTACCGGATAAAGCTTTGCGTCAAGACTGATGCTCTGACCGATGGCGGTGAGGGTGCCGCTCAACAGATAATCCGCCTGCAGAGCGCTGCCGATCTGCAGGTTGTCACCGGCTGCCGCAGCCTGCTGGTCAACCCTGGCCTGTTCAATGACTCTGAGCCCGGTATCCGCCGCCAGGCGGCTGGCCAGCATGTTGCGGATACCTGATTGGAGATAGGCGATGTCCTTGGTTGCATTGGCCGTAAAGGGGAGAATGGCAATGGACTCTTTACCCGTCTCCTCAGCGGCGGAAACGTTTCCGCTCAGAATGATAAAAAAAAGAAGAATGGTAATCAGGGGAAAACGAAAGGTAACTGTTGTCATGTTGAATAATCCTGTTGCTCTGTTGCCGTGCGGGTCTCTCCATGTGCAGTGTTATGGATTTAACAGGCCGTTAAAGAGAGATGTGGTGAGCACGGGTAAAGATCGGTCAGTGACGTTTTTACAATTGCCTGCACGGTAAATTTTTTTTTAAAAATAGTCAATGAACTTACCCTGAATGGGAAAGTCTTGGCAAGTTTTTTCCTTGCGTGATAATGACGGCAACCATTTAGCTCATCCGGCACGGCGCGGCCAGGGCCAAGGGGGGGAACAGATTCGCCTCTGGCAAGAGGCGCCGGAAAGTTTCAGGGTGGAGGGGGCGCTGTGGCCGATGTGCCGCTGGGCAGCGCCGGGTAATGGGCTTGGTGGAGCGGACGGGCTGGGTGATTGTGGCCCGCGGCCTTGTCCTGCGCCGGAGCGGCAGGCCTCTGGCCCGTTTTCGCGCAATGAAGGTTGATAACCGTGATGTGATCAGGCTTGATGCCCGCCTTTTGCGCCCTTGATGGTCGATTGCCGGTTCATGCCTTGTCAATGTCGCGATGATCGACAAAGAGCTTGACGTTCTGGCGGGAGAGAAACTGTTTCAGTTTCTCGGTGACGGCCACGGAACGGTGTTTGCCGCCGGTACACCCGATGCCGATGGTGAGCTGGGCCTTTCCTTCCTTCCTGTATTGGGGGATGAGAAATTCAAGCAAAGGTTCGAGCAGGGCGAAAAAATACCGGCTCGTCTCATTCTCCAATACGTATTCTGCCACCCGTTCGTCGAGGCCGGTATAGGGTTTCAGTTCCGGGACAAAATAAGGATTGGGCAGGAAACGTACATCCCATATGGTGTCTGTTTCCGTCGGCGGGCCGTGTTTGAAGCCGAACGACATGAGGTTGACCACAAAGCGGTCTGCGGATTCCTGCTTGCCGTAAATGGTGCGAAGCTGCCTTGCCAGCTCATGGGGGGTCATCCGTGAGGTGTCGATGACCCTGGTAGCCTGCGCCAGCAGGGGCTGCAGGGTAGACTTTTCCCTGATGACGGCCTCGCGGATCTTGCCTTCGGTGGCCATAGGGTGCTGGCGGCGCAACTGGCTGAATCTCCTGAGCAGAACCTCCTCGTTGCAGTCGAGAAAAAGGATTTCCTTGTCAAGGCAGCTGCTGGTTTGCATGACGACCGTGGTAAAGGAGGGCAGGAAGGCGGGATCACGGCAGTCCATGACCAGAGCGAGTTTTCTGTTGGGGAGGTGCTCGGTGCCGGCCTTGGCCTGCAGTTCCTTGAGGAGAAAGACCGGCAGATTGTCAATGGCGTAATAGCCCATATCCTCAAAGGCGTTGAGTGCGGTGCTTTTGCCGGCGCCGGCCAGGCCGGTGATGATGATGATCTGCAGTTTAGGCGAATTCACTGGTTTCGGCAAAAATGTTGGCTATTTCATGGGCGTTCTCCGCATGCAGCAGGCGGGATCGGGTATGTGAACTTTTGAGAAAGCGGGCAAGCCGGGACAGGGCCTTGAGATAGGGGCCGGATGAATCGGTCGGGGCAAGCAGCAGAAAAAAGAAGTGGACGGGTTTGTTGTCGGCAGAGGCGAACAGCACACCGGAAATGCTTCTGCCGAAGCAGATTTCTATCCCGGACAGATTTGCCATTTTTCCGTGGGGGATGGCAACCCCATCACCGATGCCGGTTGAGCCGATCAGTTCTCTTTCGGTGAGGATCGCCACAATATCTTTTGTGCTGCCGCAGGCTGGGCAGGCTGCGTGCATCAGATCCGCCAGTTCGTGCAGGGCCTCCTTCTTTGTGGTAGCCCGCAGGAAAGGGGCTATTCTGTTCTCTGTTATGGTGCTAATCACGATATTGCACCGGCGATCAGCTCAGTTTGGGCCGTTTGCGGAATTTGGAGGAGAGAATGCCGAGCTGCTCACGGTATTTTGCCACGGTCCGGCGGGCAAGCTGGATTCCTTCCTTTTGAAATATTTCGGAAAGGGCCTTGTCACTCATCGGTCTGTCCGGATTCTCCCCCTGGATGATGTGGCGGATACGCTCCTTGATGCTTTCCGAAGAGAGCGAGTCGCCGCCGTCCTTTCTTTCAATAGAGGAGGTGAAAAAATATTTCAGTTCAAAAATTCCCTGGGGTGTATGGACGTATTTATTGGTGGTAACCCGGCTGATGGTCGATTCGTGCATTTCAATGTCTTCAGCCACGTCCCTCAGCACCAGTGGTTTCAGGTGGGCGACGCCTTTCTCGAAAAAGTCGTACTGGAACTTGAGGATGCTCTCGACTACCTTGTGAATGGTGCGCTGCCGTTGATGGATGCTTTTGATGAGCCAGGCAGCGGATTTAAGCTTTTCCTGGATATAGTCTTTGGTGGCATCCTGCTGGCCTCTTTTCTCCTTGAGAATCTCCTTGTAGTAGCTGCTGATTTTCAGACGGGGCAGTCCTTCATCATTGAGCATGATGACATATTCGTCATCAATCTTCTGGATAAAGACATCCGGCAGAATATATTGGGGCGATTCATCAGAGTAGACACGGCCCGGATGGGGGTCCAGGCCGACAATAATTTTCACGGCGGCAAGCACATCGCTGATCGGCTGCCTGGTGGCCTTGCTGATGGCTCCGTAATTCTTTGTTTCCAGAAAATGGAGATGATCCTCCACGATTTTTGCCGGCAGGGAGTTCTCAAGGCCGAGCCTTTTAAGCTGCAACAGCAGTGATTCCTTGACGTTGCGGGCACCCACCCCTGAGGGGTCCATGTCCTGGATCAGGGCGATCATGTCTTTTGCCATTTGCGGATCGCAGCCGGTTTCTTCGACGAGTTCCTCATCGCTTATCTTGAGAAAGCCGTCGTGGTCCAGATTGCCCAGGATAAAAAAACCGACCTTTCTTTCTTCGTCGGTGACATCGGAGAGATTGAGCTGCCAGCTCAGATGGCTATGCAGGTCCGGAGTCTGGGTGAGAATGTCAAAACGCGAGGGCTGGTCTTCCCCGGCTGATTCGCGCGGCTTATAGGCCCCGCCGCTTTCGTATTCATTCGCATAGTCAGCCCAGTCGATTTCCGTCAAGGTTGACGGGTTTTCTCCCAGGGTGACTTCGCTGGTTTTTTCCATGACAATCGGCGTATCGCTCATGGGCGCCGCCTCAATATCCTGGCCTGGCTCGGTTTCTGCGGGGGTTCCGGGAATTTCCTCCTCCAGTAGTGGGTTCTGTTCAATTTCGTGCTGAATGGTGTCCACCAGCTCCAGGCGGGAAAGCTGGAGCAGCTTGATGGCCTGCTGCAACTGGGGGGTCATGACCAGCTGCTGGGCGAGCTTAAGATGTTGTTTTAATTCCAGGAATGACATATTTTTTTCAGTTCAGCCGTATTTTTTACTTTCTGTTCATTATAATAGTATTGCCGGTTATTTGCCATCACATTACAAAATCGCGGCCGAGATACATGCGGCGGGCCTCTTCGCAGTTGACGATATCCTCAGCCACCCCGCTGGTAAGCGTTCTGCCGTTGTTGACAATATAGGCAAAATCGCAGACGGAAAGGGTCTCCCTGACATTATGGTCTGATATCAGCACGCCAAGGCCCTTTTCTTTCAACTCTTTAATGATGACCTGCAGGTCCGCCACCGATAAAGGATCAATGCCGGCAAAAGGTTCATCAAGGAGAATAAAGCGCGGATTGGTGGCAAGGGCCCGCATGATTTCCACCCGCCGCCTCTCGCCGCCGGATAATCCATGTCCCTTGTTTTTGGCGAGATAGTCGATTTTCAGTTCCTGCATGAGCTGACTGATCCGCCGGTCGATCTCCTTTTTCGGCACGCCCAGCGGCTCCAGGATGATTCTGACATTTTCCTCAACCGTCAGTTTTTTAAAAACAGACGGTTCCTGGGCCAGATAGGAAATGCCGTTCAGCGCCCTTTTGTGGATCGGCAGGGTGGTGATATCTTTGCCGTCAAGCAGCACCTGCCCGGCATCCGGCCGGACAAAACCGGCAATGGCGTAAAAGGATGTTGTTTTACCGGCGCCGTTGGGCCCCAGCATGCCGATCACTTTACCGCTGTCCACCTGCAGGCAGATGCCGTCGACAACCCGCCTGTTCTTGTATGACTTGACGATATTTCTGGCTTCAAGGACTGCCATTACTGGTTATCCGGATAAAAAAAGGCCTTTACCCGGCCGCCGTTGTCTTTGTTCGGTTCAACCACGGTGGTCCCTGTATTGAGATCGAGCATAACCTTCTCACCGGTCACCAGGTTGTTATCCTGCCATACTTTGGTGTCACCGGTCAGCAGCACCTTGCGCTCATCAGCGAAAAATTCCATGTGCTTGCCGGTGGCCACCAGATTTTCCTGGACAATTTTCACATTGCCGTCCGCATAAAGCTTCTTGATTTTCTGGGGGCCGTCCTGCGTGGCACCCGCTGCGGCCGGCTGACTCTGGTGGTAGACCGTCATTTCGTCGGAATGAATGGTAAGCACTCCCTGCTTTGCATCCACGTTGCCGGAAAAAATGACGGCATTCTCCTTCTGTTTTGAAACCATGCGGTCAGCCTCAACATGGATGGGCTCATCCGTCTTGGGCCCCTGGGCAAAGGCGTACGGGGCCGGCAGGGATATGGCCGACAGGAAAAGGCTTACGAGAAAGATTTTTTTGAGCATGGTAACCATTGGTCTAAGATTTTGATTGCAGCCTGCCTTTTTTGTCTCATTATTGCAGCATACTCTATTTTTTCGAATAATACTGGGAGAAATAAAGAAAGTAAAGAAGGTAAACGGGATGGGCTTTAAAATTGCATAAGATGCGGGCGCAAACGCTTTTTCTTTGCTTCGGCCGCAGGGATCATGTAATAATTGTCCCTTGCCTTGCTCACCTGTGAGCCTGCTGGTTGCGCAATTGGTCAATATGCTGTGTCCTGCCGCCGCGCGGGCAAGGAGCCCTCTGGCCAAGCAGTGCTATCGACTTGTTGCCGATGGAAAAAATTCAACGTTTTCAGGTTATTATGGACAAAAGTATCGAAAAGGCCAATATCCTTATTGAGTCGCTTCCTTATATCAAGGAATTTTATAAGAAGACCGTTGTCATCAAATATGGCGGTCATGCCATGGTTGACGAGGAGCTGAAGAAGAATTTCGCCCTTGACGTCATTTTGATGAAATACATCGGTATCAATCCGATCGTGGTGCATGGCGGCGGTCCGCAGATCAACAAGTTTCTGCAGAAAATGAACATCCAGTCAAGCTACGTCCATGGGTTGCGCGTCACCGATGGGGAGACCATGGATGTGGTGGAAATGGTGCTGGTGGGCAAGGTGAACAAGGAAATCGTCGGGCTCATCAATTTCCATGGCGGCAAGGCCATCGGGCTGTCCGGCCGTGACGGCGATCTGATCAAGGCCAGAAAGATGCAGGTCATGAAGAGTCTGGCGGAAAACGCCCCGCCGGAATTGATCGACCTGGGCCGGGTAGGGGCGGTCACCCAGGTTAATCCCGAGGTGCTCAATGCCCTGGGCAGTCAGGACTTTATCCCGGTCATTGCCCCGGTGGGGGTTGGCGAGGACGGCGGGTCTTATAATATCAACGCGGATCTGGTGGCCGGCGCCGTGGCCTCGCATATGAAAGCGGAAAAGCTGATCCTGCTCACCGATGTGGAAGGGGTGCTTGATCGGGAGGGTAAGCTGATTGCCTCCATGAACAGCCGGGAGGCGGATGCGCTGATTGCCTCCGGCGTGGCGGTGGGGGGGATGATTCCCAAGATTAAATGCTGCCAGGATGCCCTGGCCCAGGGGGTGGGCAAGGCCCATATCGTTGACGGCCGCCTCAAACACGCTATTCTGCTGGAGATGTTCACCAGGGAGGGGATCGGCACGGAGATCGTTTGTTAAAGGAAGAAGAAATGAAAAACATTATGGAAAAAAGCGACAGCCTGTTCATGAACACCTACGGCCGTTATCCGGCGGTGATGGTGGAAGGGCAGGGCTGTGTATTGAAGGATGATACCGGCAAGGAGTATCTGGATTTTGTCTCCGGTATCGCGGTCTGCAGCCTGGGGCACTGTCATCCCGCCGTGACCGGGGCGATTATCGCCCAGGCCGGCAAACTTGTCCATGTCTCAAATCTCTATTACACCCTGCCTCAGACGGAACTGGCCGAACTCCTGGTGGCAAGCAGTTTTGCCGACCGGGTTTTTCTCGCCAACAGCGGGGCCGAGGTCAATGAGGGGGCCATCAAGCTGGCCCGCAAGCATGGCGGGCCCGGCCGCTATGAGATTATTTCTCTTGAGGGCTCGTTCCACGGCCGGACCCTTGCTACGGTGGCGGCCACCGGCCAGACCAAATTTCACAAGGGCTTTGAGCCGCTGCCCGATGGCTTTGTCCATGCTCCCTTTGGCGATCTGGGGGCCCTGGAGAAGATGATCAGCGCCAGGACCTGCGCCATTCTCTGCGAGCCCCTGCAGGGCGAGGGCGGGGTGCGGCCGCTGCCGGCGGAGTATCTGCAGGGCATCAGAAAACTCTGTGACCAGCACGGCCTGGTGCTCATCTTTGATGAGGTGCAGGTGGGCATGGGCAGAACCGGCACCCTGTTTGCCTATGAGCATTTCGGCGTCGAGCCTGACATCATGACCCTGGCCAAGGCCCTGGGCAACGGTCTGCCCATCGGTGCCCTGCTGGCCAGGCAGGCGGTTGCCGCCTCTTTCTCGCCGGGTGATCATGCCTCCACCTTCGGCGGTAATCCCGTGGCCTGCGCCGCGGCGGTAACGGTGATGAAAACCATGCTGGCCGACGGGTTTCTGCCCTCGGTCTTGCGCAAAGGCGAGTATCTGGCCGGCCGGCTGCAGTCGCTGGCTGCCCAGTTTCCTGAGCTAGCCTGCGGGGTGCGGGGACTGGGGCTTATCCAGGGACTGGTGCTGACAGAGCGGGGAGCCGCCCGGGGGGCTGATATCGTTAAAGGGCTTTTTGCCAAAGGCGTGCTGGGCAACTTTGCCGGAGGGGTGGCCCTGCGTTTTATCCCGCCGCTGGTGGTCAGTGAAAGCCAGATTGATGACATGATCAGCCGGCTGCAAGATGTTTTGGGGACGCTGTAACAGCGGGAATTGTAAAAGGAACTCAACCGGGAAAAAAAACTTCCCAAAGAGACACTTTTTTTGTATTGATTTACGTTTAAAGTTCTTTGAGTATAACTTCTCGTCAACAGTAAACGAGCCTTGGAGCCCACAGAGTTGGCAGAGCGCAAGATGTGCTCTTCTGCGAAATCTGTGGGCTCTCTGGTTCATGTAATTTGTGTGAATTTTATGTCAAATCATCTTTTGCGCCTTTGGGATTTTGATAAGCAGCAGCTTTATTCCTATATCAGGAGGGCCCTGCAGCTCAAAAAGGAAGCCCGTGAGGGTATCCGTCACCACCAGCTTGACGGCAAGGTCATCGGCATGATCTTTGAGAAGCCGTCAACCAGGACCCGTGTCTCCTTTGAGTCCGCCATGTACGGGCTGGGCGGGCAGGTCATCTATCTCTCCGGCCGCGATACCCAGCTGGCCCGCAATGAGCCGCTCAAGGATATGGCCAGGGTAATGGCCCGCTATGTCGACGCCATGGTGGTGCGGACCTTCGGCCAGGACGTGGTTGAAGAGCTCGGCCGCTACTCCACGGTGCCGGTGATCAACGCCCTGACCGATCTCTTTCATCCCTGTCAGGTGTTGAGTGACATTATGACCGTGGAGGAGGTGAAGGGCGACATCGGCAAGCTGACAATCGCCTGGGTCGGGGACGGCAACAATATGGCCAACACCTGGATACAGGCGGCCTGCCGGCTGGGATTTGAACTGAAGCTGGCCTGCCCCCAGGGTTATGATCCTGACCCGGAGGTGCTGGCTGCCGCCGGCAAAGAGGCGGTAAAGCCGATTACCCTCCTCCGGGACCCGGTTGAGGCGGTACGTGATGCCGATGTGGTCAACTGTGACGTCTGGGCCAGCATGGGCCAGGAGGATGAGCAGGATGAAAGGGCCGCGGTTTTTCAGCCTTATCAGGTCAACCGGCAGCTGCTTGCCGCGGCCAGGCCTGGCGCCACGGTTCTGCACTGCCTGCCCGCCCATCGGGGCGAGGAGATCACCGATGATGTGCTGGAAGGTGCGCAGTGCAGTGCCTTCGACCAGGCGGAAAACAAGATGCATATCCATAAGGCTATCTTAGAAAAACATATTCTGGCAGAGGGTTAAAGGAGTTTTGCATGGCAGGGGACGTTAAGAAAATAGTACTGGCCTATTCCGGCGGTCTCGACACCTCCGTGATTCTGAAATGGCTGCAGGAGGAGTATCAGTGCCCGGTGGTGGCCTATGCCGCTGATATCGGCCAGGAAGAAGACTGGGACAAGGTGCGGCAGAAAGGCCTGGCCACCGGGGCCGAGAAGGTCATTGTCTCTGACATGAAGGAAGAATTTGCCCGTGACTATGTCTTTGCCGCCTTCCGGGCCAATGCCATTTACGAAGGCTCCTACCTGCTGGGCACATCCCTGGCCCGGCCGGTGATCGCCAAGGAGCAGGTGCGGATTGCCCATGCGGAGCAGGCGGATGCGGTGAGCCATGGCGCCACCGGCAAGGGCAATGATCAGGTCCGTTTTGAAATGGCCTATCTGGGCATTGATCCCAGGCTGACCATTATCGCTCCCTGGCGTCTCTGGAAGCTCAACTCCAGGACCAAACTGATCGCCTATGCGGAAAAACACGGCATTCCCATCCCGGTGACCAAGGAGAAACCCTACAGCTCCGATGAAAACCTGCTGCATATCAGTTTTGAAGGGGGTATCCTGGAGGACCCGTGGCATGAACCGGAAGAGTCGATGTTCAAGCTGACCCGTTCCCCGGAGAAGGCGCCGGACAGGCCGACCTATATTGAGCTCAGCTTTGAACAGGGCAATGCGGTGGCCATCGACGGCGAAAGACTGTCCCCGGCCAACATGCTGGCCCGCTTGAACGAACTGGGCGGGGTGAACGCCATCGGCCGTCTTGACCTGGTGGAAAACCGCTTTGTCGGCATGAAATCCCGCGGCGTTTACGAGACGCCGGGCGGCACCATCCTGCGCATTGCCCACCGGGATCTGGAAACCATCACCCTTGACCGGGAGGTGATGAAGATCCGTGACAGCCTGGTGCCCCGCTACTCCGAGCTCATCTATAACGGCTTCTGGTTCTCGCCGGAGATGAAGCTGCTGCAGAAAACCATGGATACGGCGCAGGAGACGGTGAGCGGCGTGGTCCGGTTGAAACTCTACAAGGGCAACTGCATCCCGGTGGGCCGCAAGTCGGACCAGTCCCTGTACCAGGCGAGTTTTGCCACTTTTGAGGAGGATGAGGTTTACACCCAGGCGGATGCCGGTGGTTTTATCCGGCTCAATGCCCTGCGCATGACCATGCAGGCGTTGAAAAAGTCCGACTAGTCCAACTGGTCCGACTGGTCGGGCTGGTCTGACTAGTCTAACTGGTCCGCAACAGCAACGGGTCGCGGGCATGGCCCGCTCCTACGGCACAGAGACAGAAAGAATTGACCAACCCGACCAGTAAGACCAGTAAGACCAGTCGGACAAGTCAGACTAATAAGACCAATATGAGTAACGAAACAAAACTGTGGGGAGGGCGTTTCTCCGAGAAGACAGCCGCATCGGTGGAGGCCTTTACAGCGTCCATTCACTATGATTGCAGGCTTTTCCGGCAGGATATCGCCGGCAGCCGAGCCCATGCGAAAATGCTGGTTCGCCAGGGGTTGATCACGGCCGAGGAAGGAGAGCAGATCGACAAGGGGCTGGCCGCCATCGAGCAGGAGATCGAGCAAGGCGTTTTTGTCTTTCGGCCGGAGCTTGAAGATATTCATATGAATATCGAAAAGGCGCTGGTGGACAGGATAGGCCCGGCCGGGGCCAGACTGCACACGGCCCGCAGCAGAAATGATCAGATCAATCTTGATCTGCGTCTGTATCTGCGGGAGGAGACCGAACGGCTGGTGGAACTGCTGACCGGCGTGCGTCGCTCCTTTGTCAAGCTGGCCAGGCGGTATCTCGGGGCGGTGATGCCTGGCTACACCCATCTGCAGCGGGCCCAGCCGGTGCTGATCTCCCATCATATGCTGGCCTATTATGAGATGTTCGGCCGCGACCAGGAGCGGTTGCGCGATTGCGCCAGAAGAATCAATGTACTGCCCCTGGGGGCCGCGGCCCTGGCCGGCACCGGCCTGCCCATTGACCGCGAATTTATTGCAGCGGAGCTTGGTTTTCCCGTGGTCAGCGCCAACAGCATGGACACGGTGGGCGATCGTGATTTTGCCGTGGAATTTGTCAGTGCCTGCACGCTGATCCAGCTGCATCTGAGCCGCCTGTCCGAGGAGCTGGTGCTCTGGTCAAGCAGTGAATTCGACTTTGTCGAGCTGGCCGACAGTTTCTGCACCGGCAGCAGTATCATGCCGCAGAAGAAAAACCCCGATATCCCGGAGCTGATCCGCGGCAAGAGCGGCCGGGTGGTGGGCAACCTGATGGCGCTGATCACCATGCTGAAGGGGCTGCCGCTCACCTATAACCGCGATCTGCAGGAAGATAAGGAGCCGGTCTTTGATACGCTTGATACCGTAAGCCGGGGGCTGGCGATTACCGCCGAACTGCTGGCCAATATGAAGTTCAATACGGCGCGCCTTGAGGACGCCACCCAGACCGGCTATATGACGGCAACGGATCTGGCTGATTATCTGGTGGTCAAGAATGTGCCGTTCCGTCAGGCCCATGCCATTGTCGGCCAGACCGTGGCTTACTGCGTAAAAAAGAAAAAAGAACTGATCGAGCTTACTGTGCATGAACTGCGTCAGTTTTCAGAGGCCATCGACGAGGATGTTTTTGCCGTGCTGTCCGTCAAGGGCTCGGTTGACAGCCGCCGCTCCACCGGCGGCACCTCCATCGTCAGAGTCAAGGAGGCCCTGGAAAAGGCGGAAGGGGAATTGGGGATGTAGACGATGAGCAGATTCGCTTATGCCATAGCGCTTTGTTGTATGCTGCTGCTGTTTTTTGCCGGCTGCGGAAGAAAAACCCTGCCTATTCCTCCCCAGGCCGCCATCCCGGTGCCGATTGCCGATCTGCGCCATACCCTCGATGATCAGGGTGTTACCTTGAGCTGGACCTATCCCTCTTTTGCCGAATCAGGTGAGAAAATAGACAATATCAGGACGTTCAAGCTGTATAAAAGCGAGGAGCACGCTGAAGATTTCTGCGCGGATTGTCCTGTGCAGTATGATAGGGAGATCACCCTGAGTGCGGCCGGTGTCAAGCCCGGTTCCAGGATGACCTACACGGACACCGATCTGCAAAGAAATTACCGCTATACCTATAAGGTGGTGTCGGGGTCGGGCTGGAATATCGTCAGCAATGATTCAAACAAGGTTTCCTTCAGGTGGGAGGCCCCGCTGCCGCCGCCGATCGGGCTGAATCTGCAGGTTGCCGACCGGCGGCTGATCCTTGCCTGGCAGCCGGTGACCACTCTGTATGACGGCAGCCCGATCACCGAGCCGGTGTGCTATCAGGTCTACCGCAGCAGTAAAGGCCGGGCATTTGCCAGGATCGGCGAGCCGGTTGCCGGCCTTTCCTATGTTGATGAGGGGCTGGCAAACGGCAGGAAGTATTTTTACCGGGTGCGAGCAGTCCGCACCCTGGATGACACCGAGCTGGTCGGGCAGGCAAGCGAGGTGATAGCAGGCATGGCGCGGGATGTGACTCCCCCTGTGCCGCCGGAAAAATTCACCATCGTGGCAACCGGTGAAGGGGTGAAGATTCTCTGGGAAAACATCGCCCAGCAGGGCGTGGCCGGTTTCCGTATCTACCGGCGCGAGGCCGGCAACCAGGAAATGGTGCTGGTGGGCGAGGCGGACAGGGCTTCCTTTTCTTTCACCGACCGTAATCTGCCGGCGGGCAAGGCGACGCTGTATTATGCCGTGACCGCCATTGATGAGGCTGTGCCTCCCAATGAGAGTACTTTTTCACGGGAAGTGGAGCTGCCGCGCTGATTTTTGTCGCGAGACGCCCGATGATAACAAATTCAATTATTTTGTGACGAGATGAACCATTTTCAATATAATAATGCTGATCTTTTCTGTGAGGAAGTTCCGGTTGCCGATATTGCCGCGGCGGTGGGCACCCCGTTCTACCTTTACAGCACCGCCACGCTGACCCGCCATTTCCAGGCCTTTGACGGGGCCTTCACCCTGCCGCATCTTACCTGTTTTGCCACCAAGGCCTGTTCCAACATCGCCCTGCTGAGTCTCTTCGGCAAGCTGGGGGGCGGGGCTGATATTGTTTCCGGCGGCGAACTGTTCCGCGCCTTGAAAGCAGGCATTGACCCGCAGAAAATCGTTTACTCCGGGGTGGGAAAAAGCGAAGACGAAATGCGTTTCGCCCTGGATTCGAAAATTCTGATGCTCAATGTGGAATCGCACCAGGAACTGGAGACCCTGCAGCAAGTTGCCGCAGACCTCGGTGTGACGGCGCCGGTCTCCTTTCGGGTCAACCCGGATGTTGATCCGAAAACCCATGCCTATATCTCCACCGGCCTGGCCAAAAACAAGTTCGGCATCCCCATCCAGGACGCCTTGGATTCCTATCTTGCCGCCCGGGAGATGAAAAATATTGAGATTGTCGGCGTAAGCTGTCATATAGGATCACAACTCACCGATGTATCACCTTTTGTGGAATCCCTGCAGAAGGTGAAGCTTTTTGTCGAGCGTCTCAGGCAGGCCGGCATCCCCATTTCCATTGTTGATCTGGGAGGGGGGGTCGGCATCCGTTACAGCGATGAGGAGCCGCCCCTGCCTGCCGCCTATGCCGCGGCCCTTGAGCGTGAGATGCATGGCCTTGACTGTACATTGATTCTGGAGCCGGGTCGGGTTATCGTGGGCAATGCCGGCATTCTGGTGACCAGGGTGCTGTATACCAAACAGGGCGGGAAAAAATTTGTCATCGTCGATGCCGGCATGAATGATCTGGCCCGGCCCAGCCTGTATGACGCCCACCATGCCATCAGGCCTGTTGTCCGCAAAACCGATGATGAGGAACTGGCTGATGTGGTCGGCCCCATCTGTGAGAGCGGTGATTTCCTCTCCCGGGGCAAGAAGGTGCCGGTGTGCCAGAGAGGCGATCTGCTGGCCGTCATGAGTGCCGGGGCCTACGGCTTCAGCATGTCATCCAATTATAATTCCCGGCCCCGGGTGGCTGAAGTGCTGGTGGATGGGGCGTCCTTTCACGTGATCCGCCGGCGGGAGGACTATGAGACCCTTATTGCCGGCGAGATGATACCGTAGAAACAGCTTATGAATTTTCCAATCGAATTTACCAAGATGAGCGGCACGGGCAATGACTTCATCATCATTGACCATCGAAGGCCTTTTCTGGCCAAAGCGGAAATGAGTTCCTTTGCCAGGGCGGTCTGCCGGCGCAAATTTTCAGTGGGCGCCGACGGGCTGATCCTCATTGAAAATTCCGACAGGGCCGATTTTTGCTGGCATTTTTACAATGGTGACGGCAGCGAGGCTGAGATGTGCGGCAACGGCGCCCGCTGTGCGGCCCGTTTCGCCTACAGTAAGGGCATTGCCCCGGCCAAAATGAGCTTTTTGACGGTTGCCGGCATTATCCAGGCAGAGATAAAGGGCACGGGGGTCAAGCTTGCCATGACGCCGCCGGAGGGACTGGCCCTTGACCGTGAGGTGGTGCTGGATGGCGTTGTCAGCAAGGTCCATTTTCTCAATACCGGGGTGCCCCATGCTGTCTGTTTTGTCAACGGCAATCATGGCACGCCGGTCAAAGCCTGGGGGGCCGCCATTCGTTTTCATGAACTCTTTCAGCCTGCCGGCGCCAATGCCAATTTCGTCGAGGTGCTGGGGGCTGACGCCCTCCATGTCCGCACCTATGAAAGAGGCGTTGAGGATGAGACCATGGCCTGCGGCACCGGCGCGGTGGCCTCGGCGGTGATCGCCGGGCTGCTCGGGCGGGTCAGCTCCCCGGTGCAGGTGACCACTTCCGGCGGGGAGGTGCTCACCATCCATTTTGCCCTGCATGATGACGGAAAAATTTCGGGAGTTTTTCTTGAAGGCCCGGCGCATTTTATCTATGACGGGCGGTTAAGCGCCGAAGCCATGCTGTGAGCGAGGATAAAATTTATAAGATGATTTCCAGGAAATCAGAGGAGGTACATATGACACCGTTTCGAGGGGCCTTCGTGGCCATAGTGACACCTTTTATTGATGGGCAACTTGATGAACAGGGATTAAGGGATCTCATCGAGTTTCAGATCAGCAACGGCACCCACGGCATCGTGCCCTGCGGAACCACCGGAGAGTCGGCTACCTTGAGCCATGCGGAGCACCATCGGGTGGTGGAGCTGACCATCGAGGCGGTCAACGGCCGGGTGCCGGTACTGGCCGGCACCGGGTCCAATTCCACCACGGAAACCATCGAGCTGACCAGGCATGCCAAAGAGGCCGGGGCTGACGGGGCGCTGGTCATCACCCCCTATTACAACAAGCCGTCCCAGGAAGGCCTCTACCGGCATTTCAAGACCGTGGCCGAGGCGGTGGATATTCCCCTGATTCTTTATAACGTTCCCTCCCGCACCGCCGTCGACATGGCCCCCGCCACCGTGGCCCGCTGCGCCGAGGTGGACAATATCGTCGGCATCAAAGAGGCCACCGGGGACATGAACCGGGCCTGTGATGTTATCCGGCGCTGTCCGGCGGACTTTGCCGTGCTGTCCGGGGATGATTTTACCGCCATGTCCCTGGTGCTGCTCGGCGGCACCGGCGTCATTTCCGTCACGTCAAATGTGCACCCCAAGGGCATGTCCGACCTGATGAACGCCGCCCTGGCCGGTGATGTGGCCAAGGCCAGGGAGATTCAACACCGGCTTTTCCCGCTCATGGGCGCCATGTTCTATGATACCAACCCGGTGCCGGCCAAGAAGGCGCTGGAGCTGATGGGCAAAATTAAATCCGGGGCCCCGCGCCAGCCGTTGTGGCACATGGGTGAAGAACCCATGAACCGCATGAAGACCGTGCTCAAAGAAATGAATATGATTTGATTGATGGATTCGCAAAAACTGAAAATTTACCATAGAGCCCACAGAGCCCACAGAGCTGACTGACTGTCATAAAAAATATTTCTCTGTGATCTCTGTGCGTTCTGTGGTTAAAAAAGACTTTTGACGAGTTCATCATAATTGTTTTTTGCCAAATGGAGAAAAAGATATGACAAAAGTCATTGTTGCCGGTGCTGCCGGTCGGATGGGAAAGCGGATTGGCTACATGGTGACCCAGAACCCCGCGCTGCAGCTGGTCGGGGGTTTTGAGCAGGCCAGCAACCCGGTGGTGGGAAAGGATATCGGCGAGGTGGGCGGCTATGGTCCGGTGGGTGCCGTTATCGCCCCTGATTTATCGGCTGTGGTCGATACATGCGACGTGATCATTGATTTCACCTTTCATACCGCCACCATGGGCTTTGCCCGGATTGCCGCAAAGCACAAGAAGGCCATGATCATCGGCACCACGGGCCTCAGCCAGGAAAACCTGGCTGAGCTGAAAGAACTGGCCCGCGAGATTCCCATTGTCCAGGCGCCCAATATGGCGGTGGGGGTCAATGTGCTGTTCAAGCTGACCCAGAAGGTCGCTGCCATCCTCGGCAATGATTATGACATCGAAATAGTCGAGGCCCACCACCGGATGAAAAAGGACGCCCCCAGCGGCACGGCCTTGAAGCTTGGCGAGATGGCGGCCCTCGGGGTGGGGCGCGATCTGCAGAAGGTCGGTGTTTATGAGCGCAACGGCATCATCGGTGAGCGGAGCAGAGAGGAAATCGGTATCCAGACCATCCGCGGCGGCGATATCGTCGGCGAGCACACGGTCTATTTTGCCGGACCGGGGGAACGCATTGAACTGATCCATCGGGCCCACAGCCGGGATAATTTTGCCAGGGGCGCGGCGCTGGCCGCCGCCTGGGTCGCCGGCAAGGCCAATGGCATGTATACCATGTTCGACGTGCTGGGGCTGGCCGATCTCTAAAAGCGTCACGCTGGAAGGCTGATGAAGATTGTCCGTTGCCAGACCACCTCCGGGCCCCGGTTCGGGGTGCAGGAAGGTGAAAATATCCGGCTGCTGCGGGGCGTTCCCTATGGCGGGCTCGATTTTTCCGGCACCCAGGTGAAGGCAGGCGAGGTGGCCCTGCTTGCCCCCTGTGAGCCGTCGAAGATCGTGGCAATCGGCATCAACTATGCGCCCCACGCCCGCGAGCTTGATTTCCGGATTCCCGCCGAACCGCTGATTTTTCTGAAACCGCCCAGCGCGGTGATCGGACTGGGGGAACACATTGTCCTGCCTGCCATGAGCAGCCAGGTTGATTATGAAGGGGAACTGGCGGTGGTCATCGGCCGGAAAACCAGGAATGTCAACCGGGCCGAGGCGCTGCAGGCGGTGTTCGGTTATACCTGCTGCAACGATGTGACGGCCCGGGACCTGCAGAAAAAGGATGTGCAGTTTACCCGGTCGAAAAGTTTCGACACCTTTGCGCCCATCGGCCCCTGTATTGAGACGGAGCTTGATCCGGGCCGGGTGGAGGTGACAAGCTTGGTCAACGGCAGCCTGCGGCAGCAGGCAAATACGGCGACCATGATCCGCCCGGTGGCCGAACTGATCAGCTTTATTTCCGGCATCATGACGCTGCTGCCCGGAGATATCATTGCCACCGGCACTCCGGCCGGGGTGGGACAGCTGCATGCCGGTGATACGGTAAGCATCGTCATCGGCCCCATCGGCACCTTGACCAATCCGGTGCGGGCATGACTGCGGCTGTCAGGGCGGGATGCTAGTGGCGTACGCCTTTATCGGCCTCGGTTCCAATCTGGGGGACGGACGCAGCAATCTGCTTGCCGCCTGGCAAAGGCTGCAGGATGAGGCGGGCCGGGCTGTGGCCCTTTCTCCCCCCTTTCTGACCGAGCCGGTCGGCATGGAGAGTGAGCAGCTGTTCACCAATGCCGTGGGGCTGCTTGAAACCCGGCTTGCCCCGCAGGATCTGCTTGACAAAATGATGGGGGTTGAAGCAGCGCTGGGGCGGGAGCGGCAAAAGGGCAGGGACCGGACGGTTGATCTTGATCTGCTCTATTATGACGATCTGGTGCTCAAGACCGCCACGCTCACCCTGCCCCATCCGGCCATCGCCAACCGGCTTTTTGTGCTTGCCCCTTTGGCTGCGGTGGCGCCGTTGCACGTCCATCCCATCCTGTGCTTGACATCGCTTGAGATGCTGAAGAATCTTGCCCGGCAAGGCGGGGTGCAGCAGATTTCCTGGGAGAAAATATGAGTCCGTTGCGTATCATTATTCTGGCAGTACTGTGTTATTTTCTCTATCGGCTGATTTTTGCCGGCAGAAAGAGGGTGAAGACGCCAAAGCGACCTGACTCCGCCACTTCCACTGCCGTCCAGGACGTGCTGGTGGAAGATCCGGTGTGCCATACCTACGTGCCGCAGAAGCAGGCGATCCGGGCTGCCAAAGACGGCAAAATTTATTATTTCTGCAGTGAAAAGTGCTGCCAAACCTTTTTAACGGGTAAAGGAGAACAACAATGAAGTTTTTTATTGATACCGCCAATATAGAAGAAATCAAAAAAGGGGTGGAAATGGGCATGGTTGACGGCGTGACCACCAATCCTTCCCTCATAGCCAAGGAAAAGAAGCCTTTTGAAAAGATATTGAAGGAAATCTGCGCCACCGTCGATGGGCCGATCAGCGCCGAGGTGGTCAGCCTCGACGCGGAAGGCATGCTGGTCGAGGGCCGGCAGCTTGCCTCCCTTCACAAGAACATCGTCATCAAGGTGCCGATGATCACCGAAGGCCTCAAGGCGGTCAAAAAGTTCGCCGCCGAAGGGATCAAGACCAATGTCACCCTGGTTTTTTCCGCCACCCAGGCCCTGCTGGCCGCCAAGGCCGGGGCGAGCTTTGTCAGCCCCTTTGTCGGCAGGCTGGATGATATTTCGTTGACCGGCATGGATCTGGTCAGCGATATCATGACCATTTATGACAACTACGGCTACCAGACGGAAGTGATCGTGGCCAGCATCCGCAACCCGGTGCATGTGCTGGACGCTGCGCTCATCGGGGCGGATATTGCCACCATCCCCTATAATGTCATTGCCCAGCTGGCCAAACATCCCCTGACCGACATCGGCATGGAAAAATTTCTGGCTGACTGGGAAAAAAGAAAAAAGTAAGCTGACGGGAGATTTTTTTAGAACTATAATGAATCCATGGCAACTTTAATAAGGTCATGGATCATTATAGTGCTTTTATGGGCGGTGTTCCCGGCGTTTTCATCCGCTAACATGTATACTTTTGTGGATGAAAACGGGGTGATACATTTTTCCAATGTGCCAAACGACCGGCGCTACGTGAAGGTGCATACCCAGTCGCGCATGCAGCTGCGGGCCCCTACACCCCGGCATGTCAACCTGCGGGATTATGAGCATTATATCCGATCGGTTGGCAGCCGCTATCAGGTTGATCCGCTGCTCATTCAGGCGGTGATCAAGGCCGAGTCGAATTTTGACAGTCAGGCCCTCTCCTGCAAGGGCGCCCAGGGGCTGATGCAGCTCATGCCCGGCACGGCAAGAGATATGCGGGTCTCCGACCCCTTTGATCCTCTGGACAATATCAAGGGCGGCACCCGCTATCTGCGGAAAATGCTCAACATCTTTGACGAAGATGTGCATCTTGCCCTGGCAGCATATAATGCCGGCCCTGAAGTGGTAAAAAACATCGGCCGTATTCCCGACATCCCGGAAACCATTGAATATGTCGAAAGAGTCCTCCGCCATTACCGGCGTTATCAGATCGCTTCTTCCTCTGGCACGGGAGGATAAGGCGGCGCAAAAGGTGCTGATACTGTGAGTCCGTTCACCCATGTCCCTAATATTCTGACGGGCTACCGGTTTGTTGCCGCGCCGCTCCTGCTCTTCTGTCTTTACCCCGGCGCCGAAACCTGGGTCAGCCTGCTGGGCTTTGCCCTGTATCTATCCGCCGCGCTGACCGACCTGGCTGACGGCTATATCGCCAGAAAGTACAAGGTGGAGTCGGTGCTGGGCAAACTGATGGACCCGCTGGCTGACAAGGTGCTGGTTGCCTCAGTCCTGGTCATGCTGATTCCTCTGGGCAGAATGCCGGCCTGGGTGGCCTTTCTCATTCTCTCCCGGGAACTGGTGGTAACCGGCCTGCGGGGAGTCGCCGCTTCATCCGGCCTGGTCATTGCCGCCAGCCGCCTGGGTAAATGGAAAAGCGTGGTCCAGCTCACGGCCCTGGGCACCCTCATGTTCCCGCTGGGGGTCCTGCCCATTCCCTTTCTGCACCAGATCGGCCTGGTGATCCTCTACGTTGCTCTCTTTCTGACCATCTGGTCCGGCATCGACTACTTCTACCGTTTTCAGAAGGTCTATCTCAATCCCTGATCCTGAGGGTTGCAACCCCGGCAGCCAGGTTTGCGTCCTGCTGCCGTATTGATCATTTTCCGTTTTCCATCAAACTCTTCCCTGTGGCGTCTCTTCGTACCATCCGCTTTCCCTATATTTCCGTATAATTAAATCAAAATTTCCGATTTGACATATAGGAAAATTTTTATATGCTGGGGCTACGCTTAATAGCGATATTTATTACTGAAAAAGTCAGGCGGTCAGGGCAGCAGTAAATGAGATGATCGATAAGCCGGAAGGCCGGGAGGGAAGTGAAACATGGCGGATTTTGAGGTGAAGGCGTACCCCGAACTGTGGCAGGCGCTGGACATGGATGTGGCAAGGTTTGACAAGGCGCGGCTGATGCTGGGCAGTGCCTATGCTTCCATCTATCTGTCCCAGCCGAACCGGCCCGCTGGCATGGCATATTTTGACAACATGGTGGCGGAGATCCACGGCGGCCGGGTGCAGGAGCTCATGGCCGCGAAAAAAGAGGGACGTCCGGTGGTCGGCACCTTCTGCGTCTATATCCCGGAGGAGGTGGTGGTGGCCGCGGGCGGCATCTGTGTGGGATTGTGCGGCGGCTCCCAGGGCTCCATCCCGGATGCGGAAAAGATTCTGCCGCGCAATATCTGTCCCATGGTCAAATCAGCCTATGGGTTCAAGGCCGGTAAGATCTGCCCCTATTTCCAGGCGGTTGATTTCGTCTATGGCGAAACCACCTGTGATGCCAAGAAAAAGACCTGGGAAATACTGGACAGGCTCGTTCCCACCTATGTCATGGAGATCCCGCAGATGAAAAACAAACGGGACAAGGCCCTGTGGCTCGATGAGGTGAAGGAGTTCAAGCGCAGGGTTGAGGTGGTGTCCGGCAAAAAAATCTCCGCCGATGACCTGGCTGCCGCCATCAAGGTCATCAATAACAAGCGCCGGGCCCTGCAGCGACTGACCCGCCTGCGGGCCGGCAACCCGGCGCCCATCAGCGGCAAGGATGCCCTGCTCATCGAACAGATCGCCTTTTATGATGAGCCGGTGCGTTTTAGCGGGAAGGTAAATGCCCTGTGCGACGAGCTGGACGAGAGGGTCAACAGGGGCGAGGGCGTCATGCCGGCGGATGTGCCCCGGGTAATGGTGGCGGGCGTGCCCATGGCCCTGCCCAACTGGAAGGTGCATAATCTGGTGGAGACCGCCGGGGCGGTGATCGTGGGTGAGGAGAGCTGTATCGGCACCCGCTATTTCAAGGACCTGATTGACGAAAATATCAAGGATATGGATGGCCAGCTCGCTGTGCTGACCGACCGTTACATGCAGATCGACTGCTCCTGCTTTACGCCCAACGATGAGCGGATCGCCCAGGTAATCAGGGAGTACCGGGCAAGCAAAGCCCAGGGCATCCTCCATTATTCCCTGCAGTTCTGCCATACCTATAATATCGAGGAGATCAGGATCAAGGAGGCCTGCCAGCAGGAAGGCATCCCCTATCTCTCCATTGAGTCCGATTATTCCCCCGAGGATGTGGGGCAGCTGCAGACCAGAATCGAAGCGTTTCTGGAGCAGATAAGGGGATAATGATGTTCGTCGGCGTGGATCTCGGCTCGCGGACCGTGAAAATTGCCGCCCTGCAGGATGGCAGGTTGATCAATCATCAGATTAGAGAAAGCGGTTTCGACCCGCACCGGCAATCGCTGGAGATGCTGGCCGGCCTTGACCCGGTCCGGGTGGTGGCCACCGGCTATGGCCGCCATCTGGCCCATAAGCATTTTGCCCATGAGGTGATCACCGAGATCAAGGCCCATGCCCTGGGCGCCAGGTATTACTTCCCGAATTGCCGCACCATTGTCGATATCGGCGGCCAGGATTCCAAGGTGATCGCACTCGATGAGGCGGGCCGGGTCAGCAACTTTCAGATGAATGACAAGTGCGCCGCCGGCACCGGCCGGTTTCTGGAAATCATGGCCGCCACCCTGGGCTACAGCCTGGACGAGTTCGGCCCGGCGGCCCTGGAATCCGGGCAGGAGGCGGCCATCAACTCCATGTGCACGGTCTTTGCCGAATCCGAGGTGATTTCCATGAAGAACCGCGGTGTGCCGCCCAATGATATTGCCATGGGGGTGCATCTGTCCGTGGTGAACCGGCTGGTCGGCATGCTGAACCGGGTGGGCTGTGGCGACTGCCTGGTCTTTTCCGGTGGGGTGGCCCGCAATCCCTGCATGGTGAAACTGCTGCAGGCGCGGCTGGACGGGGTCACGGTGCTCTCTCCCGAGCTGCCGGATATCGTCGGCGCCCTGGGGGCGGCCATCCAGGCTGGTCTGCTGGCATGACAGCCCCGTTGCCGGGACTGTTCGGTTCTTGGCGGGCCTATCTGCTGGTCCGCAGTCTGCTCGGCATCCTTTTCCTCTATGCCGGCATCACGAAGCTGGGCGACCTGCAGGGCTTCGGCATGGTGATCGACGACTTCGGCCTGCTGCCTGCAAGCTGGGTCGGCCCGGTGGCAATCATGCTGCCTGTTGTCGAGCTGCTTACCGCCCTGGGACTGCTGGTGGATATGCGTGGCTCGCTGGGGGCGGTGGTGATCATGCTGCTGCTGTTTATCGCTGTGCTCTCCTATGGCATCCGGCTCGGGCTGGACATAGACTGCGGCTGTTTCGGCCCGGCAGACCCGGAAGCGCACGCCTATGGCAGTCTGCGCAGCTCGCTGGCGCGGGATATGGCCATGCTGATGGCTGCGGTCTACCTCTATTGGTGGCGTTACACCCAGTTACCGCAACAGTCCAGGCAAGGGCTGTTGATCAGACAAAAATGAAAAAAATGAGGACGAAAAATGAGAAAAAGTAAGATCTGTTTAACCCTTGCGCTGATGGCAATGGTGCTGAGCTTTGCCGCAGAGGCTTTTGCCTTTGGCAAGAACAAATTCGAGCAGGAGGTGGAGGTTGAAACCGGGGCGATCAAGCTGGTGCGGGAGGTGCAGCGGGGCGGCTATGATATCATCTCCACCGATGAACTGAAGAAAATGATCGATAGCGGCAAGGACATGGTCATTGTTGATACCATGCCCTATGAAGACAGTTATAAAAAGGAGCACGTGCCCGGCGCCAAGCAGTTCCTCTTCCCCATCCCGGATATGGCCGAATGGGACACCAAGGAGACGGACGGTAAAACCCAGGAAGATTATGCCGCCCTGCTCGGCCCGGATAAAGACAAGACCATCGTGGTCTACTGCGGCTTTGTCAAGTGCACCCGCAGCCACAATGGGGCGGTGTGGGCCAGAAAACTCGGCTATAAGAATGTGCTGCGTTATCCGGGCGGCATTTTTGCCTGGAAAGGCGCCGGTAATCCCGCGGCAAGCGTGGAATAATGGTCACTTTGCCGGGGTGGTTCGCGAACCGCCCTGCGCTATGCCGGCGGCGCCGCAGGGGCAACCCTTGTGGTTGCCGATCCCGGGTGCGGGTTTTACGCCTTGCTCCGGATTGTTACAAATAATTTTTTTGCAGACGTCCCATGCCGCGGCTATCATGCCCGCGGCATGGGCATGTCCCCTGAAAGAGAGGAACCATGGAATTATCGCTTTACCGAACACCTCTTTTTGAGAAACAGCTCAAAGCCCTGGGCAAGACTGATAAGAAAGGGGCCCTGGCCGCGGAGCGCGCCGCAGAGATCATCAGGCAGCTGGCCGTGGACGGCTGGCAGTGCGTGGCCATGAAGAACAAACGCACCAGACGCGGGGAGCTGCGGGTGAGAAAATGTCTGAAATACGACCTGGGCAGCGGCTACCGGCTGATCAGCCTGCGAAGGGACAGCGAGCTGTTTCTGCTCTATGTGGGCACCCATGACGAGTGCGACCGCTGGCTCAACAAGAAACGGGGCAGCAGGCTGCAGGTGGAGCCCGAGGGGTTCATCTTTATCGCGGGTAACGGGAAAGCCCCGACCGGCCAGCCTGCAGATACCGTAATTGAGGAGCGGGCGGACGAGTACGAGGAGCAGCTGTCCGCCAGATTGAGCGATACGGTGCTGCGCCAGGTTTTCCGGGGCATCTGTCAGAGATGAAATAGCCGGCTGCCCGGCAGAAGTTTGCTGCCTGCAATGTTTCTTCTTAGTCGCTCAGCTCCTCGTGCGGAGAGAGGGATTTCTCCATCCACGGTTTTTCTCAGTTGCCCCCCTGGCAAAAATACTTGAAAATTAACAGGAAGTAGTATATTTAGGCTCATGGCTCATGGCTCATGGCGTTTTTTGTTCGCTACAGGGATGGCGGCTTTCCGCGCCATGACTGAGAAATAAATTTGCCGGAGTGGTGAAACTGGTAGACGCACGGGACTCAAAATCCCGCGACCGCAAGGTCATGTCGGTTCGAGCCCGACCTCCGGCACCAGAAAAATCAAGGGGTTACAGCACGATTGCTGTAACCCCTTTTTCTTTGTTTTTTGTCTGTTTAATTTCAGTGTAATTGCGTCAGAAAAAGATCTTCCTGTTTGCCTGTTCATCCAGCGGCTTTGTAACGTTTTTCCAACACATCCATCGCCGCTTGAATATGCTCCCCGTTCTGATGGCTATAGCGCGCCACCATTTGCAGGGTTTTGTGCCCGGAAATTCTTTGCACAGTCGGCAGGTCAACACCAGCCTGGACAAGGTGAGTTATTGCGGTATGCCGTAAGGTGTGCCGGACAATCTGTTTTGGATCAAGTCCGGCAGCTTTCACCACTTCCCTGAAAGCACGTTCAACACATATGAGATGTCCGCATTCAGACCTGCATGAAGGGAATAGCCAGTCTTGATCAGCTTCTGTTGTTTTAAGATAATCCGTCAGATATTCAGCAAGATTTTTTGTTATCGGCTGTTCGCGCGCTCCGGCCTTCGCTTAGGGAATGAAAATTAGTTGATAGTACAAGGCCCTCCGTAAACAGTGATTTGAGATAAGGGGTAAAGAACATGAAAAAACCCTGAATCCGTGAAGTATCCCGGATTCTCCCTAAAAATTGGTGCCCGCGAAAAAATTTTCAGCACCGAAACTGTCAGAATTCATTCATTGCTGGCATATTGTTGACAAATTGGGACATCGTTCCCGT